>OLQH01001600.1_pt1 | contig 16556 bp, 13 predicted proteins | sample 1672671 | NCBI WGS metagenome assembly OLQH01 (sample SAMEA3136712, study PRJEB25190) | human gut metagenome
AGAGACTTTACTCATAACAAAAGACAGGAATCAGATTATGGGAATAGTATACAATGGGGTTGAAAAATTTTGAGAACTACGATTAAGGATATTGCTAATTATACCGGATTTTCGGTTACCACGATTTCGCTTGTTTTGAATAATAAGGCGAACAAAATACCAAAGAGCACAAAAGATACCATTTTAGAAGCAGTAGAGAAGCTCAATTATCATCCAAACCGGCTTGCGGTGGGGCTGGTAAAAAAGCGAACGGACACCATCGGACTGATTATATCTGACGTCAGCAATGTGTTCTTTTCAAATCTTGCAAAGGGCGTGGAGGATGAATGTAGAAAAAAAGGATGGAATTTATTTCTGTGTAATACAAACGATAAACATACAAGGGATCTGTCCTATATTCAGGCGCTTGCCGATAAAGGAGTAGATGGTATTTTATTCTGTATGTCATTAGACAGCGATAAAAAGAAAGCAATGGAAAGTATCATGCTTTTCGAAAAACTAAAAATGCCGTTTGTTATGATTGACCGTTTTTTGGAAGAAGCGACATGTAGTTCCGTTGTTGTCGATCATGTGCAGGGAGGATATGCGGCCACAAAATATTTGTTGGATCACGGTCACAAAAAAATCGGATGTATAACAGGACCGCGGGAACTTGAAGATTCCTGTGACAGGTTTGCAGGATATAAAAAAGCTCTTGATGAATATGAAGTGGCTTTCCGGAAAGAACTGGTTTATGAGGGAAAATATGACTGTGAAAGCGGGGCAACGGGAGCGGATTATCTTTTGAAGCAGGATGTTACAGCCATTTTTGCCTTTAATGATATGTCGGCATACGGGGCATATAACCGTATGAATCAAAAAGGAATAAAGATTCCAGAAGAGATTTCTCTGATTGGTTATGATGATATCTTTTTTTCGGAGCTTTTGGATGTTCCGCTTACCACGGTGCATCAGCCGGTTTACGATATGGGGGTAGAAGCAGTCAGGCAGCTTGCGGCTGAAGTGGAAAGCGAAAGAGGTTCCCGAAAATGTATTACATTTCAACCGGTGCTTATAGAAAGGGCAAGTGTTGCGGATAAGAAAAGGAGCAAAATAAAATGAAGATACTGAATTTTGGCTCAATGAATATTGATTATACATATAAAGTGGAGCATATTGTGACACCTGGGGAGACAATTTCCTCCAATGGGATTGAAGTGTTTCCGGGTGGGAAAGGATTGAATCAGTCCGTTGCGCTTGCGAAGGCGAAAGCAGAAGTCTATCATGCAGGTATGATAGGAAAAGATGGACTGTTTTTAAAGGAGGTCTGTGAAAAGTCAGGCGTACATACAAACTATATTAAATGCATTGAAGAGAGAACCGGCAATGCCATGATACAGGTCAGTGAAGAAGGGCAAAACAGCATTATCCTATTTGCGGGTGCAAACCGGAAAAATACAAAAGAATATATAAAAGAAGTCCTGAAACATTTTGAAAAGGGGGATTTTCTGCTTTTGCAAAATGAGATAAATCTTATATCGGAGTTGATTGACGAAGGAAAAGAAAGGGGAATGACGATTGTCCTGAATCCCTCTCCGTTTGACAGGGAACTCCTTTATGCCAAGATGGAAAAGGTTGATTATTTTCTGATTAATGAAGTGGAAGGAAAGCAGATCACAGGAGAATTGCGGAGCGATCATATTTTAAAAGAAATGCAAAAACGGTATCCGAAAGCCGGAGTTGTTCTGACGCTTGGGGAAAAAGGAGCGATATATCAGGATCAGACGCAGACAGTCATTCAGAATGCGGTTAAGACAAATGTGGTAGATACTACCGCCGCCGGAGATACCTTTACCGGCTATTTCCTTGCGGCGGTTATGGAAAAGCGCATGAAGCAAGAAGCGTTGAAAGAAGCGGCATATGCAGCCGCGCTTGCGGTATCACGAAAAGGGGCGTCAGTTTCGATACCTGAAAAAGAAGAAGTTATTCGACTGATATCAGAAAAAGAAGGAAAGGGGAGTATTAGATTATAGTAGATTGACTTCTGATTTCAAAAGTTGTAAGATGAAATCAGCACAATCTGACCTGAAGAATGTTCTGAAAGGGAAGGCCGTGAAGCCAGAAGCAAAGAAGCTCTGACGAAAGTGAGAGCTGTCAGTCGATACCAAACTGTCTGTAAAGGTGGGCCTTTTAGGCCCATTTTTTGTTTTTCAGCAAGTCTGACGGACTTGCCAATCCGGAGCTGGATGATACGTAAGGATGAAAAACAGAGGAAAGGAAACACGGCAAAAAAGGAAACACAGGAGGTTATCATGGAAAATGAGACAAGAATCGCGGTGATTGGAATTATTATTGAGGATAAGTCTCAGGCGGGAGCCGTCAATGAACTTCTCCATCAGTACGGAAACTATATTATCGGACGGATGGGTCTTCCCTATGAGAAAAAGAAAGTTAATATTATCAGTATTGTACTGGATGCGCCGGGAGATATTATCAGCGCTCTGTCCGGGAAGCTGGGGCGCCTCTGGGGTGTGAGCTCCAAAGCTCTTTATACAAAAACAGGAGAAAAGGCGTGCGAAGAACAAGGAAGAGAGGAATAAGAAACTGTGACAGATAGCAGGACAATGGCACTGATCGATGCGCTGGAACAAGGGGCGAAGCTGACAAGAGAAGAATGGCGGCATGTGCTGACCAAACGAAACAAAGAGATAGCGGATGTGGTGTTTCAGAAGGCATCGGCTGTACGGGACCATGTCTATGGAAAGAAGATTTACATTCGGGGTCTGATTGAGTTTACGAATTACTGTAAAAATGACTGCTATTACTGCGGAATCCGAAGGAGTGCAGGGGCGTCCCGCTACCGGCTTTCCAAGGAGGAGATTTTGAGCTGCTGCGAGTCCGGGTATGCATACGGTTTTCGAACCTTTGTGCTGCAGGGAGGAGAAGATCCGTACTTTACAGAGGATAGAATGGAGGATCTGATCCGGGCGGTAAAGTCCGAATTTCCGGACTGTGCGCTGACACTCTCTGTTGGGGAAAAATCTGAGAAGGCTTACCGGAAGTTTCGTGAGGCAGGAGCGGATCGGTATTTGCTGCGCCATGAGACAGCAAACCGGGAGCATTATAAGAGACTCCATCCATCTGCCCAGACATTAGAACACAGGATGAGCTGTCTTGCTGCTTTAAAACGTCTGGGGTTTCAGACAGGGGCAGGCTTTATGGTTGGATCGCCTTACCAGACGACAGAATGTTTCATTGACGATCTGCAGTTTTTGCAGGAATTTCGGCCGGAAATGGTAGGGATCGGGCCGTTTATCCCACACCATGACACTCCGTTTGCGGGAGAAGAGGCAGGAAGCGTGGAATTGACACTCTATCTGCTTGCGCTAGTGCGGCTGATGCTTCCGTGTGTTTTACTTCCGGCTACGACCGCTCTTGGCACGGCGTCGGAAAACGGCACCATGAAGGGAATTCTGGCGGGGGCAAATGTCGTCATGCCAAATCTGTCTCCGCAGAACGTGAGAGGAAAATACCTCCTCTACGACAACAAAAGAAACACGGGACTGGAAGCTGGGGAAAGTCTGGCGCTTCTTAAGGAAGCGGTGAGTACGATTGGCTATGAGGTGGTCACAGACCGTGGAGATTATCAATCACTGAAGGGGAAGAAAAACTGACCCGAAGAAAGGAAGAAAGACGATGTACGATCCAAAATCAAAACATGCAGAGGATTTCATCAATCACGAGGAAATTATGGAAACCCTGGATTATGCTCGGAAGAACAAAACGAACAGGGAACTCATTGGTGAGATCCTTGAAAAGGCAAAAAAACGGAAAGGCTTAAGTCACCGGGAAGCCGCAGTGCTTTTGGACTGTGAGCTGGATGACAAAAATCAGGAGATCTTTACTCTGGCGGAGCAGATTAAAAAAGATTTCTACGGAAACCGCATCGTAATGTTTGCGCCGTTGTATCTCTCAAACTATTGCGTGAATGGATGTCTTTACTGTCCATATCATCTTAAAAACAAGCACATTGCGAGAAAGAAACTGACGCAGGATGAAATTCGTGCGGAGGTGACGGCGCTTCAGGATATGGGGCACAAGAGGCTGGCTATTGAGACCGGGGAAGATCCGGTGAACTGTCCTATTGAATATGTACTCGAAAGCATAAAAACGATCTATGACATGAAGCACAAAAACGGGGCGATCCGCCGGGTAAATGTGAATATTGCCGCTACCACGGTGGAGAATTACAGAAAGCTAAAAGAGGCCGGGATTGGAACCTATATTCTGTTCCAGGAGACCTACCATAAGGAGAGCTATCTGAAACTCCATCCGACCGGTCCGAAACATAATTATGACTATCATACGGAAGCTATGGATAGAGCGGTGGAAGGCGGAATTGACGATGTGGGATGCGGCGTCCTGTTTGGTCTGGAGCTTTACCGATATGAATTTGCCGGTCTTTTGATGCACGCGGAACATCTGGAGGCAGTATACGGTGTCGGGCCGCATACGATCAGTGTTCCAAGAATCAAAAAAGCGGACGATATAGATCCGGATATGTTTGATAATGGAATCGATGACGATACATTTGCGAAGATCGTGGCCTGCATCCGGATTGCGGTGCCGTATACCGGTATGATTCTGTCCACAAGAGAAAGTAAGAAATGCAGAGAGCGGGTGCTCCACCTTGGAATTTCGCAGATTTCCGGTGGTTCCAGGACAAGTGTGGGAGGCTATGTGGAGGAAGAGGCAGAAGATGAATCCTCCGAACAGTTTGATGTGAGCGACAAGAGGACATTGGATGAGGTGGTCAACTGGCTGATGGACATGGAGTATATTCCAAGCTTTTGTACTGCATGTTACCGGGAAGGGCGGACAGGAGACCGTTTTATGTCCCTTTGTAAGTCCGGCCAGATTCAGAACTGTTGTCTGCCAAACGCCCTGATGACGCTGAAAGAATATCTTATGGATTATGCTTCCCAAGATACAAGAGAGAAAGGGGAGGCGATGATCGCGCGGGAAATCGAGAACATTCCAAAAGAGAAAGTCAGGCAGATTGTCAGAGAGCATCTGGAAGAAATCGAAAAAGGGAACCGGGACTTTAGATTTTAGTGAAAAAGGAGGGACAGAATATGGGGATCAATGCAACCCCTGTGGCTGAACGGCTCCATATCGGATTTTTTGGAAAGCGAAACGCCGGAAAATCAAGTGTGATGAACCGGGTAACAGGGCAGAACCTGGCCGTTGTCTCCGAGATAAAAGGGACGACGACCGACCCGGTGTATAAGACGATGGAACTTCTGCCCCTTGGTCCGGTAATGATGATGGATACACCGGGTATGGATGATGAAGGAGCCCTTGGGGCACTCCGGGTGGAAAAAAGTTACCAGGCACTTCGTAAGGCGGATCTGGCGGTGATGGTACTCGATGGAACCCGGAATCCGGATGAGGAAGATGAGAAAGTCTTGCGGAAAATTCAAGAAAAGGGGATTCCTTATGTTGTTGCAGTGAATAAATGGGATGTCTGGGGCAAAAAAGTAGATGAGTGGAACGGTAAGGGCAGACTCCACGTCTGGGGAATCCCGGATGAGCGAATTGTTCCGGTCAGTGCCAAGACCGGAACGGGTATCGAAGAACTGAAAGCTGTTATAGCGGAAGCAGCCAGAGTGCAGGAGCCGGAAAAAAGGCTTGTGGCTGATCTCATTCGACCGTCGGATCTGGTTGTACTTGTCATTCCGATTGATAAAGCCGCGCCAAAAGGAAGATTGATTTTACCGCAGCAGCAGGTGATCCGGGAGCTTCTGGACGTGGGAGTGAGGATGCTTGTCGTAAGAGACGACAGACTTGGGGACGCTCTGGATCGTATGGGTGAAAAGCCGGCCCTTGTGATTACGGACAGTCAGGTATTCAGGGAGGTATCGAAGATCACGCCGAAGGAAGTGTATCTGACTTCGTTTTCCATCCTTTTCGCAAGATATAAAGGAGATCTGAAGCATACAGTCCAGGGGGCAAGGGTCTTAAAAACGATAAAAGACGGTGACAACATCCTAATCAGTGAAGGGTGTACCCATCATCGCCAATGCGGTGATATAGGAACAGAAAAACTCCCGGAGTGGATTCGAAATTATACAGGAAAGTCCCCGGAGTTTTCCTTTACTTCGGGGACAGAATTTCCGCAGGATCTGAGTCCGTATCGTTTGATTGTACATTGCGGGGGATGTATGTTGAATGAAAAAGAAATGCGGTATCGGTACGCCTGCGCCCAAAGACAAGGGATTCCGATGACAAATTATGGAATTTTAATTGCGTTTATCCATAGGATTTTGGAGCGAAGCCTGGAGATATTTGAAGTTTGACTATTCAAAGGAGAAGAAAAAAGCCGGGAGATGAATCGAAATCTCCCGGCTTTTGTGCGTATCTGTTTCTATAATGAAATGTGGTTGGATGTCTACCTGTTTCTCTTGTTATTTCAGGAAGAAGCGCACCATTTTATCGTGAAGTCTCCGATATGGCTGATAGCGCATCGGCAGGTCAATCCATGTCTTTTTATCTACAATGCTCTTATAATGCGAAAACGTATCAAATCCGAGCTTTCCGTGATAAGCGCCCATTCCACTTTCTCCAAATCCCCCAAATCCCATTTCTGTTGTGGCAAGATGAATGATCGTATCATTGATACATCCGCCGCCAAAACCACATCGTGCAGTGACCTTTTTAACTGCTGCTTTATCGGAAGTAAAGAAGTAAAGCGCCAGAGGGTGAGGATGTGTATTGATGATGTGGATCACGTCATCCAGATGGTCAAATGTCAGGACGGGCATAACAGGGCCAAAGATTTCCTCCTGCATCACAGCGTCATCAAATGTTACATTGTCCAGAACAGTAGGCTCAATGCGAAGAGCATTTGCATCTGAAGCCCCACCGTGTACTACTTTTTTAGCTTCAATCAGTCCCAGAATCCGATCAAAATGCTTTTTATTGATGATTTTTCCATAATTCGGATTACGAAGGGGATGTTTTCCATACTGCTTTTGAATCTGTTTTATGATTTCTTTGACTAACTGGTCTTTTACAGCGCGGTGACAGAAGACATAATCCGGGGCGACACACGTCTGTCCGCAGTTTAGATATTTTCCAAAAACAATGCGTTTTGCCGCCAGTTTCAGATTGGATGTCTGGTCAACGATACACGGGCTTTTCCCGCCCAGTTCCAAGGTAACAGGCGTCAGGTGTTCGGAAGCCTTTCGCATCACTTCTTTTCCGACACTTTGGCTTCCGGTGAAAAATATATAGTCAAAATGCTCCCGCAATAGACAGGCGTTTTCTGCCCGCCCTCCTGTCACAACGGCTACATATTGCGGATCAAAGCACTGGGACAGAATTTTCTGAAGAATGGCACTGGTATAAGGAGAGTAAGCGCTCGGTTTTACAATGGCTGTATTTCCTGCCGCCAGTGCATCAGCCAAAGGTGAGAGCGTCAGTAGAAAAGGATAATTCCATGGACTCATAATGAGTACAACGCCGTAAGGAGATGGCTTTTGAAAACTTCTGGAATGAAACTGGGACAGAGGAGTATGGACTCGTTTTTCTCTGGCAAACTGCCGAATGTGCTTTAGCATGTAACTGATTTCTTCGAGAACAAGTCCGGTTTCACACATATAACTTTCAAATCCACTTTTTCCAAGATCCTTTTTTAAGGCATCGTGGATTGCGTTTTCATTTGCGGAAATTGCGGAATAAAGTTTGCGTAGCGCGGTGATCCGCAAATTGACCGGCAGTGTTGCTCCGGTTTCAAAGTAGGTTCTCTGTCTGACAACAAGTTCTTTCATTTCGTGTTCCGTCATGGTTTGTCACTCCTTTCGTATCATTCGCCGTGATCGGATCTATCAGAATCTTTTTTGGGATTCTCTGGATTTGGCATCAGCATATAGTAGAAGGTTTCCAGTTCGGCTGCACTCATCAGCACAGGAACGGGATAGAGCGGGTTGGCTTCCTTGTCTGCATAATGGGCCAGTTTCGGGACGTCTGTCTCCTGGATTTCCGGAATATGATTGCCGATACCAAAGCGTTTTTTCATTTCCTGGATAGCAGAAATAAAACACTTTGCGGCTTCATCACATGGAGTATTCGGATCTGTCAGTCCGGCCGCAACCGCCAGTCGGGCCAGTTTGGGATGTATGACTTCTCCGTAGGCTTTTAAGACCATTGGGAGAATGACCGCATTGGCGAGGCCGTGCGGGACATTATATTCTCCACCCAAAGAATGAGCTACGGCATGAACGTATCCCACGTAGGATTTTGTAAATGCACATCCGGCATAGAAAGAGGCTCGCAGCATATTACGGCGTGCTTCTACGTTGCGTCCATCCTCATATGCGGTGTAGATATTTTCAAAAATCAGCTTTACAGCCAGAATGGCGTCTTTGCGCGTGCCGTAAGTAGTGGAATTGCCAATATACGCCTCTACTGCGTGAGTCAAGGCATCCATCCCGGTAGTAGCGGTTATGAAAGGTGGCAAGCTTATTGTAACTTTCGGATCCAGAACCGCATATCTCGGAATCAGCGGGAAGTCATTAATCGCATATTTGTGGCGAGTATGGGCGTCTGTGATGACTGCCGCCAATGTCGTTTCGCTTCCGGTGCCGGCGGTGGTCGGTACCGCCATCAAAAGAGGGAGCTTTTTGTGTACTTTCAAAATTCCTTTCATCTTGGAAAGCGGTTGTTTAGGCTTTACAATACAGGCCCCGACCGCCTTGGCGCAGTCTATGCTGGAGCCTCCGCCGAATCCGATGATGCAGTCACAACATTCGGATTTATAAAGAGCGATAGCTTCATATACATTCGTGGTTGTAGGATTGGCCACGGTTTTGTCATAGATACAGTAAGGAACTTCGGCCTGATCCAGAGCTTTTTCTAACCGGAAAGTCAGGCCAAGTTTCCGGATACCGGCATCTGTAATAATCAGAACTTTGTCGCAATGATTGCTTTTGATTATGTCCGGAAGAGCGTTGACACTGCCTACAATTTTCGGTTTCCGATAGGGAAGAAAGGGCAAAGCAAGCTTTAAACCAGTCTGGAAAGTTCTGCAATATATTCTTTTTAATGTATTCATAATAAACAATCCTTTCTGACATAGAAGTCATTCACTTTTATTATGGGCAATTTTACCAGGAAAATATTAGCATTTAAGAAAAGAATTGTCAATAACAACGGGAGAATGGAAAAAATATCTGTGTAGAATGATCTGTTTCCATTCAGAGAAGAACATATGTGGAAGTACCTTATGGGATTGACCATGTTTCACTTTTTTTGAAGAATCTCAAAAGCAGATTAAAGGACATTCATAATAAACAAAAACGTCTTTTAATAAGACGAAAAAGAGACTAAGAAATGACATAATTGACAAAAAACAGTTGACTATTGACATTTAATATAGATAAAATGTATTATAAACATAATTAATAATATTATTAAACGAGATAAATGAATATTTTGCGTCTTTTAATCAGGATAATTTAAAGACGTAGAGTCTCAAACTGTGCACAGGAGGAAGAGAAGATGAAAAAGCGGATTTTAGAAGGAGGATGAAAAGATGAGTTTTTGGAATCCATTGACTTGTATTACGGGATGCCTTGTCGTGTATTCAATAGGAGAGATTTTGTCAAAGAAGACAAAAGGGGCGATTTCCTCATTGTTGTTTGCGTGCGTACTGTTTCTTGCAGGATTCTGGAGTGGAATTTTACCGGATGATATTACAACCCAGTCAGGGTTAGTAACTGTCATGTCGAATTTTGGTACCGCTTTTATGATTACTAATATCGGTACTTTAATTAACCTGGAAGATATGATACGGGAATGGAAGACCGTAGTCATTGCGCTCGTGAGTATAGGAGCGATTGCATTGATTTGTTTTACTGTAGGCTCTCTGATTTTCGGAAGAGAATATGCGTTAATTGCAGCCCCTCCGGTGGCAGGATCGACTGTGGCGGGGATCATAGTAACAGGTGCGGCGGAAGCGGCTAACAGGCCGGAACTGGCAGCTTTTGCGGTTTTGGTTCTTTCGGTTCAAAAATTTTTTGGTATTCCGATTTCCACATTCTGTATCCGGAAAGATCTGGGCATAAAAAGACAGCAAGGTTATTTTAAAAAGCAGGTGGAAACAACGAAAGCGCTGCGTCTTCCGAGTATGCGTATTTTTAAAGAAACACCAAAAAATCTACGGACAAATACAATCTATATCTGCAAAGTAGCATTGGTTGCCTGTCTGGCTGATTTTGTCGGGAAAGCAACATTGATTCCGGGATCCAGTCCGGAAAACTATATTTTAAATCCAAATATTTCCTACCTGTTATTTGGCTTGATTTTTGCAAGAATCGGGTTTCTCGAAAAGGATATTTTTGCAAAATCCGGATCTTCTGGCATTATTACGTTTGGTCTGCTTTTGATGCTTCCGGGCAGTCTTGCCCAGGTATCACCATCCAGCCTGTTGAGTATGATCGTACCGGTATTTGGAATTCTTTTGCTTTGCTCTATTGGAATTACTGCACTTTGTGGACTGATAGGAAAGATGTTGGGGTATTCCCCGTTTGCTTCAGCGGCAATCGGCGTTACCTGCATGCTTGCTTATCCTGCAACACAGATTATTACAACAGAGGCAGTAGATTCTTTTGAATGGGAGGGAGGGGACCGGCAAAGAGCGATGGACTATATGCTGCCTAAAATGATCATCGGAGGATTTGTAACAGTTACCATTGCCTCCGTAGCATTCGCAAGTATTATCAGTCCGATGATATTTAGTTAATGAGAAGTTTTACAGAAAAAGGAGGTAGTAACATGGACGGAGAAATTGCGTCAAAAGAGATTGAGCGAAAAAGGGGTGAGCTCGATGAAATCAGCCAGTATATCTGGAGGAATCCAGAAGCAGGTTTTAAAGAAGTCAAGGCAAGTGAAAAAGTAGCTGACTATCTGGAAAGAGAAGGTTTTCGGGTAGAGAGGGGAGCAGGAGGTGTGCCGACAGCAATCAAGGCTTCCTATGGAAATGGGCATCCGGTGATTGGATTTATGGGAGAATTTGACGCATTGCCGGGACTGAGCCAGAAAGTTTCTTCCAAGAAAGAAGAAATTCCGGAACAGACATACGGTCACGGATGTGGACACAACCTGCTCTGTACGGCACATGTAGGAGCTGTCATTGGGCTGAAAGAAGAGATGATTCAAAAAAATCTTCCGGGAACGATTTTGTTTTTTGCCTGTCCGGGTGAAGAACTTCTGACAGGGAAACCGCTGATGGCAAGAGGCGGAGCGTTTGAAGGAGTTGATGTTGCGATAAACTTTCATCCAAATAAAATCAATGAAGCAACAACCGGAGTTTCTACAGCGGTAAATTCGATGAAGTTCCGATTCCATGGGGTCTCGTCTCATGCGGCAAATGCCCCGGAAAACGGAAGAAGCGCACTGGATGCAGTGGAACTGACAAATGTAGGAGCCAACTATTTAAGAGAACATGTTCCGTCAGATGTCAGGATCCACTATACGATCACGGACGGTGGAATTGTTCCTAATGTTGTACCGGATCAGGCGGAAGTGTGGTATTATGTACGGGCATTTTCAAGGGAAGTGGTAGAAGATGTGTACAATCGCCTTGTACGGGTAGCAAAGGGCGCTGCAATGATGACAGATACTTCAGTCGAAGTGGAATTTCTCGGAGGGTGCTACAATACGATGAATAACAGAATTCTTGCGGAAGTGGTCGCGGAATCTATGAATGAGATCGCACAAGAACCATGGACGCAGGAGGAAATCGCATTTGCGGCCGAGCTGGATGCACAGACGCCGGTGGCGGCAGAAGCGACAAGAAAAAAATATGGTTTGCCAGCAGGAACCCATCTGTATGAAGGACCAGGAAAAGTAACCTGTTTTAATAGTTATGGATCCACGGATATTGGGGATGTCATGCATTTGATGCCAACCGCTTATTTCTTTACAGCATGTACCAATATGGGAGCACCGGCTCATAGCTGGCAGTTTACGGCCTGTGCAGGAAGCAGTATAGGTGAAAAAGGAATGATATATGCCGCGAAAGTTATGGCATGTTATGGCGTCAAACTGATAGAACAGCCGGAGATTCTAAGAAAGGCAAAGGAAGAGTTTGACCGTCAGATGGAAGGAAGAACCTATAAATGTCCGATACCGGATGAAATCGGAGTTCCGGAATAAAGGAGGCAGGGGATGGTGGATTTTATAAAAGAAGCGGAAACAATCCAGCAACAGGTAGTCTTATGGAGGAGAGATCTGCATCAGTGTCCGGAATTACTGTTGGATCTTCCTAAAACATCCGCTTATGTAGAGCGGGAACTTCAGAAAATGGGATATGAAACAGAGCGGATCTGTCAGTCAGGTCTTACAACTGTCCTTGATAGTGGGAAACCGGGAAAAACTCTGCTTTTAAGAGCCGACATGGATGCGCTTCCGATACAGGAGGAAAGTGAACTTCCGGCGACAGTCAACGATGATACAGTGGGAGAAGAGATGTTTGGTTATGTCAAAGAACTGCTTGGGAAAGAGCAGACGAAAATACTTCCTCCTATCATGGGATCAGAAGATTTTGGGGAAGTGTTAAAAGAAGTGCCGGGAGTATTTTTTCGGATCAGTCTGGGAGACAAGCAGGAGGGTTATCCGTATATCAGCCATAACGCAAAAGTAATCTTTAATGAAGATGGAATGAAAAATGCAGTTGCGGCCTTTGCGTACTGTGCTGTGAAATGGCTAAACGCCCATCAGACAATGTGACATACATAATCAATATAGGAACGGAATAGAGCGTATCTGTGTTTGGCGTCAGATACGCTCTGTTTTCGTAAAAAGTTTAATTCAGGATTCGGTATGCTTTTTCCGGCCTTCCACGGTTTGGAAGGTGGTCCGTAGTGATTTCTTCTGCTACGCCACAATTCAGAAGACGTTTCAAGAGACGGTTGGCACTGCGTGGTGTGATGTCAAGCGCAGAGGCAAGATTCTGTGAAGTCACATGTTCATTGTTAAGCGTCTCAAGGGCAGTAACAAAACGACGGACATAAGAAAGAGAAAAGCCGGTACGTCTGGAGAGCGCATCCAGATAGTCTCTTCCATACTCTGAAGACTGGGATCTGGCCTGCCTTTGGAATAGGAACTGGGACGAATACTGCTGATTCAATGCGGCGATTGTCGTCTGGTTCTGAAGCATTGCTTTCAGAGAAACTTCCTGAAGTAATGTAGTAATGGCTTCTTTCAGAATCTCATATTTAGGATAAACAAAGTAGGTTTTGACCCCGGCATGGAGCAGATCAGGCATAATATTACTAAAACGTGTAACAGAATACTGGATTCGTCCTTCCCTCCAGAGACGGATATGTCTTTCTTTAATTTTTTCTTCCATTTCACAAAGCTGTTCGAGAGAATAGCTGGAAGTGTTCTGGTAAATCTCCATAATCAGATCGTGAAACTCTCCCCGTTTGAGAAAGTCATATAACGGCCGGTCCGGCTCTCCGGAATACCATTCCATCAGGTCATAATAGCCTCGTTCCAGATAGAAGTCTTTCTCATTATATTGAATCTGAAAAAAAGACTCATAATAACACAGGGGGCTGCTTCCAAAAGAAATAAGGGGTTTGGGAAGAGAAGGAACACGTTGGCAGATGGCTGCTCTTGGAACAGGCCCACTGACAAGGAATCCGTCATAATCCGGCTCCAGAGCGAGGTAAAGCTCTCCTGCATCTTGAAAATCTTTGTATATAAAATAGGATAGTTCGCAATTTAATGCAAGGGACTGATAATAGTTTTTTGCATAATCATTTAAGAACTCTGTTAAAATAACTGCAATTTTCATATTTGAACTCCAATCCTGATAATGCACAGAAAATAATGTATATCATTTTTGATAGTATCAATGATAACGTATCACTTTTTTTATTTCAATCATTTTTGACAGAAAAAGGGAAATAAGTGGAATGAAAAATTTTACCACTAAATAAAAGAATCTGCCTGTTTCAAAGCGGATTCTTTTATTATTGATGATGTTGTGCATAGCAGGTGGTTTGTTCTCAAAGTTCTGTTTTGGGGAACAAATCCAAATTTCGCAATGTGAAACACGGCCATGATCTAACAATTAGAAGAAATCAGCATCAACCGGATTCTCTGTTTTATAAACTTACTTTTTGGAATTTATTCAACAACCTGAAGATCTTTTGGATACTTAGTTAAAACTTCACATCCATCTTCTGTAACGATAACTAAATCTTCAATTCGTACACCAACATTATCTTTCAAATAAATACCAGGTTCGATGGAAAAGCACATCCCGACTTCTGCAACAAGATCACAGGACGGACTTGCTTCTGGTGGCTCATGGACAGTCATACCGACTCCATGGCCAGTACGGGTAAGGAAGTATTCACCATACCCGGCATCTGAGATTACTTTGCGGGCCACTGCGTCAATATCAGACATTTTTACCCCGGGTTTCACAAAATCTATGGCAGCTTGCTGTGCCTGTTTTACGATTTCATAAACTTTACGATGTTCTTCACTAACACTCTTATAGAAAACAGTTCTTGTCATATCGCACCAGTAATTATTGATAGGTGCCCACAAATCGAAAAGAACAGCATCACCTTCATGAAGCATTTCTCCAGCTACAGCCCCGTGATGAGGTTCGGCGGCATTTTTTCCGTAACATACATATTGCAACTGGATGTCTTGAACAGCACCGTGTTTTTCAAAAAACTCCTCGATCATGTTGGAAAGAGTTAATTCGTCTAACTCAGGGCTGATATGGTTAATGCCAAATTCTACTGCCATATCATTGATCTTGGCTGCATGGCGCAATGCTTCTCGTTCAGATTCATCCTTGTGAGACTTGCAGATATCAATTGGTTCAGAACCAAATTCCGGGATAATATCGTTTCGTTCTTTTAATATAGAAATCGTATGTTTACTTGCCCAGTTTTTATCAAAACCTACAGGGCCTGGAACTAATTCATCCGCAATGAGTTTATATGGGTTTTCACCATCCGCATAGTAGTGCATAGTTACACCATCTAAAGGAGCAAAACAGAATAAGTTATTCATGAAAGCATGTACATCACCATCATCTTTTATGAGAATAGCTCCGCAACGTTCCATAGGATTAACGATGCGTCCTGTGAGCCAGAAGATAGACGGGTCATCAGACACAAGAATCTGTTTTAATCCTAATTTTTTCATTTCAGTAATTACTCTCTTTAAACGTTCTTTGTTCATCATGAAAATCAACCTCCTATCATGATTTTATAATATATATTGTTATTCCTGAGTTTCTGATTTGGCAGAAGTGTTCTTATCTCTTATTCTGGCAAGTTCCAAGCGTCTTTCTTTTGTAAGTTTCCGGAAAATAAGGGTCGCAATCAGTGCTATACAAAGCATAACGATAAATGTTTTGAAAATAGCTTCATATCCGGCAAGACCTTTGAAATGTTCCAGACACCATCCATTATACATTGGCATAATACTTTCTGCAATTCCGTATCCGATTGGAGAGAGGATAAAAGTAGTAGCGCCCATGATTTCGATCGGATAATCGCCTTCCTCTAAGACTGCGTAATGCAATGCCTGAGCGCTATACATGAAGCTGCATAACAATGCAATTGAGATAACAAGCATCCACATAAAATTCATAGAACGTGGTGTGAAAAGCAGTCCGGAAACTCCAATAATCATCAATATGATATCAACTAACAACATATTAGATAACCCTTTCCGGTCGGCAATCTGTCCGCCAATCCAACAACCACAAAAACGAAAACCATTGGCAGCATATCCCATGATGCTTGCTAATGCGGCAGACATCCCAAATGCAGCGGTACAATAAGGTGCGACATAGTTATAAGTAATAATGACGCCATAAGTCATGAACATCATAATGACAACACACCAGGTAGTCGGTTTCTTCAAGGTTGTCAATACATTTTTTGCAAAACTGGTATTTTTCTGTGACTTATTTTTATTTTCCAAGAAATCCGGAAGTGTTTTCTTGAGGGCAAAGTAAACAATGATACCTACAATAATAGCTTCCGCACCGTAGAAAGTAATAAGTCCGGTAATTCCGTTAGCTTCCCCAATCTTATTGGCAACGGCGGTATATGCTGCAAGGACAACAAGTCCGGTGAGGAAATTAAGCATACCTCTTACCATATCAAACAAAGCATATCCGCGCCCTTGTTCTTCCGGTTTGCATAATGCACGAAGTGCTTTCATGCATGGATTCCAGAATGTTAAGATGGAAGTAACGCCCCAAAGTCCATAAATTGCAACGTGAATCGGGAAGACAGGTTTCATAAGCAAGATAATAGCACTTGCACCGGTTACAATTAAAGAGCCGGAAATAGCTAATTTTAATGATACTCTGTCAGCAACCCAGCCACCTAAGCAATAACCTATGATGGCCAGAGCGCCGTAGATACTTCCGAGCATTCCCATTTGCAGGTCATTAATTCCAAAGTATGCCACATAGGCGTCGTAGTAATAGTAACGAAAATATGGAAGGAGATAGACGCTCATTCCGG
>OLQH01001601.1_pt1 | contig 16553 bp, 13 predicted proteins | sample 1672671 | NCBI WGS metagenome assembly OLQH01 (sample SAMEA3136712, study PRJEB25190) | human gut metagenome
CATCGATCACATCCATCTCCACGTTATCGCCTACCAATGGTTTGATCTTTTCCTTGCGGAAAATTCCTTTTGCCTTACATTCATAAACACCGGATTCTACTACGTGAACGTAGTAGAATCCGGCAATTCCTTTCACAATCTTTCCCAGCATGAAAGTCTCCTTGTGTGTTTTCTGTCGTCATCCTTCTTCTAGCTGATGCTGACATAGAAGGTGTAGCTTCCGTCAGAATTCTCCTCGTACCGGATGACTCCGCCGTGTGGTACGGAAGTATCTTTCTCGTACTCAACATTGTATTTAACGCCCTTCTCCTTCGCCCAGGCATCAATATTACTTTCCCATTTCGGGCCGTCTGTAGATGAGGAACCGGAATCATCCCCATTCTCCTTATCGTCAGTATTGTTATTATTGTTGCCGCCGCTATTATTACTGTCGCTGTTATTATCGTTGTCAGACGGCTTATCCTGATCCGGATCTTTTCCAAGGCTTACCACATAGCTGATCGTTGTATCCTTGGAGATCTCACCGGAAGTCAGAGACTGGGAAATAATTCTTCCCTCGTTCACCTCATCACTATAATCCTCAGAGCGGGAAACATTGATCCCATTCTCCTTTGCCCAGGAAGTCAGGCTACTTTCCGGCATTCCGACAAAACTTTGCACAGTCACCTTTTCGTCTTCCGGATCGATCCCCTTGCTGACAACAAGGTTGACTGTAGATCCCTCCTCGACCTCTTTCCCGGAAGACGGAGTAGTCCGAATGACTTCGCCCTCATCGTATTCATCGCTGTACTCTTCTGTTGTGGAGCCGGCTTTCAGACCTTCTGCTTCAATCTTTTCTGTTGCCGTGCTGATATCATCACCTGTTACATCCGGCACGGTCACGGTGGACGGTCCTTCACTTAATACTACAGAAATGGTAGCTCCTCTTTTCGCTTCCTCTCCGTATTTCGGATCCTGATCGATCACAGTGCCCTCCTCCTGGTCGGACTTCTTCGTACCGGAAACTTCCAGCTTAAATCCGGCCTTCTCAGCAGCTTCTCTTGCCTGCTCTTCTGTCAGCCCGAGATTGGAGAGATTCGGAACTTTCTCTTTTCGCTCTTCCTCTGTCTTTTTGGAGTCGCCTCCGAACAGACCGACAGCGTTTCCGATCCCGTATCCAGCCGCGCAAACAACCAGTACCGCAATCAGAATGATTACCATCTTCATCACACCGCTCATTTTCGGCTTCGGTCCATCGTCCCCGCGGTTTTGCCGGCTCTTCACGCTTCTTGTATCATAATCGTCCTCGTCATACCGGTCATTATAGTCATCTTCATAATGTTCATCATACCGGTCGTCGTAGTCGTCCTCGTATTCCTCATCATCATACTCATCATCGTACTGATTCTGAATCTTTCTGCGGTCCGCCTCTGAGATCATCACGGTATCCGCTCCGACACCATAAGCTGACGCGCCGTTCTTTACGAAATCTCCGTTTGGATCGGAGAGAGATCTTCTTAAATCCTGCGCCAGCAGTGTCACATTCGGATATCTGAGATCCGCATTTTTCTGGGTACATTTCAAAATGATCTGCTCCAGAGAGTACGGCATTGGAACGTACTCTGACGGCGGCACGATCTCCTCCTGGAGATGCTTCATGGCAATCGCCACAGTTGAGTCTCCATCAAACGGCACCCGTCCCGTTACCATCTCGTACATGGTGATACCGATGGAATAGATATCACTCTTCTCATCGGAAAATCCGCCCCTTGCCTGCTCCGGTGATGTATAATGCACGGATCCCATGGCATTGGAACTTGTCGTATTGGAACTTGCGGCTTTGGCAATTCCAAAGTCCGTTACCTTCACTTTTCCTTCGTTGGAAATAATAATATTCTGCGGCTTAATGTCACGATGAATGATGTGACCTTTATGTACCGCTTCCATTCCGGCACATACCTGCAGCGTGATGCTGATCACCTCTTTTGGCGACAGCTTCTGTTTTTTCGCAATATATTCTTTCAGCGTGATCCCCTCGACCAGCTCCATTACCATATAGTAAAGCCCCCGGTCCACGCCTACATCATAGACATTGACAATATTCGGATTCATAATTCCGGCTGCGGCCTGTGCCTCGGACCGGAACTTCTTTACATATGTTTCATCTTCCCGGTATTCTTTTTTCAGTACTTTTACGGCAACGTAACGATTCAGCACATTGTCGCGTCCTTTGTAAACATCGGCCATCCCGCCGGCGCCGATCTTACTGAGGATCTCATACCGCTCCCCTAATACAATACCATCTTTTACCATATACTCACCTCATCTGCATACGGCTGCGCCAGTACAATGCCAATATTATCGGAGCCGCCGTTCTCATTTGCTCTTTGAATCAGAGTTTCTACTGCTTCTACAATATCACGTGCGCTTTTTACAATTTGAAAGATCTCATCATCGTCTACCATATTTGTGAGGCCGTCACTGCACATCAGAATCGTGTCTCCGCCTTTTAAGCGGTACTCAAAGAAGTCCGGCTCCACCTTGTCTTTGACACCCATCGCACGTGTAATAATGTTCTTATCAGGATGGTGCTTTGCCTCCTCCTCAGTCAGTCCGCCAAGCCTGACCATTTCTTCAACCATGGAGTGGTCTTTTGAGAGCTGGCGGATCTCTTTGTTGATCAGATAGAGTCTGCTGTCTCCAACGTTTGCGAAATAAAGTACATGATCCAGAATCGTGGCCGCCACAAGGGTCGTCCCCATTCCCTCCAGCCGGCTGTCCTTTGCCGCCTCCTCCATCAAACGCTCATTGGCAGTCTGAATCGCGTTTCCGAGTATCTGCTCAGGATGGGTCTCTTTGCTGTTCTGAACCTCTTCTGCCAGAACTTCCACAGTAAATCGGGACGCAAAATCCCCTGCGCGATGTCCGCCCATTCCGTCAGCTACCACAAGAAGATTCGGAAGATTTCCGATCGTTTCATCCGTGGCGAACACATAATCCTGATTAATCTCTCTTTTTCTACCAATATCAGTCATTGAAAATGTTTTCATTTTCATTCTCCTTATGATTGTCTCTGTGTTTTATTCTGAGCTGACCACAAGCCCCGTCAATATCAGAGCCCATTTCCCTTCTTATAGTAACATTAATCCCATTTTTTTCAAGTTTATTTTGAAAAAACAGTGCAGTTTTTTTGTCCGGCCTACGGAAATTCTTCTCCCGCACCGGATTGACCGGAATGAGATTGACATGGCAATTACGGTGCTTTAAAAGGGATGTCAGCTCCAGAATATCCTCTTCGGTATCGTTCACTCCATGTACGAGACTATATTCAAAGGTGATGCGCCGTCCTGTTTTTTCAAAGTAGGCGTCACACGCCTCCAGCACTTCCGAAAGGTCATATTTGTTGGCTACCGGCATGAGCCTTCGCCGCTTTTCCTGGTTAGTCGCATGGAGGGAAAGCGCCAGGGTAATCTGGAAATTTTCCCCCGCCAAACGAAGGATATTCGGAACAATTCCACAAGTGGACGCCGTGATATTTCTCTGACTGATATGAAGTCCGTGTTCATCACTGATCATCCGAATAAAACGAACGAAATTGTCGTAATTGTCAAGCGGCTCCCCCGTTCCCATTACAACGATATTGGAAATCCGCTCGCCCGTAATCTTCTGCACTTCGTAGACTTCCCGGAGCATCTCAGAAGCTGTGAGATTTCTCACCAGTCCGCCAATAGTAGAAGCACAGAACCGGCAGCCCATCCGGCAGCCCACCTGAGAAGAGATGCAGATGCTGTTTCCATGTTTATACCGCATCAGTACGCTCTCGATCATACTGCCGTCCCACAATTCAAAAAGGAATTTGTTCGTACCGTCAATAGATGAAATCTGCCGCTCCACCAGGCGGACCAACGCGATTTCATATTCTCTGTCAAGCTTCTCCCTAAGGGTTTTGGAAAGATTTGTCATCTCTCCAAAACTCTCTGCCATCTTCACATGAATCCACTCGTAAATCTGCTTCGCCCGGAAACCTTTCTCCCCGGAAAGTTTCATCTCCTCCTCCAGTTCCTGGAACGTATAGGAAGCAATATCTTTTTTTTTCATCTATTCTGACTCCTGTTTTTTCAAAACTGCTATGTAAAATCCTTCACACGGGTCGATTCCCGGAAGGAACTGCCTTTCTTTTTCCATCATAAACTCGCCATGGTCCCCCAGAAACCATGCCGTATTCTCCTCGTTTTCCTCCCTGTTAATCGTACAGGTGCTGTAAAGGAGCGTACCGCCCGGTTTCACGTACCTGCAAACAACAGACAGAATCTCCCGCTGCAATGCGGCAAGTTCCGCTTGTTTCTCCGGCGTCATATTGTACCGGATATCCTTCTTAGAAGCAAGAACCCCAAGCCCGGAACACGGCAGATCAGCAATGACGATATCCGCCTGTTCCACGGACGCTTCCTCCAGAATTCTCGCATCCTGCCGCCGTGCCCGGATATTCGTAAGACCACTACGCGCAATATTCTCTTCGATGAGTTTTACCTTGTAGTCTGTCAGATCCCTTGCGTCCACCTCCCCGGTGCCCGCAAGCTTTTCCGCCGCGTGAAGCGCCTTCCCTCCCGGCGCCGCACACACATCAATGATGTAATCTCCCTGCCGGACCTGCAGACTCTCCACCGCTATCATGGAGCTCGCGTCCTGTACATAGAAGAGCCCATCCTCAAAGGTAGAAAGTGCTCCCAGATAATCATACCCCGAAATCCATAACGCATACGGAAGAGCCGGATGGTCTTTGATTTTTGCCACACCATCCTCCTTAAGTCGTGCTTTTAACGTATCTTTAGAAATCCGTTCCGGGTCAAACCGGATACAGGTTGGATGCTCTTCCATCATACTGGCAAGCATCTTCTCCACCGTCTCCTCCTGGTAAACGGCCATCCACTTCTCCACCATCCATTTCGGAACGGAATACTGAACAGATAGCTTTGTCGCCGGCGGCTCCTGAGGAAGACGAATATGCTCCATCTCCCTTGCAATCGTTCGAAGCACTCCGTTTATAAATCCGGACAAACCTTGCAAGCCCTTCTTTTTTGCCAGTTTTACAGCCTCGTTGCAGACAGCCGATGCCGGCACATGATCCAGATAGCGGAGCTGATAAACTCCGCTTCGCAAAATGGCAAGCACCACCGGTTTCATTTTCTGTATCTTTATCTTTGAAAACTGGTCAATGATATAATCGATCTCAATCATATGTTCCAGCGTTCCCTCCGTCACTTTCGTGATGAAAGCACGCTCTCTTTTATCAAGGTACTGATACTTGCCAAGCACTCTCGAGAGAGCCAGATGAGCCGGGATCTTGTCCCGCGTCACCTCCAGCAAGATGGCAAGCACCAGTTCCCGTTCCCCGATTGTTTTACTCACGCCGCCTTCCTCCTGTCAGTAAAATAATACGAAGCAACTGCAAAATCGCCGAAGCGGCTCCCGCCACATAAGTAAGTGCCGCGGCACCTAATACTTTTCTCGTCATGGAGAGCTCGTCCGCCGATAGAATCCCACTCTCTCCCAGAATCCGCACCGCCCGGTTTGAGGCGTTAAATTCCACCGGAAGGGTAACGATCTGAAAGAGGACGGCAAAAGAAAAGGCTATAATTCCGATCTGAATCAGCATAGAAGACGAACGACTGTTGAACAGTAAACCAAATAGAATCAAAGGCCACGCAATGGCTGACCCAAAATTCGCAATCGGCACAATGGCGCTCCGGATACGAAGCGGTGCATATCCTTTTGTATGCTGGATCGCATGTCCACACTCGTGTGCCGCCACACCTACCGCCGCCACAGATGCCGATTGATAGGTGGCATCCGATAGACGCAAAACCTTGCTCCTTGGATCATAGTGGTCTGTCAGGTTCCCTCCCACATGCTCCACTCTCACATCATAAATCCCCGCTCCCCGGAGAATCCTTTCAGCCGCCTCCTTTCCGGTCATCCCCGACCTGCTCCGGACCCGCGCATATTTTGCGTAGGTGGACCGGACTCTGGCCGAGGCCAGCACACAAAGGATCAGACCGATCAGTACGAGACTGTACGTCGGATCAAAATAATAGTAAAATGGCATTTCTACCGCTCCCTTCACCTTTCAAAATCAGTTCTCCCCCAGAATCAATCCTTCTTTCAGCGAATACCCCCGCAGAAACGCTCCGGCGTCCATCCGCTTTTTCCCCGGAATCTGAAGCTCACGGATTGTGAGACTCCCTTCTCCTGTTTTCACTGTAAACTCCTGCTTTGACACGGAGGTGATGGTACCGGGCTTTGCCTCTTCGCTTCCCGGCACATCTCCTGCCACATCCGCGTCCCAGATTTTCATTGTCTTTTTGTCCCAAGTAGTATATGCACTTGGCCATGGATTTAAACCACGAATCAGACGTTCAATCGAAACCGCGTCCCGGTTCCAGTCAATCCGCCCCAGTGCCTTGTCAAGCATTTTCGCATATACGGTCGGGCTTTCGCTCTGCTTTTCCGGCCGGATACTTCCCTCTTCCATTCTCCGTAATGTCTCGACACAGAGCTTGGCCCCTGCATCGGCCAGCTTGTCGTGGAGGCTTCCTCCGGTCTCCTTTTTATCTAGTTCAATCACTGTCTTTAAGAGAATATCCCCGGTATCGAGCCCTTCGTCCATCTGCATGGTCGTCACGCCGCTTTCCCTTTCTCCGTCAATCACAGCCCACTGAATCGGCGCCGCGCCCCGGTATTTGGGGAGCAGTGAAGCATGGACATTGACACATCCATAAGGCGTCATCTCCAGAATCTCTTTTGGCAGAATCTGCCCAAAGGCAACGACAACCATAATGTCCGCCTGATAGGATCTCAGCTTTTCCACACACTCGTCTTTGCGGATCCGCTTTGGCTGGTAGACCTCAACGCCATAGCGCAGAGCCGCTTCCTTTACCGGTGGAAACTGCATTTCCTTTCCTCTGCCCTTGGGCTTGTCCGGCTGTGTTACCGCAAGGACAACCTCATGCCCAGCCTCAATCAGCGCTTCCAGCGTCCCCACAGAAAAATCCGGTGTTCCCATAAAAATGACTTTCATACTCTGTCACAATCCTTTCTACTCTTCTTCCACATTATCATGGATTCCATCTTCCGCAAGTCTCATATACATCTGTCCGGAAAGATGATCAATCTCGTGGCAGAATGCTCTGGCAAGTAGACCTTCCCCCTCCCAGATGACCTCTTCCATTTCCTCATTAAGTGCACGGACTTTTACGTGGCTTGGTCTTGTCACAATCCCGTATTTCCCCGGAAGGCTTAAGCATCCCTCTTCTCCGGTCTGGGTCCCGTCTGACTCGATGATTTCCGGGTTAATCAGAACGATCGGTCCTTCTCCCACATCGATAGTAACGATCTGCTTTAAGATACCTACCTGTGGCGCCGCAAGGCCTACACCCATCGCGTCGTACATCGTATCCAGCATATCTTGAATCAGGATCTTGGTCCGAATTGTCATTTTATCCACCTTTTTGCACTGCTTTTCCAGTACTTCATCTCCTACTTCACGTATTTTTCTGATTGCCATGATTATTCCCTCTCTTTACTATTAAAATGCCTGGACCGGATCAAAATCAAACTGAATCCGGATCCTGGAAAATCCTTCATTGATTTCAATATATTGCTCTATTTTATTCTTGACCGCGATCAGCACCTGGTAATCTTCATGCTTCAGATAAAGCGCTTTCCGGTACAAATCCCGGATCTTTGCGACCGCAGGGCTTGCCGGTCCGATAATCTCAAGCTTTGGATCGGAACCGACCGCTTTAGCAAAAATCTTCAGATAGTAGGCTCCTTTTTCCAGGAGCGCCTCATCCTCGCTTATCATCAAAATTGCCATTAAATGTGCTGAGGGCGGATATCCCATCAGGGAGCGGAACTTCATCTCCTGCTCAAAGAAGGCCTCGTAGTCCTGTCTTGCGGCTGTCTGAATACTGTAATGCTCCGGATGATAGCTCTGGATGACTGCCTCCCCGGGAACACTCCCACGTCCGGCACGCCCCGCTGCCTGACAAAGCAGGGCAAATGTCCGCTCCGCCGCCCGGAAATCACTCATATACAAAGACAAATCCGCCGCCAGCACCCCTACCAGGGTGACATTCGGAAAATCATGGCCCTTGACGATCATCTGGGTACCGATCAGAATATCAGCCTCTTCATTAGCGAAAGTCTCCAGGATCTTTTCATGGCCATCCTTGGCCTTTGTGGTATCCATATCCATCCGAAGGGCCCTGGCGCTTGGAAACTGCCGCTTCACCAGTTCTTCAACCTGCTGTGTGCCTGCCTTGAAGCCCCCGATATACGGTGAGCCGCAGGAAGGACACAGATTGACTTGGGGTTCTTCGTATCCGCAGTAGTGGCAGACCATCTTCCCATTCTTATGCGCCGATAAGGATACGTCGCAATGAGGACATTTTACTACATATCCGCAGGCTCTGCAAGAAACAAAGCCCGCATATCCTCTTCGATTCAAAAAAAGCATGATCTGCTCCTTTTTCTTAAGCCGCTCCTCCATCAGTTCTTTCAGATGGTCGCTTAAAATCGAACGATTGCCTGCCTTCATCTCCTTGCGCATGTCTTCTACATATACCTCAGGCAATTCCTGGAGCGTAGCCCTGTTTTTAAGTTCCAGCATCTTGATGCGTCCCCTCTTGCAGCCATAGAAGGCTTCCAGCGATGGAGTAGCCGAACCCAGCACCACGCTTGCGCCTTCCATCTTTCCCCGCATCATGGCAGTCTCCCTGGCATGGTATCTGGGAACCTGCTCGCTTTTATAGGTGGTCTCATGCTCTTCATCAATGACGATCAATCCCAGATTGGGAAATGGCGTAAACAAAGCAGAACGTGGGCCGATCATTACGTCAACCTCTCCTGCCTTCACCCGTTCCATCTGGTCAAACCGCTCTCCCTGGGACATCCTGGAATTCAAGATGGACACCCGGTCGCCAAACTTCCCATAGAACCGCATGACCGTCTGATACGTAAGGGCGATCTCCGGGATCAGGACGATGGCCTGCCCGCCTTCCTTCAGCACTCTGTCAATCATCTCCATATAGACTTCTGTCTTGCCGCTTCCGGTAACCCCATATACAAGATAGTTTTCCCGCTTTCCCTGTCTATAGTCATCCCAGAATACGCCGATGGCATGCCGCTGCTCATCCGTAAGCCTGACTTCTTCCCTTTCCCGCACTTTGTGCTTTACAGGATTGCGAAATACCTGTTCCGATTGAAGCGCCACGATCTTCTGTTCCTCCAGCGCTCTTACCACTGCCCTGGTGATGTTCAGCTTCCTGGTCAAAAGTTCGTACTCCTGCTCCGGCTCATCCAATAAAGCCGCCAAAAGCCTGGCTCTGGCTTTTTGGTTCTTATGAAGGTAGACATCCAGCGCCTTTTTCCCAGCCTCTTCATCAAGCAGCAGGCGGATCCTCCTTTTTTCTTTGACACGTTCCGTACGCTTGATGGGAATCACCGTCTTAAGCGCCTGTATCATGGTTCCCCCGTAATACTCCTTCATCCAGGCAGCCAAAGCCACCAATTTAGACTCGATCGCCACGCTATCCTTGGCAATCCCGGCAACCGGCTTGATCTTTGCTACATCATACCCGGCTTCCCTGGAGAATCCGGTCACGTAACCCTTCGTCTCTTTATTGCCTCTTCCAAAAGGCACCACGACTTCCGTGCCAACCTTAAGCATCCCCTCGAGATGGGAGGGGATGCTGTATTGGAATACTTTATCCAGTTTTTCATGTGTTATGTCAATAATGATATCAGCGTACATCTAACTCCTCTAATATTTCCCGGATCAGGACGCGCTCATCCATATCATGCTTGACGCCCTTGATCTCCTGATAAGTCTCATGGCCTTTTCCAGCCAGAATAATAACGTCGCCCGGCTGTCCGTTCTCGATGACGTACTTGATGGCCTCTTTCCTGTCACAGATGGAGATATATTTCCCATCCGTCTTCTTCATCCCTACAATAATATCGTCAATGATGGCCTGGGGTTCTTCAAACCTCGGATTATCTGATGTGATAACCGTAAAGTCGGAAAGCCGTCCTGCCACTTCTCCCATCTCATACCTGCGGGTCTTCGAACGGTTGCCGCCGCAGCCGAATACCGTAACAATGCGCTGCGGATGGTAATCCCTCAAGGTCAGCAGCAGGCTTTCCAGACTCATGGCATTGTGGGCATAGTCGATCATCAGCGTAAAGTCATCCGACACCTTTACCATCTCGATGCGCCCTTTTACCTTTGCCACTTTAAGCGCTGTCTTAATATTCTCCACAGGCACATCAAAATGCCTGCACACCGCGATAGCGGTTAAGGAATTGTAGACGCTAAAATCGCCCGGAATATCAATCTCCACATCAAAGTCCATCAGGCCGCTTACCTGATACTTAACTCCCAGATACCCAGGCCTTGAAATATGCTGCACGTCTGTAGCGCGAAGGTCTGCCTTCTCCGAGAACCCAAAAGTCTCCACTTTGCACGTGGCATTCTTAAATACGTCTTCATACCATCTGTCATCCACATTGGCAATTCCCAGATTGCACTGTGTAAACAGGATCCCTTTGCAGCGTTTGTAATCTTCGAAGTCCTTATGCTCGTTCGGGCCGATATGATCCTCCCCCAGGTTCGTAAAGATTCCAATCTCAAACTGGATGCCGGCTGTCCTGTGAAGCATCAGGCCCTGGGAGGAAACTTCCATAACCACGCTGTCGCATCCGACTTCCGCCATCTGTGCAAAATACTGATGGATCGTATAAGACTCCGGCGTCGTATTGTTCGCCGGGATGGCCTTATCCCCGATAATGGCCTCAATGGTGCCGATCAGGCCTACTTTGTGGCCCACGCCCTCCAGGATAGACTTGACCATGTATGTGGTCGTAGTCTTGCCCTTCGTCCCGGTAATACCGATGACCTTCAACTTTTCGGCGGGATATCCGAAGTAGGCGGCGGACATAAGCGCCAGGGCGTACCGGGTATCATCCACGCGAATCACCGTAAGCCCTTTTGGCGCATCTACCGGGCGCTCCACGATCACTGCCGCGGCCCCCTTCGCTGCTACATCGTCAATATATTTATGTCCGTCTGATACGGCTCCGCTGATGCATACGAAGACGCTCCCTTCTGTAACCTTGCGGGAATCATTGTTCAGCTGGGTCACCTCGACCTCATCGCTGCCCTGACGGACCTCGTATTCCAGACGTTCCAATAACTGTGTCAGTTTCATAAAAAAGCCTCCTAAAGATTTCATTCTTTCCAATATCCATGTTGCCATATAGCAACATTATACCATTATTTCCAGATGCCGCAAAGATTAAATTGTGCTCACATCATTGACTGCAAAAAAGGGGGGCTGGATTTCCACCCCCCTTAATCGATCTGCGATAATACTGACAGAATCCTTCTCATCGAAACGCCGTAAAATTTATACTGATTCAGTCTGCCCCGCTTGAACGCGTACAGCGCCTGTTCTGCACAGTGGAACAACATTCTACTCCTTTGGCCGCAGAATTGTCAATCTAATCCACTTTCTTCCTTGAAGCCCTCTCCCACGACTTCATTGGACTCCATAATAATCGTAAATGCCTGGGGATCGATCTTATGGACCATCTTCTTGATCGTATACATCTGCTTGTTATTGCACGCGCACATTACCACGTCCTTCTCCTGTTTTGAATAACTTCCCATTCCTCTGAGAATCGTGGAGCCTCTGCCGGAAAAGGCGTCAATGTGCTTTGAAACCTCCTCGCCATGCTCCGTCACAATAAATGTCATCTTGCCTTCGTCGATGCCATAAAGGATCCGGTCCATGACGATCGCCATGAGATAAGTAACGAGCACGCCATAGATGAACCCGTCCACATCCTTGAATACCAGGACGCTTCCCAGCACGATAGTAGCCACATCCAGCACGAACGTGATCATGCCCAGGGTAACATGCGGCTTTACCTTCTTAATCGCCACGCTGATGAAATCCTGGCCGCCAGTAGATGAGCCTCTCATAAATATAAGCGCATATCCTGCTCCGGACAGCACGCCCATACACAGCGCCGCCAAAAGTCTGCTGCCCTCATATACCGGGAGCAGCGGCGCGATATAGTCCATCAGGAGGGATGAGATAACCATGGACTTTACAGATTTGATAAAAAATGTCCTTCCCAGGAACTTATAGCAGAAAATTGCCACCGGAACATTTAAAAGAATCGTCCCGGCTCCCACCGGCAGCCCGATCAAATGATACATGATGATGGCAATTCCTGAGAATCCGGCTACCGGGAAATTAGCATTCAGCGCAAAGTTATAGATTCCTATGGCGATGATCATTCCCGCGAATAGATCCACGAGAATGTCCATCCCCCATTCCTTCCAATTTATCTTTCCCATATCAAATACCTCCTTATCAGCCAAAAAAGAGCATCCGCAAACTATAAACTTATAATTCGCAACTGCTCTTCTGATTATCAGTATATCGTTGAAATATTTTTCTGTCAAGAATGGGGACCCTTTGTGACAATATCCTTGCCATACTTTTTGCGGATCTGTTCCAGGGCAGTGTTGATCTTTTCCTTCTTTTCTTTTTTCGGATCTGCCTCAAAGCGAATATCAAATAAGCTAAGCTGCACCGGCTCTCCCTCCTCTGACAGTTTGGAACTTCTGATTCCAAGAAGCCTTATGGGCTCCTGATTCCATAATTCCTTAAACAATTCCCTCGCCACCTGGTAAATCTCCTGATCCAAATTCGTCGGCTTTTCCAACTGTCTTTGATGGGATACGGATTCAAAGGTGTGGTACTTTATCTCCACGCTTAGCATCCCCGCTTTCTGTCCTGCCTTTCGAAGCCTCCTTCCGACGCTTCCGGCCAGAGCCTTAAGCACCGCCTCCGCCTCAACCTGCGTCCTTGCATCCCGGGGAAGCGTGGTGGAGTTCCCGATTCCTTTTGCTTCTGCCTTCTCTCTTGCCACTTCGGAGTGATCGATACCGTTGGCAAATTCCCAGAGTTTTCTGCCGTGGCTCTTCAGATGCAGTTCCAGTATCTTCAGATCCGTGCATGCCAGATCGCCAATGGTACGTATGTCCAGTTTCTCTAACGTCTCCACGCTGGAACGCCCTGCCATATACAGTTCCCTCACGGGAAGCGGCCACATCTTCACCTGGACCTCCTCCGGGAACAGCGTATGCACCTTGTTGGGCTTCTCAAAGTCCGAAGCCATTTTTGCCAGCAACTTGTTGGTCGATATGCCGATATTGACGGTGAATCCGAATTTTCGGCATACCTCGTTCTTAATCTTAAGGGCGCCATCCACCGGAGACGCAAAGCGGGGCGCAATCTCCGTAAAGTCCATATAGCACTCATCCACGCTTACCTGCTCGATGTGGTCTGTATAGGTTCTTAAGAACTCCATCAGCATATTGCTGTATTGTCTGTACAGTTTATGGTCCGGCGGCCTCATCACAAGCCCGGGACATTTACGAATGGCATTCGCGACAGGTTCCCCTGTCCGAATGCCACACTGTTTGGCAAGAGGCGACTTGGCCAGCACTACGCCGTGCCTGGACTTCTGGTCCCCGCCGATGATGGCCGGGATCGTCCTTAAGTCTACCTCTCCTCCATTCTTTAATTCTTCTATTGTCGTCCAGCTAAGGTAAGCTGAATTCACGTCGATATGAAATATTATTGACACAATGACTGGCTCCTTGCCGTTAATCTGCCATCCTCCGCGTCTATTACAATGGTCTCCTGCGCGCCTACGTCTCCTTGAAGCATCAGCCTGGCCGCCAGGGTCTCTACATGCTTCTGCAGGTAGCGCTTCAGTGGCCTTGCTCCATAAGTGGGGTCATAGCCGCCTTCTACCACGTAATTTTTCGCCGCTTCAGTGAGGGCAATGCAAATCTCTTTCTCCGCGAGACGCTGATTCACATCCGCTACTAACAAGTCAATAATGTCATAAATATTATCTTTCGTCAATGGCTTGAACATAATCATTTCATCCAGACGGTTTAAGAACTCCGGCCTGAAATGAGCCTTCAACTCTTCCATGACTGCCTGCTGGCTGTCTTCGCTGATATTGCCATGGTCGTCGATGCCGTCCAGCAGATAGCCGGAGCCTATGTTGGATGTCATGATCAGGATGGTGTTCTTAAAGTCCACCGTCCGTCCCTGGGAATCGGTGATCCGCCCGTCATCCAGCACCTGGAGCAGTACGTTGAATACGTCCGGATGGGCCTTTTCTATCTCATCGAACACGGAATATGGCTTCCTCCGAACCGCCTCCGTCAGCTGTCCGCCTTCGTCATATCCGACATATCCCGGAGGCGCCCCGATCAGTCTGGATACGGAAAACTTCTCCATATACTCGCTCATGTCGATACGCACCATGTTGCTCTCATCATCGAACAGGCTCTCAGCCAGCGCCTTAGCAAGTTCCGTCTTTCCCACACCGGTAGGGCCAAGGAACAGAAATGAGCCGATGGGCTTGGTCGGATCCTTGATGCCTGCCTTTGACCGGATAATTGCTTCGGTCACCAGTTCTACCCCTTCATCCTGTCCGATTACTCTTTTATGAAGTTCATCCGCCAGATGCAGGGTCTTGCTCCGCTCACTCTCATTAAGCTTGGCGACCGGGATTCCTGTCCAGCGGGAGACGATTCTTCCGATCTCTTCATCTGTGACGCTCTCATGCACTAAGGAACGATCCTCGTCCTTAATCTTCGTCTCTTCCTCCTCCAGCTGCTTCTGCAGCTGAGGAAGCCTGCCATACTGAAGTTCTGCTGCCCGGTTCAGATCATAGGCCTGCTGTGCCTTTTCGATCTCTTTGTTCACCTGTTCGATCTCCTCGCGCAACTTCTGTACCCGCTCTATTCCAACCTTTTCATTGTCCCATTGGGCCTTCTTTCCGGCAAATGTCTCTCTAAGTTCCGCAAGTTCCTGGTTCAAGTGCTCCAGACGCTCCTTGCTTAGGCGATCGTCCTCCTTCTTAAGGGCCGCCGCTTCAATCTCCATCTGCATGATCTTGCGCTGCATCTCATCCAGTTCTGCAGGCATGGAATCCAGTTCCGTCTTGATCAGCGCGCAGGCCTCATCCACCAGGTCGATGGCTTTATCCGGAAGGAAACGGTCAGAGATATACCTGTTGGAAAGCACGGCAGCGCTCACCAGCGCATTGTCCATGATCTTCACCCCATGGTACACTTCATAGCGTTCCTTCAGGCCCCTCAGGATGGAAATGGTATCCTCCACCGTAGGTTCATCCACAGTCACCGGCTGGAAACGCCGCTCCAGAGCCGCATCCTTTTCGATGTATTTTCGGTACTCGTCCAGAGTGGTGGCACCGATACAGTGCAGCTCGCCTCTGGCCAGCATGGGCTTTAACATATTTCCCGCATCCATGGAGCCTTCCGTCTTTCCGGTGCCCACGATGGTATGCAGCTCATCAATGAAAAGAATGATCTTTCCCTCGCTCTTTTTTACCTCTTCCAGAACGGCCTTTAACCGCTCCTCAAATTCGCCCCGGTACTTGGCGCCGGCTACCAGCGCGCCCATATCAAGGGCAAAAAGCTTCTTATCCTTAAGTCCTTCCGGCACATCGCCCCGTACAATACGCTGGGCCAGACCCTCGACTACTGCAGTCTTGCCTACGCCGGGTTCACCGATCAGGACGGGATTATTCTTTGTCTTCCGGGAAAGGATGCGGACCACATTCCGGATCTCGCTGTCACGGCCGATTACCGGATCCAGCTTCTGGTCTCTGGCACGCTCCACCAGATCATAGCCGTACTTTTCCAGGGTGTCGTAGGTGGCTTCTGGATTATCGCTGACCACACGCTGATTTCCCCGGACGGTGGAAAGGGCCTGCAGGAACCGCTCTCTGGTAATACCGTACTGGCGGAACATCTCCTTCATGGTCCGGTCCGGCTGCTTTAACATGGAGAGGAAAAGATGCTCCACGGACACGTATTCATCGCCCATGGCCTTCGCCTCGTCCTCTGCATTTACTAAAACTTTATTTAAATCATTGCTGATATAGAGCTGTCCAGCCCCGCTTACCTTGGGAAGACGGGTCAGTGCCTGTTTCGCCTCATCTTTAAACTGGTTTCCATTGATCTCCATTTTGGTGATCAGCTTTAAAATCAGGCTGTCTTCCAGGTTCAGCAAAGCATAAAGCAGATGCTCCTGCTCGATCTGCTGATTCCCGTATTCATAGGCCAGCTTCTCACAGGCCTGTACTGCTTCCATTGATTTCTGTGTAAATTTATTAATATTCATATCCTCGCCTCCCTTACGAGTTCTGATAGTGCATACGATTCAGGTTCTCCCCCATGCCCCAAAAGCGGCCGGCGCTGCCCCGGGACATGGGGTTTCATAAAAACACCGGGCATAGATGGAACATGCTCCGGTGAGAATAAAGGTGAGCATCTATGTGAAAACAGAAGGGGAATTCAGGAGAATTTTCCTGCCCTTTTCTGTTCTAGTCGTAATATAACACATGTTGTTAGCAGTGTCAAGAGGTGAGTGCTAACAACATGTGTTATA
>OLQH01001605.1_pt1 | contig 16511 bp, 11 predicted proteins | sample 1672671 | NCBI WGS metagenome assembly OLQH01 (sample SAMEA3136712, study PRJEB25190) | human gut metagenome
CGCGACCAAGGGCGGCGATGCTGCCGACGGCGCTGCCGGTACTGCCGGTGCCGACGACGCCGGTGCTGCCAAGGGGTCTTCTAAGTAAGTGTTTCGGAAGGGGGTCGCGCCGCAGGATGTGCGGGCGGCGCGGCCCCCTCGAGGGTAAAAAGAGGTGTTCTCAATGAGTGCAAACGGAAAGACAAACGCGGGCGCGCCGCCGAAGGCTCCCGTAGCCGTAGCCACGGCCGCGTCCGGTGCGGCGAAGGGCGTCTCCGATGACGCTACGACCGCTCGCCTCTCCATGCCGGAAAACAACGGGAAGAAAGTGACGAAGCCGACCGTGGCCACCCAGCAGAACGCCGGCGACGACTTCAAAGCGACCCTAACTGTAAAGGACATGGTGGTATGGGGCCTCATCACCATGGTGCCCATCTCTCCCATGGCCGTTTACGGCGGCGTGTTCGCCGACTCCGGCGGCATGCCCACGCTCGCGTTCCTCATCGGGTTCGTGGCCGTGCTGTTCTCGGTGTTCTCCTTTGGCATCATGATTCAGCATTTCCCGTCTTCGGGATCAATCTTCACCTATGTGAGCCACGTGTTCGGCAAGCTGCCCGGCTTCATCGCCGGCTGGCTGATGCTGTTGCAGTACTTGGTGAGCCCGGCCATGGTGTACCTCATCGCGGCTATCGCCATTCACAGCATGCTGCCGGATGTGCCGATTCTGGCTCTGTGCTTCGGGTTCCTCATTATTGTGGCCATCGTGTCGCTTATCGGCATGAAGACCGCCATGGTGGTGAACAAAGTGGCACTGGTGGCTCAGCTGGCGATTCTCGCGCTGTTCGTCGTGTGCGGCGTGATGTTCGTCGTGCAGCATCCCGAGAGCGCGAATTTCTCGCCGACCAACCTGTTCAACCCCGCCAAGTTCGAGTTCGGCGGCACCATGTCCGCTGTGTCGCTGGCTGTGATGTCCTACGTGGGCTTCGGCGCCATCGCCACGCTGACCCAAGAGGCGAAGGACCCCAAGCACGGGCCGTCGCGCGCCATGATGGTGATGGCCATTCTGCTGTGCGTGCTGTACGCGCTGCAGTGCTTCATCGCCACCTGCATCGATCCGTCGGGTGCGGCCTTTGCCGGCAATACCGACAACGCGTTCTACGCCGTGGCCAAGATGGCCGCTGGTCCCTGGCTCATGGTGGTATGCGCCGTGGGCGTGGCCTTGGCTCAGGGCGTGTTCACCGCTATCGCGCAGCAGAATTCCATCGCCTTCGTCATGTTCACCATGGCCAATGGCGGTTGCCTGCCGAAGTTCATGGCCAAGATGAACAAGCGCACGAACTCGCCTTTGAACGCCGTCATCTTCATCATCGCCCTGTCCGTGGTGCTGACGCTGCTCTTCCATTTCAGCGGCATCGACATGAACACCGTGGTGAAGATCTCGAACTTTGGCGCGCTGTCCACCTACGTGATGCTGAACGTGTCGGTCATCGTGTTCTGCTGGTTCCAGCTGAAGCAGCGCAAGGGGGCAAAGGCCGTGTTCATGCACCTGGTGTTCCCGGCGCTCGGTGCGCTGGTGTGCTTCGCGATTCTGATGTCTGTGGGCACGGTGGCCCTGGTGACGGGCGTGGTGTTCATCCTCATCGGCATCGCCTACTACCTGGTGCTGACCCGCGTGCTGCATCGCCAGATCAACCTGGGGTAACGCCCGGTTGGCTGACAGCACCGTTGGTTGACGACCTGAACGATCTAAACGGGCCCTGACCTTGTGCGTCTGGGCCCGTCTTGTGCTTTGGGCATGGTGCCCCTCAGCATGCAGCGGTACTCCGATGCGGGCGAGCAGGTGCCCGTGACAGGGTGCTGCGCAGATGTGCGCCGGTGGTTTTGCTCTCCATGGCGTATTTTGGCGTTTTTGGTGCACATGCTCGGGGATAATCATTTCCTTGCCGAGAAAAGTAGCGCAAATTTTTCGCTTTCGGTGCAGATAAACGAGTTCTGAGGGCAGATGCTGGCCTTCTCCTCGCTTGCTATGCACCGATTTCGAAATTAGCGGCCAAAACTCAAAGGAAAGACCCGTGGAAGTCCGTGACAGGCGTTTGTGCTCATGGTACACTGCAATGCTTACGAGCCAGTGCGAATCCTGTTTCCAACAGTCCGTGCTCAGAGGCTGTGTCCGGGTCTCTGCATACCAGATTCGCAAGATCCTCTCACGACGGGCCCGAGAGGAGTGCGTCATGGTTCGGCCATCTTCCCCCGTCGCTTCCCGGCGGATCGTTTGCTTTAGCCACAAGACAGCGCTGGAAATACTGACGGCATTGCCCCCGTCCCAAAAGCCCCAGCCCATGCGTAGCCGAAAGTTCCCCGACCAAGCACCGTCCTTAAAGGATGCGCAGTTGGCAAGCGATCGCATTTTGGAGCAGTGCCCCGCGCTCTCCCTTTCTCGGCCCCTCCATGTTACAAGCGCTTCTACGTCTCACAACCACCGCACCGATGTTGTCGAATTTCATCGCAGCGGGAAGCCGTTTGGCGGCACGGGCTTGCTTTCGCTGGGTGAAGGGACAAGGGTGACCAGCGTACCGTTCACCTTTGTGCAAATGGCAACGTCGCTTTCGTTGATCGAACTGCTTGAGTTGGGTTATGAGCTTTGCGGCACCTATCGCAGAGGAAAAGCGGGTGAGCCTACGCGATACCATGCCGACCCTTTGATGACTACGCGACAGCTTGCCCAGTTCTTGCGCATGAATCCCGGCATGCATGGAGCAAAGCGTGCTCAGCGCGCATTGTCGTACATTGCCAAAGGGGCGGAGTCGCCGCGTGAGGCGAAATGTGCGTTGTTGTTCGGGCTGCCAGTGGCGTTGGGCGGATACGGTCTGGGCATTCCCCTTATGGGCTATGAGGTTGAATGCACGGGTGAGGCTTATGCTATCGCCGAAACACGAATGCTGCGATGCGACCTGTTCTGGCCATCAGCTCGTTTGGCCATGGAGTACCAAAGCAGGGCTTTTCACGAGGGGGAATTGCACCGTGCTCGAGACTCGCGCCGCGTGAATGCGTTGCGAGCCATGGGCATCGACGTGGTGCTAGTCACCGACAACGAGCTTGAGAGTTTGTTTGCTTGCGACACGATAGCGCAGTCGATGCTGCGGGTTTTGGGCAAGCGCAACCGCACATGTGTAAGAAATGCTCGTGATCGAAAACTGAAGCTACATCGGCAGCTTGGCCTGCCGCTTGAGCCTCGACGCACCTTTGAAGCGGTAGGGAGTCCCTCTCATTTTGGCGAGGAATAACGTTTTTGGTGCAAAACCGCATAGTGCGAGAGGCTATTCCGGCGAAGTTTGGCGAAAAACTGCAGAATTGGTGCAGCCGGGGGAGGCAGAAGCAAGGCGAATGAGCGCTTGTCGGGAGTCGTGGTGCACCTGCTGAAAGCCGAGGCACCAAAAACGCAATAATGTTCCACCGGAGTTCGATGGAAACTACGCTAGATAGCAAGACCGGCTGGAGTGGGATGATTTTGGTTCGGTTCGCTCACGGCGCTTGGGACGGTGCGTCCGCAGTCCGCAATGCTCGCAACGCCTGAAGTGCCCGCGGCCTGGGGCTCGCAATGCTCGCAACGCCTGAAGTGCCCGCGGCCTGCAGCTTGCAGTCCTGCAGCCCTGCAGCCCTGCCTTTCCGTGGCGCCTGAAACGATATGCATGTCGCGCCTTGATGGCTCCGCTGTCGCAGTCGTGCGCCTACATCACTTCGTGCAGGGCCGCTTTCAGGGCTGCGAGATCGTCGGGGGTGGTGGACCAGCTGGTGACGAGGCGGATGACGGTGCGGCCGTCCCCGAGCTTTTCCCAGGTGCTGAAGCGGACGCGCTCGGCCAGTGCCTCGACTTGGGCGTTGTCCAGAACGACGAACTGCTGGTTGGTGGGGCTTTCGCGGAAGAAGGTGCAGCCGGCCTCGCGCAGGATGCGGCGCAGCTCGCCGGCCATGGCGATGGCGTGGCGACCCAACTCGTCATACAGCCTGTCGGTGAACAGCGTGTCGAACTGCACGCCGAGCAGCCGTCCCTTTGCCAGAAGGGCCCCGTGCTGCTTGGCGTGGGTGAGGAAGTGACGGGGCATGCCGCCGCGCGGGAACACGACCGCCTCGCCGCAGAGTGCCCCGCATTTGGTGCCGCCGATGTAGAAGGCGTCGGTGAGGCGCGCGATGTCGGTCAGGGAGACGTCGGTGTCGGGAGCGGCCAGGCCATAGGCGAGGCGCGCACCGTCCAAGTACAGCGGGATCTGATGGCGGCGGCAGAGCGCCGAGAGTTCTTCCAGCTCGGCCAAAGAGTACAGCGTGCCCAGCTCGGAGGGATGCGCAATGAACACCATGCCCGGGAACACCATGTGGGTGTAACTGGCGTCGGCGTAGAAAGTCTCCAGATAAGCTTCCACGTCGGCGGCGCGCAGTTTGCCGTCGCATTCGGGCACGGTGAGCACCTTGTGCCCAGTGGCTTCAATGGCACCGGCTTCATGAACGGCGATGTGCCCCGTATCGGCAGCGATCACGCCCTCGTGCCCGGCCAGCAGAGCCGAAATGACCACGGCGTTAGTCTGGGTGCCGCCCGTGAGGAAGAACACGTCGGCGGTCTCGTCATCGCAAGCCGCGCGGATGCGGGCCGCCACACTTTCGCAAAAGCGGTCGCTGCCATAGCCCGGCGCCGGCTCCAGGTTCGTCGCCGCCAGCGCTTCCAGAATGCGCGGATGGGCGCCGGTGGAATAGTCGTTCTCGAACGAGATCATGAGTCCTCCTCAGGGCTTCCCGGAGATGTGTGTCGTGCTATTATTCCACAACGTCGAAGATGGTGGCGAAAGGCGGTACGCGAGATGGCGATCGATAAGGTGAAGGCGTATTTTGCGGAATTCGGGCGCGAGGGGGATGTTATGGAATTCCCCACATCCAGCGCAACCGTGGAGCTGGCGGCTCAGGCCGTGGGCTGCGAGCCGGCGCGCATTGCCAAGACGCTGTCGTTTGCCGTGGGCGACCGAGTGGCGCTCGTGGTGTGCGCGGGAGATGCCCGCATTGCGAACCCGAAGTTCAAGGCCCAGTTTGGAACCAAGCCTCGCATGCTTCCTGCTGAAGAGGCCGAGGAGCGCGTCGGCCACGCGGTGGGCGGCGTGTGCCCCTTCGCGGTGAACGAGGACTGCGACGTGTACCTCGATGAATCACTGCGCCGCTTTGACGTGGTGTACCCGGCCTGCGGCAGCTCCAACAGCGCCATCGCCCTCGCTCCCGACGAGCTGGCTACGTACACCCCCGGCAGCACCTGGATCGATGTCTGCAAGTTGCCAGAATAAAGCGAATCGCAAGTCAGGAGGCCAAGCGCATCTCTGGCCTCCTCAAGCCTTCGATGCCGGCTGTTAGGAAGGCCGAGGCGCGAAGGGGGAGGGGAATCTTCGCGCCTCGGCCTATACGGAGAAGGCGTTCTAGGCGTTCTCGGCGATGAACTTGCCGGTGAGGTAGCCGTAGGTCATGGCGATGGAATGGCTTGCGCCGGCCAACGTAGCAGGGTAGTCGCCGAGGAAACGACCGCCCTGGGTGTTGCCGATGGCGTACAGTCCGGGCAGCACGCGAAGATTCTCATCCAGCACCTGAGCGTATTTGTTAGTAGAAAGGCCGCTCATGGTCACAAGGCAGCGCAGGGAGTCGTGCACGTCGTCGCCCTCCCCGCCGGTGACTTCCCACTTGATGGCGTAGAACGGGGCTTTCTTCAGGGCGAACAGGCGCTCGGCCGTCTTGCCGAAATCTTCGTCGACGCCTTTCTCGGCCAGCTCGTTATAACGCTCGATCTCGGATTTCATCGTGGCGGCAACAGTCTCATCCACGCCCAAGTTGGCAATCAGCTCGTCAACGGTGTCGCCCTTGGCGCTGGTCCACTCATCCACGGACTCCACCACTTCGGGAGCAAGCTTCGTGTAGGAGCCCAGGCCCGACTGCATATGGGTCACCTGCTCGGCGAAGTTGCCGTCGAAGAGCTGGTAGACAAGGGTGCCTGGCTGGCGCAGAACGGCGGATCCGAAGTGGTCGTTGGTGAGGTCTTCGTTGATGTAGCGCTCGCCATTGGCGTTCAGCTGCAAGAAAGCGGCCACGCCCATCTTTCCCAGATCGCCGTGGGCCATGGCGCAGTGCGGCCCTTCCTCGATGTGGCCGCCAGCCCAGTACCCCATGAGCATGCCGTCGCCCTGATCGCTGAAATCGCCATTCACGTCGGCATGGGGATAGGTGAAGGTGAACTTGTCCTTCAGGTCGTAAATCCACGGTAAATAGTGGGCCAGAAGCTCATCGTTGCGTACGTAGCCGCCGGTCGCCAGCACCACGCCCTTCGTGCCGTTCACTTGGGTGTACTCACCTGTGGTCACGTCTTCGAAGATGACGCCCGTTACGCGACCCGCATCGTTTTTCACCAACTGACGAGCGCGAGCGTTGAAGATGGCTTCCACGTTGCCAGTGTCGAGAGCCTTTTGGAAGTTGGCCATCATGATGGGCTTGTGACCCTTCTCCGGTGTTCGGAACGACAGCGTGCCGGTGAACACGCGCTCGTGGTCGACGCCGTAGCGGTAGGGGGCGTAGATGTTGTTGTTGCCCACGTAGTACTGGGTCTCTTGGTCGTACTGCTCGCCGTCGGGAATTTGCCAGAGTAGCCCGTCATAGGCGCTGGCGTACCAATCGAAGGCCTCGCCGCAATTGTCGGCCCAGCGTTTCAGAACGCGGAAATCGGCACGATGGCCGCACTGGATCATCATCTCGTTGACCAGTTCGGTGGTGTCCACGTCCTCAATCCCCATCATGCGGGCGTTGTCGGTATTGAAGGCGGCGAACTGGGAGGAGCGAGCCGAGGGTTCCTGGCAGCGCTCGATGGCGATGACCTTCAAACCGTTCTCGGCGGCTGAGCGCGCGGCGGAAACACCGGCAACGCCGAGTCCCACGACCACGAGGTCGGCCTCTTTCGTCTCTTTGATGTCAGTGATGGGGTCGGGCGCGGCGAGAAACGCGGGTGTTCCCGTGGTTGCCATGGTTGTGCCGTCGCCGGCGTTCTGCTTGGCGGCTTCCGCTGCGGTCTTGGGCGCGCAGCCGGCCATGGTAGCCGCCATGGCCGAGCCGAGAAGGCCGGCGCCTACGAGAAACGATCGGCGAGAAACGTTCTGAGTCATAAGGTCCCTCCTTGGACGTGATGGGCGGCAACGCTTTCGGGTTGCCCTGCATGGCTCGCACTATGGGTCCCGCAGACGGTTTCTGCCAGTGGATGGAAGGGGGGACGAGGGGAGGATTTTCGTCCCCCCTTGGGTAAATGGGCTGGTAAGGGCGCATGAATTCTTCTATGATGACGGGCGAGGAGGATAAGCGATGGGGCCAAGTGAGTTGAAGAGCGAAATCAAAGAGACGTTCCGGGGCAGTTGGTGGTGCACAGGCTTGTTCCTCACGCTGTCGTTTACCACGGTTTCTAGCTTGTCGGGCGGAGGCGATACGGCGTCTTTGACTTTATGCGGCAATCTGGCTACGTTCGTGAGGACAGCTGCGTTTTTGGCTGTTGCTTTGCTATCCCGGCGCATCGTTACTTTGTTGGAGAGGCCGCCCCTGTTGATGGGCGTGGCTGTGGCAATGGGCGCGTGCTTCTTGGCGCGCGTCGCGGGGACGGCCGCTCTTGGCGAGGGCGGCATCATTCTCACGGCAGGGTTGCTCGCCGTGCAGAATGGGTGCGCGGCCGTGTTGTATCTGGGGTGGATGGAACTGTACGCGCAGATAGATCTTCGGCACGGTCTCATCTTCCTTTGTCTCGTGCATTTGCTCTCAGCTTTTCTTTCCTTCTGTCTGTTCCCTTTTGCTGGAGCTCTGGCAGGAGTTGTCCTCGTCGCCTGTCTGCCGCTCTTGTCCGTCGCGTTTCTGCGGCAGGCTGATCGGGCCACGAGGAATGCTCCTTATCGCCAGGGGGAGCGCCCCAGTGCTGCTTGGTCGATCTCGCCTCGTCCTCTTGTGCTTCTTGGGACTTACACGCTGACCAACACGTTCTTGCGCAGCTTTCTCGGCGTCGAGGACAAGGCATTCGTCCTGTTGGGCGTGTGCGTTGCAGCCTTGGCCGTGCTGGTGCTCGTATTCCGATGCTTCAATACCTTCGAGTTAAAGGCGCTTTACCAAGTGTCAGTGCCGTTGCTTGTTGCCGGAGCCATGTTTGTGCTGGTCGGCATTCCGGGAGCCGGCGTAGCGGCCGCCCTTTGCTCGAATGCGGCGTTCACCTTGTTTTCTATCTTCATCACGACGGCGTTCTGCGCTATCTCGTTTCGTTACGGCGTAAATGCGCTGTGGCTCTTTGGCATCACGCAGGCAGCGCTTACGGCCGGATCGTTTGTGGGCGCGATGCTTCCTTGGGGCGAGTCGCTGCTCGCCATGTCGGATGTCGGGATGACGGCAACCGTCGCGGTGCTGGTCGTGCTGCTGGCGGCGCTTTCGATGCTGCTCGTTTCCGATCGCGACTTCGAGACGACCTGGGGCGTGACGCCGCGCAAGGACTCCGCGGGGGCAGTATCGGCGCTGGAAGAGGAAGAGCAAGAATCGAGGCGCTGCGCGAAGGTGGCGAGACGCTATGGTCTCACGCGTCGCGAGGAGGAGATCCTGCTGCTTCTGATGCGTGGCTACACTCTGTCGCACATTGCCTCCGAGCTTTACGTGGCCGAGTCCACTATGAAGACCCACTCGCGCCACATTTACCGAAAAGTCGGCGTGGCCAACCGCCAAGAGCTGCAGGAGCTCCTGAGAGCCTATCCTGTGTAGGGATTTGTCGTGGTTTAGAAGGTCACGGGGCGTCGTGAGTTTGGATTGTTCCGACGATCCCTTTCAGCTCATCGCGCGTGTGGACGTCGAGTTTTTCGTATATATGCCGTACGTGCACCTTAGCAGTGCCCTTGGCTATGACGAGGGCTTGGGCGACTTCGGCGATGCTTTTTCCTTGCACTAAAAGAAATAGTACATCCTCCTCACGAGGCGTCAAATCATAACGTTTGCGGGCGATCGCGCATGAAAGGGCAAGCCTTTCTTCTGCGGAAGAAGCGCCTGATCCATCCCTGCTGACGGTGATATCTTCTTCGAAAGCTGGCACATGCCAAAGATCTCTCCGGCGCGGCGTTTTCCAAAGAATGAGGGCAAAAGCAATGATGAGGGCGGCAATGGTGGCCGCTACTATGAGATCGGACAATATTGAATGGCCGTACAGGGTGACGACGACGCTGTCTGTGAGGCGTCCCAGCAGCGAGAATACGGCCCGTATGCCGCGCTCTAGGCCGAAGAGCATGATGGCGCTGAAGCCGAAGCGCCGCGAGAGATTGCATAAGATGCAGAAAATGAAAATGGAGAAGGCGGTGTAGCTCAGCGAGGCGCACAAGTTGGCGAAGATGACCCCAATGTAGTTGTAGGCTGACACGAAAATGAGCGAGCAAACCATAGCTGGAAGCGCGACGCGCTGCATCATGTCGAGGTCGAAGCGGTCGCGGAAGCCGATGATGCCGATCAGAACGATGGACGAGGCGGCAATGACGCCGAAAGAAGACATGGGGCCCATGACAGAGGTCAGCTCATTTTCCCGCAGACCGTAAGCGAAGGCGTAAAGTGACATGAGAGCGATAGGCGTCCACGGAAAAGGTGCGGTGGGCTTCTTGCTTGCTGGTAGGCTTTCGGAAGGTATGCGTTGGAAGCTAATCAGGGCGCAGGCCATGGAAATCAGGGGCAGGATAGCTGCTGCGACGCATAAATAGGTTGTGATGAATCCTCGACATAGGATGATGACGGCTGCCCCGAAAAGGATGGAAGCAGCGTAATATACTGCGACCTGATAAGGACTAAGGCAGGTATACAGTTCTGACCAGATCAAAATGAGAAGGGCAATGCCGACTCCGCAGAGAACAGCAGAAGGAAGAGCCACGAAAGAGGCAGCCCAGGGCCAAACAAGGCAGGCGAAATTTGCAAGTGATCCGACGGACACCATAGTCGCAGATGCCCACAAGGGCGCTTGTTTTCGAAAAAGAGGCGAGACGATGCGGTGCAAGAGCGCGCAGGCAAGGAGCGCGACCACCATAGCGGCATCGAAAATATCCTGTCCTGCGAGGGCGAGCGTAGGAAAGGGGATCCAGGTTCCCACGTAGACGATCTCGATCCAGGCACGATAAAGTCCGAGTCCGAGAAAGGCCACGGGTATTTTTGGCAACTTCGTGTTCAACGTCATCCCTTTCCTCGGCTATGCATTATAGCGGCAGATGAGGAAAGACCCGAAGACGTAATTCTGGTCCCCTGTGCTCTGAACAGGTAAAACGTAGAGTAGGTATAAAAATAGACAATCAAATACTCCTAGAGGGGTGGATGCGCTCCAATTCTCAAGGCGCTAGCGTTTGGCCCATCGGCGCGTCGCCGAAGTAAAAGAACGGAGGATCCTATGGGAGAAAAGAACATTAGCCGACGCTCATTGGTGAAGATGGGTGGTTTGGCGGCCTTGGGGCTAACGGGCGCGACTGCGCTGGCTGGCTGCGGTCAGCCCGAAACGAAAGGGGCGATGGCGACAACTGGTGGAGGTGCAGCCGAAAGCCCCAACGCCTCTATTGCCACGCCGTGGCTTGTGGCTCCCGAGCCGATAACCGACTTCGTCGATACCAAGGAGTACGATGTGGTGGTGGTTGGCGCAGGTGCTGCCGGCTTGCCTGCGGCGCTTACCGCTTTTGAGGAAGGAGCGACGGTAGCGCTCCTTCAAAAGGAGAATCAAGCAGTATCGCAGGGGAGCGCCGGGTTGGGAATTGATCTGGCGGCCAGCGACCCTGCCGGTGTCGAGGCGGTTGTGTCGCTGCTTGAGCAGGTGAACCAGTATCGTCCGCGCCGCGATCTTTTGGAGCTGTGGGCTCAGAATTCCGGCGAAGCTGTGCAGTGGGTTATGGACAAGGTTCTCGAAGGCGGTGGCCAAGTCATTTCTCAGGGAAATGCCCAGGTGATGAAATACACTGACTTTGATGGTGCGCAGGTGAACTACGTATCGGCCTTCTTCGGACCGAAACCCTACACCAACACGGATGCTATGCTTGATTTTGCCAAGGTCGTGGAGGCCTCTGGCGTTGAGGTCTTCTACTCCACGCCCGCTGAACAGCTTATTGCTGATGAGAGCGGGGCGGTGGTTGGCGTAGCGGCGAAAACGAGCGATGGCTACGTGCAGTTCCTCGCAAAGAAGGGCGTCATCCTGGCCACGGGCGATTATCAGAACGACGAGGAGATGTGCGACTTCTATTTGCCCGATATTAAACATTTTGGGCGTAAGCAGATCAATAAGACGGGCGATGGGCACAAAATGGGCTGTTGGGTTGGTGGCCGTATTGAGCCTGTGGGTCACACGAAGATGCTTCACGACTTCGATGCTGGTCCAGCTACCATGTGCGACATGCCGTTTCTGGCGGTGGACGTGAACGGCAGTCGTTTCTGTTGCGAATCGGCGCCTATGGATGTTCTCAACAACTTCTTGAAAGATGGCCATAAGCTGAAGGACGGCCAGGCCGGTTGGTACTCGCAAATTTTCGATGCGAACTACGAGACCGCCTGTGCCGATTGGCCTTGCGCAAAGCTGTACACCCCCGAAGAGCTTGAGAATTTCATGCCCGATGTGGAGGGGGAGAAGCAAGGAGTTGTAGAAGGATTCATTCGCACGTTCCGGGCCGACACTTTGGACGAGCTGGCCGAGAAGATTGGGGCTGATCCTGCGGTATTTAAGGCGACGGTGGAACGCTACAATGAGATGGTCGCAAAAGGTCGTGACGATGATTTCGGCAAGCCGGCCCAGTTTTTGAAACCCATCGACACCCCGCCGTTCTATGCGATGAATCGCTGGTTGCGGGTGTCCGCGATCACTTCCGGTTTGATTGTTGATGGCAACTTGCAGGTGCTCAACGAAAACGACGAGCCTATTCCTGGTCTGTATGCAGCGGGGAATGTGAGTGGTGGTTTTTACGGTGGTATTGATTACCCCATGACTCTTGCAGGCTTGTCACTTGGTCGCTGCTATACCCAAGGCCGCTACCTGGGCCGTATGGTCGCGAATCTCTAGCATCCTATTCCTTTTCCCTCCCCAATGCCCGCCAGTGCCGCATATGCACCTGGCGGGCATTTGAGTTTACGGCATGGGTCATGGCTCAAGTTCTCGTAATACTGCGCCATGAACTGCTAGGCCTCTTCCACGAGGCGAATTGCAGTAGCTTGGGTGGTTTCGTCGATGGTCTTGGCTTGATAAGTCGCTTGCAGGGCGAGCCAGAACTCGGTTGTGGTCCCAAGGGCTTGCCCTATCAGCCGCGCCATCTCTGGCGTTATGGCGCGGCGTCCGTGGATGATGTCCGAAACGGCGGATTGCGGCTTCCCGATAGCGGCGGCGAGGCGGTATTGGGAGATGCCCAGAGGCTCGAGAAATTCCTCCTTGAGGATTTCCCCTGGTGAAGAAACAATGTCAGTGGTAGTCAACAAGCTCAACTCCTACTATCCCAAATTCAGTCCATCGAAAACAAATACGCCATTGGTCGTTCACCCGTATGCTGTATTGTCCCTCACGATCCCCGCGTAGGGCTTCAAGCCGATTGCCAGGCGGAACGCGAAGGTCGTTGAGGCATTTAGCGGCTTCAGCAGCATCCATGAGCTGAAGCTTTCGGAAGACGGCCTTATGTAGCGGAGGGGGAATGCGCCTCATCCGACATTTCGTTGGCGATATCCAGAAGGCTTGAAGTTCTCTGTCTTTGAAGTGCATGAGCCACCACCGCTTGTCTCGAACAATACTACTGTTTTTCAGAAGTGTCAATATCGGAATTGAACTATAGGGCGAGTATTATAGTGTGGCATGTACGAAGGTGCAATACCTCGGCGGCGACTTTTTCGAACTCGCAATGCTAGGAACGTTACGCCCGGGTGAGCTGGTCGTCTAGGTCGACTAGCTCTTGGCGGGAGTGGATGGCGAGTTTCTTGTAGATGCTTTTGGCATGGCCGCGAGTGGTGTTTTCCGAGATGAACAGCTTGCCGGCGATGGCCGATACCGTATGGCCCTTCATGAGCAGCTCGGCCACCTCAATCTCGCGCGGAGAAAGGCCGTGCTCCTCAAGGTAGCTGCGAATGCGGCGCTGTTGCTCGGAGGGGCCGTCACTGGGAACTCGTGTGGCGTCTGCTGCTGTCGCATCCGGGGAGTGCAGTGCGTCTCCCCGTTGACGCGCGCTGCCGTTGGCTGGCTTAGCACCTTGGCGGCCATCCCGGCGACTATCGCGCCGTCCCCGCCGTAACGTTGTGCCGCGGTTCAGCAGCTCCGCGTCAGTCATGGAGGCCAGCGCCTGGCCCTTTCCGCGCGTGACCAGAATGAGCGCGACCGACAGCAGCACCACGCAAAGCAAGATGACGTTCGTCCAATGGGCGAGGTCATCGGAAAGCGCCGGCCCCAGAAGCTCGGCCAGCCCGCTGCCCACGGCCATGGAAAGCAGGACGGGCCCGATGCACAGGGCGTACAGCGATGAGGAGGGCAGTCCGTTTCGAATGGTGTACACGGCGCAGGTGATGATGAGCAGCAGGTTCACCACCTCGAAGCCGAACATGAGAAACGCCACGAGCAGCGTTGTGTGCTGCTGGCCGAACAACGACGGTAGCAGGAATACGACGGTGAGCGCGGGAAAAAGTACCTGACAGATATGCAGGATGTCGAAGCCCTTCGAAAGAAACAGCTCGAGGGCCACCACCAAAAGGGCCGCCGTCGCGAATCCGACGAGCACCGCGGCGCCGCCGGAGCTTTGGGCCGGCTCGATGCCGGCGATGAGCTTCCACGAAAAACCGAGGATGCTGACGCAGAGCACGGGGCGCCATAGGTCGCCCACGGCGCGTCTCAGGGCGGGGCACGTGAGGGGCGCCGTGGCGTCGGCCTCAATTTCGGCGAGGCTCTTCTGAAGGCAGAGAAGTGCTAAGAAGGGGAGCACGCAAACGGCAGCCAGGGCTACGGCAACGGGCGGTAAAAGGCGAATGAGCAAATACAAGGCCACCGACATGGCGGCCGAAAGGGGAATGCAGATGAGGGCGCGTTGCTGGCCTTCGGTTACGTAGAACATCTCCCAAAGCAGGAAGAACAGAGCGCAGGAGCCGCCCATGAGCACGCCCGCGACCGTCGCGATGGCGCCGTCGCTTTGGCCGAAATGAAACGCGAGAAAGTAGAGAAGCGCGGCTCCGCTGAGCATGAAGCTCGCCGCCGAGGCCGTCCAATGGGGAAGCTCGCAACGGCGGAAGGCGCACAGGGCGCCCAGGGCTCCTACGGCCAGGGGCATGAGCGTCTGTTCGGTGAGAATGTAGATCTGCCAATAATCGGCGACGGCGCCTGCGCCCTGGAACCCTGCGAGCACGATAAAGGTGACGGTCCAGAAAAAGCCGAAGCCGAGGTGGTGTATTCGCAGACCTTCCAAAAGCCTTTTGGCGCGTTGCATGTGGCATCCTTCCTCCCTGGTGCATTTTAGCAGCCGCAGCCGGTGGCCGGAGGCGGCGCACCCAACAAGTTTGCGATAATACTTGGCTATGACCTGGAATTTTTCAAAAACAACCCAAAATATGTCCCCCTCAAAAGCGCGATGCCGCGCCACGTTTCGGGTTCCCGCTGCTGCGAATTTACCCAATTTGGTGGCTTACGCGAAAGGGCGGAAGAGGGCATAGTGCTTCTCGCGTTCCGCCAATGAGAGGGCCGGGGCGTCGGTTCCGGCTTCGTGTGGACAGCTTGGGTGAAGGGCCCAGGTGGCTGCCGCGAAAGCTTCGGAACCGTTCAGTCACCGAGACTATGGAGGGAAACATGACTGGAATTTCTCGTCGCAACTTGCTCAAGGGCGCTGCCTTTAGCGCCGCCGGCGTGGCCGCGCTCGGCCTGGCCGGATGCGCACCGCAGACCGAGGCCACCAAGGCTGAGGCCGGTCTGGCCGAAACCGGCGAGACCGCCAAGCACACCTGGGAAGTGAAGCCCGAGCCTATCGCGGCCGACCAGATCTCCCAGACCGTCGACACCGAGGTGCTCGTCATCGGCGGCGGCTACTCCGGCACCTGCTGCGCGCTTTCCGCGGCCCAGAACGGCGCCAAGACCATCCTCGTGGAGAAGGACGCCGTGCTGAACGGCCACGGCGTGGGCGGCACCGGCGCCATCGCCTCGCGCGCTCTGGACGACCTGGGCTTGAAGTTCGACAAGTCCCTGGAGATGGAGCGCTGGGTGTCCACCTGCGGCAACCGCTGCCGCGAGTCGCTCGTGGGCAAGTGGTTCCGCGAGTCCGAGCGCTGCATGAACTGGTTCCTCGACATGGCCGAGGCCAACGGCGCGAAGTGCATGGTCACCGTGGGCTCCAACTCCACGGTGCACCCTGAGATCGCCTGCTACCACTTCATGAGCGGCGGCCCCATCTTCGAAGAGCACACCATGGCCGACTTCGTCGAGTACATGTTCGAGGCCGAGGCCCTGAAGGCCGGCGCCGAGTTCGTCTACGAGATGCCCGCCGTGCAGCTGGTGCAGGACGAGTCCGGCAAGGTGACCGGCGCCATCTGCCAGAACAAGAGCGGTGAGTACGTGCAGTACAACGCTTCCAAGGGCGTCGTTTTGGCCACGGGTGACATCAGCTACAACGACGAGTACATCGAAGCGTTCGCCCCGGTGGCCAACCGCGTGTTCACCCGTCTGTGCTCCGACCAGGGCAACGTGGGCGACGGCCACAACATGGCCGCCTGGGCCGGCGGCGCCTTCCAGGAGGGCCCCTGGCCGACCATGATGCACCCGCAGGCCGCCGCCACCTTCCACGGCCCCTTCCTGTTCGTGAACCCCGACGGCAAGCGCTTCATGAACGAGGCCACCTGGGTTCAGGGCAAGTGCCTGGGCGTCATGTACAACGGCGGCGCCGACCATGCTTGGTCCATCTTCGATGCCAACTGGCAGAACGACCTTCTGGGCTCGCTTGAGCACGGCGGCGGCATGTTCTGGGACACCTTCCGCCCCTACGGCTCCGACTACCAGGCGGCCGTGGACGGCCACACCAAGACCGTGGAGAACGGCCTGACCGAGGTGCCGGACTACTACAAGCGCGCCGACACCCTGGAGGAGCTGGCCGAGCTGATCGAGGTGGATCCCACCGAGCTGAAGGCCACCGTCGAGCGCTACAACAAGCTGTGCAAGGCCGGCGAGGATACCGACTTCTTCAAGGAGAACCACTTCCTGTTCCCCATCGAGCAGGGCCCCTTCACTGCCTGCATGGTGGCGCCCGGCCTGCTCTCCGTCGTGGGCGGCATCCACATCTCCGATAACTTCGAGGTGCTGAACGAGAACGACGAACCCATCCCCGGCCTGTACGCCATCGGCAACTGCGCCGGCGACATCTACGCGGTGGACTACCCGATCAACATCTGTTAGCGCTACCGCAAAATCAGCCGAACGCGCCACTCTATCCCGCCGGCGGCGCCCCCGGTTCCCGGCCGGGGGCGCTACCGCACTTTGGCCGCCCGCGCTACCTCGGGCC
>OLQH01001606.1_pt1 | contig 16497 bp, 12 predicted proteins | sample 1672671 | NCBI WGS metagenome assembly OLQH01 (sample SAMEA3136712, study PRJEB25190) | human gut metagenome
AACTGGGCTAGAAGGATTCGAACCTTCACATGACGGAGTCAGAGTCCGTTGCCTTACCGTTTGGCGATAGCCCATCGTTTCGCGACAAAATGTATTATAAGGGATGGAGGAAAAAAAAGCAAGTACTTTTTTAAATTTTTTTCGATTTTTTTTGGACGTGCCCCGCACCTTATGGTATAATCAGATTATTATACCGAAAGGGCAAAGGAGAAAAGCTATGAGAGCTATGAATTTGACGCTGCTGACCGATCTTTATGAATTAACTATGATGCAGGGTTATTTTAAGAACCCTACGGATCAGATCGTTGTCTTTGACGCCTTTTACCGCCACAACCCCTGTGACGGCGGCTACGCTGTCGCAGCCGGACTGGAACAGGTTATTGAATACATCCGCAACCTGCATTTTACCTCGGACGACATCGATTATCTGAGAAGTCTCGGCATCTTTGAAGAAGACTTCCTGGATTACCTGCGCGGATTTCATTTTTCCGGAGATATCTATGCGATTCCGGAAGGAACCGTGGTCTTCCCCCGGGAGCCCCTCTTAAAAGTGATCGCCCCCATGATGGAAGCCCAACTGGTGGAGACAGCCATCCTGAATATCATCAACCATCAGAGCCTGATCGCCACCAAAGCTTCCCGGGTTGTCTACGCAGCCAAGGGAGACGGCATTATGGAATTCGGCCTGCGCCGCGCTCAGGGGCCGGATGCCGGACTCTACGGCGCCAGAGCCGCAGTGATCGCCGGATGCGTGGGAACTTCCAACGTGCTGACCGGTCAGATGTTTGACGTCCCGGTGAAGGGAACCCATGCCCACAGCTGGATCATGAGTTTCCCGGATGAATATACTGCATTTAAAACCTACGCCGATCTGTACCCCCAGGCCTGCATCCTTCTGGTGGACACTTACGATGTGTTAAAATCCGGCGTTCCCAACGCGATCCGCGTATTCAAAGAGATGCGGGAAGCAGGACTGGAAATGAAGGGCTACGGAATCCGCATTGACTCCGGCGATCTGGCCTACCTGTCAAAAGAAGCCTACAAAATGCTGGAAGCAGAGGGCTTCGGAGACGCTATCATCTCCGCCTCCAGCGATCTGGACGAATATCTGATCGACAGCCTGAAAGCCCAAGGCGCCAGGATCAACTCCTGGGGCGTGGGCACAAACCTGATCACCTCCAAAGACTGCCCCGCCTTCGGCGGCGTCTATAAGCTGGCTGCTGTAAAGAGCCGGGAGGACGCAGAATTCACCCCGAAGATCAAGCTGTCCGAGAACAGCGAAAAGGTGACCAATCCGGGCAACAAGCAGGTATACCGGATCTACGATAAGAAGAGCGGAAAGATCCGGGCCGATCTGATCTGTCTGGCAGACGAAACTTTTGACGAATCCAAAGATATGATCATCTTTGATCCCCTGGAGACCTGGAAGAAGACAAAGATCCTGGGAGGAACTTATACGCTGCGCCAGCTTCTGGTTCCCATCTTCCAGAAAGGCCAGTGCGTCTACACTTCCCCCTCGGTGATGGAACTGCAGGCGGTCTGTGCAAAAGAAAAGGACACGCTCTGGGAAGAGACCAAACGTCTCGTCAACCCCCACGAGGTATACGTAGATCTGTCAGACAGGCTCTACGCGATGAAATCCAAACTGCTGGAAGATATGAGCATGCAGTCTCTGTAATTTTAAGCCCTTCTGTTCTCATATACATAAAGAGAACAGGAGGGCTTTTTATGTGCAATATTATGATTCTTGTAAACCGGGAACATCCGCTGGGCCCGGACTATATTCCCCCTGAGCTTCAGGAGGCGGACTTTCCTTTTCTGGCCGGATCGGGAGACCCCAAAAGGCTTCTCTGCCGTCCGGCGGCTCTGGCGGGAAAAGAGCTCTTTGACCGCTGCCGTATGGAGGGACTCTCCCTCTACGGGATATCGGGCTACCGCTCCTATGAGCGCCAGAGCAGCCTCTACCTGAAAAAAGGAAATCCGGCGGATCTCTATCTCGCTCCCCCGGGCTGCAGCGAACACCAGACCGGCCTGGCTCTGGACGTCTCCTGCCCGGCAGCAGATTTTGAACTGGAGGAAAAATTCTCCTCCACGCCGGAAGGCATTTTTCTGGAAAAACATGCCCCCTTCTACGGCTTCATCCTCCGCTATCCCAAAGGAAAAGAAAAAGTCACCGGATACGCCTGGGAACCCTGGCATCTGCGCTACGTAGGCCGCTCCCTGGCTCTCTGCCTCTCCTTTATGCGTCTGACTCTGGAAGAATATCTGGCTCTTTCTCTGTCGGAAGAATAAGAGCCGTCTCCTCCCCTCTTTCTACCCTTCCGGAGCGGATCAGGGAAAAGGCAAGCCCCGGATCCAGATCCGGGCACACCATCAGGATCTCCGTGGAAAAGCCTCTTTCTTTAATCAGCCTTTGGTCAAAGGCAAGGAGCAGATCCCCCTTCTTTACCCGCTGCCGGTTCTCCACCTTTCCTGCAAAACCTTCCCCGTTTAACTGTACGGTATCCACACCGCAGTGGATCAACAGCGCCGGTCCCTGATCTGTCTTCATCCCCAGCGCATGGCCGCTGGGAAAGATAAAACGGATCTCGCCGTCGCAGGGCGCCGTCACAAGGCCATCCTCCGGAAAGATCACCGCCCCGGGCCCCATCGTTCCCCGGGAGAAGGCCGGGGAAGAAGAATGGGAAATGTCTCTTACCTCTCCATTGGCCGGAGAAGAAAGCGTGATCCGGCCTCCCTCCTTCTCCTCTTTTCTTTCCGCTCCCTCTTTCTCCTTCTTCTCCGTTCCCTGTCGGATCATCTCAAAGAGAGCGTCATAAACTCTGGTCACCAGTCCAAACCCCAACGCCAGCTGCAGCTGATTCTCCGCCCAGAACACCTTCTTTACTTTGTTCAGCTGTTCCAGCTCTTCTACCCGGGCAAGCCTGGCCTCCTTCAGGGAAAGGCGCAGCCGCAGGGAACAGTGACCCAGACTTTTTATGTTCTCTGCGCCGCCCGTAAGGGCCAGGATCTTTTCTGCCATTTCTCTGTAAGTTTCTTTTCTTATCATCGCGCTCTCCCCTTTCACATTCTACTCTCAAGATAAAAGAAAAGCACCGTTCTGTCAACGGCGCTTTTCGCATTTTTTCATCTTTTCCTGTCTACGCATCCAGGCAGCCCAGCATGGTAGCAGCTTTCCTGCTCTTTTGCCCTCTTAAGCTTCCATCTGACGAGCCAGAAAACCGGCTGTCACTTCCGCCAGCTTTTTTTGTACCTCACGGCTTCCCTTTTCTTCTTTTCCATTTACCAGTACCACTGCCCCGATGGCATCCCCGGCGCTGATGATGGGCTGGATCACTACCAGTTCCCCCCGCTCCTCGCCGTTCTCTGTCAGTCTGCATCCCTTTTCCACAAATGCCAGCGAACGGTTCCGGATCGTCTCTTCCATCTCTCCGCTGATACTCTTTCCCAAAAGAAGCCTGTGTTCCGGCCCGCTGGCTGCGATAAACTGATCGTGATCAGAGATCCCTACCAGCATTCCCAGGTTCTGTGCCAGAAGTTCCGCAAAAATCCGGGCAAATTCTCCCATCTCACCGACAGGCGAATACTTTTTCAGCACAATTTCACCCTCCCGTCCGGTGAAGATCTCCATCGGTTCTCCTTCCCGTATTCTCATCGTTCTGCGGATTTCCTTTGGAACTACCACTCTTCCCAGATCATCGATTCTTCGTACGATTCCCGTAGCTTTCATATAAAAAATTCCTCCATCTACTGTACTTTCCATTTCTGGAAATAGTATCTGTAGATGGGGGGATTTTATGCATTTTTTGCTTTCAGACAGAAGGTTAAAATATACAACAACTAATTCAACAACTAATTCAACAACTAATTCAACAACTAATTCAACAACTACCATTTTGGACAATAAATAAACTGTCTGCCTTGGCGTTTCTTGGTAATTAAATTTGCTTTTATCAATCTCTTCAGGGCAACACTTGCCCCTTGCTGAGTTGTAATTTTTGTAATATCCAAAACCTGATGTACTGTAATAAATCCATTTGTACGAATATATTCATAAATTTGTTTATCCGTTTCGTTTCGCAACTCTATTATATCTGGCGTAATATCTGAAATTTGCAATTGTTCCGGTTTTATATCATAATCTGTATTAATCTTGTAGCTTGTCCATCGTCCCTTTTTATCTACAATTAGCATATTCTTATCCACCAAACCAGACAAAATATGTCCAATCTCAACACTGTGAAGTTCTAAGATAGATTGCATTCGGGCATTGGTTACTCTTCCCTCAAGATAAGCAGTTCCTAATATAATCTGAGAATCCTTGTCAAGATGTTTATATGCAACACCAAACAACTGATACAAATATTCTGTACATTCCGGCGGCATCAAAGAAATCATCCAAAGTTTAAGTTCCACCTGATGCAGCTCTTCGTTTTGACTCAAATCCGGCTTACGCCATTGTTCCGCTCCCCATACATTTAGTATTGTAGGAAAACCAGACCCCACATTATCTCCCAAACCAATCATACGAAACATTGTTTGAATCCTCGGATTTCTGGCAACCGAATGTCCACCTTCATAAATCATTTGAACCGGAAGTTTCAAGTTTCCCGGATTAGAAAACACAAACCCTCTGTCTGTTTTCAAAATTTTCAACACACCTGTAATCAGATAATCACTATGTATCATCATATTCACAACAGCCTCACGAATCGCTTTGTGAATCGGTGTATCATCAATCCGAATCATCCCTTCAAGTTTGAAAGGACGTTTGATACCAGCTGACAATCTAGGCGTTATCTGACGAACAAAATTGTATAGATTATTTTCCCACATCCCATCATATGTTAATCGATCACTCCACCGGCTTCCGGGTACAAGATTACTCTCATCAATATAATCCATACGAATATTATCAAACCTCTCTCGAATAGACACTCCTTTTCCGAACATCAATAATCCTGCAGTTGTCAGCCATCCTTTTTGAGTTGTTCTGTCAACTACATATCCCCCCATATTTTTCAAAAACGTTTTATCATCCTCTCCATTCCAAATATGTTCCGGATTGCGATGTTCAAATTCAATACGATAGGAACGCAGCGAATTCAAATCAATATCATCCATTGTGTACCCTATCAGCAAGCTGCCATCATTGCCAGACTCATTAGCATCCCGTAGCATAGCTTTTACTTCTTCTTCCGTACAATGGTAATCACCTTCGTGGTTGCGTTTAAAGCTTCCTTTCATAGGATTTCCGTTAATATAAACAGGTTTTTGTCGATAATCTGCCTGAGGAACTTGAATCCACATGATTGTTGATCCCATAACTTTACAAATACCAGCATTCGCATCAACCAGGATATTAGTACTTACTTTTTCACTGTTTACTGTATTCCAAAAATCTTTCAGGCGTTGTTCTGGATTATGTATAGATACAAAAGAAAAGCGTTTCTCAGCATCCGTTTCTTTCATATGTTCTTCAACCCCAAACAAAATCACGCCTCCATCTGTATTAGCAAACGAGGAATATGTTTCCCATACTGAGGCAGGCAGCTTTGATTCCGCTTTCTTACATTCCAAATTAATTCGTTCACCAAATTTTAGCAGGTTCAATATCTCCACACTATCCACCAATATTCACCTCTCCTCTTTCCCCTCTACTACAATATTATATATGATTCAAACCTCTCTAGCAATACATCTTCCACACCAGACTTTAACCGAAGAATGCTCCCACCATAGCTTTCATATAAAAAATCCCTCCATCTGCAATACTTTCCATTTCTGAAAACAATATCTGCAAATGGAGGGATTCTTATTTCCCTGTTCTTTTATCCAATAGCCGCAGTCTCAATGATAAATTTCACACTGTCCGCCTCTCCGTCATTCTTTCCGTCGAATACCCGGTATTGTCCGTCTGCAGTCACCTCATCCTCCAGGCGGCTTAAGAGTTCTTCCAGATCTCCGCTGAATACATCGGCGATCTTGCGGATTCCTTCACTGTCCATCTCGGCCATTCCGTCTTTCAGTGTCTCTGCTCCTTCTGTCAGTTCAGAAGCTCCGGAAGCAAGTTCCTGGCCGCCGGAAGCAAGCTGAACTGTTCCGTCTTTTAAGGTTTTTGCTCCCGCTGCCAGCTGTCCCACACCTTCACTCAGCGCTCCGGCTCCGGACTGAAGGCTCTTTCCGCCCTCTGCCAGCTGTCTGCTTCCCGCAGACAGCTGAGCAGCGCCGGCATTTAAGCTTACGTTATTGCGGATTACGGTAAATGCTCCCGTCTTCAGACTGGAAGTGCCATTTTTCAGAGTTTCAGCTCCGGCTGAAAGCTGATCGATTCCGCCTTTCAAAGATCCTATTCCACCGTTCAGAGCTGCCGCCCCGCCATTTAAGGCTTCGTTATTCTGACAGAGCTGTTCTGCACCGGAAGCCAGTTGATCTACCGCATCCTGAATGCCTTTTGCCAGCTGCGGAAAATTCTTCAGCGCTTCCCCGGCTGCCGCAACCTGATTTGCCCCATCACGAAGTCCCTGCACGGCTCCGGCCGCCTTGGCGGCTCCCTCTTCCAGCGCTGCCACACCGCTGACATCTACCTGTCCCAGCTGTCCTGCGATACCGTCCAGCTGACCCGCGATCTGGTTCAGTGTCCCCTCATCTGATGCCAGACTTCCGCTCACGTCAATCTGCAAATTGGTGGACACGTTCACATCGATCACTCCCAGATTGGCCATCACCTGGCCTGCTTCCTCCCCGGTAATTCCGGCTGCAGCCAGCGCAGAAGCTACCTTTTCCTTCATCTGCGCATTAGCCTGAGCCTCCGCCTGAGCAGAAGCCTGCTCATTCGCCTGCGTCTCCGCCTGACTCTTCGCCGCACTGTTGGCCGCTGCACTGTTATTTTTTGTATTCTCCGCGATTACCGCAGAAGCGCTCTGAATCAGTCCTTTTGCTCCGGAAATCCCCTGATTCAGCTGTTCCAGCTGACCTTTCAGACCGGCCGCTGCATTCTTTACCTGATTTACTCCATCGCTGATCGTCCCCAGTGCGGATTCCAGGCTCTGGCATCCCTGAACCAGCTGAGCGGCTCCGGCGGGAAGCTGATCCGCTCCGGCCAGATTTTCCTTAAGGGCTTCCTGCAGACTGGCAATTCCCTCTTTCAAAGCTCCCGCTCCCGCTGTGTAAGTCTCAATGCCTTCCTGCAGCTTGACAGCCCCGGCCTGCAGATCCTGGATGCTCTGCCCTCCATTCTCTCCTTTTCCGCTGATCAGATCCAGACCATCCCTGATCTGTCCTGCACCCTGATCCACCTGTTCGCTTCCGGCAGCCAGCTGTTCTACTCCGGCTGTGTAACTGGAAACGCCGCTCTGCAGATCACCGGCTCCGCTCTTTAAAGTCTCAAGACCGCCTGCCAGCTGATCCACTCCCTGGATCAGATCCTGTTTCTTTCCATTTAAGGTATCAAGACCATCCTTTAAAGCTCCGGCCCCTTCGTCTGCCGAAACAAGTCCGTCCCGCAGCGTCTGTGCACCGTCGGAAAGTTCCGCAGCTCCTTCCCAGAGTCTGGAGGAGCCATCCACCAGCTGAGAAGAAGCATCTGTCAGCTCATCCAGCTTACTCTTAAGCTCATCCAGATTTCCCACTTCGTCCAGTCCCAGCTCAGACAATGCTCCGGTCGCTGCCACCGTTGCTGTCATACTCAGAGAGAAATCTGTCGCATCCGCGCTTATCTCCACGTAATCAGGAATCTCCACCTCTTCCAGCTGCTCCACCTCATCGAGCTTCAGCTGATCCCCGAGACCCGGAAGGCCGATTCCCACCACAATGCTCTTCTGTCCATCGGAGATCACTTTTCCGTTAGTCACTTCTACGTTGGAGAAATTCTCATTTGGCAGGATCATTCCGGTCATCATAAGGAAGGGAGTTACCACTTCTTTTCCCTCTTCTCCTACTTTTTGGGAAGAATGGTTCAGATAGTCGATCCGGATCTTTACTTTTCCGCTCTTTCCTGCCAGCTCCTCCGGCTGGATCTCCTGGCCGTCCAGATAGTAAGTCATTTTCACCTCAACAGGAAGTTCTTCACTGCTCTCGCCCTGATAGTAAATGTCCTTTCCGTCCGCATCCCAGAGGATCGTTCCATCCTCTCCTTCTTTATAAGTCTCTTCGCCCTTTACATTTTCGATGTCGGACAGGGAGGAGGAATCCTCCAGCGTATCTGCCCCTTCGGTATTCTTCAGATGGTTGCTGACTATAATTTTCTGGGCAGCGCCCTTTTCATCTGCATTGACATAAACGGTCTGCTCCTTCTCCGGCCTCGCCGTCTCCTCCCCGGCCCAGACAGCCGAAGCGGGCATTGCCGCTGCCAGAAGGAAAGCTGTCCCTGCTGCTGCATTTTTCTTAATCATTCTTTTTTTCATTTCACAATACTTCCTTTCTGTCTGAAATTGCGGCTTGTTTTACAGATCAGTCCGTCAAAGAGCCAGAACATAGCCGGCAGGAACAGAAGAACTGCCACCATGCTGATCAGTGCTCCTCTCGCCATCAGCAGGCACAGCGCGCTGATCATATCAATCTGTGAATACAGACCCACGCCGAAAGTTGCTGCAAAGAAGCTGAAGGCGCTCACCATGATCGGCTGAATACTGGTCTGATGGGCGATGGAAATCGCTTCCTTCTTACTCTTTCCTGCTCCCCGTTCCGCCTCATAGCGGCTGGTCATCAAAATCGCATAATCCACAGTAGCTCCCAGCTGTATGGTTCCGATTACAATGGACGCGATAAAGGGAAGCTGTGTTCCCGTCAGATACGGGATTCCCATATTAATGAAGATAGCTCCCTCGATCACCAGAACCAGGATTACCGGCAGTGATACGGACTTGAATACAAAGAAGATAATAAAGAAAACAGCCAGTATCGATACCGCACTTACAACCTTGAAATCTTTATCTGTGATCGTGATCAGATCCTTGGTACAGGGAGCCTCGCCCACCAGCATACCGTTGGGATCATACTTTTTCAAAATATCGTTCAGTTCGCTGATCTGAGCATTTACCTCATCGGAAGCTACCGGATAATTATTCAGAACCAGCATAAGCTTATGATCCTCACTCTCCAGCGTACTCGTAAGATCTTCCGGAATCATGCTCCTGGGGATCAGCGGTCCGATCACCGATTCCAGCCCCAGCACGCTCTTGACGCCGTCAACCTTTTCCATCTCATCCATCATCTGATAAATGTTCTTCTCCTCCACACTGCTGTCCAGCAGGATCATATGGGCAGCTCCCATATGATACTCCTCTGAAAGCTTCGTGTTGGCCTGAATGCTGGGGAGATCATCCGGCAGGGTGCTGTCCAGATTATAGTAAACATCCGTGTGAGCCTGGAACCAGGCAAAGGGTACAAACAGCACGACGAAGAGAACCGCGAATACCGTATGATGCTTTACCACAAATTTGGAAAGCCCTTTCAGGTTCGGCAGCAGCCGCTTATGTCTGGTCTTCTCCAGCGCCTTATCAAAGATCAGGATCATGGCCGGCAGAATGGTGACACAGCAGATCACGCCGAGCACAACTCCTTTTGCCATAACGATTCCCAGGTCAAGTCCCAGTGTAAAGCTCATGAAGCAAAGAGCAATAAACCCGGCCACTGTGGTAATGGAACTTCCGACGACAGATTTGATGGTAGCCGTAATCGCCTGAGCCATCGCCTCTTTATGATCATCCGGATGCTCCCAGAGTTTTTCCTGATAGCTGTGCCACAGGAAGATGGAGTAATCCATGGTAACTCCCAGCTGAAGAACCGCTGTCAGCGCCTGGGTTATGTAGGAGATCTCTCCCATAACAATGTTAGTTCCCAGATTGTATATGATGGCCATGCCTATGCTGAGCAGGAAGAACACGGGAATCAGGTAAGACTCCATTGTTAAGGCCAGCACGATAGTGGAAAGAACTACGGCAATTACTACATAAATAAATACTTCAGATTCCGCCAGATCCTTCGTGTCCGTCACAACTGCTGACATCCCGCTTAAGAAGCACTGTTTCCCTGCCAGAGAACGAATCTCCTTAATGGCATCCATGGTCTCATCCGCCGACGTGGTAGTGTCGAAGATAATAAACATCATCGTGGAGTCTTCCGCATTGAAGGCCTCCTCAATCTCCTCCGGAAGCATTTCCTTCGGTACGCTGATATCCATCACATCATCATACCAGAGCGCCTTCTCCACATGGGGAACCTCCTCGATCTGTTCCTTTAATTTTACAACATCCTTATCCTTCATGCCCTCACAGATGAACATGGAGTACGCTCCCGTACCGAATTCATCTACCAGAATATCCTGGCCCTGCATTGTTTCAATGTCTCCCGGCAGATATGACAGTATGTCGTAATTTACCCTCGTGTTAATGTAACCGAGCGCCGCCGGAATCAGCAGCAGCAGGCTTACGATGAAAATCGGAATCCTCAGTTTGACAATTTTCCTGCTCAGCTTTTCCATAAGCAAACCATCCTTTCTTGTTAATGACCTTTGGTCATTTATAGTTATACATCAAAAATGACCATCGGTCAATATGAAAATCAGATAAAATTGACCAATAGTCATTTATTTTTTTATGCACTTATCCAAAAATGGAACCTTCCCCTCATTTCGGTTGACTTTTCCGGATTTTCCTTCTTATAATAAGTACAGCGGCTGTAACCGGCCGCTTCAGAAAGGATCTGTTGTTATGAGTAAGGTAGATGAAAATAAACAGCAAAAAAGAGAGTCTCTTCTGGACTCTGCATTTCAGCTGTTTATAGAACATGGTTTTTCTAAAACTTCTATTTCTGATATTGTACACAATGCAGGCGTGGCAAAGGGAACTTTTTATCTTTATTTTAAAGACAAGCTGGATATCCGCAATCACCTGATTGCCCACGAAGCCAGCCAGGTTTTCAAAAATGCCTGCACGGCCATGGAGAAAGCCCGCGTCTCGGACTTTGAAGACCAGGTGATCTTCATCATCGATCATATTCTGGATCAGTTTTCCGCAAATGTGAATCTGGTTCTTCTCCTATCCAAGCATCTTAGCTGGGGGTTCCTGAAAAATTCAGTCTTTCAGGCGCCGGGGGATGATACGCCTGCCATCCTGACCATTTTTCAGATGCTTCTGGAAAAAGCCCGCTATCAATATAAAGAACCGGAAGTTATGATGTATCTTATCCTGGAACTGATCAGCGGTTCCAGCTATAATGCCATCTTATATAAACAGCCTGTTCCTCTGTCAGAGCTGAAACCATACCTTTACCAGACGGTGCGCACCATCCTGCAGCAGCACAGGATGGCATAATTTATGGAACACAAAAGGGATATTGCCCGGCCTGCCTTTCGCAAGTCGGACAATATCCCTTTTCTCTTTATCTTCCCAAAACCTTCTTCAGTTCCCGAATGTATTCCGGTGTTGTTCCGCAGCAGCCGCCCACCGCGCCCGCTCCGGCCTCTATCAGTTTCTTCATGGATGCAGCAAAATGAACCGGATCCATATCATAGACCGCCTCGCCTCTGTCGTTGATCACCGGCATTCCCGCGTTCGGTTTGGCGATCACCGGAACCTGCGCCACCCGCTTCATACTGGCAACCACCGCTTCCAGCTGATCCGGACCTACCGAGCAGTTAAGCCCCACCGCACAGGCGCCCATCTCCTGAAGCGTTGTCACCGCCTCCACCGCATTGCCTCCATACAGCGCTGTCCCGTCCGATTCCAGAGTGAGGGAACACATAACCGGCAGATCGCAGACGGAAGACGCCGCATCCAGAATCGCCATCGTCTCGTCCACATTGAGCATCGTCTCTGCCACCAGAAGATCTGCCCCGGCCTCAGCCAGGCTCTGCGCCTGCTCCCGGTAAATTTCGATCAGCTGATCGTAAGTCAGATCTCCCTGGGGAACCATCTTCCCCGTGGTGGTGAGATCCCCGGCGATCAGCGCCGTATCTCCCACGCCTTCCCGGCAGATCTGCATCAGCTTCCGGTTCAGCTCCTTTACCTGATCCTCCAGCCCGAAATTCTTCAGGCTGCTTCTGTTTGCCGCAAAGGTAGGCGCATACACGATCTGGCTTCCCGCCTCCACATAATCCCGCTGCAGTTTCTGCAGCACCTGGGGATGCTCCAGCACCCACTGTTCTGTGGAGATTCCTCTCGGCATACCTGCTTTTATCAAGTTGGAACCCGTAGCCCCATCCAGAAGGATCACTCCCTCACCGGCCAGTCTGGCAAATTCTTCTCTGGTCATATCTGTCTCCCTTCTTCGCAGGACTTTTTCTCTCCTGTGTCCTCTCTGCCCTGATTTACTGGGCAGCCTCCTCTGACTGAGCTGTTTTCATCAGGAAAGATTCTTTATCTGTGATCTTCAGCTTCTTCCACACAGAATCCACCATCTCGATCGGCATCTCTTCCACCCATCCGTCCAGCGTCTCTGTATAGAGATCCTGCTTTCTGGTATTCAAAATGCTCTCCCGTTTGGATTCTGTGGCTTCCTCATCCAGCACCTTGTCCATCCGCACGACCACGTATCCATCCTCCGTCTCTACGACTTCCCCGTACACCTGTCCGTCCGTCAGGCCGGACGCCGCGTCAAGAACGGCCTCGTCCAGCGTTCCCTCTTCTTTCGCAGAAGCCGTCGTGTAGGTTCTCTCGGAAGCGCTCAGATTCTCGTCCACTTCTTTTGCCAGAGCATCCAGATCCCCTTCCGCCCCCGCTGCCGCTGCCATCTCCAGAACCTGTCCGGCCTGCTCTTTTTTCGCCGCCTTCTCCTCGTCTGTCAGCGCAATGGTATTGCCTTCTTCATCTTTCTCGGTTCCTTTTGTGGAGACAGTCACCAGAGTAACCCGGCTCTGATTTGCCTCCTCATCCGAAATCTCCGTATCTACATCCGCGGTCATAGGTTCAAACATCTTGCTCTGGATTGCCTGCAGTTCCAGCGCTTTCTGTACGTGTTCCTGGCTGGCTCCGATCTTGTCCAGAACCTCCTGGCTGTTGGCGGAAATAAAACCCTCCGCTGCTGCCGCTGCCGCCGCTTTCTCCTCTTCTGTAAGGGCCACACCGTAATCCGGCGCATGTTTCTCCAGCAGGTACAGCTGGTTTAAAAGCGTCTCCACGCTTTCCTTCGCCTGCTCTCCGTAGGTGATCCCCTCTTCCGTCTCTCCATCCCAGATGTCCATGTCCTGTCCGCCGCCGTAGGCTCCCATCATCTGCTGGTACATGGACTCCGTTCCGGCCTGCTGATACCGGGCCAGAAAGCTGGCTACTCCCATGGGGATCTCCACTCCGTCCACCTTCGCCACAGTCTTGGTTCCATCTATCTTCTGACTTCCGCAGCCGGTCAGGGCGGCCAGCGCCAGTCCTGCCGTCATCACTCCGCAGATCATTCTTTTTCCAAATTTCTTCATTTTCTCGCTCCTCGCTTCTGAATCTTTTAATTCTTTTATTATAAACGCTTTTTTCAGGCAGAGCAAGCAGTTTTTCGATACAGAAATGAGAGGAAACTGATAATCTACTGAAGCAACAGCTCCCTTTTTAAAGACAAAAAAACAGAAAACGGACTCCGAAGAGTCCGCAATCCGATGTATCAAACTTACAAGGCCAGATTCTTATCCGGCCTTCTTTTTATTATTTTTCTGTCTTTTTATTACTTTCAGGCGGGTGAATTCTTCCCTCTCCTTCTCCTCCAGCGCATTGGTGATGTCCTTTGTCAGCTGTTCATAGTGAGGAATGGTGATATTTTTCAGGGCATTTGCCCTCTTCTGAGTCTTCTTGATATTAGAAGCCAGACGGTAGGCAGAATTCTCCACCGCCGACAGATGAAGCGTCAGTTCCTTCACCTTCTCAAAAGCCAGGCGGGCTTCATCCAGCGACTGACGGGTGCTGTAAAACGCATAGGTGGGAACGGCTGCTCCCGGCTTTGCCTCCACCAGCGGGATCTCTGTTCCCATGATACTCCGGGTCTTGATCCGGATCGTATTCTCTATGGGAATTGTGTGGGAGATAGAGCGCACATTTGTGATTCCCATCTCCATATTGGCCCGCTGCAGAGCGGCATAAGCCGCGCGGAACGTGGTATCGATCTGAGACTGGATATCCTTGGCCTGCTCGATCAGACCCATCAGTTCCCGGATCAGAATATTCCGCTTTTTATCCATCAGGTCAAATCCCTGACGGGAGAGGGCCAGTGAATTTTTGGCCAGTATCAGATTTCCCTTGGTGGGAAAAGTATTTGGATCCACGGTTCACGCCTCCCTTACTGCTGCATTTTCGCCACGTCCTCCTGAGCCTCTGCAACCAGATCCACCTCTGTGGGATGGTAGAAGCGATCCAGGATTTTCGTGTCGATACGATCCAGTTCTTCTTTCGGCAGAAGCCCCAGAAGATCCCAGCCTATATCAAGGGTCTGCTCTATTGTCCTGTTCTCAAAAATCCCCTGTCCCACAAATCGCTTCTCGAAAGCATTTCCAAATACAAGATAACGCTTATCCAGAGGAGACAGTTCATCCTCACCAATAACAGAAGCCAGCGCACGGGCATCTCCCACCTTCGCATAGCAGGAGAAAAGCTGATTCGCCACTGCCTGATGATCCTCCCGGGTATAGCCCTTTCCGATACCGTCCTTCATCAGACGGGACAGGGAGGGAAGCACATTAATGGGCGGATAGATGGACTGTCCGTGAAGCTGGCGGTCCAGTACGATCTGCCCCTCCGTAATATATCCGGTCAGGTCGGGAATGGGATGGGTAATATCATCGTTAGGCATGGTCAGAATGGGGATCTGCGTTACAGAACCATTCTTGCCCCGCACAATGCCGGCGCGCTCATAGAGCGTTGCCAGTTCACTGTAGAGATAACCTGGATAACCCTTACGGGAAGGAATCTCTCCCTTGGAGGAGGAAACCTCACGCATAGCCTCGCAGAAGGAGGTAATATCTGTCAGGATAACCAGGATGTGCATGCCGCACTCAAATGCCAGGTATTCCGCCGCAGTCAGCGCCACCTTCGGCGTGATCAGACGCTCCACCACCGGGTCATTCGCCAGGTTTAAGTACATGACTACGTGATCGGAAACGCCGCTCTCCTCAAAGGTACGGCGGAAAAATTCTGCCACATCATATTTTACACCCATGGCGGCAAAGACAATTGCAAACTTTTCATCAGAATTGCTTCCCAGAGAAGCCTGCTGCACAATCTGCGCTGCCAGCTTATCATGGGGAAGGCCATTTCCGGAGAAGATTGGCAGCTTCTGTCCACGGATCAGGGTGGTCAGCCCGTCAATCGCGGAAATGCCGGTGCGGATATAATTTCGCGGGTACTCCCGGGTCACCGGATTTAAGGGAAGGCCGTTTACATTTACACGGGTGTCAGACACCACCGGTCCCAGCCCGTCGATGGGATTTCCCACACCGTCAAAGGTACGTCCCAGAATATCCGGGGAGAGGGCGATCTCCATGGGACGCCCGCTCAGCCTGGTATGCGTATTGTCCAGGGACATATTTTCCGATCCCTCAAAAACCTGGATGACCGCCTTATCCTCGTAGATCTCCACGATACGGCCCAGCTTCTTCTCTTTTCCGTCCACGGTGAACTCCACCATCTCTTCATAAGAAGCGTCCTTGACCCCTTCCAGGACTACCAGAGGGCCGTTAATCTCGCTTAAGCCTAAATATTCAATTGCCATAACTGCTCCTCCTTACGCATTCTTTTCCAGAACCTTATTGTAGAACTCGTCCACAGCAGCTCTGTAATCGTCGAAAAGTTCCAGGTGATCATTGGGCACATCATACTTGATGGCAATGATCTTCTCGAAAATATTGTCCTCCTTCAGAATGGAAATCGGGTGTCCCATCGTTACAAGGGCACGGCATTTCCGATACAGGTAGAGGATAATATCCATCATCTTAAACTGCTTCTCCAGGGAGACGCAGGTATCATCCGGATGGAAAGCGTTCTGCTGCAGGAAGCCCAGACGGATCACCCGGGCAATTTCCAGTATCAGTTTCTGATCATCAGGCAGCACGTCGCTTCCGATCAGCTTCACGATCTCCATCAGGCTGCTCTCCTGGTTCAGAAGACCCATGATCTGATTGCGGTAATCAATAAAGTTGGGATTTACATTATCCTTATACCAGGGCGCCAGGTCTGTGAGGTATTCACTGTAGCTGGTCAGCCACTGGATCGCCGGGAAATGGCGGGCGTAGGCCAGAGACTTGTCCAGTCCCCAGAAGCAGCGGACAAAACGTTTTGTATTCTGAGTCACCGGCTCGGAGAAATCGCCTCCCTGGGGAGATACCGCTCCGATGATGGACACGCTTCCCTCCGTTCCGTTTAAGTTATGCATCATGCCGGCACGCTCGTAGAAAGCAGCCAGCCTGGAAGCCAGGTAGGCCGGAAATCCTTCCTCAGCGGGCATCTCCTCCAGACGGCCGGAAAGCTCGCGGAGTGCTTCCGCCCAGCGGGAGGTAGAGTCAGCCATGATGGCCACGTCATA
>OLQH01001611.1_pt1 | contig 16476 bp, 10 predicted proteins | sample 1672671 | NCBI WGS metagenome assembly OLQH01 (sample SAMEA3136712, study PRJEB25190) | human gut metagenome
GGATATGCGCGGCAGCGGCGTCCACGCCGCCATGCTGGCAAAGCAGGGCATCATCACCTCAACGGACATTTTGATGATTTTGGCGACGGGAAGCACCTCATCCGGTTTTCCGGTAACGCCAACCACTCCTGTTTTCTTTTTATTGTTATAAATAGCGATATTTACACCGCCCTTCACGCCTTTCTCGGGATTATCCACCTCCACTTCCACTATATCCTCTTTTCCTTTTACAATTTCAAAGGCTACCTCATGAAAAGAGCCCTCCCGTTCTTTCATTCTACTGGCCACAATAATTCCATTTTCATCCATGATATTTACATTGTAGTCCGTAAACTTGGAGATTCTGTCAATCAGTTTTTTCGCCAGCAAAGTGTCCATGGTATTCCTCCTATAACTATTGCCTTTGTAATTTCTGTCCGAACTCGTTTGCTATTACGTTTTTTATTCTTCATCCTCGGAAAAATTATTTATCGCTACATAAAGCGGGTAAATTTGCTCATTCTGTTTATAATAGCATTTCCGCTTCCAGGTGTTCTTATCTCGACAGCCCAAAAAAAGTCTCTTTTTTTATTGCTCTTCTACAAATTCTTCTTCATTTAAACTTCTGAAATCTTTTAAATAACATATCTTTATATTCTTTATTAAAGTATTATTTCCAAAATATGGTGCGCACACGCACCATATAATTATAGAATGCCGCAACTTAAAATACAAGAGAAGGGATGTGATAAGAATGATAAAATATGATAGATTATGGATCACATTGAGGAAAAAAGGGATCAGTCAGTATAAACTGATCAAAGATTACGGGATTGATAAAGCCCAACTTCACCGGCTGAGAAAAAATATGGTCGTAAAAACCATTGTGATTAATAATTTATGCCGAATCCTTGATTGCCAAATCGAAGATATTATGGAATATGTTCCTGATGATACAGATACACAGTAGGAGCTGCACCAAAGATTTTTTGATGCCGCTCCTATTTTGTTTCTTTAGTTATCTTCAAAATATAAACTATAATGCGCCCTTACGTTTTATGAAAATGATGTTAACAAAAATTCTTCTTGTCATCTTACTCTTTCACCGCACCTAAAGTAATTCCGCTCACAAAATATTTTTGTAAAAATGGATAAATACATAACACAGGTATCATTGCCACAAAAACCTTTGCCGCATTCATAGTCTTATTGGAAAGTTGACTAATTTTTTCCAGCTCTGCTTCACTTATGATCTCCGTATTCACCGTCACAACCATCTGCTGGATATAAGTCTGAAGCGGGTACTTTGAAGAATAAGAGGTCAGAACCAACCCTTGAAAGAACTCATTCCACTGTCCCACTATCGTAAAAAGTACAACCGTTGCAATCACAGGTGTAGACATCGGAATATAAATTCGAAACAAGATACTCCAAGGTCCAGCTCCATCTATCTTGGCAGCTTCATCAATTGCCTTGGGAAGGTTTCGGTAATAATTCATCACCAGAATAATGTTATAGATAGATAAGCCTCCAGCAAGCGCCAATCCAACCGCTTTATTCATCAGACCATAGGTTTTCATAGTCATAAACCAAGGCACCAATCCACCATGGAACATCCAAAAAAAGATCAACAACCACATAAAGAAGGTACGGTGAGGGAATTCTTTCTTACTTCTGGAAAGCGGAAAAGCCATGATAATTACTGTAAAAAATAGAATTACCAAGCTCCATAGCACCCTTTTGACAGAGACCCAAAAGGATTGAAAGAAATTCACATCCTTCATCAGTGCCTTATAAGCCTCCAAATTAAAATCCACTGGCCACATCGATACCTCCCCAGCCGCTGCTGCCGCCTTGCTGCTTAAGGATAGGCACAGGGTATACCATAGAGGCACAAGACAAATTAAACACAACAGGAGTAGTACGATGATATTACAAACATCAAATATTCGGGATTTTCTCGTATTATACCTTATCACACTCTCACCCCCAGCCTTTAAAAAATATGATAATTGGCGAACTTAGAAGCGAGCAGATAAGAGCAGGAAATCATCACAAATCCCACCAGCGATTTTAGCAAACCTACGGCAGTCGCCAAACTAAACTGCAGATTTTCAAGCCCTGTACGATAAACCCATGTATCGATAATATCTCCCGTGGAATATACCAGGGGGTTATACAGGTTAAATATCTGATCAAAATTAGCATTCATCACATTACCCAAAGCCAAAACTGCCAATAGTACTACTGTCGTTCGGATCTCCGGCAATGTAATATGCCATAGCTGTTTAAAACGGCCCGCCCCGTCTACCATAGCAGCTTCATACAACGTCTGATCAATCCCTGTCAAAGCAGCAAGATAAATTACCGCGTTAAATCCATATTCTTTCCATATATCGGTAAAAATTACCAGCCATGGGAACATCTTCGCATTCGCGAAAAATAGAATTTTCTCTCCGCCGAACAACTCAATTACCGCATTCACCGGTCCCTCATATCCAAAAATATTCAGGATAATGCTGGCGAGGATTACCCATGAAAGAAAATGAGGAAGATATACGATCGTCTGTACTGTCCTCTTAAACTTCAGAGAACGCACCTCATTCAGAAGAAGAGCAAAAATCAGTGGTACCAGCAAATTTCCAACAATTTTAAAAAAAGCGATAAAAAATGTGTTATAGAGAATATTCCAGGTATCACGCATGGAAAACATAAACCGGAAATTCTCCAATCCTACCCAGGGCGAACCCAGAATCCCTTTTCCGGGGCTAAAATTCTGAAATGCCATTACAATTCCAAGCAGCGGTACCAAATTGAACAGCACTAGTATGATAAGTCCCGGAAGCATCATAACATAATAAGCTCCAATTGATTTTCTCTTCATCCTGTCTCGCCCCCCCGATTTTCATTTTCTTCCGGCGTCCCCTTTAACTTATGGACGCCGGACATTTCTATCTTGTAGAAAGGCTATTTCTCAAATGCAAACATTCTCCCTTTATAGCTACTTCAATTCAGGCTATCCCTCACTTCCTGAGTGATGGTTTCTCCTCCCTGCGCATACCAATCTTCCACAAATTGATCAAAGGTGTCGATATCCGCAGCTCCCATAATGATCTTCAGGAATGTCTCATCTTCCAGCTTCTGCAGCAGAGACCATCGCTCTTCAATCGTAGGCGTTTGAGAATAGGTCAGACTATATACGGGTGTATGCGGATAGTCCAGGAAAGGACTGTATCCCACCATCCACGACCATACCCGATTAAAAGTAGCTGGATCCGCTTCCCTATCCCAGTACTGAATATCCAGATCATCATAGGGCGGAAGTTTAATCTGTTTAATTTTAGCCGCATCGTTTTTCAGTGTTTTATAAACAGTATATTCTTCCCCAGCGAAATCATTGGCTTGTGCCTCTCCGGAAAGTACCTTTCTTAAGCAGGTAATCATGGTTTCTTTCTCATTTCTCATTCCATATGCGATACGCAGCGGATAATTTCCTATCGCCAACGCATCTGTATCAAAGGTGGATTCATCTCTCATTAAAAGGTTATGAATCTTGATCAACGCTTCCGGATGTTCATAGCCTTTTCTCACCACTGCATAGGAGGTAGAAGCGCTGGATGCTTCATAAGCATACACGCCATCTTCATTTTCAGGCGCCAGATATGCCCTGAAGTTCGCCTCTGGATCGTTATCCCACAGATCCGGCATAAAGTCATATCCAAGCCACCATCCACCGAAGAGGATTCCGCACTGGCCGCTCACCACCGTCTCCGATGCGTCGCTTCGGATGCTCATTTCCGGATCCAGAATTCCTTCCTTGTATAAATAAGCAAGATATTCCAACGCCTCCTTGGTCTCCGGTGTAGTGGAACCATAGACTGCTTCTCCATTTTCATCCTCCACCCACCAGCCAGGATAGGACTTAAAGGCGTTAAATACAGGAGCCAGGCCAAAGTTATTGGTTCCTGATGACAGGAATGTGGAATACAACGCTTGTCCGCTGGAAGGCCCCGCAATGCCAATCGTATTTTCTCCTCCCATATCGTTCTCGATAAAAGCTCTTGCTATATTCTCAATGTCTTCCATCGTCTTGGGCTCTTCCAACCCCAGTTCATCCATCCAATCCTTCCGGATCCACACCGTATGCATGTCGCCCCCGGATACCGTAGCCATAGAGTACTGAACTCCATCTTCACACATATTGTTCATAGCCAGGCCATTGCTGGAATCGATCATCGCCTTCAGAATCGGGGACACATAATTTTCATAAGCCTCTGTCAGTGGTTCCAGCTGATCCGCTTCCAGCATCGCCCTATACTGGGTATCATTTACCACCAGGGCATCCGGCAGATCGTCGCTGGCGATTGCCAGGTTTACCTTCTGGTCATAATCACTGGTCGCAGCCGTCCATATCACTTGTACATCAATATTTAATTTTTCTTTTATATAACGAATATATTGGTTATCAGTCGGACTCTGCCCTTCCGGATATGTCTGATTCGGGTCTACCGACATGCCAATGGTCAGAACCACCGTGTCTTCATAAGCCCCGTATGGATCATAGGGATCCGCCTGCGCCTCTTGTGTCTGTACAGCTTCACTGCTCTCCTGTACTGTACTGTCTGCTGCCTCCTGTGTATCCCCGCAGGCAGCCAAGGAAACCAACATGCTTATACTCGCAGTGATTGCTGTTATCTTCTGCAGCACATTTCTAACTCTTTTTCTTTGCATCCTTTATTCCCCCTGTTTCGATTCAATTATTACCTGTATCCTCATCTGGCTGTTTTCAGGCTCCAGAAGCAATCCATATTCCCCCTTTCCTATTCTGGCCCCCGTAACAGACACAACCGTTTCTATATTTCTCAGACACACGTTCCAGCTGCCTGTCCCTTCTACCTGGATTTCCAATTTATCATTTGACCGTACACAGGTAATTGCCAATCTCTTTTTCCCATCTGCCGTATAGACACAAGTACTAGCCATGCCGCCATCCTTCATTTCAAAGATATGGAATGTCACATTCTCATGATAGGCATATTCCACTTTCTCCTTTTCTTTTCCAATCGCCAGAATTGTATTTTCCGGCGTCAGAACTGGAATACTCATATATCCATGATGTTCCTTCACCCAGCATCCTCCCTGGTATCTGCGATTCGTAATCAGATTGGTCCAGGTTCCGGCAGGAAGATAATACTCCGCCATTCCTTCCTCGTTAAAAATCGGCGCTACCAAAATGGCATCTCCCAGGAAATACTGTCTATCCAGAAACGCACAGTTCGCATCATCCTGATATTCCATCACCATAGGCCGCATCATCGGAATTCCTGTCTCATGCGTTTCAACAGCGTTTCTATATAAATATGGCATGAGGCTACACTTCAGATTGGTGAAAAAGCGAAGCACCTCCACCGCTTCTTCGTCAAACAGCCAGGGAACCCTGTAAGATGAATTTCCGTGGAGTCTGCTATGCGTTGAAAGCATTCCGAAAGCCGTCCATCTTTTATACAGATCAGGGGTTGCCGTGTTCCCAAATCCACTGATATCGTGGCTCCAAAACCCGAACCCGCAGCTGCATAAGGACAAGCCTCCCCGAAGCGATTCCGCCATAGAAAGATACGAGGCTTCGTTGTCTCCTCCCCAGTGAACCGGATAACATTGTCCTCCCACCGTGGCGGAACGCGCAAACAGGCTTGCCCTCCCTTCCCCCAGTTCCTCAGTAAGTACTTCAAACACACATTTGTTATATAATAACGTATAGTAATTATGCATTTTCTCCGGATCAGAACCATCAAAATAAACGCCATCCGTAGGAATCCGTTCTCCGAAATCTGTCTTAAAACAGTCCGCTCCCATATGTATCAGCCGCCGCAGTTCTTCCTGATACCAGTTCCATGCCTCTGGATTCGTAAAATCCACAATCGCCATTCCTGGCTGCCAGGTATCCGTCTGCCATACGCCGCCTTTCTGATTTCTGATAAAATATCCTCGCTCTTTTCCAATATCAAACAGTTCAGAACGCTGTGCGATATAAGGGTTAATCCACAGACAAATCTTCAGCCCTCTCTTCTTCAGCCGTTTCAGCATTCCTTCTGGATCGGGAAAGGAATCGGTATCCCACCGGAAATTACACCATCTTCCGCCCTTCATCCAGAAACAGTCAAAATGAAATACTTCCAACGGAAGCTCCCTCTGCTTCATCCCATCAATGAAACCGGTCACCGTCTCTTCATCATAGTCTGTAGTAAAAGATGTGGTCAGCCACAGCCCAAACGTCCAAGCTGGAGGTAAAGCAGGGCGTCCTGTCAACGAAGTATATCTACGCAACACGTCATGCAAACCGGGCCCTGCAATAATGCAATATTCTAATTCTTCTCCTTCCACACTGAACTGAATATTTTCCACATTTTCCGAGCAAATTTCATAGGATACCCTTCCAGAATCGTTCACCAGCATGCCATATCCCTTGTTGCTGATATAGAAAGGAATATTTTTATAGACTTGGTCGGTATTCGTTCCCCCATTCATATTAAAGATATCCACGGACTGCCCATTTTTCACAAATGGCGTAAACCGTTCTCCTAATCCATACACATACTCGCCAATCTGTGTCTTCATCTCCTCTTTTATATATGTTTTCTGTTCTCCATCCCGAATATAAGCCATTTTATTGGTGGCTGTTTCAGCAATCAGTTTTCCCTCCCAGAAAAATCTGGCCTGAAATCCTTCTCCTTTTTTCAATCGGAGCGTCATCTCACCTGCCTCGATCTGGATCTCACCTTCTGTTTCTTCTACATCCGCCTTTAGACCATCCGTTTTCTGTAAGAAATCCGGCATCTTTGGAAGGTTTCCTGTATGGTGCTGCATTTTCACTCTTGCCACGCCTGCGGCCGGAAAAGAGTACTGCACTGTCATCATGGTTCCATCTACCGCCCGATGCAACGCCCTTTCCTTATCCAGACAGATCCATGCCTCATAAGTCTCTCCCCTCTGTTCCCCTTCTTCCATCCGTAATGCTTGAAAAATATGCATTCCCGCTTTCGGACTCCATCCATCAAAAAATTTCATTTCTCCCTCCCACTTTTCCTAAATCAGAACTTCCATTCCCATTATTATCCTCAAAAGGCATCAACAGAAACCTTCTGTGGATGGGTTTATCTTAGCATGCGTTCTATATACTTTAAACCAACATTCCGCTCCTATTCGGTTCTTATTTGTCTATTTTTATCACCTAAATCCAGTTCATTCTCCCATCCTCAATATTTTTTTATATATTTTTCACAATTTTAAAACCATTACCCTAATTTGTTCTCTCTTTGGGTCGTATTTGTCTTTTCTGATTCTAAGCCGGGACTTTTCCCTTTCCTTTTTGATCATCCATATATATAATTGGGACATAAGGGGGGGAAAAGTATGATTCATTCCAAATCTTTAAAACCACTGTTAATCCGTATATTCCTTTTCGGTCCCACGCTTCTGATCATCTGTCTCATCCTTCTGTCTTCGCATTCCATTAATGCCCTGATGACCAATAAAATCGAATTAATCATAGAAAACAATCTCAGCCAATTTATCTCCAGCATAGACTCCTCTGTTAAGGAGCTGAACCAGGCAGCCTACCAGTTCACGGAAGGCTCCATCGGAGAAGCGCTCATTCTCCTGCCCTACGCCACCCCCTACGAAAAAACTCAACTTTCCTCTCTCATTCGGGAGCAGATCGAACTGATCTCTTTTACTTACAACGATTTTCGGGTGATTTCTTTCTATAGAATGGATGAGAAAGAATCCCTTTTCTCCAACAAACAAATGAATCAGGAACTTTCTCTGGATTCTTTTCCCACACTTATGCAGAAAAATCAATTTCTCTATTTTGCCCCGCATAAGAGCATTGATCAATATGCTTATAACGATACTCCTGTACTTTCTTTGCTGAAAAGAATGGGGAATCCGGATATGCCAGATATATATCTGTATCTGGAATCAAACTTTGATTACCATACGCCCGAACAGCGCTCCGGGATTTTCGGAGAAAAGGATTTTTTCCTCATCACAGACACCTCCGGTAACGTGCTTTTCAGCGAAGTGGAATCCGTTTACCCCGTCGGTTCTGCAATGGACAATCTTTCCTCATCCGCTTCGTATTACCTCTATTGGCAGGATACGCCCTCTTTTTCTGTATGCTATTTCGTTCCTAAAGCGGAATATAACCGAGAAAAATACACCTGGTTTTTCCAGGCCGCTTTACTTCTCCTGCTCTATACAGTCTTTATTCTGATCAGTTTTTTGGGTTTATGGCGAAAGATCCTAAAACCCATCCGTCAGACTGAAGAAGCGATTAAAGCGATTCGGATCGGTGATCTTGTTACCGCTCCCCGCTTTACCGGCGTTTTGGAATTTGATCATCTCATTGAGGAAATCTACTGTATGAAACAGGAGCTCTCTGCCCTGATTGCACAGACCCGGGAACAGGAAGCCAAACAAGCACGTTTAGAAATAGAAAAATTAATGTATCAGATTAACCCGCATTTTTTAATGAACAGCTTGAACACGCTTTACTGGATGGCCCGATTGAATCATCAGCCACAGATTGGAAAATATATCAGCGCATTGAATAAGCTTTTACAATATAATCTGAAACATGAACAGGCTATGGTTCCCCTTCAGGAAGAAATTGATGCTTTGAAGCAATATATTCTTCTTCAAAAGCTGAGATATGATTTTCACTATCATTTCATCTGCAAAACGGATTCCCTTAAGAATTTTCCGGTTCCCCGCTTTATCCTGCAGCCATTGGTGGAAAACTCCATCTCGCACGGGCTTAGAGAAGAAAACAGCCTGATTACCATTACAATTCGGGAATGCAACGGATTGGAGATAGAAATCTGTGATAATGGATATGGCATGTCCCCTCAGACGGTCCAAGCCTTAATGGCCAGTCAGGATTCTTTTTCTTATACGCATGAAATGGGAATCGGATTGAACTATGTGATCAAGATTCTGAAAAATAGATATGGTTCAAGCGCTTCCTTACAGATTGAAAGCATTCCGCAGGAAGGCACCCGTATATATATGCATATTCCAGACAGCCTGGAATGCCATCAAAAAAATGGAGATTGATATGATAAAGGTAATGATTGTAGAAGATGACAAACTCACAAGGATGGGAATTCTCGCCTCCGTCCATTGGGAGGCCTGCAATATGCAGGTCGTATTTGATACAGGTATGCCGCAGCGTGCATTGGAATTTCTCGAACACAATGAGGCTGATCTGCTGCTTGCGGATATCTCCATGCCTGTCATGTCCGGTCTGGAACTCGCCAAAAGGGCAAAGTCACTCAGGCCCTCTCTCCAGTTTGCCCTGCTGACGATGCATCAGAATTTCAATTACGTCCAGGAAGCACTTCGCCTGGGTGCACTGGACTATATTTGTAAAAGTCAGTTTGAGCAAGACGATGTGGAAGAAATTCTGCTGAATATGAAAAAACGCTTTGAGGCGGTTCAGGGCTCTAAAAGGCCTGCGGATTACCTGGAGCGAGAAGGCGCCTGCTATATTGCCGTTCATCCCGGTTCATCCGTCTCTCCTCTGCATGCTTTTGCCAGCCAATTCTCCTTGCAGGAAAATCCCCTGCATGACAATGCCAGCCTCTATTTTTTCTCTCCCGGCACTCCAATCTCCCAACGGGATAACACAGAGCATGCTCTCCGCAATATCAGCTGCAAAGATTTGATGCTTCTGAGTCTTCCCGATGCGGATAATTATCCCGATAAAACACTCCTCTCTCTTGCCTGTCTCCAGAAAGAGAATCTTTTTTATACATTTGTTCCTGGTTTTCATTCTTCCAGTCTGGCCGAATTGGTCTGCGATATTCCCGCAACTTCCTATGACCAATTTCAGGATCGGACAGACGAATTTCTTTCCCTGAAATGGATCTTCAACCGCAGTCTGGCTGACAGCATCATGGAAAGCCTCCGATACAGCCGTATCCCTTATACCAAGCTCATTCGCCTGTTTTCTAAAGCCGAACATAAGATGAATCTCTGCTATGGTTTCCTGCTTCCAGAGGATGCCCTTCTGCTGCCAGAAGAATTTCTCACCTTTTATCATGCCCGTCGCTGGTTTGACCAAGCTGCAGAACTCATCTGCCAAGCCGTGGAACGCCATTCCTATTCCCCGTATATCGTAGAATGCCTCAGCCAAGCTCTGCTTATCCTGCATACAGAATATCCCTCACCTCTGTTTTCAGACGATGTGGCAAGGCGGGTACATCTGAGCCGAAGCTATTTTTGTCAGATCTTCAAAAAAATGACACACCAGTCCTTCAATCACTATCTGCGTTCTGTCCGTCTGGACAAAGCGAAAGAACTTCTTATCAAAACCAACTATTCCATATCGGATATCGCTGAAAAAACCGGTTACGCAGGAGAGAAATACTTCAGTCAGCTGTTTCATGCCGAAACCGGAAAAACGCCCAGTCTTTACCGACAGGAATACAGAGAAAGGACGCCCCTCCCGGAACGCCCTCTCAATTCCCCCTGATCGATTCAGGAGCCATCTGATATCTGCTTGTCTGCTCGCTCACATACTTTAACCGTTCAGACGGTTCTAAACGATTACCGCATATTCGTTCTCCCACGGATTTTCGATCCGGTATTCCTTGACTGCTCCGTCTTCCCAGGCGAGGTCTATCTCGAAGCCGCCGCGCAGCTTCAGGCCTTTGATCCGGCCCTTAGGCCAGAAGGACGGAAGGCTGGGCAGGAGGCGGATTTCATAGGAACGGATATGCCCCGTTTCATCTGCAATCTCCTGGCACTGCACGAGAGATTCCATAATCAGGGCAGGCATGCCGCCTCCCAGATCCGCATTAAATATGCTCGGCCCGGCGTCATGGGAAGAGGAAAACGACGAGTAGTAATGATTCCCCGCCAGGGATGACAAGGTCTCTTCCACGGCACGCACATCCCCCAAATGGCTTGCCGCCATTCCGATCTGCACCATGCCAAAGGCCATCACACCCTTTTCCTTCTCCTTGCGTTCCATTTTGATCTCATAGGCCCGCCTGCATGCATCACATAGCTTCGGTTCTTCCCGGAATTCCTTTGCGATATCGTAAAAAAGAGGATAGAGATGGGATGCATGGCGGTGATCATAGCAGTCCTCCAGCTTTGGCGTGGCCCATTCTTTTAACGCGCCGTCCTCGTTAATGAGATACGGCGGCATCTTCTGAAGCATTGCCTCCCATTTGCGCACGTTCTCTTCTTCGATCCCCAGCGTCCTGCAGCCGATGATGAGATGGTTCAGAAGTTCCCTTGCCACGGCGATATCCATTGTCGCATTCACGCATGCCTGAGATCCCGTATTGGAGGGGGCATTCTCAGGAGAATAGGACGGAGTAAAACAGTACTTCCCATCTTCCCCTTCTATCAGAAAATCTTCATAGAAGACTGCTGCCTCTTTCATGAAAGGAAGCGCCTCGCGCACAAAGAAATCGTCATCCTGCGTATACAGCCAATAATCATAATAGAATCGGGCCATCCATCCCGCACCGGCGGTCCAGAATGTCATGGGCCAGGTGGAGTCAAAATGATTGTTCAGCCCATGGTTGCTCGACCGAGACGGGAAGTGGATTCCCCGACAGCCGAACAGCGCCTTGGCGCTAGTCCTCATATCCTCCTTCAGATAGTCCAGATACCTGAAGTAGCTTTGCATGCATTCCGCCAGATTGCCCGGCAGAAGGGAGACGGCCACCGTCTGTATATTTCCGTTGTTCGTATAATCGGAGGACCAGGGAACGGCATAGGTGCCGGTCCATAATCCCTGAAGGTTCGGCGGCCAATCCCCGCAGGCGCTGATGGTCAGATATCTTCCCGCATCAAAAATCTTCTCATAGAACGCGTTGGGAATGCTCCCGCTGCGGGATGCTTCCCACAGTTTTTCCGCGCTTTCCTCTCTTTCTTTTCCTCCGCACAGATCCAGCTCTACCCTGCCGAATAGTTCTCCGTGTATCCTGCTGTGTCTTTCCAGAAGGCTGTCAAAATCAACTACAAGCTGCTGCGTATCCTTCAGGAATGCATCCAGGCGGCTTTCGTTCCTTTCTTCCAGCGGCCACAGGCTGAATCCGAAAAGCGTATCGGAAGCTTTCTCCAATCGGTATCCGCTCTCCGTCTTCCGGATCTGTCCGTCCGTTTTCAGGATCCTCATGCAGCATTCATACCCTTTCCCTTTCAGAAGGAAAGGCACCCGCATGGATACCGCCCCATCCCTCCAGGCATAAGAGGGTTCTCCGAGCTTTGCATAATGGCTGGGCCCTTGCCAGAACGGATCTCCCGCATCCGGATCCTCCACGGCCTTCTTCAGTTCCACACGCAAATCCACGGGCGCTTCATCCTTTAAGTGAAGAACGCACAAATCATCCGCTCTGGAAACAAATGTCTGCTGCAGATGCCATTTCCCATTCCGGGAATAAGCGACCGACGACAGGCCGTTTGCAAAATTCAGGGATTTCTCATATTCTTCCGCTTCCCCTTCTCCTTCGGTCACAATCCAGACGGCACAGGCCGGAAAGAACGGATCCGTCCATCGCTTTTCCCCATACCCCTGCTGATGGGACAATTCCACCACATAGTCTGCCGCCTTCTGATACGCTCCCTCCTGCAGCATCGTTCTGATTTCTTCCATATGTTCCGCCGTACGGACGGGCGGAAGGGGCTCATGAATCGGAAGATACAGCTTCTCATGCGTCAGAAGGATCTCTTCCTTCATCGGTTTTCCCTTAATCAGGGCCCCTATCGTCCCGTTTCCGCACAGCATGGCTTCTTCCCATCTGTCCGAAACCTTATAGCTGGTATACCCTCTGCCTGGCATAATCACCTCTCCTTTTTAATCCCCGAATACAGCATAACGCTCATAATCTTTGAACAACAGATATGCGGGCTCCTCATCCTCCTCGATATCTGGAAGCCGTTCCTGTGCGCTATAGAACCGGTTGTCAACCGTATCGTCATTGGTAGAAGACACCTCGAACAGAATGACCGGACCGGTTCCTTTTTCCCCGATCCATCTGTGATACTGCTTCGGCTTCAAAGTGATGCTCTGCCCCGGCAAAAGCTTCACCACTCCTCCTGCCTCAACAGTTACAGTCTCCCCATCCATGCTCACTTCCACAGGAGTGGACGCAAAGCCTTCCTCTTCGTCCGAATTGTAAAGCTGGACAATCAGGTTGCCGCCGCCTCTGTTGATGATATCTTCCATCTTGGACCAATGAAAATGAAACGGCAGTTCCTGTCCGTCACCGACAAGCAACAGCTTCTCAGCATAAGGCTTCGGATATTCCTCCTTGCGGTGGAAGTTGCCGTTCCGGAACGTAAAGATCAGCAACCCTACATTTTCAAAATCCCCGCTTCCAAAGTCGGTAATATCCCATCCGAGCATGTTATCCACAATTTCTCTTTGATTTTCCTTCAGATGTCCCCATTTCTCCATCGTCCAGGTGGCAAAATCAGGATAACATATTCCCCGCCCCTCTGTAAACGCAATCGCTTCCTCAATGATGTGGTTAATTTGTGATCGTTTCATAGTATCTCCTCCTCGCCTTAACCGGCTTCTCAGTCCTTCTTCTTCTCTTCTAGCAGATATAAAGGGATAAGATCTGATGCTTGTGCAATCGGCATTCATACTGTTTCCCGGCAAACGCTTCCCCGGTCTTCCTTTCCATGAGATCCGTCTCCCACACGCTGCGTTCTTCATCAAACAGAATCCGCATGTCAGAATCGCTTCCATTGGCCTCCTGGATTCTGAGAATGCAGCCTGCTCCATCCTCCGCCGGTTTAAAAGCGGTAATCACCACATCCCCTTCCACCGTAAACGGTGTTTGCAGCAACGCGTCATTATACTGATATCCGGTTTTAGTGATTTCCGCATTGCTGATTTTCTTCGTATATGGCCATACGGAAAATTCAAAGCGATGTTTCCCGGTGTCTCTTACTCCGTCCACGTCCCATATCTCATCCACACTAGGGAGGACGGTATCTCCTGTCATCATAGGCGAACGCAACAGGGACATTTCAAAACAGCCAGGCGTCCACTTCACAGAAGGAATTCCTTTATTTAACAGAACAACACCTTTTTCCTCATCAATTTCATGCTTTACCCAATGCAGCGCCGGAAATTCACCTATCGACCGCACAGCAATATCTGCAAAGTCTTCTGAAAAGGGCAAAATCTTCTCAGGAGAAAAATGTCTTTCAATAAAGCCATAAGGTATTTCCCAAATGGAGGTATCTGTGTCGTCTGCCACCGGAACCGCCAACCGCAGCCTCTTATTGTAAGTATCCCAGTTCACATCCAGATAGAAATCGAGGCGCTCCCCATCTCCAGAAGCTTCAACCCGCATTTCCCAGTCTAAACGCTTCACTCCAGGATCCATCGCCTCATGGCATCCCCGCCAAAGGATTCCTGTTTCGTCTTCATATACCGCATAGTGATAATCTCCAAGCGTAACATAATCCCCCAGAAAATAGGCATTATGATTATCTCCCCAATCACACTGCAGCAACAGTTCTCCGATATGAATCGGCCTGCTACTGTTTTTGGTAAATGTCATATTCTGGTAACGGAATGTTCCAAACAGATCCTTTCCTTCTTTCAATACAGATACGATTCCCTTTCGTTCGTAGAAAACTTCCATTTTCCCCAATTTCTTCATCTGTATCTGTTCGTTTCCTCTTTCCGGCCCCTGTATACGGAATATTTTTTTCGTTTTTTTCCTCAAACTATACTGCTCTGCGATGGATTCCGCTTCGTCCAGATAATCCATGAGCTCTTCCTGGCCGCCGTCTATATGCGCCCCGCTGACGGAATCATGATGCATGTTCAGCAGCAGATCTCTCCAGGCTTGCGTAAACTGTTCATCCGGTTTCTGGAAGCTTGAATTCCACATCCGCTCCGCTTCTCTCGCCTCAGCCTGAAGAAGTTTGTACGTCACTTCCCGTACTCTTTGCTTATTCTCAATTCTGGTCACATAACAGCCCTGGTGAACCGGATTCAGATCCTCCGTACATTCCTGATATTCCCGTTCTTTTTCTTCATAATATCCTTTCTTTTCATTCCAGAATTCTGACAGTCCCCCGAATCTTATCTTGATATTCCCCGCATATTTCTGATTCAGTTTATCAACTGCATCCAGGATACAATGGTTCGGAAGGACTTCTTCCCCTCCGATCATGACAAATTCTTTTTCTTCCGTCCCTTTTATGGCATCTTCCAGCAATTCCATCGCCCCATCTTCGCTGAAATTATGCGCAAAAACCATGCCCGTCCCCTGGCATTCCTCACAGCCATATCCTTTGCACTTTCTGCAATGAGCATGCCTGCTCAGTCCGTAATAAACAGCCCCTCCTTTATCGCGGGAATCCGTACGCAGCAGCCTGTCCACGCAGGGAAGTTTCGTTCCATCAATCCCTACCCAATAATCTTGTCTGCATACTCTGTATTTCGTTCCTCCCACCATCTTCGCTCCCGCTAATTTCAGGATCTGAGGCATATTTGCGCTGTTTCCAAAGGCATCCCATATCCAGGCAAGTTTTGTCCCTTCATACCCTTCTCCACAGAATTCCTGATAAAAATCCTTGGCCAACAAGTAATTCCTGGACAGGCCTTCGGCCGGGATGTAATTCGTCTCCGGAGTCAGTTCTCCCTGAAGTAAAATCTCCAACCTCCCATCGCGGATCCACTTTTTCACCAATTCTTTTCTCTCAGGATGCCGTTCCAGATAGGTTCTCCAAACCAAGTACTGTCCCTCAGTATAACCATATCCCTCTTCTGCCATAGACAGCCATCTGTCAATCACACAGTCCCACACATCCGCATAGCTTCTTAGCATCACTGCATTTCTGTATAGAGGCTTATCAAAACATCTCGCCCACTCCGGATCTAAATGGTTGTGATAAATAATAATGATCTCCTTCATTTTCTTTTCCCCCATTTTTCTGTTCTAACCCCTTCTTGTCCTCTCTGTCATTTGATTCCGGATAACATCACTCCCTTTACAAAATAATCCTGTGCTAAAATATATGCGATTAATACCGGAACGACCGCCAGTGTAGTACCCGCCATCAATACCGCCCAATCCGTCGTAAACGTTCCGTTCAACAATGCCAGGCCCAGCGGAAGCGTATACTTATTTAATGTATTAAGGAAAATAAGAGGACGAATATAATCATTCCAGGTTGAAAGCATAACGAAAATTGCCAACGTAGCCAGCGATGGCTTGGAAAGAGGAAGGGCTATCGAAACAAAAACCCTTCCGGGCGTCGCCCCATCCATTTTGGCCGCTTCAATCAGGGATTGTGGAACCGTTTCAAAAAACTGTTTTAGCAAAAAAGTTCCGAATACGGATACAATATTGGGCAGTATCAAAGCCATATGCGTATCCACCAATCCAAGTTCCTTCATTACCATAAATGTAGGAACCAACGTAGCGTGTACCGGAATCATCATTGTGG
>OLQH01001614.1_pt1 | contig 16467 bp, 16 predicted proteins | sample 1672671 | NCBI WGS metagenome assembly OLQH01 (sample SAMEA3136712, study PRJEB25190) | human gut metagenome
CCGGACACAAGAAACCGGGATTTGAAGGTGGACAGATGCCTTTATACAGACGTCTTCCGAAGAGAGGCTTCAAAAACAGAAACTCCAAAGAGATCATTGCAATCAATGTTGACGTTCTGAATCGTTTTGAGGACGGAGCAGAGGTTACAGCTGAGAGTCTGCTGGAAAGCCGCGCAATTTCCAAAATCGGCGACGGTGTAAAGATTCTTGGAAACGGTGAGCTGACTAAGAAACTTAACGTAAAAGTGAACGCTGTCAGCGAGACCGCAAAAGCTAAAATTGAAGCTGCTGGTGGTACAGTAGAGGTGATTTAATGTTTGAAACTCTCAAAAGTCTCTTTAGAGTAAAAGAGATGCGTCGTAAGCTGTTTTACGTGATCGGAATGATCTTTGTCATCCGAATCGGATCTCAGCTTCCTGTTCCGGGTGTGGACAGCGACGTATTCAGACAGTGGTTTCAGAGCAACACCGGGGACGCATTTAACTTCTTTGATGCGTTCACCGGCGGCTCCTTTGAGAGTATGTCCATATTTGCTCTGAACATTACACCATATATTACATCATCCATTATCATCCAGCTTCTTACAATTGCCATCCCTGCTCTGGAAGAAATGCACAGAGACGGTGAAGAAGGAAGAAAGAAGATGACAGCAATTACCCGTTATGTAACGGTTGGTCTTGCTCTGTTTGAGTCTGTTGCAATGACAATCGGTTTTGCAAGAGGCAACATTGTTCAGGACATGAACATTCTTAAGGGTATTGTTGTAGTAGTATCTCTGACAGCAGGATCTGCTATGCTGATGTGGATTGGTGAGCGTATCACAGAAAAGGGAATCGGAAATGGTATTTCTATTGTACTTGCAGTAAATATCGTGTCCAGAATCCCAAGTGATATGGTAACTCTGTATGAGAACTTTATTAAAGGCAAAACAATTGCCAAGGGAATGCTTGCAGGTGTGATCATCTTTGCAGTTATTCTTGTGGTAGTCGTATTTGTTCTTATTCTCAACGGAGCTGAAAGAAGAATTCCGGTACAGTATTCCAAGAAGATGGTTGGAAGAAAGCTTGTTGGCGGTCAGACAAACCATATTCCTCTGAAAGTAAACACTGCCGGAGTTATCCCGATCATTTTTGCTTCTTCCATTATGTCTTTCCCGGGACTGATCGCTCAGTTTGCAGGCAAAGCAAATGGTACAGGAATCGGAAGTGAAATTTTGAAGGGGCTGTCTTCCAGTAACTGGTGTGATCCGTCTCAGCTGAAATACAGCTGGGGCCTGATCGTATATATTGTTCTCTGTGTATTCTTTGCATATTTCTATACTTCCATTACCTTTAATCCACTGGAAGTTGCAGATAATATCAAGAAACAGGGCGGCTTTATTCCGGGTATCCGTCCGGGTAAACCAACATCCGATTATCTGGAGAAACTCCTGACTTACATTATATTTATAGGCGCAGTTGGCCTGATCATCGTGGCAGTTATTCCGTTCTTCTTTAACGGTATCTTTAAGGCTCAGGTTTCCTTTGGAGGAACCTCACTTATTATCGTTGTAGGTGTTGTCCTTGAGACTGTGAAACAGATTGAATCTCAGTTGCTTGTCCGCAACTATAAAGGCTTTCTGGCTAACTAGTGCGCAAATTTATTGTCAGCAATGAAGTTGTGCACAGGAAATGAAGGTTGCGGTGTGCTTCTGCATGCTGCAGCCATTTTAAGTTATCAGGGATAAATCAGGACAGCGCCTTATTGCTGCCTGTTTGTCCTGGAATATAAGGAGGGTATGATTATGAGGATTATTATGCTGGGTGCGCCGGGTGCCGGAAAAGGAACTCAGGCAAAAAAAATTGCTGAGAAATATGGAATTCCCCATATTTCCACAGGAGACATTTTCCGTGCAAACATCAAAAACGGCACGGAGCTTGGCAAAAAAGCAAAAACCTATATGGATCAGGGGCTTCTTGTACCTGATGAACTGACCTGTGATCTTGTAGTAGACAGAATCCAGCAGGATGATGCAAAGAACGGCTATGTTCTTGACGGTTTTCCGAGAACCATTCCTCAGGCAGAATGTCTGACAGAGGCTCTTGAGAAACTGGGAAGCAAGATCGACTTTGCCATTGATGTGGATGTTCCGGATGAAAACATCGTAAACCGTATGGGCGGAAGACGCGCCTGCCTGAAATGCGGAGCTACCTATCATCTTGTTTATGCGGCTCCGAAGACAGAAGGCGTATGCGATACCTGCGGAGAGAAACTGGTTCTTCGTGACGATGACCAGCCGGAAACTGTTCAGAAGCGTCTGAACGTATACCACGAGCAGACACAGCCTCTGATCGATTACTATACAGAGCAGGGTGTATTAAAAACAGTAGACGGAACACGTTCTCTGGATGAAGTATTCCAGGAAATCGTGGGAGTTTTAGGAGAATAAAAAATGTCAGTTTCAATTAAGTCAGAACATGAAATAGAGCTTATGAGACATGCCGGTCATTTACTGGAAAAGGTCCACAATGAACTGGCTGCTCATATCAGACCGGGAATCAGCACCAAGGAACTGGACCGTATCGGAGAGGAAATGATCCGCTCTCTGGGCTGTACTCCGAATTTTCTGAATTATAACGGATTTCCGGGATCCTTCTGTATCAGCATCAATGATGAAGTGGTACACGGAATCCCGTCCAAAAAGAAAATCATTCAGGAGGGAGATCTTGTAAAGATCGACGCGGGACTGATCTATCAGGGATATCATTCTGATGCAGCCCGTACCTATGCAGTAGGAGAAGTTTCTCCGGAAGCCCGTCAGCTTATGGAAGTAACAAAGCAGAGCTTCTTTGAGGGCATTAAATTTGCAAAGGCAGGAAATCATCTGAATGATATTTCCAAGGCAATCGGAGCTTATGCAGCAAAATATAATTATGGTATTGTGCGTGATCTGGTTGGACACGGAATCGGAACTCATCTTCATGAGGATCCCCAGATACCAAACTTTCCTCAGAAGCGCCGTGGGATCAAGCTGATGCCGGGCATGACTCTGGCAATTGAGCCGATGATCAATATTGGCCGCGCAGACGTGGCCTGGGAGGACGATGACTGGACAGTTGCCACAATGGACGGATCTCTTTCCGCTCATTATGAAAACACCGTTCTGATCACAGACGGCGAACCGGAAATTCTGACTCTTACAAAATGACAGATGACACAGGAGGTTAAGGATGTCAAAAGCAGATGTGATTGAAGTAGAAGGAACTGTACTGGAGAAGCTTCCAAACGCAATGTTTAAGGTAGAGCTGGAGAACAAACATGTGGTTCTCGCTCATATCAGCGGTAAGCTTCGTATGAATTTTATCCGTATCCTTCCGGGAGATAAAGTAACAATCGAGCTTTCTCCGTATGATCTGTCCAAGGGCAGAATTATCTGGAGAGATAAATAAAAAGTCTCTTTCCGAGAGCAGCAATAAAGATATTACTTGAGGCACAGGAATTATATCAGATTCCTGTGCTTTTTGTATTTATCGGGAAAAACTGTATTATGCAGTCTGTTTTCCGCAGATAACAAATGTTCCGTAAGAATGTATTTTACTGATTTTTCATAAATAAAGAAAGAGGAAATTTATGTTAAAATCAGATGATTTTAGTATGAAATTGTTGATATCTGTCATAAAGGAGGCATAGATTTAGACCAATTCAGTCTTTTTTGCAACTTTACATACAAGATATGCTATGTTAAAATATACAATATATTACAGGTTTTGTGACAGCGTATCAGCTTTACGGCAGAAGCTTTTTCAGTGGCAGGAAAAACAGACTGCATAATTATTACAATTTATGTGATAAGGAGAAGCTGGAAGGAGAAATATGAAAAATTCACAGAAATATATGACTGCGCCTGAAAACAGGCAGTTTTTTGCGTTCCCGGATTTTTGTGGGGGGGGGCAAAATGCAAGTGCTTTGTGGAACTATGAACGGGAAAGTTACTGCTAAACTGAATAAAGTTTTATTGGATATGATAAAACATCCACACACAATTTGCAATAAGCATCCAATACTGTTGAAAATATCATATTCAGCCTGCAAATGTTAGAAGAAGACCATTTACAGGCTATTTAGCGTATTCAGAACTTTTGCAGCGGGATGAAGCGTCTGGTTTTTGATCAGCTTCATGGCAACGGAAAAACGAAAAGAAAAATATTAAGTTTGAGGTTGGAGGATATCAATGTATCGGAAAAATTCAAGTGGTTGGGTAAAACATGTTGACTTTATCTTATTGGACTTACTGTGTATTCAGCTTGCATTCTATTTTTCCTATGTGTGTCGGATGGGAGAATGGAATCCCTACAGTGTACCAATATATCGAAATATGGCAATCTTTATAGAACTGGCAGATATAGCTGTTATATTTCTGTTTGAGTCCTATAAGAATGTATTAAAAAGAGGATATTACATAGAACTTGTTTCTTCCATAAAACAGGCAGTGATGCTGATACTGGTGGGAAGCCTGTATTTGCTCAGCGTACAGGAAGGAAATATGTATTCCAGAACTGCGTTTTATTTAATGGGCATTTTTTATGCTGTCTTTGCCTACGGCGCACGTATTTTGTGGAAACGCTATCTGAAAAAGAAAATGAAAACAGGCGGCGACAGTTCTCTGATTATCATTACTTCCAGTAAGATTGCCGAAAAAGTAGTAAAGAGCATTAAAAATCATAACTATGAAATGTATCAGATGAATGGCGTTATAGTTCTGGACCGGGATATGACAGGAGAGGATATTGAGGGCGTTCCCGTTGTTGCAAATGCAGAAAATGTAGCAGAATTTCTGCGTCAGAGCTGGGTAGACGAAGTATTTATAAATCTGGATGAAAGTATCCCGTACCCAAAGGAATTAATAGAAAGATGCTCTGAAATGGGACTTACAGTGCATTTGAATCTTGTAAAGATTACAAACAGCACATTAGGCAAACAATCCATTGGAAAAGTCGGAGAATACACAGTGCTGACCACGAGTATTAACTATATGACCATGAGACAGGCCTTTTTAAAGAGAACCATGGATATTGCTGCAGGTCTGGCGGGATGTATTGCCACAGGGATCATTTTTGTGTTTGTAGCACCCATTATATATAAGTTCACCGGGACCGATTTTTTTCAGTCAGGAACGTGTAGGACAGAATGGTAAGATATTTAAGATGTACAAATTCCGAAGCATGTATATGGACGCGGAAGAGCGGAAAGCTGAACTGATGAAAGAAAATAAAATGAGCAGCAATCTGATGTTTAAGCTGGACTTTGATCCGAGAATCATCGGAAACAAGGTCCTTCCGGACGGCACAAAAAAGACCGGGATCGGTCAGTTCATCCGATCCACGTCACTGGATGAGTTTCCGCAGTTCCTTAATGTGCTTCTTGGACAGATGTCGTTGGTAGGCTTCCGTCCGGCGTTAAAATCCGAGTATGAAGAGTATGAATATCATCACAAAGCAAGAATCGCCATGAAACCGGGAATTACCGGAATGTGGCAGGTCAGCGGCAGAAGCGATATCACTGACTTTGAAGAAGTAGTAAAGCTGGATACAGAATATATAAGAAACTGGAGCATGGGACTGGATTTCAGGATCCTGTTTAAGACGGTTGCTGCTGTCTTAAAGAGAGATGGATCTATGTGATGTAATTATGATTTTACAGGAAAAAAACATTAATGATTAAAAGAGACTGATGTACCGGAAATCCCTGTATTTGTAAATTGAAGGAGCAGAATGATGAAAAATATGCAGAAATACAGAAGACTGAAAAATCTTTTTTTTGAGACAGAGCTACCTGGATGCCTGGGAAGACTACATGAGAAGTATCCGGAAAACAAGCTATACTCAGTGGGACTATGTAGTGCTGACCGCTTCTAATGAAGCGCAGGCAGAAGCGTTTGAATGTCAGATCAGGTACAGACAGGAAAGGGGAGTTTTACCTAAAAATACAAAGTTTCTGGTGATTTCGGATCCTGACGGGAAGAGGATCGGATCAGGAGGAGCAAATTTACAGGTACTTCGTGTCCTTTCTGAACAGGAAGGTTTTGGCGGGAATTTCCATGGTAAACGAGTTCTGGTGATTCATTCAGGAGGAGACAGCAAAAGAGTGCCGCAGTATTCAGTATGTGGAAAATTATTTTCTCCTGTTCCACGGGAACTTCCCGATGGACGGCCCTCAACTTTATTTGACGAATTTCTGATAGGAATGGCAGGAGTTCCCTCCCGATTTAAAGATGGCATGTTATAATTCCTTTGCATTACATAAGGCAGCACTGATTGCCTGTGGTATTATCCCGCAGCACGGCAGTGTGAATCTTCAGGATATTTTAAGACGTCTGGGAGGCGGAATTTATATTTCCACCCGGGTTTGTAATGTACCGAAAGGCTCCGGGTTGGGAACCAGCAGTATTCTTGAAGGAGCTGCTGTCAAGGCGATTGGTGAATTTTTAGGAGAAGACTGGTCCGACAGTGTTCTGTATCAGCGAGTGTTGAATCTGGAACAGATCATGAGTACAGGCGGCGGCTGGCAGGATCAGGTAGGAGGCCTGACTCCAGGAGTGAAATACATTACAACAAAGCCAGGGATGAAACAGGAAATTAAAGTAGAACACATAGAACTGGATGAAGCAACAAAAGCAGAGCTTCAGGAACGGTTTGCACTGATTTATACCGGACAGAGACGCCTTGCCAGAAATCTTCTGAGATATGTAGTTGGCGGATATATCGGCGGACGTCCGGAATCCATTGAAGCATTGGAAGAAATGAAACATCTGGCAGTTTTGATGCGGTATGAACTGGAACAGGGGCGGATTGATGAATTTGCAAAACTGCTGAACCGGCACTGGGAGGTATCGAAGAAACTGGATGCAGGATCAACTAACACATGTATTGATCAGATTTTTGAATCCTGTGAAGATCTCATTGATGGAAAGTTTATCTCAGGATCCGGCGAAGGCGGATTCCTGCAAGTTATCCTGAAAAAAGGTGTCACAAAAGAGCATTTAAGGAGAAGACTCAGGAACGTGTTCCAGGATTCCGGTGTAGATATGTGGGAAAGTGAATTTTTGTGGTAAGAAGTATGCTAAATGTACAATAAGACAGTAATCTACTAAAAAATGATATATGCTTAGGAGAGACAGGAATGTATAAATGAATACTTTGACTGATGGGGTAATATTCTGAGTATATTAAGTAGAAGCTTGGTGGAAGTAAAATAAATTTGTGGTATTAAAAATAAGACTGAAGTACTGACAGTAAAGAAAAACATTTGATTGTAATAAATACCTTATTGATTATCAGTTGATTTGTTAGTATGATAAACATGCGTAGGAGAAAATCAAAGAAGTGTATCTGTTCTTTAAGAGATTAGAATATAAATAAAAATTATTATTTAGAGGATTGGTGCAACGAGAACAAAAGGAGAAGTATTATGAAGAAATACAAAATTGCTGTAGCTGGAACTGGTTATGTGGGATTGTCAATTGCAACTTTGCTTTCACAACATCATAAAGTTGTTGCAGTGGATATTGTTCCGGAAAAAATTGAGATGATAAATAACCGGAAGTCACCGATTCAGGATGATTATATTGAAAAATATCTGGCGGAAAAGGATTTGGATCTGACTGCAACCTTGGATGCAAAGACTGCATATTCAGATGCAGATTTTGTTGTAATCGCGGCTCCGACAAACTACGACAGTCACACGCAGCACTTCGACACATCTGCTGTCGAGGCTGTGATCAAGCTGGTCATGGAGTACAATCCGAACGCCATCATGGTAATCAAGTCAACGATTCCTGTGGGCTACACGGCAAGTGTGAGAGAAAAGTTCAACAGCAAGAATATCATTTTCAGCCCGGAGTTCCTGCGGGAATCCAAGGCTCTTTACGACAACCTGTATCCTTCCCGTATCATTGTCGGTACTGATCCGAACAATGAGCGGCTGGTAGAGGCAGCACATGAGTTTGCAGGTCTGCTGCAGGAAGGTGCTATCAAGGAGAACATCGACACGCTGATCATGGGCTTCACCGAGGCTGAGGCAGTCAAGCTGTTTGCTAATACTTATCTGGCTCTGCGTGTGGCCTACTTCAATGAGCTGGATACCTATGCAGAAAGCAAGGGGCTGAATACCCAGCAGATCATTGACGGTGTTTGCCTTGATCCTCGTATCGGCAGCCATTATAACAACCCGTCCTTCGGCTATGGCGGTTACTGTCTGCCGAAAGATACGAAGCAGCTGCTGGCAAACTATGCCGACGTGCCGGAAAACCTGATTGAAGCGATTGTTGAGAGCAACCGTACAAGAAAAGACTTCATCGCAGATCGCGTCCTGAAGCTGGCTGGTTATTATGGCTATGACGAGGACAATGAGTACAATGCGCAGCAGGAAAAGTCTGTGACTATCGGCGTATACCGTCTGACTATGAAGTCAAATTCCGATAACTTCCGCCAGAGCTCCATTCAGGGTGTTATGAAGCGTGTGAAGGCAAAGGGCGCAACTGTGATTATTTATGAACCGACTCTGAAAGATGGTGATACTTTCTTTGGCAGCACGGTAGTCAATGATCTGGCGAAGTTCAAGGAAATGAGCCATGCTATTATTGCAAACCGTTATGACATGTGCCTTGATGATGTGAAGGATAAGGTTTATACACGCGATATTTTCCAGCGTGACTAATAGTGTGAGTAGAGAAGTACACAGAGGGGAGATGCAGGATGGCAAAAAAGAAACTGCTGATTTATGCACATTACTACATACCTGATACTGCATCCACAGGCCAGATTCTCCGTGAACTCGCAGAAGGCATGTTGGATAAGTTTGATATTACGATAATTTGTGTGGTTCCAAGCTATTTAGGAACCATTGAAGATAAATATAAGACACAGAAATATTACGAAGAAGAAATCAACGGCGTGAAAGTGCTGAGAATCCGTGTGCCGGAGTTCAGCAAGACCAATAAGAAGAGCCGTGTGAAGAACATTGTTTCCTATTTCTTTGGAGCAATGGGTGCGACCTTCAAGGTTGGCAAGATGGACTATGTGTTCTCTATTTCCCAGCCGCCGATCCTTGGTGGGGAGTGTGAAATAATATGGACAACCAGAGAAAAGCCTGATTTCATGCGGGTTTGCGCGGCTTGACCTTTTTACCTCAACTTGTTTCTGCTTGTCATGGTGCGTTATGGCCAGCGTGTTTTCAGGGGTTAATGGCTTCTGGTTGCGCTCTATACTTAACCCACCACAGCGAAAGCTGATAGAGCAGAAAACAAAATAAGGAGGTACGAGGACAAGCCTGCGTATAGATTGTCACTGCAATCTGTATACAGGCTTGTTGTTGTGCTATGAAGTAAAGTTGAGGAGTAAGAGAATACGATAGCAAGAAGCAATACTTAGCTGAGTGTGTTACAAAGAGGTTCGCTAAAATGTACATGTGTAAAGAATTATATTGAGGAGCAATAAAATGGGAAAGTATTTTGGAACCGATGGCTTCCGTGGTGAAGCTGGAATCACTCTAACCGCTGACCATGCCTACAAGGTTGGCCGTTTCTTAGGCTGGTATTACAACGCTCTGCGTGAGCGTAACGGCGGCGACAACGAGCCCGCCCGTATCGTCATCGGCAAGGACACTCGTCGCAGCTCTTACATGTTTGAGTACAGCCTGGTGGCTGGTCTGACGGCTTCCGGCGCAGACGCTTACCTGCTCCATGTCACGACCACCCCGTCTGTGGCTTATATTGCTCGCGTGGATGATTTCGACTGCGGAATCATGATCTCTGCCAGCCACAACCCCTACTACGACAACGGCATCAAGCTGATCGACTGCTACGGCGAGAAAATGTCCGAGGAGACTTTGACGCTGGTGGAGGACTACATTGACGGCAAGCTCCACGTCTTTGATAAGGAATGGTCGGAGTTGCCCTTTGCCCATCGTGAGCATATCGGCTGCACGGTGGACTATGTGGCAGGCCGCAACCGTTATATGGGCTATTTGATCTCTCTGGGCATCTATTCTTTCAAGGGTGTCAAGGTCGGCCTGGACTGTGCCAACGGTGCAAGCTGGAATATTGCTAAGAGCATTTTCGATGCACTGGGCGCAGACACCTACGTCATCAACAATAAGCCGAACGGTCTGAATATCAACAATAACGCTGGCTCTACGCATATCGAGGGTCTGCAGAAGTTCGTGGTGGAGAAGGGGTTAGATATCGGTTTTGCCTTTGACGGCGATGCAGACCGCTGCCTGTGTGTAGATGAAAAGGGCAATGTCATCACCGGTGACCATATCCTGTACATCTACGGCTGCTACATGAAAGAGAACGGTGAGCTGATGAATAATACGGTGGTCACTACGGTCATGTCCAACTTTGGCCTCTACAAGGCCTTCGATGAGCAGGGAATCGGTTATGCCAAGACCGCTGTGGGCGACAAGTATGTTTACGAGTATATGGCAAAGAGCGGCTGCCGTATCGGTGGTGAGCAGAGCGGCTACATTATCTTCTCTAAGTACGCAAGCACTGGCGATGGTATCCTGACCGGTCTGAAGATGATGGAGGTCATGCTGGCCAGGAAGATGCCTATGAGCAAGCTGGCTGAACCTTTGAAGATCTATCCGCAGGTGCTGGAAAATGTTTGCGTGACCGATAAAAAGGCTGCACAGAACGATCCGGCAGTGCAGGAGGCTGTCAGGGCGGTTGCGGAAGCACTGGGCGACACTGGTCGTATTCTGGTGCGTGAGTCCGGTACCGAGCCGCTTGTCCGCGTGATGGTGGAAGCCCCTGACCACGATACCTGCCGGAAGTATGTTGATGAAGTTGTCAAGGCAATCAGCGAAAAGGGATATAAGGTGTAAAGCCAGGAATGGAGCTGGAATTAATCGAAACCGCTTTACATAGAGGAAAAGCATAATAGAGTAGAGAAGTAAGCAATGGGAGGAATAAGCCTATGTGTGGAATCGTTGGTTTTATAGGAAAAAGGCAAGCAGCACCGATTCTTTTGGACGGTCTGTCAAAACTGGAATATAGAGGATATGACTCGGCAGGGTTAGCTGTCCGTGATGGCGAAGAACTGGCACAGGTCGTGAAAGCGAAGGGGCGCTTGTCCAATCTGATCGAGAAAACAGATGGAGGTAAGGCGTTAAAAGGAACCTGTGGTATTGGTCATACTCGTTGGGCAACTCACGGTGAGCCGAGCCAAACCAATGCACATCCGCATGTTTCAGGTAACTGTACCCGTTCTGGTTCTGGTACAGTGGAGTCTGAGGTCGTTGGCGTACATAACGGCATTATCGAGAACTATACTGAACTGAAAGAAAAGCTGTTGAAGCATGGCTATACGTTCTATAGTCAGACGGATACTGAAGTAGTCATCAAGCTGGTGGACTACTATTATAAAAAGTACAATCTTGGTCCTATCGATGCCATTGCTAAGACGATGGTACGTGTCCGTGGCTCCTACGCTCTTGAACTGATGTTCCGGGATTATCCGGGTGAGATTTGGGTGGCGCGCAAGGATAGCCCGATGATCATTGGTATTGCGGATGGCGAAACCTATGTAGCTTCGGATGTCCCTGCAATTCTGAAATACACTCGCAATGTGTACTACATCGGCAATCTTGAGTTCGCAAGGCTCGTTCCGGGTGAAGCTCACTTCTACGATTTGAACGGTGATGAAATCGAGAAGCAGACGACAGAGATTAAGTGGGACGCAGAGGCGGCGGAAAAGGGCGGCTTTGAGCATTTCATGATGAAAGAGATCCATGAGCAACCGAAAGCAGTTCAAGATACCTTGAACTCTGTCATCAAGGACGGTGCCATCGACCTGTCCAGTGTGGAAATCACTGAGGATGAGATCAAAAACTTCGAGCAGATCTATATTGTTGCCTGTGGGTCTGCATGGCATGTGGGCATGGCTGCTCAGTATGTGTTAGAAGATATAGTGGATATCCCGGTGCGTGTGGAACTTGCATCTGAGTTTCGCTATCGTAAGATGCCGCTCAATCAGAAGGCACTGGTGATTGTTGTCAGCCAGTCTGGTGAGACGGCAGATACGTTGGCGGCACTGCGGTTGGCAAAAGAAAAAGGCATAATCACAATGGCAATCGTTAATGTTGTCGGTAGTAGCATTGCCCGTGAAGCAGATAAGGTGTTCTACACACTTGCTGGCCCTGAGATCTCTGTTGCAACGACCAAGGCATACAGCGCACAGCTAGCAGCCATGTACTGTCTGGCAGTTCAGTTTGCAAAGGTCAGAGGAAAAATCACGGAGGAGCAGTACAGCTACTATATTTCTGAACTGTTGACTCTCCCAGAGAAGATGCAGAAAGCTCTGGAAGATAAAGAGCGCATCCAGTGGTTTGCAGCAAAGTATGCCAATTCTCATGATGTTTTCTTCGTGGGGCGTGGCATCGATTATGCGGTCGGCTTGGAAGGTAGCTTGAAGCTGAAAGAAATCAGCTACATACACTCTGAAGCATACGCTGCTGGCGAACTGAAGCACGGAACCATTAGCCTGATTGAGCAGGGAACACTGGTCATCGGTGTGCTGACCCAGAACGAACTCTACGAAAAGACAATCAGCAATATGTTGGAATGCAAGAGCCGTGGCGCTTATCTGATGGGGCTCACTACTTATGGCAAGTATGAAATCGAAGATCAGGTGAACTTCACGGTCTATGTTCCAAAGATGGACGAACATTTTATCGGTAGCCTAGCTGTGATACCTTTGCAATTATTGGGATATTATGTGTCCGTTGCCAAGGGATTGGATGTAGACAAACCGAGAAATCTAGCAAAGAGTGTTACGGTAGAGTAATTTTATAATGTTGTTTCACGGCTGAAAAGCCTTTATTTTATATTAAAGGTAGTGTCAAATGATTTATGAAAAACAGAGTCAAAGAAAAAGGCTCTGATGAACCTTGAAAATTGCAGATATTAATTCCAATAAGCTCTCCGAGGGCTTAGGGGGGTGCCCTAAGAACCTACAAGGGACCAGTCCCTTGATCCATTATCGGGCTTTGCCCGAGCCCATCCTCGCCGGAAGGCAGGAAAAGGGCGCAGTTGCCCCTTTTCTGCTGGATAGGATAATCCGAGAACTTTATGTCAATAAACTTTTGCGGCATATCCTCGCAGCCGGCAAAGCCGTCTGTTCCGGTATTCCACGGTTCTATTGACAACAGTTCCGCTCCGATGCAGCAGTACCATTTTTCTGTATGTTCAGAATGGTCTGTTGTCCAAGAAAGATCAGAAGCTGCCACTTGCCAGGCATATTGTCGACACCCTGAAGCATTTCTACTTCATTGAGGACTTTATAGCCTGCATGCTTATGTGGACGCAGGAAATTATAGTAAGCGACCCAGAGCGCCAGATCATAGTTGGCACCGTCGATGTTGTCGAACCCATTTGTATGGCGGTAAGAAGCTTTATAAGTACGGTTCAGTCGTTCAATCATCTGTTTGAATGGACGATGTTCTGTAGAGACAGCATCGTCGTTGGTAAGTCCAATGACCTGGGTAACTGTGAATGTAAAGTCTTTGCCAAACTTCTTTGCGAATTCCATTGAAGCAAGAGGATAAGCACTGTAACCATCCGCAATGAATTTAAAATTTTTTGGGAGTTTTGCAAGCCCATGGAAAGCCATACGCATGGCAAGGATGCAGGGGCCAACACCACGGTTGTCGGAGACCTGATAGCCGAGGATGGAACGTGTGGCTGCATTCATGATCAGCCAGACGTAAGTTTTGATACCACGGATCTTTATGTAAGTTTCGTCAGCAGTGAAGACATTATTTTTCTCGTAAGGATACTGGTCAACGAATGGCTTGATACAGATCGCAGCGGTTTTACAGTAGTTGGCGATCTGCTGATGGGAAATGCTGATGTTATACAGGTCTTTTAAAGCCTGTGATGTCTTTCGCAGGGAAAGTCCCAGATTGACGTGGAGCGTCAGGCATAAGGACATGACATGGGAATTGTGCTTATTGAATTTAAGTGAAGAAGCATTTTTAGGCAGGGTATTTAAATCCATGCTGAAAAAATCCATCGTGAACTCACGGTAGATATAGTGAAGCTGATATTTGTTTTTGCCATAATCCTCTGCGAGGTCTGCTTTGTCAACTTTCTTGAGATTGTGGAGGTAATACGGACATTTGGGATTAACGCACTTATGGACAATGAAGTGTTTTCTGTCCTTTTTAGGAACCAGGGTATTGCCACAGTGAGGGCAGCGTAGCTTTACGGAAGAAAATCTGCTTTCATCGGGTGAGAACCTGGAATCACAGATCTTGCACATGAGCTGTCCTTTGGAACCGTTATTCTTGTAGAGGAACAGTTTTGGGGCATCACAACGCGGGCAGGTACAGGAGTCAGGGATGTCACATTCTGACCGGCGGCTGATCGGACGGATTTTCTTACCATAACGTTTTTCGTAGTAAGGAATGAGTTCTTTGTAAGTCCAGTCCTGACGGAAGTCCGTGATCAGAGGGAGTTCATCGATTTTAAACTTTTGGTACTTTGGGGAGTGGGAATCATCAAAAGCCCACTGCTTGAGGGGAATATATCTGCAGATAAAATGTTACTGTTCAAGGGTTAGCATAAGTCATTGTAAAAAATGACGAAATTTATTTTTTTATTTTGTGGATAATTGTTTTAGGCAGGAAAAACTGTGTTTATAGTTTTTCCTGCTATTCTTTTGGGAGAAAGTTATACACCAAAATTTAAATTTTATCTGCTGTTCGTGTTGTTTAAACACTCATATTAAAGCATTTCCAGTTACAAAAAGACTCTTTATCCACAGTCAATTTGACGAAAGTGTAATTTCAGGTGATTCGCTTTTTGAGTGTATTTTTGTTATACTCTTTTTAACGAAAAAGGAAAGAGGTTCATGGACATGGATTTAATTGAAGAGCTTAGAAAACGTGATGAACTTCTTGCTGGTTATCTCAAACAGATTGAGATCCAGGAGGAATTTATCCAAAAGCAGAAAGAATTGATCGAATACCTAGAAGATCATATTTCAAAGATCACAGATATAATCAGCGGCGTTTGATTATAAATGTGCTGGAGGAAAATGTATGCCTGACACCTATGATTACATCACACTTATGTGCCGGCTGAAAGCTGCACAGGCCAGAAATAAAGAACTTGAATCCGGTGAAAAATATATCCAGCTGAAAGAACTCCATCAAAAGGATTGCAGAACTTATGAACATAAGATCCGGACGCTGGAGACTGCAGTGACGGATGCACATAAAGAAACAATCCGCGTACGTAACTACTGGTTTCAGGTTTTGGAAGACATGCTTTTAGAGTTTGAAGCTATGCAGAAAAAAGCAGATCAAAAACTTCGAGAAATGGAGAAGCGTGCTCTTTTTGCCGAAAAACAAAGAGAGGATGCATTGGATAAGGTAAAAGAACTCCAGGTTAAATTTTATGAGACAGCTTCCAAACTGGAGGAAGAACTGGGGAAAAACCTGAAACTCCGTGCACAGATAAACCGGGATTATGAAAATTCATCGATTCCTTCCTCGAAAACCATCAAGCATAAAAAAATCACAAACAGCAGGGAAAAAACAGGCAGAAAGCCGGGAGGTCAACCCGGTCATAAAGGACATAGACGAAAGAAACAGGAGCCAACACAACCAGTAATACTTCTTCCACCGCGGGAAGAAGTCCTTGAAGACCGCTTTTTTAAAAAGACTGCAAAGACCATCGTAAAACAACTGGTAAGCATCCGTATGGTCCTGGATGTAAAAGAATACCATGCAGATGTTTATTATAACAGCCAGACAGGAGAACGTGTACATGCTGCCTTTCCGGACGGCGTTATTGATGATGTGAATTATGATGGCAACATTCGGGCGTTCCTGTTCCTTTTAAATAATGACTGTTGTACTTCTATTGATAAGAGCAGGAAATTCCTGTCAGACCTGACTGGTGGAAAGTTAAATATATCGAAAGGAATGGTAAGTAAACTCGGTAAGGAGTTTGCTTTAAAAACTGAGCCTGAACGCAGGTCTGCCTATGCAGATATGCTGCTTTCTCCCGTTATGCATACAGATTGTACCACTGCCAGGGAAAACGGAAAGAGCTGCCAGGTATATGTTTGCGCGACACCGGATGGAAAAGCGCTGTATTTTGCCCGCGAGAAAAAAGGACATAACGGGGTAAAAGGTACTGTCACGGAGGATTATCAGGGAATCCTTATCCACGATCATGACAAGACCTTTTATCATTATGGGTCAGATCATCAGGAATGTCTTGCCCATGTACTGCGTTACCTGAAAGACAGTATAGAGAACGAACCGGAACGGACCTGGAACAGGGAAATGCGTTCACTGGTATAGGAAATGATACATTTCCGAAAAGGCATCCAGCCACCTCAGGAGCCGGATCTGAAAAAGGTTTCCCTTGTCGCCGGTATCATGAACGCTAAATATGTAAATGGGATGCCTCTGGCA
>OLQH01001621.1_pt1 | contig 16425 bp, 10 predicted proteins | sample 1672671 | NCBI WGS metagenome assembly OLQH01 (sample SAMEA3136712, study PRJEB25190) | human gut metagenome
ACCAGTGCGAGAATCTTTTTGAGATGGCATATGAAAAAACTAATATGAAAGAAAAAGATGATGAAAAATTGAAAATATAGTGTATTTATAACTTTATATAGGAAAATAGAAGCAAGAAATGTGTTCCAAAATAAAACATAAAAAGTAAATTAGTATAAGCAAATACGAAAAGAAATAAATTTTTTTGACAAATTTAGTGTTCGCCAACAGTATATATAAATATGTAGGTAAAAGTAAAGCACCGGAGCATTAGATATTTTATGGTATAATAAAGGACCTGTATCTAAACGTACAGGTCCTTCGTGGGTAAGGAAATCTGGGCACTCCTATCTCTCTAACGCAACTTAAAAGTAGGGGAACCACAGCCTTAAAAAATTTAAGTGTATACAGGATAACATAATTATTGAACAAATGCCATTGAGATTTTGAAATATCTATATGATTTAATATGTCTACGGTATGTGTAACGGCAGGGACGTAGAAGGTTCACTGCTGAAAAAGTGCAGGTTTCGGGGTCCCTCACTAATTCTTTGAGAAACGAATCATACGTCATAAAGAACTCCTAAGAGAAAGTGTTTTGAATTTTAAGAGATTTATTTACTTTGCAGCATTATCCCGCTCCATAGCCTCTTGAATAGCACGATTTACAAAAGCGTTTACTGATTCTCCTTGAGCAATGGCATGATTTTGAATCCATGCTTTTTGGCCTTTAGGCACACGAAAACGTATTTCATCAAATTTTTCGCGCCACTTATCGTTAGCACGACGCTGTGCTTCAGATGCCATGGTGGATACCCCCTATTGTAGGTAATGTGCAGAATCAACATATACGCGTGCGTATATTTGGCAAAAATACTCCTTGATATACGCGCGCGTATTATTTATAATACAATCAGAAAATAAAACAGCAGCTGCCAAGGGCTGGCACCCTTGACAGCCTGCGCAGGTGACTCGACCACCTACACAACGGAAAACTCCGCACCGCAGTATTAGTATACCCTTTTTTTAAGGGTTGCACAAGACCTTTGTTCGTGCTATATTTATACTTCTTTCTGCTATGTGATTTTGACACCGTGTAGGCTCTATATTGCCTGCACGGTTTTATTTTCGCTCAAAATCACATATAGAAAGAGGCGAAATTATGATGAAGAAGTATTCTTTCGCAGATATGCAAAGGCTGCACTGGAAAGACTACGAGTTCGAGTGCCAGCGGCTGACCCTTCCGGATGGCAGACGGGTCAACTTGACAAACGGTCAGCGAAAGCAGGTACAGACGCAGTACACACAGTATATCGATCAACATCATCACGCACCGCGCATGGGAGATTTTATTTTCCCGAGCAAGGAGGCGAGGTCATGGGTGTAACTTTACGGGAATGGTCGCAGCAGTGGCTGGAGGTTTATGTTAAGCCGGTAGCCAAGCCGAGCGGGTACGAGCACTACTATGATAACCTGCACAAACATATCCTGCCGAAATTAGGTGATATGCCCTTGAAAAGTCTGACTACTGCCGTGGTACAGCACTTTCTCAACGAGGAATCCCTGCATGGCAATCTGCGGACTGGCGGCGCGCTGAGCGCAAAAAGCATCAAAAATATGCGCGTTGTGCTGGATGTTTGCTGTAAGCGTGCTGTTGCGGACGGTATGATGCCCGCAAATCCGGTTGCTGCGACCGTATATACGCATTGCCGCTCGAAGAAACACAATATTATGAGTGACAGTGATCAAAAAGTGCTCGAAAAGTGGCTGTTTTCTGATCTGTCGCTTAATAATGCAGGTATTATCTTAGCACTGTACAGCGGTATGCGCTTGGGTGAAGTCTGTGCTGCACGTTGGGGTAATTACGATGCGATGAGCGGCACACTGCACATTACACAGACCGTACGCCGGGTGATGGTTGATCCTGAGGCAGAGTACGGCAAGCGGACGGAACTTATCTTCAGCTCTGCGAAAAGCGATGCTTCTGAGCGAGATTTGTATCTGCCGGAAGTACTGCAGGGTTTGCTTACCGTACAGTATCAGCGGTTCGAATCTCTTTTTAAGCGCACGCCGAATGCTGATGATTTCATCATCTATAATACAGTCGGTGGTGTAATGGATCCGGACCATCTGAGCAGCTACTGGGGCGATGTACTGGACGGTCTTGGCCTGCCGCACGTTCGTTTTCACGATATTCGGCATACATTTGCCACCCGTGCGATCGAGCAGGGTATCGATGTTGCAACAGTTTCGGGTCTGCTTGGACACGCGGATGTAACCACGACCACGCACTACTACGTTCACCCGCGCGATGCTTCGATGCGAAAAGCAATGGCGGCTGTCGCACCGGTCGGAGCAGTTACGCACGGATGGCAGAATACGCGCCTGTTTGCACCGAAAAGTGCGGAAGAGAAAGTACCTGAAGCCGCAAAGCGTGTGCACCGTCGCCGCAAGCACATCGCAGAATGTGGATGAGTAAATGCTGCGGAAATATATGAGGAGAATCAATATGAGAGAATATAAATATGTATGTAAAGACTGTAAGGAACACCTCACAAATTCTGAGGATCGATTGTGTGAATGGTGCCGGGACAAGAAAAGGGTTAATTCTGCACAGATTTGCATTATCTGTGGGAAAAGACGTACTCCTGCACGGGATGGTATATGCTACAACTGTCGTCCAAAGGAGCCTAAGGAGCCCTATAAACCTGGCGTGCCTTGGAAGGAAGCTCTTGAATGGGTTGAGCTTGAATATGTTATTTTGCAGGCTCGTTATGACGGTTTGTCCTTTCAAGAAATTGCAGAGCTGACAGAATTGTCAGCTGAGGAATGTGCCGATATCGCCGTCAAAACGCTTAATAGACGCCGATTTGGGTATTACTTAAAATATTAGTAACTCTCGAAAAAGGAATGGAAGACACGCAAAGTGTCTTACAATTCTTCCCTGCATTTGCGGGGGTCACCCCAATTTGATGTAAGCGCTTAGATTTGAAAATCGGCAAATTATCCCCGCATAAGCGGGGGACAGAACAATCCCCAAAGCAAAGGATCATAAACCTTTTGCTTTGGGGATTGCTTCTTGGGGTAAGAAGCGTACGCCTTGCGGAATAGTAGATATTATGTTATGTGATTGCCGTCAAAAAGCAGCGGTTTCGTGCCTCTAACTTCTCAAAACGTCAGCCGCATCTGGTGCCACTGTACATTTCCGTGCGTGGATTTCTCGGACACGCCTTCGTCGACAAAGCCGAATTTTGCGTAGTACGCAAGGAGTCTGTCCTTGCAGGTCAGCACAAGTCCCTTGCGGCCCTGCTGTCTGGCATCGGAGATGGCACGGCGGATCAGCTCACCGGCATAGCCGCGTTTGCGGTACTCCGGTAGGGTATTGACACCGAAAATCATCTGCCATGCACCGTTTTCGTTGTGCATACAGGCGTTTTCGTACATTGCATCGGTCAAATCCGGCTCGTCCGTGACAAACCCATCGACAAACGCGATCAGCTTGTCGGCGTCGTACAGCAGCCAGAAGTGGTTGCCGTAATACTTGATCCGCTCGACAAATTCCTGCTCGGTTGCCGCTTCTGCCGGCGGAAAGCAGGCGACTTCTGCCGCGGCGATGGCAGCAATGTCTTTTTCTTCTGCATAGGTGATCTTCATTCTGTATTCCTTCTCAACGGATAGGGAGAATATCCGCTGTATGTTACTTTTCTCTCAGCATACCACGCTTTTGAGCGCGAAACAAGAAAAATCACTATAAATTTCATCATGATAAACAAAGCGACCGCGCTTCAAACGAAAACTTGAAGCGCGGTCTCTTGTCAATTAAGGGATTCCGGAATGTACTGTTTTTCTTCGAGTGGGCGCAGCAGTATCTGCGTGCACAGACGGCGGCAAAAAGAAAAAAGTCGAAATAAGCAGTCGGGAATGCATGAAGTGCCCCCATTTGTTGGATAGTATGCCATACTGTCTAACAAATGGGGTGCACTTTGCTAGGAGCAGTTTTATTTTTCTCTCAAAAGTATTGGATCAGCTGTCACTCCGCTTTCATGATCACCTTCAGCCGATGCACAAGCTGGCCGGTTTTCAATTCTTCCAGATCAATAACGGCGATCCCAAGCTGGGCGGCGCGATGACGGGCGGCGGCATTGCAGGATTCGGTCGTGACGATGACCGCTTTGGCGCCCTTGCCGCCGAAACGGTCCCGCAGGATGGCAAGTTCGTTGAGGGCCTCGGTCTTGATGTCGCAGGCCTTGCAGCTGAGGAACAGCGGGATGACCCCGCGGGCGGCCATGACGTCGATCTCGTTCAGGACGCTGCCGTGCCCCAGCACGTCATCCCACCGAACCACGGCGCTGCTGATCACATCATGGAAGATCGCGGCATCCACGCAGGCCTTGTAGGTATACAGCTCGAGCACGCTGCCCACATCGCGCAGCCATGCCCGGGTATGCACATCCCGGAAACGGAACGATACCTGCTGGTCGGGAATGATCGTTAGATCCTGAATGAAACCGATCTGTGCCAGCTCCTGCAGAGCATCTTCGTTGGCGGAGTTGCGGGAGCCGCGCTCTCCCTTCACGGTATAGCTGCCCGTAATGTCCAGCGGTGGAATCTGACCGTACTCCGCCGGAGAGATCCGCTGGATATAGGAGATGATCGTGGGCCACTCGTGTCGAAACCGGAGAAAACAGGAGAAAAACGGGTCAAAATACGGGAGATACTGCGACAGGATATGATTATCCACCCGCCCGGGGAGCAGTGTTCCGCCGGCCATCAGGAAAAAGTCCTCGATGGAATAGGTCAGATCACAGTACAGATCATCCGCAAAATCCGCGCCCGAGATGTCGTAAAAGCGGTTTTTCCTGCGGGAGTAGGTGAAGGCGGGCACACCCTTCCGGGCGGCGAACATACCTGCCGCAAACAGAGCGGCATCACTGCCGCCGGTGACATCTATGGCGCAGTCCGGGTATTTTTCTTCGATGGTGAACAGCTGGCGCAGGATGCGGTCCGCCTCAAACAGACTGGTTCCCACGAAGATCAGTTCGGGTTCCCAGCCGCGTTTCCGATAAAAAGCCGCCAGCTTTTGCTGCCGCGTGTGATCCCGGAGAACCTCACGGGGACAGAGATAGATAATGCGCCGCGGGTGAAACATATCCGGTGCCAGAATGTTTTCAATGGCGCGTTCATCGTATAATTCGATCAAGGTATTCATGCACCGTCCGCCTTTCCTCTTTTGTTTCCATTATAGGGCGCTTTGAACGGAAGCACAATAGACAACTCCGGCTGGTCTGTTGAAAAAACGGCACAGGCGCGCGCAAGTCGCACTAAATCCCTGTGCCGTAAAAAATTTCGCTGCGGCAAAACCATTTGCGGTGCCCGTTTGTCTATCAGTCTGGACACTTTCGGAAAGGAGAACACCCGTTTATGCTGGATGGAGAGCAGTTCACGGCGGCTGCGCTCTGCATCGGCGGAACGGCCTTTGCCGCCAGCGCGCAGAGCTGGTTCCCACTGCTGTTCACGCACGGCGGCGATGCGGGTTTGGAGGGCTATGTACAGATGGCGGACAACGCCAAGCTGTCCGACGAGAACGAGTATTACCGTCTGTCGGTGGAGTCCGTGCTGTTTGACGAGAGTGCGGGCACAGGCGTTATCAGTCTGCACCTTGAAAACAAACAGCAGGATGGCGTAAAGCCGTTTACACTCGCGCACCTACTCGACAGCTACCGGAACAAGCCGGATATGACATGGACCACGCTGTCCTCGTGCTACGCCGAGGAGGGACAGCTTGCTTTCGAGGTCATGTACGGCGACAGCGGCTTCTGCGGCAGTGAATTTTACCTCGATACCGCGCGTTCGACCGACAACGACTACTATTTCGAGGGCGCATTTGCGATTTCGAGCGATTACAAGAAGGGAGCGGGTACTGCAAAGACAGTTCTGGCAGTCGATCTGCCGGAATTTCGGGAGATGCCGTACCGGACGAGTGAAAACGGCGATGTGACCCTGTCACAGATCGGCATCCGCACGGAGTTTCAGCGACACTTTCACGCAATAGAGCGACATAGTGGATGGTGCTGGCCACAGCGTGGATAAAAGCTGCCGTCTCGCCGGAGAAATTATGCCACCATCACGGACTTTCAGCTCCACTTTCACGGGCTAAAACTCCATCAAGCATAACAGTGCGCCGGACTGGGAGGACCAGCACGCTGTCAGATCAACAGGCTTCACTGACACGGAGTGTAGCGGAATGTGCTGAAACGTTTCGGTTCACCGTTCTTCTCCTTTTTCGGGTAATGAAAAAGCCGTACTCATTCGAGAACAGCTTTTGACTTATGCATCGGCAAAAAACAATCCGATTTATTCCGTACTTCTGTACATTTATTGCCGATAATATGGTATACTGTAAATACAGCTATCCTGCTCGGAGGTGAGCATATGAACTATCTTTCTGTTGCAGAAACAGCGAAAAAGTGGAATATTTCTGAACGAAGCGTGCGAAATTACTGCGCACAAGACCGTATTCCGGATGCTGTGCTGATCGGCAAAACATGGCACATTCCCGAGAATGCGGAAAAGCCTGCTCGCAGTAACGGCAAAAAAACGCCTGTCAAAACATTGCTTTCCATTCTGCAGGAAGAAAAACGAACCAAGTATGCCGGAGGCATCTATCACAAAACCCAAATCGACCTGACCTACAACTCTAACCACATCGAGGGCAGCCGCCTGACGCACGACCAGACACGTTATATTTTTGAAACCAACACCATCGGTGTAGAAAACGAGGTGCTGAATGTGGACGATGTGATTGAAACCTCGAATCACTTCCGTTGCATTGATCTGATCATCGATCATGCAGCAAGCACGCTAAGCGAGCATTTCATCAAAAAACTGCACCATATTCTGAAAACCGGCACCAGCGATTCCCGTAAGGACTGGTTCGCCGTTGGCGAGTATAAGCGCTTGCCAAATGAGGTCGGTGGTATGCAGACCTCACTTCCAGAAGAAGTTGCCGATAGAATGAAAGCTCTGCTATCTGACTATAATGCCGTTCCTAAAAAGACACTGGACGATATTCTGGATTTTCACGTGCGCTTTGAGCGTATCCACCCATTTCAAGACGGCAACGGTCGCGTTGGACGGCTTATCATGTTCAAGGAATGTCTCAAATACAACATCGTTCCGTTTATCATAGAAGAAAACCTCAAGCTGTTTTATTATCGCGGTCTCAAGGAATGGTATAACAAAAAGGGATATCTTACGGATACCTGCTTAACCGCACAGGATAAGTACAAAGCCTATCTTGACTATTTCCGTATCCCCTACGAAAAGTGAACCAGAGAAGCCGTTCTCATTTTCTTGTCAACGGCAATTATATGGTGTTTTACCGTGTGCAAGACAGCGATGTCCACATTGACCATGTTCTGTATGGCCGCAGCGATTACATGAGCGCCTTGTTCAAAGACCTACTACGTGAAAAAAACCGAATAAATTAAAATCGGCAAGTTTCACCAGAAACTTGCCGATTTTTCCCTCTGTAATTACTTTTTTGCTTTATCTGTAAGCTCTATTTGTTTGCTAAAGCTATCTGGATTTTCGATTAGCTTAGGTAATAGCTGAAGCATCATTTGGTTAGCGAACTGTTCATTTTGAGGAGTATTTTGTTGGCCAACCGCATCGGACGCGGTCTTTTCTGCGGTCTTAATTTGCAGCTTTTCAAAACTTCATCATCATTTTTTCGATTTGAAAGGCCACTTGGATAGTAATACCGCTTGAAATCATTCCACCGTATATCTTTATATCCACAGGCAAGCGCTATCTCTTCAAGCAATTTTATGTATCTATCATTAAGTTGTTGTGGGTTTGAAGAAGGTTAGTCTGCTTCATCCATATAGGACTTCCAAGCTTGTCTAACTCTCTGATTTTTGTGAAAAATTACATCAATTGAGTTAAGCGATTTAACATTTTCTTCTTCAGAAATTAAAATGATGTATTCACCATCCCTGGGATGGCTACTATCATTATAAGGATTGAATTACATAGGCAGGTAGCAAATCGGCTGTTCAAAAACGGAATGCGGCCGGTTTGCTCCGCAAACTCGGTCGTTTAGCTTCACAATATACAGCAAGACCTGCTGCACTCGCTTGCACAGTAAAAAAGGACGCTTGAAGCGTCCTTTTACTATTGCTGTTTGTGTCGAATTTTGTTATGCTCGTAGCAAGGCACTGTTCCAGATAGCAGGCGGTTAGTCACTCCCTTGTAAAGGGGGTGTTGCGCATGGGCAAGAAACTTTTGCGTTTCTTTGTATGCACAGCAGTTTTGCTCTACATACTCACTATATATGCGAAATGACCGCCTTTCCCTGACAAGTAAAGCGGTCATTTCTTGATACGATTTTCTTAAAGGGCTAACCGTCTGTGGACAGTGCCCTTTTATTGTCTTTAGTATAACTGTTTTGTATGGCGCTGTCAAGCTGTCTGTTGCCAGGGGGAAAGCTGATAGTAGCCGTGCGGACGTTGTTCTTTATTTGTTCTTTACGGTGTAGATATAGTATCCGGCAGGCAACAGCACATACAATATATAGCGTATATGATGTGATGGCATATACAGTATATTGCACTATGGACGGCTGTAATACACTTGCAATCACTCATAATCCGGAGGCTACAGGTTTAAGTCCTATCCCTGCAACCATGTTTAACCGTTGATTTCGTAAGAAATCAACGGGTTTTTGTGCTTTTTAAAGAGTTTAAAGGAACGAAGATAGGCGCTCTGGCCCCAATTGTACCCCAACGGGGATAAAATGAGAGTGGGATTTGCTGGTTTTCGTTTGTGCGATAGGTATAATGACAATAGAAGTTTTTTGAATTTATTCCCGCGCGAATAGAATATTGAAGTGCCCCCAAAAAAAGTTAGACAATCCTCCATACCGTAATATCAACTAATTTCGCAACCTTTTTAAATATTCGGTTGATGTTGACTCCATATAAATTAAAAGGGAGACTACAACACCGCGATGCTGTGCGTCTCCCCCTTATGACTGATTTTATCGTTGTCCGCCAACACTCCAGCCCATACGTCTGGAATCACAATCAGGTTTTATCGTTGCCTGCCAACCCTCCGGTTTATACACCCGGATTCTCTATCGGATTTAAGGTGTCAGCCGCACCAGCAGGATGTCGCCTGCTTTCCTATTTATAGTATATTCGATATATGGTTTTTAATCAACCAGTTTTGAGAATTCTCTTTTGAAATTTCGTTTTATAAAGTGCATAAGCGCAGCGCTATCAGTAGCTTAGCTGAGAAGCGGTAGTGGAGATGTAGGTCTGCGACGGATCTTAACTCTAATATTGTATCTTAACTTGAAAAGAGTTATGATGCAGCAAAAAGAGTTAACTGCGCAAGTAGACAGCTCTTTCTTCACACGTTTCGTTGACTTTTCCACTGGAAATGCATATAATGAAAATGGACAGAGGGCGTCATCCCTCTGGTGCGGCTGGCACCTAAAATCCGAAATTGATGCCGGACTTTGGGCCGGAATGTTGGCGGGCAACGGAAAAACCCGATAGCGATGCAGTAGAATGGTCTTTGATCAGATGGAACTGTATGTCGGCGGACGACAGAAAAACCAGTTATGAAGAGAAGACATGCGGCATGAAGTGACCCCAAAAAGTTAGACAATATTTTGAAGTAAAAATTGTTCAAGCAGCCGAAAGGGCTTGTTGTCTGTGAATTGCAGGCGGCAAGCCCTTCAGTTTTGCCTTGATCCTGCGGTTGTTGTAGTAATCCAGATATTCAACGAGTTCCTGTTTGAAGTGCTCCATGGACTGAAATTCTTGCAGATATAGCAGCTCACTTTTGAGCAGCCCAAAGAAATTTTCTATCACGGCGTTGTCCAGACAGTTTCCTTTCCGGCTCATGCTCTGTCGGATGCCCTTCTCGCGGAGCATCCTCTGATACTGCTTGTGCTGGTACTGCCAGCCCTGATCAGAATGGAGAATGAGGTTTGTTCCGTCCGGAATTTTTGTAAATGCCTCGTTCAGCATGGTCGTCACCATGCTGAGCACAGGACGATCCGATATGGTATAGCTGACCAGATCGCTGCTGTGCAGATCGAGGATTGGAGACAGGTACAGTTTCTCCCCAAACAAGCTGAACTCTGTCACATCGGTGACCCACTTTTGGTTCGGCTTTTCGGCGCGGAAGTCCCGGTTTAACAGATTTGGTGCGATTTTGCCCACTTCTCCCTTGTAGGAGCGATATTTTTTCATCCTGACACGACAAACTAAGCCCAGCTCCTTCATAAGCCGCTGGACAGTCTTGTGGTTCAGAGAGAATTTGCGCTTGCGAAGCTCTGACGTGATCCGACGATAACCGTACCGGCCCCTATTTTCGTGGTAAATTGCTGCGATTTCTTCTTTGACAGATGTGTATTTGTCTTCTTTCTGCATCTGCTTCAAATGATAGTAGAATGTTGCACGGGGCAGTTGAGCGATCAAGAGCAGAATACTGAGTGCGTGTTTTTGCCTTAGCTTCTGAACTACCAGCGTTTTTTGCGCTGGCGTCGCTCGTCTTCCAAAACCAAGGCTTGCAAGTTTTTTAGGTAATCGTTCTCCGCACGCAGCCGCTGCACTTCGGCCAGCAGATCTTCTTCTACCTCCTTTGGCAGCTTCTTTGGCCGACCAGTGCTGCCGCGGCCGCGCCGTTCGACGGCTAACCCTTCCGGCCCTTCCTCCAGATAGATTCGCTCCCACGATTTGATCTGATCTCTGCTGTTTACCTCAAATCTACGGCAGGTTTCGCTGTAACTCAATTTCTCTTCCTGCATGGTTTCAATCACCAGTTTTTTGAATTCCGGCGTATATCGTTTGTTTGGTACTCCTTTTGGCATAGCAAAACACCCCACTTGTTAGATAGTATACCATACTGTCTAACAAATGGGGTGCAGTTCAGACATGGTGATCCTTTGCCGCCGTTCTTATTGCGGGGTTAGTATACGGTTACTTGCTCTGATAGTTACGATAGAGGAAAGTAACGATCTGAGCGCGGGTGCAGTTGTTGTCAGAGCCGAACAGACCGCCGCCGATGCCGCCGGTGATACCGTTCTTCTCCGCCCACTTGACTGCCGCCGCATAGTAGGCGTTGCTTGCCACATCGCTGAAGGCTGCATTGCCGCTGACAGCAGGCGCACCGGATGCGCGATAGAGGAATGTCACAGCCTGTGCGCGGGTGCAGATAGCATCGGGGCTGAACTTACCGTCGCCGGTGCCGCCGGTGATGCCGTTTTCAACAGCCCAAGCCACAGCCTTGGCGTAGTAAGCATCCGCAGAGACGTCCACGAAAGTGCTCATGGCCTTCGGTTCAGGAGAACCGGCCGCACGCCACAGGAAGGTGACGATCTGAGCGCGGGTGCAGGGATCGTTGGGCCCGAACAGCTTGTTGCCGACGCCGCCCGTGATGCCCTTTTCTGCCGCCCACTTGACCGCTTCATAGAAGTAAGCGTCCACGGGAACATCCGTGAAAATCTGTTCCGGGGCTTCTTCCACGAAGCTGCCCTTGACCGTGACCTTGCCCGCAGGCATGGTGAAGGTGTACTTGCCGTTCTTCTCGGTGAGCTTTACCTTATCGCCGTTCTTATCCAGAACCTTAAGAGTGTCCAGCTCATAGCCCTTGTCAGGCTTCACGGTGATGGTCACGGTGTCGCCCTTGGATGCAGACTTGGGAGAAACGGTAATGGTGCCGTTCACGGTCTTATCCACGGAAACGGTGTAGCTGGGGGTGTAGGAACCGCCGCCGCCACCGCCGCCGGAGGACACCGCATAAGGCGTAAGGGAGCCGGTCAGAGCTTTGTAGTTGGCCGTATCAGCCGGGGTGTAGGTCCAGCCGTAAGCGGTGTTCGCCGCAACGACTGTGGTAGCAGCCATATCCCACGCAAGCGTACCGCCCGCGGGAGCGATGGTGCCGATGGCCAGCGGCGCGTCTGCCAGCGTCTTGCCGCTGGTGGTGATCTTGGTGCAGGTGGGCGCGCCGGTGGGCGTTGCCTTGCTGACGGTCAACGTGGCGGGCTTGGTGCCGATGTGGGTGTCATCCTCATACTTGGCCGTCACGGTGTAGGTGCCTGCGGTCTTGGGGAGGCCCGCGCTGTCCAGACTAGCGGTTGCATCGGCAGTCGCATAGGTATAGGTCCATACGGGAGTGCCAGCTGCGGTTGTGCTGATGGTGGCCTTCTCGTATTTCTGTCCCGCGCCGTTGTAGGTCAGGGTGCCGTTGGGGAAGGTGATCTGGGCATTGACATCGGTCTTATCCACGAGCTTGAAGGTCAGCGTGGCGATGATGTCCGTATAGTTCTTGCTGCTGATGGTGACAGCGCAGTTCTCATCCGCTGTAGCCGCGATGTTCGGCTTGCTGCGGTAGGTGAGATTGCCAGAGGCATCCACGGCCACAGAGCTCATTATGGTGACGGTACCCGGAGAAGGCAGTACCGTGATCTTCGCCTCGGCAGGGACGGTGGTGAAGAAATCGGCTGCCGTCAGCGTACCTGTCTGTACACCGGCATAGTTCTTCAGAATATTCACCGTCTTGGTGGGAGCGGAGCCGCCGTAGGTTCCCTTGGTGATCTCAAAGGTAACCACTGCCGTGTCCAGCACCAGGTTGTAGTTGGTGGCCTTAAAGGTACCGCTGTCCTTGAGTTCCAAGCTACCCTTTGTGATGTCGTACTGACCCACATCCTCGCCCGCTTCTCTGCTCAACGCACCATCGAAAGCTGCAGTCTCGCCAGTGACTGTACCGGTAGAAGTGTAGGCCAACACAGGATCGGGGGTGGTGCCATAGCTTTTGCGCTGACCGCTGTTGGGCTTAACCGTCAGGTCGCGCACCGTGATGTTCGCTGTTGCCGTGGCCTGATTACCGCTGGTGGCCAGCGTATAGTTGCCAGCACTGGTACCGTCCAGCGTCAGGGTACCGAGTGTGACCGTTCTGCTGCCCGCATCGGCGCTGTCGAAGGTGGAGCCAGCGGCAACACTGACCGTCAGATCATCGCCGTCCACCTTGCCGGTAATGGTCGCGCCGGAGGCGTTGACCGTGGCGTTGGTGTTGCCGTCATATTCTTTGTTATTGGCGGTGATGCCGGAAATGGTCACTTCCTTCTGCGCGACGGTGATGGTGATCTCGGCGCTCTTGGAATAGTGGTCGCTGGTGCAGATGAGGAGATAGGTGTGCGTTCCCGCGGCGAGATTGTCGGGCAGTGTGTAATTCGCGCCAGTTGCCCCTTTCAGCGGTGCTGTCGCCGCAGCCCCCTCGAGCTTATACCACAAATAAGTAAGGTCCGCTCCGCTCGTTTCGCCCATTCGGCAGCTTGAGACCAGCGTTACCTCTCCCGTCGTACCATATGCCATGGTCGTCGGGACTTCTTTATGATTCTTATCCTTCGCGTATATCTTGACACTCTGGATGGGCGCTTTCTCCACGGTGACTTTATGCCCACTTATTGTTTCCTTGTGGCTGTCATCCGCCCAATAACCGGTTTCGTACTTGAAGGCATAGCCCTCCTCCAGCAGATCGCCGAGGGTCAGATCGGTCTCATTGCCGTCCGCATCCATCATATTGGAAACCGTCAGCGCACCGATTTTGCCCCTGGTCGTGCCGGAGTCACGGATCTTTACCGTGGCGCTCACGCTCAGCCGATCGATGCTGTGACCGTTCAGGTCGAGGATGAGCGGTTTGTCGATGCCCAGCGTAGTTCCTTCGGGCAGGGGTACGTCCGCCAACAGCTTCAGTGTGCAGCCGTTGTTCTTGGTCGCGTAAACGAGCGCATCGGTGAAGCTCGGGAAATACTTTGCGTCCGAACCGGTGATATCGACCTGTGCTGCGGCTTTCATCCCACAGGTGGGGCAGGGATCCTCCGTCATGGATTTTCCATCCGCCGAGCCGTGATCGCAGACCTTCTGGCAGACGGTGCATTTGCCGTTTTCCCACTTGTGCTCGCACGGGCGCACGGTCACTTCGTCTGCTGTTTGGGTCTCGTTGCTCAGGTTGAGCGGGGTGTTATCATTCCAAAACTGGCTGTCATCGTCCAGATAGTCGGAAAGATGCTTGCCGCTATCCTTTGTTTTGATGCTGTAGTCGTTAGTGCCCTTCTGGAACGTACCACTTTTCAGCACGGCGTTGCCATTTGTTTCTAACAGCACGCCGCCGGTGTAGACACCGCCGTCAAACACCACCGTGCCATAGGTCACATATGCCAGCAAGACAGACCGTTGACCATTCAAGGAATCCGCTGCAGATCCGCTCTTTGCGGTCACATTTTCCAGTGTCAGCTTCGGGCCGCTCTTGGATGAGATGTAAAGAACGCCATTATAGCTCGTGCAACTGCTGCCATCCAGCGTACCGTTTTTCAGCGTCAGCTGGCTTCCGTTGTGCAGCATGATCAGGCGGGCACCGTCGGCACTCAGGGTATGGCTGTCCAGATCGATGGTGAAGTCCTTTTTGGAAGAACCAACCTGCAGCACCGCGCCGTTGCCCAGATCCAGATCATCCAGCAGCGTGATGGTCCCGCCGTTCTGGACGGCATTGATCGCCTTCGACAGAGAAGCGTATTCCACATCTCCGATCTTTGCGACCGGCGCATCTATGGCCGTACCCTGCTGAACGGTCACGACCGTGTTGAAGCCGCCGCCGGTGCGCACCTGTGTTCCGGTCTCATCCACATAGACACAGCCATCTCCCAGAAGTTCCATGCAGTCGCGGCTGGTGGCGTCGGTGGTCTCGTTCACCTTCCAGAAAATGCTTTTGACATTCTTGTTTGTTATGTTATCCATGTAGGGGCGGAACGTACCGCCTTCCAGTGTGACTTGACTTTTTGCACCTACGTACAGTCCCTGATAGTCGCCGCTTTTGATGACAGCAGAGCCGAAGTCGCCCACCATCACACTGCTTTTATCGCTCGTTACTGTGGCGGTCACGTCTTCCAGCGTCATGCTCGCACCGGATCTGTACGCGTGGATGGCGCAGTTGCCGATTCCTGTGGCGTTTACTGTACCGTTCTTCACCGTTACGGCGGCATCTTTGACCAGCAGAACGCCGTCAGATGACCACGTCTTGGAGCTGGACAGCGTTTTGCTGCCCAGGTCGAAGGTGATGCTCTTGTCGATGGTCACATATGTCTCGCCCAGGTCTACGTCGCTTAGCAGCGTGACGGTGTCGCCGTCCTGCGCCGCATCCAGTGCTGCCGGGAGAGAGGCGTATGTGCCGCCGTCCGTTCCGTCCGCTTTTGTTACCGAAGCGGCCTCAACGACAGCCTCGTTGACTGTGAGTTCCGCAGTTGTTGACCGTTCCTCTTCGTAGTTCTTGGTTTCGCCGGTCTTGGCATAGACGTAATATGTGCCGGGTTTGCTGATTGCGGTGTTTTCGTCGATTGCGGGCATGGATGTGCCTCCTTCCGCATCGGAAGAGCCAGCCCAGTTTTTAAGTTCGGCCGCCAGATAATAATACGTTACCTCGGCGTCCTCCGGCGCACCCTCGACAGACAGCAGTGGCAGAATCTTTTCGCCCACCGCACAAGTCGTCTTGGAAAGAGATACGTTCAATTTGGGATAGGCCTTGTTGATGTTGCCGCCGATCTCAAATTTTTCTTCGCCCGCCTTGAGCTTGTACTTCGCTGCGGCTTCGCCGATCAGCGTGATCTCCACAGTGACGGTACGCGATCCCGCATCAGCGGAATCGAACGTCTTCTTGGCGGTAAAGCCCGTTCCTTCTTTGAGTGTAAACGTATCTGTGCCGTCTGTAAATGTCAAGTCGATTGGAATCGTGCTGCCGTCAGTTGTGCCGTCATAGCCGCGGCCAATGGAATCAGGCTTGCTGACGCACCAGATCTCCGTCTGCGTGTCCTCTCCGGGAATATATGTGCCGCCGCCCCCTTCTGTCGGGCTTCCGGGGGCTACATAGATCCCACCGCCCTCGCCGGTGGAGCCACCGGGTGGTACAAGGACTCCACCGCCCTCGCCACCGGTCTCACCGCCGCCTATGACACCGCCCGATATGCTCACGTCCTCTCCCTCGGCAAAAGCCGCTGTGGGCAGAAGCGTCAGGCAAAGCACGAGCACCATAAATAAGCTCAATCCTCGTTTTTTCATGTCCTTCCTCCTTGAGGTCAGTTTGCATTTATGTCGAATCCGGCGTCCGCCGGACGTTGTTTTTATAACTCTTCCTGTACCAGATGCAGCTTCTTCGCTGCTGTCTTGGCTTCCGCCCGGCGCTTCACGTCCAGCTTGTCGAGGATGTGGCTGACATGGGTCTTCACGGTCGGCAGCTTCACATCCATGATCTGTGCGATCTCGGCGTTGGACTTGTCCGCGCAGAGCAGATGGAGAATTTGCAGCTCCGTGGGCGTCAACTCCTCACCGGGGGCAAGGCGGGGTTCGAGGAAATGCGGGTAGAACGCCGCCTGCGTCCGCA
>OLQH01001623.1_pt1 | contig 16417 bp, 13 predicted proteins | sample 1672671 | NCBI WGS metagenome assembly OLQH01 (sample SAMEA3136712, study PRJEB25190) | human gut metagenome
ATATCAGTTCATTATAAAAATCTCAGATTTTTGTCTTGACAACTGAACCATTATACATTTGAAAGTCAGACAATTTCTGAATTCAGATGGGTCAGAATTAAATGTAAAAGAGGGTCAAATTTCTTGACAATTTTAGCGGGATTATTTGCCCGGTACAATTTCCAGCCAATATCCGTCAGGATCTTCAATAAAATAAATTCCCATAGATGGATTTTCGAAGCAGATACATCCCATCTCTTTATGTTTTTTGTAAGCAGCATCGAAATCATCGACAGCAAATGCAAGATGGATCTCATTATCTCCCAGTTCATATGGTCGATCCATATCACGCAGCCAGGTGAGCTCTAAAAGATGCGGGGTCACACCGTCTGTGAGATATACAAGCTTAAAACTTTCGTCATCGGCAAGTTTTTCACGTTCTACTTTTAAATTCAGAGCTTTCTGGTAAAAATCCAGTGATTTTTCAAGATCATATACATTCAGGTTATTGTGTGCAAATGTAAAATTCATTTTAGTACCTCCATAGAATCATAAGGTTTTTATTCACAGTCAAGTGGAATGATGACTGGAATCTACTTTCTAAGGATATCACAGGAGGGGAAGAAAAATCAATAATGCATAGATAAAACCTGATGGGATAGAGTGATAACACAGAATACAGTGAAAAATGAATGAAAAACATTTTTGAAATGCAAAACATGTGGAAATAAAGCTGAAAAAAACAAGAAAATAAAAAAGAATGCAAGAACCCATTGACGAAACGTCAAAAATTATATACAATAACAAAAGTGAAAAAATAAAGAAAGTGGAGGATTCCTGCAATGACTGCATATAAAGATTTGAGCAAAGAAGAGTTATTGGAATTAAAGAGTGGCCTGGAGGCGCAGTTTGAAGAAGTGAAGGCAAAAGGTCTGAAACTGGATATGTCCAGAGGAAAACCGTCAGCAGACCAGCTGAATCTGTCAATGGGGATGATGGATACACTGACAAGTGGTGTTGATCTGACTTGTGAAGATGGTGTTGACTGCCGTAACTATGGTGGACTTGATGGAATTGATGAAGCAAAACAGCTTCTTGCAGATATGATGGAAGTTCCGAAAGATAACGTGATCATTTTCGGAAACTCAAGTCTGAATGTGATGTATGATACGGTAGCACGTGCAATGACACATGGTATCATGGGAAGTACTCCATGGTGTAAGCTTGATAAGGTAAAATTCTTATGTCCGGTTCCGGGATATGACAGACATTTCGCGATTACAGAGCATTTCGGAATTGAGATGATCAATGTACCGATGACATCAACAGGACCGGATATGGATATGGTTGAGAAACTTGTAAGCAGTGATCCGGCAATCAAAGGAATCTGGTGTGTACCGAAGTACTCTAACCCACAGGGAATCACATATTCTGATGAGACAGTGTTCCGTTTTGCGAACTTGAAGCCGGCAGCAGAAGATTTCCGTATCTTCTGGGATAATGCTTACTGTGTACATCATTTATATGAAGATAAGCAGGATTATCTGATTGAGATTCTGATGGAGTGTAAGAAGGCCGGTAACCCGGATATGGTTTACAAGTTTTCTTCTACATCCAAGATCAGTTTCCCAGGATCAGGAATTGCAGCAATGGCAGCATCTGATGCGAACCTGGAGGATATCAGAAGCACAATGCGTGTGCAGACGATCGGACATGATAAGGTAAATCAGCTGCGTCATGTAAGATTCTTCGGAGATATTCACGGAATTGTAGAACATATGAAGAAACATGCAGATATCCTGCGTCCGAAGTTTGAGACTGTTCTTGAAGTTCTTGAAAGAGAACTTGGCGGACTTGAGATTGGATCATGGATCGCGCCACGCGGAGGATATTTCATCTCCTTTGATGCGCTGGATGGATGTGCGAAAGCGATTGTTGCGAAGGCGAAAGAAGCTGGCGTTGTTATGACAGGAGCGGGAGCAACATTCCCTTATGGAAAAGATCCACATGACAGCAATATCCGTATCGCACCGTCTTATCCAACACCGGAAGAACTTGCAGTTGCCGCTGAAGTATTTGTGTTGAGTGTAAAACTGGCAAGTGTTGATAAGATCCTTGAGACAAAATAAATAACAGCATTTTATAAAGACCTTTTGCAAGTGGTTGATCTGCTGGCAGAAGGTCTTTTTCTGATGGTTGACAGTTACTGTTCACTCCCGTGTCAATCATTCCGCTGATTGACACGGAGGATGCGTGTTTTGATTTGAATGCATCTCGCCCCATCGCCAAAGGCGATTTAAAATGGCGAGATGCGTTGCTGGTCGCACATCGTGTGAACAGTAACGGTTGACATGCGTTTCCAGGGAGATTATAATGTAGTGCATAGCAGAAAAGAGGAATGACATGATAAAAGGTGTAATATTTGACGTAGATGGTGTCCTTCTCAATTCCATGCCTGTCTGGGAGAATCTTGGAGAATTGTATCTGGATCATTTGGGAATTGAGGCCGAGAAGAACCTGGGGGAGACGTTATTTGAGATGAGCCTGGAGGAGGCGGCAGATTATCTGATCTCACATTATAACCTGGAGAAGACAGTGGAAGAGGTTGTACAGGGACTGAATAAGGAAGTGGAAGACTATTATGCAAAACGAGTTCCATTGAAAGAAGGGGTTCGTCAGTATCTGGAGGAATTCAGAGAGCGGAAGATTCCTATGGTGATCGCAACAACCGGTGACCGGAAGAATGCAGAAGCAGCTCTGAGCAGATTGAAGGTATTACCTTATTTTCAAGGAGTTTTTACAGCATCTGAGATCGGAAGCGGTAAGGATCAGCCGGATATTTATTTTGCAGCACTTTTGCAGCTGGATACGGAGCCGGAACAGACCTGGGTGTTTGAAGATACTTACCAGGCTTTGAGAACGGCAAAGCATGCGGGATTTAAGACAGTAGCAGTTTATGATAAGGCAAATGACAAGAATCTGGCGCAGATCTGGAATACGGCAGATATCTATTTGCCGGAATTTGATGATTTTAATGTTTTTTGGAACAGGGTGTCTGAGGAAGAGAAAGAACAGTTGCTGATTGTAGAATAAGAGGAGAATGAAAAAGCAGATTCGAATTCAAAGGAGAGATGCTCCGGTAGAATTCGAATCTGCTTTTTATTATATAATTGGCTGGTCTGTCTTGTGTTTAGAGAAGGTGGATGCCGGCATCAGCAGCAGCTTCAACTACATTTTCAGGCCAGAGAGAAGACTGTACTTCACCGATATGAGCCTTTCTTAAGTAATACATACAGATACGGGACTGTCCAATACCGCCGCCGACTGTATATGGAAGCTCTCCGTTCAGCAGTGCCTTCTGGAATGGAAGTTCTGCACGATCTTCACATCCGGCTTCTTTGAGCTGTGCCTTTAATGAGTCTTCGTCAACACGGATTCCCATAGAAGAGAGTTCAAGACCAATGTCAAGAACCGGATAGTAAACGATAATGTCACCGTTCAGCTCCCAGTCATCATAGTCCGGAGCACGACCGTCATGTCTTTCGCCGGAAGCAAGTACGCCACCAATCTTGGAGATAAACACTGCGCCTTTTTCCTTCGCAATCGCTTTTTCACGTTCTTTGGTAGTAAAATCCGGATAAAGGTCTTCCAGCTCCTGTGTAGTGATGAAAAAGATATCATCAGGAAGAAGAGGATCAATATAGTTGTAACGTCTGGAAATGTATTCTTCTGTATCTTTCAGAGCCCGGTAGACTTTGCGGACAGTATACTGAAGTGTCTCTGTGTTACGTTCTTCCTTAGAAATTACTTTTTCCCAGTCCCACTGGTCAACATACAGAGAATGGATGTTGTCTGTATCTTCATCACGACGTATCGCACTCATATCTGTGTAAAGTCCTTCGCCGGAATGGAAATTATAATTCTTCAATGCATATCTCTTCCATTTTGCAAGAGAATGAACGATCTCTGCAACAGAACCATCCTGTTCTTTGATGTCAAAGGAAACCGGACGTTCCACACCGTTTAAGTTATCATTCAGACCGGATTCCGGACGGACAAACAGTGGTGCTGACACTCGTGTCAGGTGGAGATTCTTTGCAAGAGCACGTTCGAAGTGGTCTTTCACTTCTTTGATGGCTACTTCTGTCTCACGAATTGTAAGAGGGGAATGATAGCCAGCAGGTATTCTTAACTGTTCCATAATAAACTCCTTTATGTTAGCATTTTATTGCTGTTCACAGTATTATGCGGTCAGCAATAGCATTTCTCTTCTATTTTAAGTGGAGAAGAATAAGAAGTCAATGGAAAGGTGAAATGAACACTTGTAATCAGTAAAAAAAATTGCTAAAATGAGCAGTAGTGAGTAATAAATAGTAAGGGACGAAGGTGTAAATAATGAATGTAAATGATATGATTGATACAATTCTGAATTTTGACCTGGATGTTGTTTTGGCTGGACTTAATGAAAGCAGTCATCATTTGAGTCAGATGGAATTTATTTCTCTGATCGTTATAACGGTCGGAGCAGTACTGTTATGTCTGACGGGGCTGAAACTGGTACGTTTCTGGTCTGTGATCGCAGGATTGTCAGCAGGATGTGCAGCTGGAATTGCAGTCGGAGCGATTGCAGGTCTGGATCAGACGATCGCATTGGCGGCAGGAGCAGGTGTGGGACTTGTATTGGCGGTGCTTGGTGCATGGAAGAAGCAGATTGGTGGATTTGTGACAGTAGCGGTACTTGTCTTTGTTGTCAGTGTACATCTGATGAAACCACAGGATCTTATTATGTATGGAATCTGTGCGGGTGTTGGTCTTGCGTGTGCATTGCTTTCTATTAAGTTTCATAACTTTATGCTGATTGCTTCTTCTTCTGTGTTTGGAGCAATGGCAGCGGGCAGCAGTATCTTTTATCTGCAGCCGTATAAAAACGGAATGATCCATGTGGCACTTTGTGTTGCAATTGGTGCACTTAGTATCTGGATCCAGCTTCTTCTGGAATCCGGAAAACGTAAGAAAAAGAATTTACTTAAAGCCGCAGAGATCCGTGAAGAACATTCTACAGAAAATGAAGTCGAGAAGGCAAGGGCACTGGTTGAGAATCTTGATGATTTTGATGAGCTGGATGAGATTATAGAGAGTCTTCCGGAAAATGTCCTGAAAGAAGACAAGGGCACAACAGTTGTCAGCATGGATGAATTTGATGATCTTGAAGATAACCTGGAAGAGGATGAAGTGGAGAACTTTAAAGAAGAGAAGTTTGATGTAGACGAGGAAGATTGGGAGGAAGACGTCGAAATTGAAGTAACTGCTGATGAGGCAGATGCGACAGAGGATTATGATTTTGATGAAGATCCGGATGACTTAGATGACTTGAATGATCTGGAAAATCTGGATGACTTAGATGATTTGGAAGATCTGGATGATTTAGATTATCTTGATGACGATGATGATATCGAGTTTCTGGATGAAGATGAGTAGATAAAAAAGCTATCGATTACAATAACTTAACACATATCTGTGTTGTTATCGTAGTCGATAGCTTTTGTATTATCTTACTGCTGTAAATACTCCGCGGAGATCATGGATTACATGTCTTGGACATTTTACAGAGCACATTCCACAGCTTAAGCAGATGTCTTCCTGGATTACTGCGCAATTATCTTCTACATGAATTGCACCTGCAGTACATGTTTTTTCGCAAATACCGCATCCAATACAACTGACTTCACACTGCTTACGTGCAACAGCTCCTTTTTCTTTATTAGAGCATTTTACTACAATGTAGTTTGCACAGTCGTGGATTTTGATCAGGTTCTGTGGACAGACTTTTGCACACTGTCCACAGGCAATACATTTTTCTTCGTCTACTTCGGCAACGCTATATATCATGGAAATCGCGCCGAATTTACATTTTTCTATACAGGCTCCACATCCGATGCAGCCATCTTTGCATCCACCGTCTTCAGAGCCGGCTGCGCGGCAGCCACCGTTACAGGCAACCAGAGCTGCCCGGTAAGGAAATCTCTTTTTAATTGCCATGATTATTTCTTCCTTTCGTATGGTGTGTTAGAAAGAGGAAGGCTGTAGCGTCTTTCTCCGTCAAATCTGCAATATGCATCCGCGATTGCAGGAGCAGTAGGGATGGATGTGATCTCTCCGATACCGATCGCTCCACAGGCAACATCCAGACCAGGTTTATCAATAACGATTGCTTCAATCTCAGGAACTTCGTGAGAACGGAAAAGTCCTAAGGAACCATACTTGTCAATTGGTTTACAATTTTCATCGATTGGATACTGCTCTCTGAGTGCGAATCCCATAGACATTACAACACCGCCTTCAATCTGACCTTCGCAGGAAAGTGGGTTGACAGCTTTACCAACATCGTGTGCGGCAATCATTTTCTCAATCTTACCTGTCTTAGGATCAAGGATGCAGACCTGAGTTGCATATCCATAAGCAACGTGAGATATCGGATTAGGCACATCTGCACCAAGTGGATGAGTCTTAGCGAGATACTCTCCGTAGAAAGTTTCTCCAATCATATCTTTCATGGACTTACCGCTGTTTTTCGCTTCCATGAATTTTTCACATGCTCTGCGGCACGCTTCACCAGTTACAAGTGTCTGACGAGAACCGGAAGTTGTACCGGAATCAGGTGAAATCCATGTGTTGCTTCGCTCATAGACGATATCATCATGGGAAAGATCTGTATTTGTAACGATCATCTGTACAAGTACAGTACCAAGTCCCTGACCGATACAGGAAGCACCAGTGAAGATGTGAAGTTTTTCATCTTCTTCAACAATTAATTTTACACGTCCCGTATCCGGGATACCAACACCAACGCCGGCATTCTTCATAGCACAACCAAGGCCAACAGCCTTACCGGCCGCAAGTGCAGCATCATACTCATCTTTGACGGCTTCCAGTGTCTCTACAAGACCTGTAGAGTTATCTACAATCTGTCCGTTCGGAAGTACTTCGCCTGGGCGGATCGCATTGCGGTAATGAATCTCCCAAGGCGTAATGCCTACCTTGTCAGCCATCATGTTCAGAAGTGTCTCTGTTGCGAAACAAGTCTGTGTAACACCAAATCCGCGGAATGCTCCGGCAGGTGGGTTATTTGTATAGTAAGCAGTTCCTTCAATTTCAAAGTTTTCATAATGATAAGGTCCTGCTGCATGTGTACATGCACGTTCAAGAACCGGGCCGCCAAGAGAAGCGAATGCACCTGTGTCAGATTTAACAATCGCTTTTACACCCTGGATCACTCCATTCTCATCGCATCCCATTGTCATATCCATGTAGAATGGGTGACGTTTCGGATGAACAAGCAAGGATTCCGCTCTGGATAATTTCATCTTGATCGGTTTCTTTGTTACGTAAGTAAGCAATGCGCTTAAATGCTGAACAGTCATGTCCTCTTTACCACCGAAACCACCGCCGACTAATGCGTTCTGAACTTTTACTTTATCTGTTCCAAGCATAAGTGTAACTTCGTGCAATGTCTGGTGAGCGGACTGGTCTGTTGAATATACGAAAATGTCACCGTCTTCATCATAGAAAGAAACAGCACATTCCGGTTCAAGGAAAGCATGCTCAGTCCAAGGTGTCTCAAAGTGATGTGAGATCACGTACTTGGAATTCTTGATTGCTTCTTCCGCATTTCCGCGGCTGATGTGCTTATAAGCACATACGTTAGTCTCTTCTTCATCATAAACAAGAGGTGCATCCGGAGCAGCAGCTTCTTCCACTGTATGCACATGAGGAAGTACTTCATATTCAACTTTAATAAGTTTCTTTGCTTTTTCTACAGTTGCCATGTCAGTTGCAGCTACAAGGGCAATTGCATCTCCGAGATAATGTGTCAGTCCACCAACCGGAATCAGTGAATACTGATCATGTTTTAAGTGTCCGATCTTATTCTCCCCAGGAATATCATCGGCTGTTACAACCGCTTCTACGCCAGGCAGAGCCTCGGCAGCAGAGGTATCAATAGAAAGTACGCGAGCTCGTGGATATTTACTACGAAGAGCAGCGCCATAGAGCATTCCTTCCGGATAATAGTCATCCGGATATTTACCTGTCCCAAGCACTTTTTCTTCAACATCTATACGAGAAACACGGGAACCAAGAGTCCAGCTAGGATCTTCGTCATCTGGTAAAACTCCTTCTTTCAGAATCTTAGCTGCCAGACGTACCGCGTCCATGATCTTAACATATCCTGTACAGCGGCAATAGTTGTTGCGCAGCGCATAGCGAATCTCATCATCGGTTGGTTCCGGATTTACATCCAAAAGTGCTTTTGTGCACATAACCATACCAGGAATACAGAATCCGCACTGTACAGCGCCTGCCTTCCCGTAAGCATAAGTGTAAACTTTCTGTTCCCAATCAGAAAGCCCCTCGACTGTGATGACATTCTTTCCGGCCAATGAATCTGTGTCAGGTACGCAGGATTTGCAAGTCTGTCCATCAATGATAACAGTACAGGCTCCACAAGCGCCTTCGCTGCAACCATCCTTTGCAGAGGTAATGTGCAGTTCATCACGCAGGAACCGTAACAGTTTCTGATTCTTTGAAGGTGAGACTTCCTGACCATTTACTATAAATGATGCCATGTCAGTTACTCCTTTCTTTGTGACAAAATCCCCAAAGAAAAATCTTTGAGGAGTATATGTTTGTTGTGTATTTTTAATTATATAAAGATACCTATGGTTATATTTTATCACATATTCAACAAAAAGCAATAACTATTCTAAAAAAGTTTTTGACACCTAAAAAAATTTTAGATATATGATATGAAAAATGCATACCAGGACAAAAAAGGGAAGTACCGCAAAATGATACTCCCTTGTAATTATCTTATATAAATTGTTCTTAGAAACCAAAAAGATTTACAACGCGATTTTAATTATCGTGTTCTTCTTCAAATGGATCGTCGTAATCATCTTCATCATCGTAATCATCTCCACCGCGGGAAGCAATTGCGAGAATCAGTGAAATAACAGCAAGTACACCACTTACACCGGCTAAAATCAGAAGCTCGAATTCATCTCCATGTTTCAGGAAAGCAAAAACAGCACTACCGATATAGACAATCATCGGGATAAGGAATGCAAAAAGTGTATCACGGTTATTCATGATGAAGTATAACAGTGCAGTGACAAGCATACAAAGAGCAACAATGACATAATTCATGCCAGGAGCAGAAGTTACGTCAGCTCCTGATGTGCTGAGTCCTGTTACGAAACCTTTATAAATACAGAAACCAAATGCAAGCAGGGAAATGATTCCAAGGATGATGCGTCCAGGTCTAAAACGTGGATATTCGTCTACGTATTCATATTCATCATCTTCATCATCAGAGGATTTCTCATTATCATAGTCATCCATTTTTCTGGATTTTACATCTTCTTTTGCTTTCGCAGTTTCGGCTTCCTCTTTCTTTTTCTTCTTGGCAGCTTTACTGTCAGGGTCAGTTGCAAGCATATCTTCGTATCCCTTGCGAACTGCTTTTTCACGCTTATCACGGATTTCTTCCGCTGGAATGTTCCCATATTTCTGCTCTTCGGAATTATCAGTGGCAGTGGCATCAGTGGCAGCTTTCTGTGCAGCGGCTTTGCGGGCTCTGGCTCTCTCCTTAAGAATACGTTCAGCTTCTTCTTCTGAAATCCCTTTGTCAGCAGCAAGGCGGGCAATCGCTTCTTTGCGGGCGCGGGCTTTTGCTTCTCTGCGGGCAGCTCGTTTCTCTTCAGCGGCACGGGTGGCGGCATCAGCTTTCGCTTTTTCTTCAGCAGCGCGGGCGGCAGCTTCAGCTTTCGCTTTTTCTTCAGCAGCACGGGCGGCAGCTTCAGCTTTTGCTTTCTCTTCTGCGGCACGAGCCTCAGCCTCAGCTTTTGCTTTCTCTTCTGCGGCTTTCTTGGCAGCGATCTTCTTTGCACGTTGTTTATCAAGGTTCCATTGCTTTTTACAGCTATGGCAGATTGCATATTCATTAAAGATTGGATCCCCGTTTTCGCTGGTGCCAATCTGCTTATTCTGCAAATCCAGGTCTTTTCCACATATTGGGCACTTCATATTAATCATGTACTCCTCTCTTTTGTATCAAAATATTTATAACAGATTTATTATAGCATCTTAAAAGAGGAAGAACAACGAAAAAAGTGTGTTTTACATAAAATGTTTTAGAAAAAAATCAAAATTGTGCAAGAATTTAGTTTACATTCATAAGAAATGGTGGACTTTAAAAATTTAATGTGTTAAAATCAAAAAGTGGCCTGAGAAGGCAAAAGGTATTGTTATGGTTTATGGTATGCCGTAGGCCATCATATAATTAGCCGGTTGAGAAGGAGATTGTTTCGTATGAGTAAGAAGATCAGAACCGAGGCAGTAGATTATCTGTTTCAGGCAATCTTAAGCCTTGAGAATAAAGAAGAGTGTTATACATTTTTTGAAGACATCTGTACGATCAATGAGCTGCTTTCATTGTCACAGAGATTTGAAGTGGCAAGAATGCTCCGTGAACAGAAGACATATCTGGAGATCGCGGAGAAGACAGGAGCATCCACTGCGACAATCAGTCGTGTGAACCGTTCTCTTAATTATGGGAATGACGGATATGATATGGTTTTCAAACGCGTAGGGCTTGCTGAGGAAGGGAATGGAATGGAAGAATAACACTTAAGAATTAAGCTTACAATAAAATACCTTTTATCAATCAAAAGATACAGCTTGCGGAAGATCCTGATAAAGTCTTTCGCAGGCTGTATCTCGTTTTAAACAGAAATGTTTATTTCCCTTTCTTTTTCTCTTCGTTTTTTGAAGACTTGGAAGAGAGGTCATCAATGATCCGTTCAATGATCATTTTCTTGATATATACATCAAAACTCAAGCTGCATATAAATGCAAACTGCTGTAAGATCTCCTTATCTTCGCCATCAGCAAGATGAGTGAAAGTCTCAGCAGATTTCTCATAAGTAGCAGTTACATTCTCTTTGATGGAATCCAGCTGTTCTTTTTCAATCTTGCAGACTTCTTTGTAAATATCCGCTAATTCAAAAGAGCTTCCATCCGGAAAATATTTCTCTGTGAGCGGTGCAAGAACTGTCTCAATATCTTTGATCGAAAGGATATTTTTAAAATAATAAATGAAGACCAGAAGGAGCAGGTGCTCTCTGGAATACTTCTTCTTCACCGGGGGTGGAAGAAGATTGTTCTTCGTATAATTATTGATCATGGTCTTTGTCAGGATCTTATCATCAGGGTAACGTTTGGTCGAAGCCAGCTGCTCATCCATAAAAGTAGTTACTTGATCCATGTAAAGATTAATATTCGGAACATCGCCGGGATGCACATAGCTTAAAGAAGAAAGTTCTTCTAAAATGCTGTTTAACAGATTACTTGTGTCTATATTCATGTTATCACCTCAATACATTTATTATATAGTATTTAAAACTAGATAGCAAGCAAAAGATAAGAAGGCCGGAAAATGTAGTTGACAAACAGGAACGTGTGTTTGATAATGGGAATACATTTACAGATATCTTTATAACTTTAAAGGAGTAGAAAGATGAGCATTTATGATAAATTAAATGAACCGCAGAGAGAGGCTGTTTACCACACGGATGGCCCTCTTCTGATCCTTGCCGGAGCCGGTTCAGGAAAAACAAGAGTTCTGACGCACAGGATCGCATATCTGATCGGAGAACGTGGCGTGAACCCATGGAATATTCTTGCAATCACATTTACGAACAAAGCGGCAGAAGAGATGCGCCAGCGTGTGGATAATCTTGTCGGTTTTGGAGCGGAAAGTGTATGGGTGAGCACATTTCATTCTGCGTGCGTGCGTATTTTGAGAAGGTTTATTGACAGATTAGGGTATGAGAATCATTTTACTATATATGATACAGATGATCAGAAGACATTAATTAAGGAAGTCTGTCGGAAAGTAGATGTGGATACGAAAGTGTTTAAAGAAAGAAGTCTGCTTTCAGCAATTTCATCTGCCAAGAATGAGATGATCCTTCCGGATGAATTTGAACTGAATGCCGGAGGAGACTTTGCAAAGATGAAGATTGCTAAGGTTTACCGCGAGTATGAGGTGCAGATGAGAGCGAATAATGCGCTGGATTTTGATGATCTGCTTGTAAAGACAGTACAGCTTTTGCAGACACAGCCGGATGTGCTTGAGAATTATCAGGAAAGATTCCGCTATATTATGGTAGATGAATATCAGGATACAAACACAGTCCAGTTTCAGCTGGTAAGCCTTCTTGCAGGAAAATATAAGAATCTTTGTGTCGTTGGAGATGATGACCAGTCAATCTACAAGTTCCGTGGAGCGAATATCCGGAATATTCTTGACTTTGAGCATGAATTTCCGGATGCAAAGGTGATCAAACTGGAGCAGAACTACAGATCTACAGGGAATATTCTGAATGCAGCGAACAGTGTGATCGCGAATAACCGCGGAAGAAAGGAGAAATCACTTTGGACGGAGAACGGAGAAGGTGAACTGATCCGTCTGCGTCAATTTGATACTGCATTTGATGAGGCGGATTTCATAGGCGAAGATATCAAAAGTGCTGTCAGACAGGGAGGTTCCTATAATGACAGTGCAGTTCTTTATCGTACGAATGCACAATCCCGTCTGCTGGAAGAAAAATTTATTGCCATGAATATTCCTTATAAGATTGTCGGCGGTGTAAATTTCTATGCGAGAAGAGAGATTAAGGATCTTCTTGCTTATCTCAAGACAATCGACAATGGACGTGATGATGTTGCGGTTAGAAGAATCATTAATGTCCCAAAGAGAGGAATCGGTCTTACAACAATTAACCGGATTCAGGAGTCTGCAACAGAACGTGGAATTGGTTTTTATGAGGCATTACTGGCACCGGGGCTGATCGCAGGAGTGGGAAGAAGTGCAACAAAACTGGACTCTTTTGCGGCATTGATCGAGTATTTTAAGACGTTGGCAGAAGAGATGAACATCACAGATCTTTTACAGGAAGTGATTGAGAAGACAGGATATATAGAAAGCCTTGAAAATGAAGATAAAGAAGAGGCGAAAACAAGAAAAGAGAATATAGACGAGCTGATCAGTAAAGCAGCAACTTATGAGGAAAGTTGTCAGGATAAAGATGAAAAGGCAACATTGAGCGGATTCCTTGAAGAAGTTGCTTTGGTTGCGGATATTGACAGTCTGGATGAAGACCAGGAATATGTCGTTCTGATGACTTTACATAGTGCAAAGGGACTTGAATTTCCACGTGTTTATCTTGCAGGGATGGAAGATGGGCTTTTCCCGGGATATATGAGTATTAATGCAGGAGACAGAGAAGAACTGGAAGAAGAGCGGAGACTTTGTTATGTTGGAATCACAAGGGCAGAGCAGGAACTGACTTTGACAAGTGCGCGCAGAAGAATGGTGCACGGTGAGACACAGTACAATCCGATGTCAAGATTTGTGAAAGAGATCCCGAGGGAACTGCTTGATACAGGAAACAAGAAGTTTACCCAGGAGACGGAGATGCCGGCACAGCAGAATACATATGCACGTGCCAGAGAAGCATTTCGGGCACAGGCATTCGCAGGAGCACTTGGCGGAATGACACCTGCAAAGAATCAGGGGGTGGGTAAGCCGCTTACAGGAAGTCAGGCACTGGCATCCCTGCAGAAGGGAAGTCAGCTGGCAGCAGGTGGGAATGGTCCGCTTGGTTATGAGGTCGGAGATCGGGTACGTCATGTGAAGTTTGGGGAAGGAACAGTAACGGATATCAAAGAAGGCGGACGAGATCATGAGGTTACGATTGAATTTGACAGTGTCGGAACACGCAAGATGTTTGCAAAATTTGCCAAGCTTGTAAAGGTATGAGAAAGTTATAAAAAAATGATAAATCAGTAGTAATATGAATCGTCAGGTGTTATAATAAACACAGATTATCTGTCACCGCAAAAGGTGAAGAAAGGACGTGTTAATATGAACAAGAGAATAGAAGACATCATTGCAGAAACAAGATTGAACGAGATTCTTCATAAGAATGAGGCTGAGAAGCAGAAGAACACAGTAATCTGGACACTGGCTATCATTGGAGCAGTAGCAGCAGTAGCTGCAATCGCTTATGCAGTATATCGTTTCGTATCACCGGATTATCTTGATGATTTTGAAGATGATTTTGATGACGATTTTGATGATTACTTCAGCGAGGATGATCAGGTATAATTCTTGAGTGAATTGCAAAAGTGCAGACAGGGTGTGAGAAGAAACCATCCTGTCTGTTTTTCTGTTAAAATAGATTAGAATTGATAGGAGATTAGGATGAAAAAAGGTCAGATCTACGAGGGTATTATTGAACGTGTAGATTTCCCAAACAAGGGGATTGTATTTGTTCCGGAGGAAGAACAGTATGTTACTGTGAAAAATGGGATTCCGGGACAGAAGATCCGTTTTATGATAAATAAATTTAAAAGAGGAAATGCAGAAGGAAGACTTCTTGAAGTGTTGGAGAAATCTCCATTAGAGACAAGAGAGCCGGTCTGTAGTATCTTTCCGGCCTGTGGTGGCTGTATGTATCAGACGATGCCATACGAAGAACAGGTGAAGATGAAAGAAGGACAGATCCGCAGAATCATGGATCCGGTAGTAAAAGGTGAATATGTTTTTGAAGGTGTGAAGCACAGCCCGAAGGAATTTCATTACCGTAATAAAATGGAATTTTCTTTCGGAGACGAATTCAAAGACGGTCCGTTATCTCTCGGTCTTCATAAAAAAGGAAGTACTTATGATGTACTGACAGCAGGAGACTGTCAGCTTGTCCATGAAGATATGGATAAGATTCTTCTTTGTGTGCTGAATTATTTCAAAGAAAGAAATGTAAGTTATTATAAGAAAATGCAGCATGTCGGTTATCTCCGCCATCTTCTTTTAAGACGAGGCGATACAACAGGCGAGATTCTTGTGAATCTTGTAACGACCACGCAGGAAGAATATGACTTAACTCCATTAGTAGAAGAACTTCTGGCATTAGAATTAGAAGGAAAGATTGTTGGAATCCTTCATATATTGAATGATTCTCTGTCCGATGTCGTGAAGAGTGATGAGACAAGAATTCTTTATGGACAGGACTTCTTTTACGAGAAGCTCCTCGGATTAGAATTCAAGATTACACCATTTTCCTTCTTCCAGCCAAACTCAAAAGGTGCAGAAGTGCTGTACGAGACTGTAAGAGAATACATTGGAGATATTGATAATCAGGTTGTATTCGATCTGTTCAGCGGAACAGGAACAATCGGTCAGGTGCTTGCTCCGGTTGCGAAGAAAGTGATCGGTGTCGAGATTATTGAAGAAGCAGTCGAGGCAGCAAAAGAAAATGCTGTCCGAAACGGACTTTCCAACTGCAGATTTATTGCCGGAGATGTGTTTAAGGTACTTGATGAGATTGAAGAGAAGCCGGATGTGATCGTACTGGATCCGCCGAGAGACGGAATTCATCCGAAGGCACTTCCGAAGATCTTGAATTATGGGGTGGATAAGATTGTATATATTTCCTGTAAGATGACAAGCCTGGCAAGAGATTTGGAGATGATGCAGCTGGCAGGATATCGTGTGGAGAAGATGACGGCGGTGGATCAATTCTGCGAGACGGTTCATGTGGAAGTCGTGTGTTGTCTACATCGGGTGAATTCGTAGAAGTCCTTAATTTCCGCGAAGACAATGAGGAGAGTTCCGAAGAAACAACTGGCTGTAAAGCCAGTGTTTATGCGGAATTTGACGAATGTACGCGATCTGAGAATTTCATAGAAATTCTCAGATTCAGGCACTTTGCGAGGTATATGAGTTTCACACCAACAGGCAAACAGGGCAAGAAAAACCGAAAGGACACTTGTTTTCAGAACTTCTAGAAGATGAGTGTCCTTTTCTTTTATTCAAAGGCAAAGGAGAAAATAAAAAATGGAAATGAAGAAAGAAATGTGTTCATCAGAGAACCACGAGCCGGGTGCAGATGCTTCGTAAGGCAAATCCCGATATGGAGGAAACAGCCATTCCGGTTGAACTTGTGACCTGTTCCGGCAGCGGACTTGATCAGCATATCTCCCCTCTCAAAAGATGAGCAAAAGATTTCAGACTTCTGCTCATCTTTACACAATCTTAATTTCAAAACAAACTTACTTACGCCCATTTAATACAAATAAAGATAGAATAAAGAAAATATAAAAAAGAAATTAAGACTATGGGGATATAGTTATGCAACAGACAAACAGATCAAGACATCGACATATAACATCATTTCAAGTGATTAGTTTAGGGTTTTTATCCGCGATTCTCTTAGGCAGTCTGCTTTTGATGCTGCCGATTGCTACAAAAAGCGGTCAGTGTACCTCCTTTTTGGATGCTTTGTTTACCGCAACTTCTGCGGTTTGTGTGACGGGA
>OLQH01001625.1_pt1 | contig 16382 bp, 16 predicted proteins | sample 1672671 | NCBI WGS metagenome assembly OLQH01 (sample SAMEA3136712, study PRJEB25190) | human gut metagenome
TTGAAGCCCTGGAAAAGAAAAAGCCGAATCACTTTGCAGTCCGTCAGTATAAAAAATACAAGCTGGCTGCCGGTGTTGTATGCTCTAAAAGACTTCTTAATCAAGCGGTTGGGAAGTCTCTTAGAACACACAACCTAAAACCGAAGAAAGGAGCGCAAGTTATGAGAAAAAACGAGAAAATCACTGCTCTGTACGAACGACTGAGCCGTGATGACTTTGGCAAAGATGATGACCAACAGCGTGAGAGCAATTCCATTTCCAATCAAAAGGCTATGTTGGAGGAGTTCGCCGCACGGCAGGGCTTTACAAACATTGTCCATTTCACGGACGATGGCATTAGCGGCACTTGCTTTGACCGTCCCGGATTTTTGGCAATGATGAAAGAGGTTGAAGCCGGGAATGTGGAGTACCTGTGTATCAAGGACATGAGTCGCATGGGTCGTGACTATCTGAAAGTCGGTCAGATTATGGAAATCCTGCGTCAGCGTGGCGTGCGACTTATCGCCATCAATGACGGCGTGGACAGTGCCAGAGGGGACGATGATTTTACCCCTTTCCGCAACATTATGAACGAATACTACGCCAGAGACACCAGCCGTAAAATCCGTTCCACTTTTCAATCCAAAGGCAAGTCCGGCAAGCACCTCACAGGCACAGTCATTTACGGCTATCTCTGGAACGAAGCCAGAGACCAATGGTTGGTTGACCCCGAAGCCGCTGATGTGGTCAAGCGCATCTTTGCCATGACGATTGACGGCTACGGTCCGTATCAGATCGCCAGCAAACTGAAATCGGAAAAGGTGCTTATTCCGTCTGCTTACCTTGCCCAACACGGCGAGGGTGTGAATAAAAACAAGACTTTCAAAGATGTGTACGGCTGGGGTTCTTCCACCATCTGCAACATTCTTGAAAAGCGTGAATATCTGGGACACACCATTAACTTTAAGACTCGAAAGCACTTCAAGGACAAGAAAAGCCATTATGTCCCGGAGGACGAATGGACGATTTTCGAGAATACCCATGAAGCTATCATTGACCAGCAGACCTTTGGCCTTGTGCAGAAAATCCGTGGGAATGTCAGACGCTACCCGGACGGCTGGGGCGAAGCAGCTCCCCTCACAGGCTTGCTTTATTGTGCCGATTGCGGCGGCAAGATGTATGTCCACCGTACCAACAACGGCAAGCGTATTTCTCAATATACCTGTTCCCAATACAGCAAAGTCCCAGTTGGAAAGCTCTGCACGACACAGCACCGTATCAATGAAGATGTGGTACTGTCCCTTGTCTCGGAAATGCTGAAAGCCATTGCCGAGTATGCGAAGCATGACAGAGCCGAGTTTCTCCGTGTGGTGCAGGAAGCGCAGTCCAGCCAGCAGACGGCAGAGGTCAGGAAGCAGCGGACACGCCTTGCAACAGCAAAGCAGAGAGTTTCCGAGCTGGAAGTCCTGCTCTGCAAAATCTATGAGGACAACATTTTAGGCAAGCTGTCCGACAGCAGATACGCCACTCTGGACGCTCAATACGAAAAGGAACAGTCCGAGCTTACCGCTGAAATCTCTGTTCTGGAAAAGGCTATCAGGAGTTATGAAAAGCACGAAAAGGACGCTGACCGTTTTATCGCTCTGATTGATAAGTATGAGAACTTCGACAAGCTGACCATTGCCATGCTCAATGAGTTTATCGAGAAAATCCTTGTGCATGAGCGTGACCGTAAAGGCAGTATACAGACCACACAGGAGGTCGAGATTTACTTCAATTTTGTCGGGCGATTCGTTCCTCCGGCGTTTGGAGAAGTGGAGCTTACCCCAGAGGAATTAGAAGAAATCCGCAAGCGTGAGGAACGCAAGGACAGGCTTCATCAGAACTACTTGAAGCGGAAAGCCAGCGGAGCGCAGAAGCGATACGAGGACAAAATCAAGGGGAGAAAAAAAGCAGAAATCGAAGCCAAGAAAGCCGCCATTCGTGCGGAGGACATTGCAAAGGGCGTGTTCGTCCCTGTCAGCAGTTTACCGCAAAGAGAGCCGATGAAAGGAGTACAAACAGCATGAATATCACTTACACACAGAACGGCGATTATCTTATCCCAAACATCGTTATCCGCAAGACAAAGCCCCTCGGACACTACGGCAGACTTCGCAAAGCATATTTGGAAATGCGCCGCCCGATACTGTTCAATGAGCTGGTGCTATCCGACAAGCTCTTTGAGCATTGCGCCGAGATTGACGAAGCGGCACGAAACCGCATGGAGCTGATCGTGCGGTCACTGGCAGAGCAAAACGGTGTGACCGAACAGCTGAAAGCCGAAAACCAAATGGAATGGGTGCGGCAGATGAACGCTTGCAAGGCACAGGCAGATGAGATTGTGAAAGCGGAATTGATTTATGATTGAGTGAGAAAGTCCGGGCAGAAAACCGTCCGGACTTTTCTCATACAGTCCAAAGTTGCGGTAGAATTGTTCACAAGTTTTATGGTATAATTTGAATACGAAAATTGAGCAACAAATCGGAATTTTGTGGAGGCACATCAATGGAAACGATTTACGAAAAGTATATGGCACTTCCCATAGATAAGGGACTTTTAGGTTTAGAATATGGAGATATTGCAGACCCGTATTTTTGCTATCCCGTCAACGCAAAGCCAATCGGATTTGAAGGATGTATTCTGTATTGCTTTTTGCCGGAATATGGAGAAATGGTATTTGCCTGCAATCCAGAAAGTTGTGTAGACCAAAATGTATATCCATTAGCGGCAAATTTTGAAGATTTTATCCGTTTAATCTTGGCTTGTGGTACTGCTAACCCATTGGAGCAAATCGTTTGGATGGATAAAAATAAATTTGAAGAACACATGGCAAACGAAGAAAAAATACTGACCGATGAGCAGAGGACAGCGGCACAACAGCTACAGCGGGCATTAAGTTTGTTACCAATAGAAAATCCGTTTGAATATGTCAAATCCATTCAAAAAGATTTTGATGGTAGTAAAATACAATACAGTGATGAATACTATGAAGTTACCGGCATAGAGAACCCTAAAGGAACTAACACCCAAGATAAGCATTTAGTTGAATTTGAACCTGTCGTTTTTGAATTTAACCGCAAACAAGATAGCGACTAACAACTTCCAGTTTGTCGAACTGATAAAATCCCTTTAGGAACTAAAGGGCGCACTTCTATACTCTCTGTCGAGAGTAGTGCGTCCTGCGGAGCTTCATTCTCCGTCAGCAGAAGAAAACTGCATGACCGAGAATGTTGCGTCACTTCGTTCCGTCAAGGTGGCTACACCCCCTTGCGCCGCTAAAGCGGCTATCCCCTGTGGACTTGCCGTCCGCAAACGGTTTTGACAAACCGCTCGCCGCCAGCAAGTTTGAAAATCAAGAATCTTAATTTGATAAAGGAGTGTGATTCTATGAAAAAGAAATTACCCATAATCCTCTTGGGTGTTATTTTGGCTTGTGTGTTGGTTTTCGGTTTCCTTTATGCAAACAATGACATTGGTAAAACCGCAAACAGTTTAGAAGCAGACATTCGCCAATCTCAAAAAATTTTGGATGATTGGATTGTTGATGGAAGCATTTCCGACACAATGGCTGCATTTATTTCTTACCCACAGGACAAGACAGACCACACTTTTTCTGTCTATGTAAATCGCCCTGGCTTGTCTTTTGGATATTTCTTCCGTGGTGGTGGAGATATAGTTGAGGTTGATGATTACATTGCAGAGTTTGTTGTTGAGGGAAATAACGAAAGGGCATTTATCTCAATGAATACCCAAAATATTGTTCGACTTGAAGTAGATGATGGCAACGGCATTCAGGTGATTGATATTGATAGTGGCAAGCCTTTCGCCATTGTCCTGCCCCTCAATGTAGGAAACATCTGTTTCTATGATACGAATGGAAATGTTGTGGAATATCTTCGCCAACAACTTTGACCAACTTCAATTTACCGAACTGAACACAACAACTGAATACCGAAAAACTGACCGTTGACTGGTCGCAATCTGCGAAAAGTTGACGGTCTTTTTTTATCCCCATTTTCAAAAAAGGAGGTCACGAAAAATGGCAAAACCGAAAAACCTTGAACAGCTCCGAGCCGAAAAGGAACAGGTCGAGACACAGCTTGCACAGGAACAGCACAAGCTGGAGCGTCTGGAGAACAGAAAGAAGTATCTGGAGAAAGGCGAACGCACCAAGCGCACCCACCGCCTTTGCAATCTGGGCGGAACGATTGAGAGCCTTGCCCCGGAGGTCAAAGATCTCACACGCACCGAAATGACAGAGCTGATGGAACACATCTTTTCCCTGTCCGAAGTCCAGCGAGCCGTCCGTCACATGGCGATTACCCACATCAGCCAAGCAAACAGAGAAAAGGAGTTGAAAGCCGATGGCACTATTTCATCTGAGCGTCACGCAGACTAAGCGAAGCGCAGGACAGTCCGCTATTGCTTCTGCCGCCTACCGTGCCGGGGAGCGATTGTATAGCGAGTATTACGGCGAATACAGCGACTACACCAGAAAGGGCGGCGTGATCTGCTCCAACATTCTCCTGCCGTCCCATGCACCGCCCGAATACGCAGACCGCCAGACCCTATGGAACGCCGTGGAAAAAGCCGAGCGTGGAAAGAACGCCCAGCTTGCATACAGCTTTGACATTGCCTTGCAGAATGAATTTTCCCTTGAGGAAAACATCGCTCTTGCAAGGCAATTTTTATTGGAGAACTTTGTGAGCCGGGGCATGGTGGTTGACTTCGCCGTACACCAGCCAGACCGGGAGGACGGCGGCATACCAAACCCGCATTTTCATGTGCTTTGCCCTATCCGCCCCATCGAGCAGAACGGCAAATGGGGGCTAAAGCAACGCCGGGTGTACGAGCTGGACGAGGACGGCAACCGTATCCGAGACCAGAACGGCGAGTTTATTTTCAACGCCGTTCCCACTACCGACTGGGGCAGTCCCGAAACGCTGGAATACTGGCGGCAGACATGGGCGGAGCTATGCAATGCCAAGTTTGCGGAAAAGGGGCTTGACGTTCGTATCGACCACCGAAGCTATGAGCGTCAGGGCGTGGAGCTTCTTCCCACCGTTCATGAGGGCGCAACCGTCCGGGCAATGGAGAAGAAAGGCATACGCACCGAAAAGGGCGAGTTCAACCGCTGGATCAAGGCAACCAATGCCGTTATCCGGGACATCAAGAAGAAAATCGCTCTCCTGTTTGATTGGATTGCCGAAGCAAAAGCGGAGCTTGCCAAGCCGCAGGCACCCGACCTTGTTTCTCTGCTGAACGCCTATTACACCCAGCGCAGAGCCGGGGCGTATTCGCAGAAAGGCAAGGTCAGCAATCTAAAGGAGATGAACGAGACTTTCAATTATCTCCGGGCAAACGACATTTACTCCCTTGAAGATTTGGAACACCGTGTCAGCGAACACAGTGCTGCCACAGAGAGCTTGAAGAAAACGCTGGACGAACAGACCGCCCGAATGAAAGCAATTAAGCAGCTCTATGACAGCTCCGCTGCTTTCCAGAGCTTGAAGCCTGTCTATGACGGCTTGCAGAAAATCAAGTTTGAGAAGCCCAGAGCCAAGTACAAGGCAGAGCATGAAGCGGAACTGAAACAGTTCTACGCCGCCAGACGCAAGCTGACCGGAGAGTTCCCGGACGGCAAGGTGGATATGAAAAAGCTGACCGAAGAGTATGACGAGCTGGAACAGGCGCACAACACCACCTATGGCGAGTTTAAGACCGTCAGAGACGATTTACACCGTCTTTGGAAGGTCAAGTCATGTGTAGATACTGCCGCCCGATTTAACGAGCGTACAGAGGAACAAATGCTCCAAAATCGACCCCAAACACGACAGAAAAAGGAGGAACTATCCCGATGAATTACAGCCAAGCACAGATTGACCGGGCAAACGCCGTCAGTCTGGAAGATTTTCTCCGCACACAGGGAGAGACACTTATCAAAAGCGGACGGGAATACCGCTGGAAAGAACATGACAGCCTGACCGTCCGGGGAAACAAGTGGTTTCGCCACAGCCAGAGCAAGGGCGGTTATCCCATTGATTTTGTCATGGAGTTTTACGGAAAGTCCTTTCCCGAAGCCGTCCAGCTCCTGACCGGCGAAAGCGGCGAGGGGCAGAGCGAAGCCAGCACAGCACCGCCCACAGCGTTTCACTTGCCTTTGCACAACAGAACAGCCGACAGAGCAATTCAATATCTTTGCGAAAGCCGAGGTCTCAACAAAACGCTTGTTGAGGATTTTCTTCTTTCCGGGGATATTTACGAGGACGCAAAGCGGCACAATGTTGTGTTTGTCGGCAGAGACCGAAGCGGTACGCCGAGATACGCCCATGTGCGAGGAACGGCAGACCCATTCAGACAGGACATTGCCGGGTCTGACAAGTCCTATCCGTTCCGCTATGAGGGAAACGGCAACCAGCTCTTTGTCTTTGAAGCACCGATTGACCTGTTATCATTCATCTGCCTTTATCCGCAGGACTGGCAGAAAAGAAATTATCTTGCCCTGGGCGGCGTTTCGGGCAAGGCTCTTGACCGTTTTCTTTCTGAACGCAAGGACACCCAAAAAGTGTTCCTCTGCCTTGACAGCGACACCGCAGGAAGTGAAGCCTGCACCCGGCTGGCACAGGACATTCCCGGCGAGATCGCCGTCATTCGCCTTGTCCCGGCAAGGAAAGACTGGAACGATGTTCTCCGTCAGCAAGGGGACATTCCCAGCCGCAAATTCATAGCCGAGACAATCACGCTGCGAGAGCTGCCCACCGCCCAGCCTGTCCCCATGCTCCGCATGGCAGATGTGGAGCTGACGAGCGTGGATTGGCTATGGTTTCCGTATATCCCCTTTGGAAAGCTGACGATCATACAGGGCAACCCCGGCGAGGGCAAGACCTACTTTGCTATGCGCCTTGCGGCGGCTTGCACCAATCGAAAGCCTTTACCCGGTATGGAGACCCTTGAGCCTTTCAACATCATCTACCAGACCGCAGAGGACGGTCTGGGCGATACCGTCAAGCCCCGACTGATGGAAGCGGAAGCAGACCTTGAAAGAGTGCTTGTCATTGACGATAGGGACACACCGCTGACCCTTGCCGATGAGCGCATAGCAAGGGCAATCAGGGAAAACAACGCAAGGCTTGTTATCATTGACCCGGTACAGGCGTTTCTGGGCGCAGATGTGGACATGAACAGAGCAAACGAGGTGCGCCCGATATTCCGCAGTCTGGGAGACATTGCACAGGCTACCGGGTGCGCTATCGTGCTGATCGGACACCTCAACAAAGCCGCAGGAACGCAAAGCACCTACCGGGGATTAGGGTCTATCGACATTACGGCGGCAGTCCGCAGTCTGCTCTTTATCGGCAAGCTGAAGGACAGCCCCACAACGAGGGTGCTGATCCATGAGAAAAGCTCCCTTGCGCCGCCCGGACAGTCCCTTGCCTTTTCTCTGGGAGACGAGAAAGGCTTTGAGTGGATAGGAGCTTATGACATTACCGCTGACGAGCTTCTTGCTGGGACGGACTCCGGCAAGACCGAGAGTAAGACCGCACAGGCGCAAATGCTCATTCTGGAACTGCTGGCAGATGGAAAGCGTATGCCGAGTGCAGAGCTGGAAAAGACGGTCAATGAGCGTGGGATTTCCTCACGCACCATGAGAACGGCAAAGAGCCGTATCGGGGACAGGCTTGTGACCGAGAAAGACGGCACAGCATGGGTCTGCTATCTCCGAGACTAATAACAGGAACAAGGCAAGCGTGGCAAAGACGGCAAGGTTTTTATAGATACCTTAATGTTGCCGCCTTGCCTTCTTCCCTCATACCGATCACCGCCCGATGATGAAAAGTCACCGGGCATTTTTCATTTACAGGAGGATTTTGAATGAACAATACCACAACCAACAGTACCCCTTGCCCGACTGTCAGAAAGCAGATCGGCAAGACCACCTATATCGTCCGTGTGCATTTCAGCCAGACCGCAAAAGAAACGATGGAGGACAAAATCAAGCGTCTGCTCCGTGAGGAAGTCCGCAAAATGTGACTTCTTTGTGAATTTGATGAAAAAGTCCTTGACTTTTCGTCTCTGGCAAGACGGCAAAAAGCATCCTCATTTCCTGCGGCGCACGTCTGGCTCCCTTTGACATTCCCCAGCTTCGGGAGATCATGTCCTATGACGAGCTGGAGCTTGACCGCATGGGAGATCGCCGGACGGCTACTTTTTTCTGCATCAGCGAAAAGGCCAGCACCTACAATTTCCTTGTGGCGCTGGCCTTTTCGCAGATGTTCAACCTCTTATGTGAACGGGCGGACAATGTTCACGGCGGACGGCTGCCCCATCATGTGCGGGTACTGTGGGACGAGGCGGCCAATACGGGACAGGTGCCCCAGCTTGAAAAGCTGGTGGCCGTCATCCGCTCCCGTGAGATCAGCCTGTGCCTGCTGTATCAGCAGTTGGCACAGTGCAAGGCCATCTATGACAAGAACGCGGAAACCATCCTCGGCAACATGGATAGTGTGCTGTTCCTCGGCGGACGCGAAAGCTCCACCATCAAGGAAATATCCGAGAACTGGCTGGGCAAGGCCACCATTTCCATGCAGACCGAGGGACGCTCACGGGGCCAATCCGAAAGCTACAGCCAAAATACCCAGCGGCTGGGCCGGGAGCTGATGACCCCAAGTGAGCTTGCCACCATGCCCGGAGATCGGTGTATTTTGCAGCTTCGGGGCCTGCCGCCGTTCTACTCCAAGAAGTACGATTTGAAGCAGCATCCCAACTACAAATACACCGCCGAGGCCGACAAGGTGAAAAACGCTTTTGACCTCAACAGCCTTGTGACGCGACGGATGGACAAGCTCAACCCCAACGAAACCTATACCGTTTACAAGGTGGACGTGCCGGATGAGGCGATCACAGGCGAGGACGAGGACATCCTCAACTATGACGATCTCGACGACCCGGATGCCTTTGTATAACCTCTGGTCACGGTGTCCAGAGGAGTAGCTGCCGCCAGAAATGGCGGCTTTTTTCATGGCCGGGAACATCCCGGAGAAATGGAGGACTTATGCAGTTTTTTGCTTCTGCCGTTACTACCCTGCAAACTCTCGTCGTGGCGCTGGGCGCTGGCCTTGCCGTGTGGGGCGTGGTCAATCTGCTGGAGGGCTACGGCTCGGATAACGCAGCTGCCAAAAGCCAGGGCATCAAGCATGTGATGGCTAATTTGATGTAAAATAAGCGGAAAGGAAAAGCACAGTCCAGACGGAGCCGGTGGCGCAGTCAAGAAATAATTGTGGTATAGCAAGATAACTGCTATAATAAAGAGCAGGTACCCCGTAAACGGGAAGAAAGGCGGGAAATAATATGCACATTAGTTATAAACCGCTCTGGCATACTTTGGTGGAGCGCAATATGAGAAAAGAGGATTTAAGGCTTGCCGCTGGCTTGACAACAAATATGATTGCAAATATGAGCAAAGAGGGAAAACATATCAGCATGGATACGTTAGCCCGTATTTGTGAAACATTGAATTGCGGTATTACTGATGTGATTGAACTTGTCAGCGATGAACCTTCTACTGCAGAAGGAAATCAGAATGAACGAATTAAAGGAAAAAATACATGAAACGGAATTGATTATATTCTGGTAGGCGATTACTATATTCCTGATTTGAGACTGCCAGAGGAAAACCGCTCTATCGGTTATTTTGGACAGTTGCGGAAAGATTATTTGCGGCAGGTACATCCTGCCAGATACCAGATTTTGTTTTTAAGGGGAGAATTATGGAATTACCTTGCAGATTTGAATGAGCAGGCACAAGAAAGGCTTGATACTATTATGGAACAGATTAAAGAAGCTAAAGGTGTAACAGAAAAATTGAAAGCTGAATCACAGTTGGAATGGTTGCAAAAAATAAACAGTATCCGTAATCGGGCAGAGGAAATTGTGAAGCATGAAATGATATATTGGTAACTGATACAATAAAAAGGCGTGTTGACATGATTATGAAAAGTCACATGCCTTTTCTATTATAAAAAAATATTAAAAAAATCAAACAAAAACCCGGTTTTGTTTATCTAATAAATGTAATACATAAAATGAGAGATCCGGACTCTTAAAAGAGATGAGGTGGTTATTACAATGAGCTTGTTGATAAGTAAAGCAAAAAAGCATGACAAGATTGCGTTCCAACAGCTTATTGAGCAACATGAAAAGGCTATGTACCAAATGGCAAAGTCTATTCTGAAAAATGATGATGATGTTGCGGATGCGATGCAGGAAACTATCATGACATGCTGGGAAAAAATTGATACTTTGAAAAAGGATAGGTATTTTAAAACATGGCTGATTCGTATTCTGATCAATAATTGCAATGCTATTTTCAAGCAAAGAATGCGAAGCATAGAAGAAGACGGAATTCCTGAGGTTTGGGAACAGGAAGAGGGTTATTTAAATGTAGAATGGGAAAGTTTCCTTAATTGTCTTGATGAAAAATACCGCATTATAATCATGCTGTACTATGTACAGGGATTTAAAACCAGGGAAATCGCAGACATTCTTCAAATAAACGAAAATACCGTAAGAGGAAGGCTGGTGACAGCAAGAAACAAATTGGAAGAACAATACATAAATGACGGTAAAATTGTTCGGAAGGAAAAAGCTAATAGAAAAACAGAATTGTATATGATGGAAAGGGGAATTTAAAATGAGTAAATTTGATGATATGATTCGTGGTTTGCAGGATACAGAGGTTCCTCAGAACGTAAGGACAAGAACCAGGGAAACATTTTCAAAACTTCCAGATAAGCAGGAGAAACAGGTTGTGCGGGATAAATTTTGGATGAAGTATGCGGCAACAGCAGCTGCAGTTATGATTGTAGGAACAGGATTTTGCTATACGAATCCGGCATTAGCTGCGAAGATTCCGTTTATCGGGAAAATATTTACAGAAGTACAGCAGACTGTTACCTTCTCAGGTACATTTGATGATAAAGCAGAAGTGCTTAATACGGAAGGTAGTTCAGAAGTAGAAATTCAGAATCCGATGTACATTGCGGAAAGTGACGGGATTACAATTACTGCTTCTGAGGTGTACTGTGACGGACTTTCTATTTTCCTGACTGCAGAAGTAAACATGGAGCAGGGAGGGTTAGATAATATTGCGGGTAATCTTTTGTATCTTGATGGAAGCTGGAAGATTGCCGGAGATAAGGAAGAAAAAATGATGGTCAATAATAATCTGGAAGGCAAGGTAATAGATGATCACACATTTGTCGGTATGCTCAAGCTTGATCTGGATAAAGCAGACGTGCAGAACGGGGTTTGTGATTTGCAGCTTTCTATGATTGGATATGATGATCTCGATGAATTGGATGCAGAGGATATATCGGCTTCTCATAAATACAGTGCAGAGTGGAACTTGAGTGTTCCATTTACCGTAGATACAGAAGCTGCAAAAACGATTGAAATAAATAAGGAAAGCAACGGTTACTGCTTAAGAAAAATTTTTGTATCACCTTATCAGGTGATTGCTTATACCGATGTACCTTATACAGAATGTGAAATCACGAAAGAAGACTATGCGGAAGCAGTGAAAGAAAAAACAGGAAGCGTATCTGATGATATTGGTCTCACCTATGAAGAATATGTGGAGGAGATGGGAAAATCTTATGCGACAAGCTGTACACTGATTTATAATCAGAATGGCGAGATGGTGACACCAAGAGAGGATATTAGAGGCCGTTCTGTGTATGCGGTACAGGGAATGGATATTTCAAAGCTATATATCTATGTTTTTGATGATTTAGATGCATTTGGTGAAGTATATGAAAACGGAATGGATTGTGATGCAGTGAATCAAGCAGTATTGTTTGCAGAAGTTGATGTGAATTAAAATTTCTGTAATAATGATAAGACTGGGTAGCAATTGAAGCTGCCCAGTTGGTAGTAATATTGTAGTGAATATAAGTTAAGGTTAAGTATATAGGAGGTGGGAATATCAGGAAAATATTTCTACTATCAGGTAGTGTAAAATAGTTTGTGTTTCTGGTAAAAAATGGCTCCTTTTTGGTAAGAATTCAGATATGACAATTCTTATCGAAAAGGAGTATTTTTTATGGCAATTGCAAAGGAACAAATTCGACAGATTATCTCAGAAAACAACATTAGTAGCGTTGCAGATGTATACACGCTTCTGAAAGACAGTTTCAAAGATATCCTACAGGAGCTGATGGAGGCAGAGTTGGATGCAACTCTCGGTTATGAAAAAAATCATAAGGGAGATCTGCAGACAGACAACAAAAGAAATGGCCATTCCACAAAGAACTTAAAAAGCCAGTACGGTGAATTCCAAATTGATGTACCAAGAGACCGCAATGGGGAGTTTGAACCGAAGCTGATTCCTAAATATCAGAGGGATATTTCTGGAATTGAAGAAAAAGTGATCTCTTTATATGCACGTGGTATGAGTACACGTGACATTCATGACCAGCTTCAGGATCTTTATGGAATTGAATTATCGGCAGAAATGGTCAGCAAGATCACTGATAAGATCCTTCCTCAGGTCAAGGAGTGGCAGTCACGTCCTCTGAATCCGATTTATCCGTTTGTCTTTATGGACTGTATTCATTACAAAGTCCGGGAGGATGGCAGGATCTTAAGCCGTGCTGCTTATGTTGTTCTTGGTGTTACAGTGGAAGGGTACAAAGATATCCTTAGCATCACAGTAGGAGCTAATGAAACCAGCAAGTTCTGGCTTGGAATGCTCAATGATCTGAAGAACCGCGGAGTAAAGGATGTACTTTTCTTCTGTGTAGATGGGCTTCCCGGCTTTAAAGAAGCTATACAGGCAGTCTATCCGCAGGCAGAGATCCAGAGATGCGTCATCCATATGCTGCGTAATTCTTTCAAGTATGTGAACTATAATGATCTGAAAAAGTTTTCCTCAGATTTCAAAGCAGTATATAATGCTCCGAATGAAACAGCAGCTTTATCAGAACTGGAGAACATTAAGGAGAAATGGGGAAAGAAATATCCCTATGCTATCAGCAACTAGGAAAATAATTGGGAAGATGTAAGTTCCTTTTTCCAGTTTTCAAATGATATCAGACGTATCATGTACACAACTAACATCATAGAGGGATTGAACCGTCAATACCGGAAAGTCACAAAAACCAAGAGTGTATTTCCAAGCGATACAGCACTGGAAAAGATGCTGTATCTTGCCAGCGAAAACGTAGTCAGGAAATGGACACAGAGATATCGGAACTGGGATCAGGTGTTGAATCAGTTGATTGTCTTGTATGGAGAACGGCTTACCAACTGTCTGTAGAGAAAAGAAAAGCAGGAATGGATTTGCTCCAAAGCTGACCATTCCCGCTTCCTTTCTATTCCGTCGGCATTTGTATTATTGCCAGAATTTCCCTACTCTATTCCAGAGGTCGGGTGTGGGCAGCGCCCACGAAAAAAGTAATCAATACAATGTCTTATTTGTCATGCAAAAAAATCAAAACGGATGTATAAAATCTTATCAGATGGTTATACTGTAAATAGAAAGATAGATTCGACAACAACAGAATTATAAATTCGACAGCAAAACCTTACATATCTATTTCTTATCAGAAAGATTCACTTTCCAAAGACACAAGATTTTTTACAGCCTCTTTCATTCCTTTTTTGACGTGAGAGAAGAGTTATTTTTGATTAAATAGATTGTTACATTCGTCTATAATAGCTTCAACTGTGCGTACCTGTGATGGTGTGAGCTTGCGGAGCTTATCTGAGAGAATCAACAGATCCTTATCAATAATTTCACCAGTGAGCAAATAGTCGGCACTTACTTCTAAAGCAGAGGAGATTTTTAACAGATTTTCAGGTCTCATTGCCCGTTTTCCTGATTCCGCATAAGAAACAAACTGGGTAGTGACATCACCTTTTTCTGCAAGTGCTTCTTGAGTGAGTCCCAGCTTTTTTCGACGATCCATAATTCTTTTTCCAATTTCCTGTAAACATAATTCGCTATCCGACATTAGTATAAAACATCTCCTCTCGTATTGTTAAATTATATCCACAATCGATGATAAAAATAATCGTCTACTGTTGACTAAAATCAACAATGCGATATATAATTGGAGATAAATATTGAAAAACCGTGGATACATAACAAGTAGAAAAAGTAGTGCATGGGAATACGAAAAAGCGAACAGCTATAATGAAAGAAAATGAATTCTCAGGAGGACTATGATTATGGAACAGATGGATTTTTCAATAGGGGTATCAGAAAGTGAGATAGAAAAATTTGCAGATTATTTATATCAGAAAGAAAATGCAAAGGCAACAATCAATAAATATATGGCAGATATAAAAAAGTTTTTATCTTTTTTGGCAGATGATAAGCGAATCAATAAAAAAGTATTGTTGCAATATAAAGATTGGCTTGTCCAAAAATATGCTGTTAATAGTGTTAATTCGATGCTTGCCGCATTGAATCAGTTCCTGGAATTTTTGAATGTAGGAAATCTGAAAGTGAAAAGAATAAAAGTGCAGAAGCAGTCTTTTTTACAGGATCAGAAAGAAGTGACAGAAAAAGAATGCAGGAAATTGATTGCAACAGCTATGGCAGAAGGAAAAGAACAGCTTGCATTGTGTATTGAAACAATAGCATGTACAGGAATTCGGATCAGCGAAATAAAATATTTTACAGTGGAGCGTGTAAAATCTGGAAAGATAGAGATTTATAATAAAGGAAAGTATAGAAGAATTTTTTTGCCGAAGGTATTGCAAAGGAAACTTCTTTCCTATTGCCATAATAACCAAATAGCAGAAGGTTGGATATTTGTCACGAAAAATGGGAAGTTAAAAGACAGAAGTAATATTTGGAGAGAAATGAAAAGATTAAAAGAAAAGGCAGGAGTAGCAGAATCAAAAATATTCCCGCATAATTTCCGACATCTATTTGCAAGGATTTATTATAAAGTAACAAAAGATATTACAGGTCTTGCAGATTTACTTGGACATAGCAGCATCAATGTAACGAGAATATATACAGCAACTACAGAGACAGTGTTCCAAAAGAAGCTGGATAAGATTGTCGAACAGGAAATATTGGAATGTACAACATAATATCTGTTATGTTGTACAGTGTCTCTATTAACCTGTTCTACCCTATTTCTGCAAGTCATTCATTTCCTCAAAAAGAGAACTTTAAACAATATAAATAATAAAGATTATAGCCAATTTCCCAAAAGCGGTACTTAAATAGGGCACAGCTACCAAAAAATCAGAAAGGAACTATGTAATATGAACAGCATAACAGATAACATGGTGTTATTTAACATTATATCGTACGAAAATTAATCTGTCCATAAACAACATAACAGATATTATGTTGTATTGATTTTGCAATGGATAAGGAGTAACGATGGCATATACTGTAAGAAAATTACTTGAATCAGAACAGTTTCCAAAAATGAAGCTGCTTTGCGGTGAAAAAGGTCTAGATTTGGAAGTGAAAGGCATTCGAATAATCGAAATTGAAGATATGGAGCGATACCTGACGGGTGGTGAAATACTCATAACCAGTCTTCGGGTATATTTATCATGCAGTGATCGAGAAGTAGAGCAGCATTTTGAAGATTTAGTTAAAAGTGATATAAGTGGATTCATTGTAAAGAAAAGAAAAGAATATGATCCTACAGGACGCAGATTGAGTTTATTAGAAAAACACTGCAAAAAATATGAAATTCCTCTGGTAGAAATTCCAGAAGATTTATATTACTGGGGAATTATCCGTCATGTTATAATGCAGGTATTCGATAAAGAAACTGCACGCTTAAAGTATTTTAAAATCACACATGATAATTTCAATACGTTTATTTTAAAAAATAATGGATCTAGCAATACATCAAGGGATATTATCAAATTTTTAAGTGTTATGATCGAGAATCCTGTTGTATTGTATTATGGTGATCTTAATTATATGGTTTCAACAAACTCGGACAACTCCAAGTTAATATTGTCAGATGAAATTCAGCCATATAAACCCAATATTATTACGAAATTTCAATATATGAAGCAGATGAAAGGAAGCTGTGTTCAATATGTAGTGAAATTTGCCATATTGAATGAGGTGGAAATATATATAACAATAACAGAAGAAAATAGAGAACTGATAGAACTTGATTATATGGCAATCGAGAATGCGATTATTAACTTGCAGTATGGATTTTTGAGTGAATTTGCACAGAATGAAGTGAAAAAGAAGTATCAGAGAGATATTATCCATAATATCCTGAATGGATTACTGAGTTCGAAAGAAATGACTGAAGCGGCAGCACAGCTCGGCATAAAAGAAAGCGATACTTACAGGGTTGTTGATT
>OLQH01001630.1_pt1 | contig 16355 bp, 19 predicted proteins | sample 1672671 | NCBI WGS metagenome assembly OLQH01 (sample SAMEA3136712, study PRJEB25190) | human gut metagenome
GCTGTAATGGTTTACCATAGAATCCATATTTCCTGCTGATACAAGAAAAGCAAGCCTTGGTTCTCCGAATACAGTGATACTTTCTTTGTCTTTCCAGTCCGGCTGTGAAATCATTCCTACCCGGTATCCATGGGCCTCCAGAAGTCTTGTGATGATGGCATGTCCAAAGGACGGATGATCGACATAAGCGTCTCCGCTGATGTAGACGAAATCCACCTGGTCCCATCCCCGCTCTTCCATCTCTGCTCTGGTGACCGGTAAAAATTTATTCTCCATCGGTACCCCTCTCTTTGATCTGCGACATTACGTCCCGGAAATCCCGGACATAGTAGTCAGCCAGTTGTTTCTTTTCAAGATCCAGCAGCCGGGAAAATTCATCGTAGACAGCGCACACTTTCATCCCCGCCCGTTTCCCTGCGAGAATCCCCATTGGCACATCCTCAAATACAAGACAATGCTCTGGCTGTACCTGCATATCTTCGGCTACTTTCAAATAGATGTCCGGCTTTGGTTTTCCGGCCTCGACTTCACCGGATGTCCGGACAGAAGTAAAGTACTCCTCGATCCGGAGCGCCTTTAGAGCTGCCTCCGCAAGGGTCCGTCCGTTGCTGGTAGCGATACCAAAAAGAATCCCCCGCTCCTTTCCATAACGTAAAAACTCCTCTGCCCCCGGCTTTAGTGTTACCTCTTGCGTATATCGCTGATAAGCAAGGGAAGTCCACTCTTCCATGATCTCTTCTGTTGTCAGCTCCATATCAAAGGTGTCCCGGAAATACCGTGCCGTCTCATGGTAGGATTTTCCTTCAATCGCCCGGTGGAAATCCTCCGGAAGCGTCAGGTGATATTTCCTGATATAGTAATCGTCGATATCCGGCCATATCCACATAGAGTCGATCAGTGTCCCGTCCATGTCAAAAATGACCGCTTTTGTCTCTTCGGTGATTGTTTTTTTCATGTTAATCTCCTTTATCTGAACTGCCCTTTAAGCGGGCAATCTCTTCTTCCGTCAGTCGGCGCACCTCTCCCTTTTTCAGTTGCGGGTCCAGGATCAGGCTTCCCATCCGGATACGTTTCAGATAACGGACTTCCTTTCCGACAGCCTGAAACATGCGTTTGATCTGGTGATACCGTCCCTCCTGAATGGTGATGGCGATTTCTGAGCGAAGCTTCTCCCGGTCCACTTCAAGAATTTTCAGGACTGCGGGGAGAGTCAGGGTATCATCCCCGATATCAACGCCCCGGGAAAAAAGTATGACATCCTCGTCGCCTACAATTCCGTCAATGACTGCCTCATAAGTTTTGTCCACGTGCTTCTTTGGCGAGAGGAGACGATGGGAAAGCTCTCCGTCGTTTGTCAAAAGGAGAAGCCCCTCCGTGTCCTTGTCAAGCCGTCCCACCGGAAAGACGCCGGTACGGACCGGTCGTTCTAAAAGATCCAGAACAGTCTTTTCTTTTTTGTCTTCTGTGGCTGAGACAACGCCTGCGGGCTTGTGCATCATATAATAAACAACAGGCTCGTAGCAAACATTTCTTCCCTGACAGCGGATCGTGGCTGTCTGTTCATTTACTTTCTGATCCGGTATTTTCACAATCGTACCATTGACACTCACCTGGCCTTTTCGGATGAGTTTTTTTACTTCTTGACGGGTACCCTCTCCCATCTCAGTGAGTAGTTTATCAAGGCGCATCATACTGACTGCCATCTCCATCCCGGAAGGTATTTGTTTTTCAATGTGCCCTGAGACAACTTCCCGAACCCGAGCGGATATCCGTCCACACAGACGAGATACCAGCCTTTTTCTTTCGATCCTGCCAGGTCATCTACGAGCAGAGTCTCCCCTTTTAAGTACCGGATGACTCGTTCATCCGATACCGGGAAATCCAGAATATGCTCATACTCTCCCTTTTTCAGATTCATGGCAAAGGCCTGACTTGGCTCGAATCTGTCTTTTTTGAGTTCCCCGATCAGAAGGCCGCTTCTCAGGAAACGCACGCCGGATAAGTTCGGAAGCCCATCCGGCATATAGTACACCCGGTCTTTACGGATATCAAACCGGGAAACATCAAATGACCGATGAACTTTCTTTAAAAATGCTCTCAGATCTTCCGGAAGTTTCTCATAGGAACAGCCACTTTTCGTCCGTTCCTGTTTTAGCTCTTTCCTTGGAAGATTCTCTTTGTCCTCTTTTTTTAACAGAAGAGCAAGGTAATGCCCCTCTCCTTTCATGTGGTGTGGGAAAATGCGTACGGTCTTTGAAAATTCTTCTTTTCTTACAGAAGCATATTCTGGTACGCCCTCACGAAATCCCTCGTATGGGCGGATATCCACAAGATCAAACTCCGGGCACTGCTCTAACAGCCAGGAAATGCTCCCCTCATTTTCCAGGGGATCAAAGGTACAGGTGGAGTATAAAAGCATTCCTCCAGGCCGCAACATGGCGGCGGCCTGGGTCAGAATACTGCGCTGCAAGCGGGAGAAAAATTCCGGCCCATGCTCTTCCCACGCTTTTACCATCTTTTTATCTTTCCGGAACATCCCTTCCCCGGAACAAGGAGCGTCGATCAGAATCTTATCAAAATACTCCGGAAAATACTCGCAGAGCTTTCCAGGTTCCTCGCTTAAGACGAGCATATTGCCGATTCCAAAGAGTTCCAGATTTTTCAGAAGTCCTTTGGCCCTGGAACTGCTGATATCATTCGCAATCAGTACGCCTTCCCCGTGAAGCTTTGCCCCAAGTTCAGTCGCTTTGCCACCCGGAGCGGCACAGACATCCAATACCCGGTCCCCCGGATGGATCTCCAGGCGGTTTGCCGGGGTCATGGCGCTTGGCTCCTGCAAATAGTATAGTCCCGCAAAGTAGTACGGGTGTCTCGCCGGACTTTCCTGTTCTCCATCATAATAGAAACCATTTTCAATCCACGGAACCGGGGTGATTGCAAACGGACAAATCCGTACAAACTCCTCTACGCTGATTTTAGCCGTATTGACGCGGAGCCCGTAATAACGAGGCTCTTTATAACAAGCCGTATATGAATCAAATTCATCCCCCAGAAGGGCCTTCATTTTCTCTTCAAATGCTTTTGGTAATTCCATACTTTCTCCTTTCGCATACAGAATCAGTATATCATACCTCCAGCAATTTCTCCATGCTCTTAGTCGTTTTTCTGTAGAAAAATAGTAACTATTCAGCTATACAGCCCAGATCTTTATGCCGGGTTCGTTACAAAAAGTTGCGATCCTTCCGCATATTTTAAAATCCAGTAAGGATTGATACTGATCTCCTCTTCTGGTTCCTCCAGATAGATTCCAAGGTGAAGATGAACCGGGAATTGCCCGGTCGTCCCCTCCTTACCATAACCACTGTCCCCCATATAGCCAATCAGGTCGCCTGCTTCTACCTCGTCCCCGACCTCCACGTCTGCATAGGAATCCAGGTGGGCATAGTAAAAGTATCCGCCATGAGTCGAGGTAATGCCAAGCCTCCAGCCACCTTTCGGGAGCCATCCTTTACTTGTGACGGTGCCGTCTGTCATGCTGACAATGGGGAAAATGCCTCGTTCATTTTTGGATGCCATCAAGTCGGTTCCCTCGTGTCCCCGTTTTCCGCCGTAGGTGCGTTCGGACATCCAGGAATCCTCGAATGTAACAGTCAGATCCGGTTTTTCTTTCCAGAACATGACCGGAAAATAGCGCACGTCCGACCAGATTTTCTCGCAGGCTGCCATGTAGGAAGAATAAGCAGGGCTTTTTTGCCATGGAATCGTTTTTCTTAAAAGGTCGTCCTCAGAACCAAACACATCCCCCTGTCCTGGATGAAACTGCTGTTCCAGCAGATAGACCCCGGCTATTCTCGCAGGCTCTTCGGATTTTCGCATTGCCTGGATCAGATCTGTTGTTAATTCGTGACTTCGGAATGTATTTCCCTTGATCAGTTCCGGGTCGAGAGAAAAATAGGCGGCATCGTTTTGGAGTTTAGGAATCGCAATTCCCTCAAAGAGCAAAAGAAGAACCAGAATAAGAAATTGCATATATCTGCCGCGTCTTGCCATGATTTCGTTCTTTCTCTTTTTGGAATACTAATATGATACAGCCAGATAGGATATGACGGTAATCAAGCATGATTCCTAATCAGACAACGGAAGTGTCCAAAGGCACATTCCGGAATTGGGAAAGTTCACCAAAGTTCAGGCCTGCATGGACTTTGAGTTGTCGCAGCCGTAAAAAATCAGGCGGGACATCTCTGTCCCGCCCTGTCACACATGAATTTTTAGAAGAAGGAAGCAATTTCCTCCACACTTTTACGTTTTGGCATATCCGGATGAATATCACCGTAGCCGACACTGATCACACTGACAATGCTCTCCTCCAGTGGAATGTGAAACACGTCCCGCAGCTTTTCGGCATCTCGAATCCCCATAATCAGAGTAGAAAGTCCAAGCTCTTCTGCTTTTAAAAGCAGGTTCATATTCTGGAGTCCGCAGTCATAATATCCCCACCCATTTCCCAGCTCATTGGTTGGACTGCCGTCCATATTGTAGCCGGAACGATCTTTTACAATAGTGGTTGTAATAAGAACCGGGGCGTTTTCCGTATTATTCCGATTAAATTCCGGCAATGCCTCCCTTACCTTTGCTACTGCTTCCTCGCTCTGTGCTACATAATATCTTGTGACCTGAGAGTTTTTCCAGGATGGGGCAAGTCCTGCGGCCTGAATCATCTTACGTATCTTTTCTGTTTCCACAGGTTTTGCCTCATATTTTCGGATGCTTCTTCTATTTTCCATTGCCTGTTCTAATTCCATAAAGCCCTCCCGTCCTTTGATGCTTCTGTTATTTTAATTTAGCAAGTACATTTTTGATCATCTCCCAGACCCGTGCGGTGGATGCGATATCCAGCCTCTCTTTTACGGAATGAACGTCTGAAATATCCGGTCCGAAAGAAACACAGTCGAGAGTTGGTTTCTTCGCAGAAAGCAGTCCGCACTCCAGACCTGCATGTACAGTGGAGATCACTGCATCCTTTCCTGTCACTTCCTTGTAAGCTTCCGCCATCAAAGGCCGGATCTTCGATTCTTTTTGATACATCCACGCAGGATATTCACCGCTTTCTTCATGGGAACCCCCAAGTCTCTCAGCCCACATCTGGAAGATGGATTTTAATTCCTGAAGCTGAGAATTGACACTGCTCCTGAGGTAATACATCAAAGCAATGCTCTCTTCGTCTGTCCGGATGATTCCCAGATTCAGAGACGTCTCTACAATACCCGGCAGATCACGGCTGAATCCCTGGACACCGTAAGGAGTCCCAACCATAGCAAAGATCACTTTCCTGGTCGCTTCTTTTGAAAGAGCGTGTTCTGTTCCTTCTGCGACAGAAACCGGAACCTGGAAATTTGGCTCGTCAGAAGAAAACTCTGATTTGATATCAGCCTCCATACCGTTTACAATGGCTTTCGCTTTTTCCAAATCCTTTGCCATAATCACAGCTTCAGAAGATCCTGCGATGACATTATCCTTAGATCCTCCGTTTACTGATACAATCTGAATATCCGTTCCCTGATCCAAGTGATTCAGAATTCTTCCGAGAATCTTGTTGGCATTGCCGCGCTGCTCATGAATCTGGGAGCCGGAATGACCACCGCGCAACCCTTTGACCTTGATTGCCATGACAGAACCGCTCACTTTCTCCCTTGTTACCGGAATGGTGAGTGTCTCCAGGACGCCTCCCGCACAGCCCGCAAGAATGATTCCCTCCTCTTCGCCGTCGATGTTCAACAAAATATTCCCCTGAATATGTGACAGATCAAGCGCATTGGCGCCTCCCATACCGATCTCCTCATCTGTGGTAATAATAACCTCCAGAGGCGGATGCGGAATATCATCACTGTCCAAAATTGCAAAGGCATAGGCGATGGCGATCCCGTCGTCTCCTCCCAGTGTCGTACCTTTTGCCTTGACATATCCATCCTCGATATAAAGCTCCAACGGATCCGTCTCAAAATTGTGGTCCGATCCTTCTTCTTTCTCACAGACCATGTCCATATGTCCCTGGATGATGACCGGTTCGGAATGTTCATATCCCGGCGTCCCAGGTTTTTTGATGATGACGTTACCCGCCTCATCCTGTATGTATTCCAAATTTCGATTTTTAGCAAATTCTACACACCAGTTACTGACTTTCTCATCATAAAAGGTACCTCTTGGCACCGAAGAAAGTTCCTCAAAAATCTGAAATACTTTTTTTGGTTCTAATTGTTCCAACACTGCCATTGCCCTCTCCCTTTCTTTTGTCAAATCTGAACTAATTATATCACAGTACTTCTAAAATCACCAGATTTTCCATACAATTTATTGAGTATTTTTACCAAAGGAATAATATTGAAACGATATTTTTTTACCATTTTCACGATAATATTTTTTGCACTGATGTTGTTTTTTCCAAACGAGGTGTTTCAAGGGGCAAGCAGCGGATTGCTGCTCTGGTTCCAGACTGTTCTTCCGACTCTGCTGCCTTTTCTGATTCTTGTCAATATTATGCAAAAGACGAGTCTGATCCGCCAGGTATCAAGGCTTGTCTATCCTGCTCTTGGTCCGCTCTTTTCCGTCAGCACGGAGGGGTGTTTTGCAGTGCTGACTGGGTTTCTGTGCGGCTATCCGGTGGGGGCAAAAGTGACATCAGATCTTGTAAGAGACGGCAGGATTTCCAGACAGGAAGGAGCATATTTGCTCTCTTTTTGCAATAATACAAGTCCGGGATTTCTGGCAGGATTTGTAGTCTGCCAGACGATCCGGGACCCGTCCCTCGTTCTTGGTACCATGATAGTATTCTTTGCGGTTCCCATCCTATTCAGTTTTCTCTTCCGGAAGATTTATTCCCATAAAAGCGTGGGTTGGAAGTCGCAGCCTCTTATCCGGACGCAAAGGATCGTTTCTCTTGATCTTTTTGATACATCCATTATGAATGGGTTTGAGACCATCACCAAAATCGGCGGATACATCATTGTCTTTTCTGTCCTTTTGGAACTGACAAAAATGTTTCCACTTGCCGACACTTTGGCCGGACAGATTGGATTATCCTTTCTCGAAATAACGAACGGTGTGGTGATACTGGAGACACTTCCTTTTTCATTTGCGGTTCGATATGCCTTAATCATGGGATTGTGTACATTTGGGGGATTGTGTGCGGCTGCACAGACAAGTGGAATGTTGACTGGAAGTGGACTTCGGATCCTGCCATACATCATAGAAAAACTGGCTGCCGCAGTGGCAGCCAGTCTCTTGGCTTATTTCTATATTCAGATATCAGGGATGTAATTACTCCTCCATCGCCTGTGCGAATTCTGTTTCTGTCTCATCCTGGATCCTGAGCTCTTCACGGTCACCGTGTACCATATCAAAGGATTCCTGGAGTGAATTTACAAGGCTGTCGTATTTTGTCGTATAATTGTCCAGTGCGTGGCCAATCAGATTCTCTACTTTTGCCATCATATCGTCCGCATATCCCATCGCACCCATACGGAGCTGGTTTGCGTCCTCTGTCGCATTATCGAGGATCTGCTGTGCCTGCTCTGTCGCGGCTGCCACGATCTCATTCGCCTGGGCATATGCCTGCTGCATAATCTCATGGTCACTTACAAGCTCGTCCGTCTTCGCTTTGGCCTCCTCGATCATCGAGTCTGCTTTTGTCTGTGCGTCTGCAATGATCGCGTCCTTATTATCGATGATCTTTTGATAGCGCTTGATCTCTTCCGGCGTCTTCATCCTGAGCTCTCTTAACAACTCGTCAATCTGATCTTTATTTACGATAATCTTCGTTGTGGATAACGGCTGGAACTTACAATGATCTATGTATTCCTCAATTTCATCAATAATCTGCTCAATTCGGCTGCTCATAGTTACACTCTCCTTCTTTACTTCGACAAATCTTGTCATTTACTTTGTTATTCTATCACGTTCGACCAAAGAACTCAATCTCTTTCGACAAAAATATGGCGGTTTGTCTTATATTTTTTTTCTTTCATCACATGGAATCCAAGATCTTCCATCCAGGAAAAATCGGTACCTAAAGACGCCTCCACAATGATCAGTGTATTCTCATTCACAAGACCGGAATGCTTCAGAAAATCGAATACTCCACGCTCTGCTCCGATATGATACGGAGGATCCATGAAGATGATATCAAAGGAATCCTCTCCTTCCAGTTTTCTGAGGGCACTAAGAACGTCCATCCTCATTAGAACAGCCCTTTCTTCCAGTCTGGTGTGACGTAGATTCTGCTTGATACAATCTGCTGCTTTCGGATGATTCTCTACGAAATACGCGATATCTGCGCCTCTGCTTAATGCTTCGATCCCGATTGCTCCGCTTCCACTAAACAAATCCAGGAACCGACAGTCAGCGAGATCTGTAGATATCATGTTAAACAATGTCTCCTTAATCCGGTCGGTCGTCGGACGGGTGTCCATTCCCTCTATTGTTTTCAACTGTAATCTTTTTGCGCTTCCTGCAATTACCCGCATGGTTTTATCCTTTCTTCCACCGCTTTCGGTAGTATTGATTTCATTTCTGTTCCTTATTATATCGGATAGAGCCTTTTTCTGTCAAATCAGGAACGGTAAGATCTTGAGTATTATTCTGGTCTGTGATACACTCTTTGTAAAAAGGGAGGAATGACCAATGAAATATTTTATTGCATCTGATATACATGGTTCCGCTTATTATTGTAAAAAAATGCTGGAAGCCTGGGAAAAGGAAGAGGCGGACCGTATCGTTTTCTTAGGAGACATTCTTTACCACGGACCGAGAAATCCACTGCCGGAAGCTTACAATCCAAAAGAGGTTGCGGCTATGCTCAATCCCCTTGCAGATCGCATTTTCTGTGTGAGAGGAAACTGTGACAGTGAGGTGGATCAGATGGTGCTTGATTTCCCGATTCTGGCAGAATACTGTCTTATCGCGGAAAATGGGCACACTGTTTTTATCACCCACGGCCACCATTACAATCTGGACTCACAGCCGCTTCTTCAAAAAGGAGACGTCCTACTCCACGGACACACACATGTTCCGGCCTGTACTTCTACCGAGACGTTCATCTATCTGAATCCGGGTTCTGTCTCTCTTCCAAAAGAAGACAGTCATCATAGCTATATGATTCTGGAGAATGGTATGTTCCAGTGGAAGACCTTGAACGGGGAGGTCTACAACACTTATACGATTGAAAAAAGAATCCTGTAAAAGAGGATTCTTTTTTGTAATTATTGTTCTTTCATTACAATGTCTATCTTCTGTCCGGCAAAACGGATGCCAGCCTGGTCTAATGCAAGCTTTGTCCGTTCCATAATATCAGCTCGGGCGTTCCAGAACTCGTCGGATTTCAACCAGAGGCGCACACAAAGGGCCACATAGCTTTCCGCTAAATCATCTACAAAGACGGTGTGCTCCTTCTCTTTGATGACCCGGTCCTCCTGTTCCATCACGGACCGGATGATCTGCTCTGTTTTTTTCAGATCCTCATCATAGCCGATCCGTACATAGAAATCCAGACGACGCAGATCCATGGCTGTGACATTTGTCAGACTGTTGTTGGAAAGATTTCCGTTTGGAATCACAATGGTCTTATTATCCACAGTGGAAAGTTTCGTGTAGAAGATCTGGATCTCCTTTACCGTTCCTTCCAGGTTGTCCGAGTGTTCGATAATATAGTCTCCCACAGAAAAAGGCTTCAAAAGAAGGATCAATACCCCTCCGGCAAAATTTGAGAGACTCCCCTGGAGGGCAAGACCGATTGCAACACCACCGGAAGCAAGCAAAGCTGCGACTGTCGAGGTATCGACTCCGAAGCGGACAATGATGGAAAGGATCAAGATTGCATAAAGCCCCGTTTTCAGGCAAGAATCTACGAACTGCTCCACGCCCTTATCGGCGGCTGATCGCTCGATAGAGGCCCGCACCAGCTTTCTCACCCAGTTGATGAGAATTCTTCCGATCAGAAAGAAAATCAGAGCGAACACAACGCCTACTCCGAAGTTGATCGCTTTCGGCAGGTTTTCATGGAAGAAATCGACGGCAAAACTGGTCTGCGTCGCCACTTCCTGCTGAATATTTTCCGTGACTGATTCTGCCGTATTGTCTGTCAAAAGTGTGTAATACATCCTTATCTCCCTTCTTAGCAATCACCGGAAAGTGCCAGAAACGCAGCCAAGCTTCCCCTTTGACCGTGGGATGCCCGGTGCGAAAACAGCAGATCCGAATTGCAGTTGGTACAAATATTTGTCAAAGCTATATGCTCTGGAAGAATCCCGGCACGGGTAAAGACCACTTCATTTGCTTTCCAGAGATTGAGCTGATATTTACCATCCGGCTTTTCATAGAAGATCTCCGGCCAGAGACAGGGCGGAAATACCTCCCGGAATGTGTCAATGACCTCGCTTCCTACCTCGTAGCAGGACTGGCAGATGGACGGTCCGATACAGGCCAGGATATCCTCCGGGCGGCTTTTGTATACTTCCGCCATCTTCCGCATCGTCTTTTCTCCGATACCGGCAACCGTTCCACGCCATCCCGAATGGGAAAGCCCGATGACTCTTCGCACCGGATCTACAAGAAAGAGCGGTACGCAGTCTGCGTAAAAGGTAACAAGGCAAAGTTCCGGCACATCCGTAATCAATCCGTCGATATCGTGATAATCTGCAGAACAGGTGATACCCTTGCCCCGGTCTGCCTCCGTAACGATACGAATATGATCCGTATGAGTCTGTCTGGAAAAAACCATATCGGAAGTACGGACGCCGATAGCCTCCCCGAAACGAGCAAAATTTTCCATGACGGCCGCTTCCTCATCGCCCCTTGAGAAGCTTAAATTCATGCTCTCATAGATTCCGGTACTCACTCCGCCCATACGGGTGGAGAAACCATGCTTGACCAGACCGCAGCTTTCCAGAAGCGGAAATGACAAATACGGTACACCGTTTCTTCCGGTCCGGCAGACAATGTCTTCCTGATTGTTTGTTCTCTTCCATTCGTTCATACCCTGCACCTCTTGATTCGTGAACTTTGTTTTTTTCCTATTTCATCATCCCTGATATTCAAATGCATCCTCTAAATGGGTGATCTTTTCTCCAAGGATGGCAATCACGTCAAACCGGATTCTGTTCTCTGCCAGAGAGTGTTCTGTAAGATAAAAAAGAGCCGCACGACTGATCCGCTGCTGCTTCCGGCGGTTCACCGCCTCTTGGGGAAGTCCCATAGAGTCAGTTTTACGATACTTTACCTCCACAAAGACGATCCATCCGTCTTTGGACGCGATCAGATCAACTTCTCCATGGCCGCAACGATAATTCCGCTCCAGGATCCGGTATCCTTTCTCTTCCAGGCAGGCAGCGGCTCTCACCTCCCCAGCCTGCCCTTTTTCTCTTTTATTCATACGTTCCCCATCACACAAAATGTCTAAGAAACGACTGACGGTGGATCGGGCTTGGTCCGTATGCCTGGATTGCTTCCATATGCTCTCTCGATCCGTAACCCTTATGGGAGGCAAACCCGTATTCCGGCAGTATCCTGTCGTACTCTTCCATCAGACGATCCCTTGTTACCTTGGCAATAATGCTGGCGCAGGCAATAGAAAGACTTTTAGCATCCCCTTTGATAATCGGCACCTGTGGAACCGGCACACCCGGAATGGTAACGGCATCATTTAAGAGCAGATCCGGAGACGGGGAAAGTTTTCGGATGGCCTCCCGCATGGCCTCATACGTCGCCTGGAGAATATTGATTTCATCGATTCTCTGTGGACTCGCCATTCCCACACCCACGCTTACCGCTTTCTCCATGATTTCATCGTAGAGCTGTTCCCGCCGTTTTGCGGAAAGTTTTTTTGAATCGTTTGCATAGAGAATCCGGCAGTCCTTTGGGAGAATCACAGCCGCCGCTACCACTGGGCCGGCAAGAGGCCCTCTTCCCACCTCGTCGATACCACAAATCCGGTCATAAGACCTGTATTTCTTCTCGTAGGTACACATCCCCTCCAGGCGGAGCAGTTCCTGTTCCTTTGCCAGTTCCTGTTTCCGGTAGGATATCAAAAGCTTCTGTACGCCAGTCCTCTTATCCTGTTCATATAATGCACAGAGCGCTCTGCGCTCATCGCCAGAAGCACGTTCCAACTCTTCTTTGATCTCCCTGATTGTTTTACTCATGTACGACAAACCCCATTTCATCAAACGGATAAATCCGAATCCAAGCTCTTCCGATCAGATCCTCTCGCCTTAATACGCCTACGCTCGGATCTCTGCTGTCCGAACTGTGATTGCGGTTATCCCCAAGGACAAAGTACTCGTCCGTCCCCAGTTCGATCGGCTCAGAGGCAATCCCGGCGTCTTCCATGGCTTCAGCTCCATAGTCCTCTCCCAAAATTTCTCCGTCAATATAAACCTCTCCGTTTTTAACCTGCACTGTCTCCCCCGGAAGCCCGATGATCCGCTTAATATAATATGTATTTTCTTCATATTTGTATGGAAATACAATAATCTCATAGCGCTTCGGATCCCGGAAACGATAAGACAGTTTATCTACGATCAGATTGTTGCCATCCTGGAGAGTGGGCTCCATGGACTGACCATCCACCACAGTCCGGACACCGACAAATGTAACGATCAACCAGGAGAGGATCAGGACGATCCCGATATAGAGAATCCAGTCCAGCACCTCCTTGGCCGTTGATTTTGACTTCCCCTGCTCTTCAAGTTCCTCTTGCCTCATGTATTTCTCCCCTTATCTGTAATCTTCCGGGAATTCCAGTGTCAGTCTTCCCAGTTTCCCGCCCCGGAAATCATCCAGGAACAGCGCGGCTGTCTTTTCCAGATCAAGTTCTCCACCCTTTGTCAGACAGTGCTTTTTCTCCGCGATCTCGCGCAGAACTTCATATGGATCCTCGCTTCCCGCAATATCATAAGTGTGCTTTACCTGATCCGGAGCACTCTTTGAAAGGGAACGGATCAGCTCGGCAGCAAGTTCCATGGTGTTCAAGATTTCATCCTTGATCGATCCAATAAAAGCGAGCTTCTTTCCTACTTCCTGATCCTCAAACTTCGGCCATAAAATTCCCGGTGTATCCAGAAGCTCCACTCCTTTGTTCAGGCGGATCCACTGCTTTCCTTTTGTCACACCAGGCTTATTTCCTGTCTTCGTGCATGCTTTTCCTGCAAGGGCATTGATAAACGTAGACTTACCTACGTTGGGGATTCCCACCACCATGGCCCGGATGGGGCGGTTCTTAATGCCTCTTCGTCTGTCCCTCTCCAGCTTTTCTTTACAGGTTTCCTGTATTATACCGTTCAGGCTTTTCATTCCCGTCCCGGCTTTGGAATTTATCTTTGCCACGTAATATCCTTTTTCCTGAAAATATTTCATCCAGGCATCGTTGGCGCGCTCGTCCGCCAGATCTGCTTTGTTCAGCAGGATAAGACGTGCCTTATTCTTTCCCAGCTCATCAATCTCAGGGTTTCTGCTGGATAAAGGCACTCTGGCGTCTACCAGCTCAATAATAAGGTCTATCAGTTTTATGTTTTCCTGCATCATACGCTTTGCTTTTGTCATATGACCCGGATACCATTGAAAATTCATACAGTGTTTCTCCTCTCAGCTCTCCAAAAAGCCGAATTTGCTCCGAGGGGAAATTACAAACCACAGCTTTCCTACAATATATTTTTTCTTTACGTTTCCCACATCGCCGTACCGGCTGTCCTCACTGTTATTCCGATTATCACCCAACACAAAATATTCATCTTTTCCCAGGGTGATGGTTTGTTCGGCCAGACCTCCGTTTGATATCTGGGGAAAATCCTTTTTTTCCATATACGTTTTTCCGTTAATCAGGATCTGTCCGTCCTTAATCTGGATCTTTTCCCCGGGGAGACCGATCACTCTTTTAATATGAATGCTGGCGTGATCCTCCGGGCTGTTTTTAAAGGCAATAATGTCCCCTCTCTGGGGCTCTTTTATCTTATAAATCACTTTATTGATCAGAATCTTATCCTGGGTGGCCAGGGTGGGCTCCATAGATCCCTCCTGCATGACAATGCTCTGGCAGAAGAAAATAGAAACAACAGCAGCCAGAACCAGAACCACGGCGATCTCAAACACCCACAGAAGGATGCTCTTCATTTTTTTATTCTCTGTTGTACCTTTTGAACCGGCAAATAGTTTTTTCTTCAAAGCATTTTCCTCATAATTCAGAAACAGGGACACATACCTGATGTATTTGTCCCTGTTATCTTACTTCTTATTTTACTAATTCTTTTACCTTAGCTCTCTTTCCTACGCGATCTCTCAAGTAGTACAGTTTCGCACGTCTTACCTTACCTCTGCGCACTACATCTACTTTTACTACGTTGGGAGAATGCAGCGGCCATGTCTTTTCCACGCCTACGCCGTTGGAATTCTTTCTTACAGTAAAGGTTGCTCTTACGCTTCCGCCCTGCTTTTTAATTACGATTCCTTCGAATACCTGGACTCTCTCGCGGTTACCCTCTTTGATCTTGCCGTGTACTCTTACTGTGTCGCCTACGTTGAACTCAGGCACTTCTGCTTTCATCTGAGCAGCTTCGATGTTCTTAATGATTTCGTTCATTTGTTTTCTCTCCTTAACTCATTTGGATGTTCTTAATACCTTTCGTAACAGAGGACCATCTCTTTTATTCACAACGCTAGTAATTATACTATAAATCTTCTTTTTTTGCAAGTATTTTTTCAGCCAACTCTTGCTCGGACAAGGTCAGCTCCGCCGTTTTCAACAGATCCGGCCTTCTTTTGGCCGTGCGGATCACTGACTGTTCCCTCCGCCATTTTTCCACATTCTGGTGGTGGCCGGACAAAAGGATCGGAGGCACTTCTTTTTCCCTCCACACGGCGGGACGAGTGTACTGGGGATACTCCAGCAGGTTGTCCTGAAAGGATTCAAATTGTGCAGACTCCTCATTGCTCAGCACACCGGGTACCAGACGGGATATGGCATCTATCATAACCATAGCCGGAAGCTCTCCTCCCGTCAAAACGTAATCCCCAATGGAGACATAATCCGTGACAATCTCTTCTAAGACACGTTCATCCACGCCCTCATAATGGCCGCACAGAAAAACAAGTTCTTCTTCCTCTGCAAGCTCCTTAGCCATCTCCTGGTGAAACACCTTTCCCTGAGGAGTCACATAAATCACCCGGGGCTTCTTCTCCATCTTTTGCTCGATATGCTGATATGCCAGATAGATCGGCTCCGCCTGCATGACCATTCCGGCACCGCCGCCGTATGGATAATCGTCCACTTTTTTATGCTTGTCCCTCGTAAAATCCCTGATGTTTACGGCTTCCACACCGATATGTCCCGCCTCTTTCGCACGGCCTAAAATACTCGTGCTGCATCCGCTCTCGATCATCTCGGGAAATAAAGTCAAAACGTGAAACTTATTCATCCAGCAGTCCTTTCATTACAAAAACATCGATTCTCTTTTCTTCCAGAGAGACCTTTTTGATACAGTCTCTTATGGCCGGAAGCAGTACTTCCTTTCCATCATCCATTTTTACCACATACACATCGTTTGCCCCTGTCTGAAGCACGTCATCCAATATTCCCAGCTTCTTTCCGGTCTCCCGGTAAACATCGAACCCGATGATATCGGCAATGAAAAACTCATTCTCTTCAAGCTTAACTGCATTCTCTCTTGTGACAAACAGCCCGCAGCGTTTATACTGTTCGATATCATTGATATTGTCAAACTCCTCAAACTTAAGAATCGGCTGGTTTTTAAAAAACTTACAGGACTTCACATGCAGAAGCTTCATTTCCCTGCCCGTATCCAGCAGTACCTCCTTCAAATCCTTAAAGCGCTCCACATCATCGGTCATCGGATACACCTTGACCTCTCCGCGGACACCGTGGGTGGAAGCGATCGCTCCTACCTGTAATATATCTTCCATAATAAACTGTATTCCTTCCTATTTGTTTTCTTCGATATATGCCTCTACGGCTTTTCTCACTTGTAAAAAATTGCTCGGGCCGTTTTCAAGAATCACCTTGTGGAACTCTTTCGTCTGGAACTTCTTGCCAAGCTCCTTGGACGCCTTGTTTCTCAATTCCTGAAATTCCAGGGCTCCGGAATAATATTTCAGATAGTATCCCGGTTCCGAAGATACGAGCCTGTAAAGCTGGTCTGCCGCAGAACTTCCATATCCCATGTCTTCCAGCATGTCTTTAATCTGGTCCAGGGTCCATCCCCGGTAGTTGACATTGATATCGACAGCACTTCCGATGGCCATATTGATCTCGTCATTGATGCGTTTCAATTTGGCCACAGACTTATCATACGGAG
>OLQH01001635.1_pt1 | contig 16281 bp, 13 predicted proteins | sample 1672671 | NCBI WGS metagenome assembly OLQH01 (sample SAMEA3136712, study PRJEB25190) | human gut metagenome
TGAAGGGTAAAATAATCCATTCCCGGCACCGGCACCTGTATAAACGCCCCAATAGCTATAAGCGCTGTAAAAAGCCCTGCATATACCATTTCCATCGCTGTCAGTGTTCTCTTCAAGTTCTTTCCTCCTCTTTTTCTGTAATTATATTTTGCACACAAAATATCATATCGAATGGCTCGCGAATTGTCAACTAGTTTTTATTATTGGTTAACAATATCTATTTACAATAATTTTCTTGGAAAAAGGAGAAACTTACAGTATCATTATAAGAAACCCGGATGACTTCTCTCATTGTACAAGGGTTTGCATCTACACTTTTTTCAGAGAATATAACATCGAATAAAAGGAGGCAGCGTATGAAAGTATTAGTTACCGGTGCTACCGGACAATTGGGATATGATATTATAAAAGAGTTAAGAAGCAGAGAAATCCCTGCAGTGGGCCTTGGGTCGAAAGACTGTGATATTACAGACCTCTCTGCTGTACTTCACACGGTTGAGGATATCCGGCCGGATGCTGTGATTCACTGTGCCGGCTATACTGCGGTAGACAAAGCCGAGGAGGAAACAGAACTGTGCCATATGGTCAACGTAACCGGGACACAGAATCTGATAACTGCCTGCAAAAAAACAGGCTGCAAATTTATGTTTGTAAGCTCCGATTACGTATTCGAAGGTGTGGGAGATCGCCCCTGGAAACCAGATGATAATAGAAACCCCCAATGCGCATACGGAAAGAGTAAATACCTGGGAGAGCTGGCGGTGGAGAAGCAGCTGGAAAAATATTTTATTGTCCGGATATCCTGGGTATTTGGAATCAACGGAAATAATTTTGTCAAAGCCATAATAATGCGGGCAAACACCGGTCAGCCAGTCTCTGTAGTTGCCGATCAAATCGGTTCTCCTACCTATACCCCGGATGCTGCAAAATTAATGTTTGATATGATTCAGACAGAGGCATACGGCACCTACCATATTACCAATGAGGGCTGCTGCTCCTGGTACGAGTTTGCCTGCCGGATCTTAGCCGAATCTCATATAGATATCACCGTTCATCCTCTAACCACAGAAGAATACGGTGCAAAGGCAAGACGGCCCAAAAACAGCCGCCTGGATAAGTCCTGTCTGACAGATAACGGTTTCTGCCCTCTGCCCCACTGGGAAGATGCTCTGAAGAGATTTTTAAAAGAATACCACTCGTAGGTTCTCCAAAATCCTCTCAAACCTTTCTTCCCCTCTGAGGAAGTCCAGGTTTTCATCTTCCTCCAGTGCCTTTAGCATCATAAACGCCGTATTCTCGCTTCCGCGTTTCGCATACTGCAAGTGGCTGTACAAGTCTGATTTCCTGTAGGGCGCCATATCCCCCAGACCGTCGGTCATCTCTTCCAGCAGGTACAGACAAGCTTCTTTGTCCTTCCTCATATATGCCAGTGAGAATTCCGGGGAAGCCTCCATGTACTTTCCCATCTCCAGTATTTCCGCAAGTTTTTTCTGCTTTTGGGCAATCCGTTCTGCCTTATCCATATGATTCTCTTTTATTGCCAGGGCACTGATCCCCTGCAGGCACCAGGTGAGATCGCTGTATCCCTGAAATAGCATCCGCTCATACAATTCATATGCCAGATCATTCTTTTCCTGTTTCGCGTACAGCAATGCCCTGTATCTCATAGGGTCCACTCTCTGCTGGGGGATCTTGTCCAGGTACTGTTCTGCCAGTTCATACTGCTCCTTTTTGAGGGCTATCAGAAAAAGGGCAGTTAAGGCCGTATGGACAGCAGCAGAATCTGTACTGTTCAGCATCCGACGGTAAAGACTGCAGATTTCCTCATCATACTTCTCTGCCTCCGGTACCTGGAGAATGTCTCTGTATGCGTCCAAAACCTGGGCAACCGGCAGGATCAGCGCTTCACAGCCGGGGTATTCCTGAATCACACCCATAGCCCATTGGAACACCTCACTGTACTCCTCCTTTTTCATACGCGCACCCACCCGGGTGAGTATCTCCTGGATTTCCTGGTCTGTCAACTCCTTACGATAAGACAAGAGTGTATCCGTTGTAATTCCAAGCAGGCGGGCAATGGGAGCCAGCAGGGTAATATCCGGATAAGAGTTGCCGTTCTCCCATTTATTAACTGCCGGGGGCGTAACACCCAGACGCCTCGCCATTTCCTCCTGTGTTAGCTGTTTCTCTTTTCTGAATGTCCTGATTACCTTTCCTAACTCCATGGGTTTCCTCCTGTAATATAATCTCTGCATTGACCTTTGCTGCTTATAGAATAGCAGAAGTTATGGGAATGTACTACTGAGCCTTCGTTAACTATTATGAAAAAATCTTAACCTGCAGTTATTTCGGACACATAAAAAAGCCTTTCGGGGAGCTTCTGCGTCCCGGAAGGCTTTTTCCTATCATTTAACCCATGCTTTCCGCACTGTTATCTAAAGTCAATTGCCACCTTCAGATCCCCATATTTTCCTGTGGCATACTCAAATGCTTTTTCCCATTCCTCAATGGGGAACATGGCGGAGACAACTCCTTCTGTTTTCAGATTTTTACTTATAATATTTTCTATGACGAAAGGATAGCAGTAGGGACTTAGATGGGATCCTAAAATATCCAGTTCCTTCCGATCTCCAATGACAGACCAGTCTACTGTTGTGGGGGCTCCGAATACACTGAATTCTACAAAGCGTCCCAGCTTTCTCACCATATTCAGGCCCTGGATAACGCTGGAGGGGTGGCCGGTAGCTTCTATATAGACATCACATCCGTATCCATCCGTCAGTTCCATGATGTTTTTTACGACATTACAGGTACCCGGATTCCACACCATGTCAGCCCCGAATTCCATGGCCTTCTGGAGCCTTTCTTCTTTCATGTCCAAAACTATCAGTTTCTTAGGATTCTTCCTTCTGGCATAAGTAACCATCCCCAGTCCCAGGGTTCCCGCACCTGAGATCACCAGGATATCTTCATTCGTCACCTGTCCCCGGTCTACTGCATGTTTGGAACATCCATAGGGTTCAATTAAAAGTGCCTCCTCCACCCCCATTTCCTCCGGTAGCCGGGATAGTACAGCAGTCTTGGGATATCTCACATATTCCGCCATTCCGCCATTGTTGCATCCCTGAAACCCAAAGATATTGTGAGGCTGGCACATCCAGTAATGTCCGTCCCTGCAGAACCTGCACGCTCCGCAGGGTACGATCTGATCTGCGATCAGCCGTTCCCCCAGCACAAAGTCCTTAACATTTTCTCCCAACTCCACAATATGTCCAAAAAACTCATGACCAGGAATAAAGGGAGGTTTTACCCAGGGCGGCTGCATCTCATCCCCCCAAAACATAGCAGCTCCATGGCTGCATTTGAGATCTCCAGCACAGATACCGCAGGCCTCTGTCTTAATTATAATGTCATCCGGTCCGCATTCCGGGGTGGGGTACTCGATCTCCAGACGATAGTCATCCTTTCCATATGCCACCAATGCCTTCATAACAGCAGGTATCCTTCTCTCTTTTTCCATCTTTTCCATCCTCTCTAGACCTATGCTCTGGACTTTTTCTGAAGCGTCTGCATAAATACCGCGCACAAAATGATCAGGCCCTTTACTACCTGCTGTGTATAAGCAGATACTTTTGTCAGGTTCATAATATTGCCAATCATGCCAATCACAAAGACGCCGATCAGTACTCTTCCGGCAGTACCTTTCCCGCCGTTCAGACTGACACCGCCGATTACCGTAATGGCTATTGCATCCAGCTCAAAGCCGTCTCCGGTAAGGGGAGAACCGACTCCCGTCCTTGAAGAATTTAATATAGCCGCTGTCGCCGCAAATAACCCGGATACCACATACACAGAAAACTTATAGATCCTACTGCGGATACCTGATAAGCGCACAGCTTCCTCATTGCTTCCAATGGCAGTTACTATACGTCCATAAGTCGTATACCGCAGAACAAACCAAATAAGCAGAAAGATAATAATCATGAGATATGTCTGCTTGGGAATTCCCAAAAACGTACCATATCCGAAAGCCAAGAAGTCCGGGTGCTTAATGGAGATAGATGCCCCCTTGCAGATTATGTAGGCATAGCCTCTGGCCACCGTCATAACAGACAGCGTAACTACAAAAGGCTGCAGATTCCGGTATGCCACGAAGTATCCCGAGATTGCCCCGCAGGCCGCTCCCACCAGCAGGGTTACTCCAATGGAATATCCCAGACCGTGTGTCTGCATCATATACGCAAAGATAACATTTCCCACACCCACAATGGAGCCCACGGAGAGATCAATCCCTCCAGTTAGTATAACCAGAAGCATTCCCATTGCAATAATCCCGATCCCTGCATTCTGCTTCAGAAGATTGGTCAGGTTCTGCACCTGCATAAAGTTTGTTGTTAATAGTGAAGCTATCATTACAATAACACAAAACACGATAACGGTATTCCATTTTTCAAAAAACTCACTCACAGTAATTTTGTGCTTTCCTGTCTTTTCCATGTCTTATATACCTCCTGCTTTAGGGGATTGTTCCGAACGATTGTCTACAGAACAGTGAATAATATTGTGTTTGGTGAGTTCTTCCTGTTCCAGAATACCCTTAGCCAGACCTTTGTGCATCACCAGCACCCGATGGCACAGACCGCAGATCTCTTCCATTTCTGAGGAGGCAATAATGATTGATTTTCCCTGCCTGGCTAATTCATGAATAATTCCATAAATCTCCATTTTTGCTCCAATGTCCACCCCGCGGGTGGGTTCGTCGAGAATCAGTACATCGCTGTCCACGCTGAGCCACTTAGCAAGGGATACCTTCTGCTGGTTGCCCCCTGACAGATCCCCTGTAAGAGTTTCCGAACCGTTAGATTTGATAGAGAGCCTGCGAATCATTTCCTCCACATACTTCTTTTCTTTTTTTATATGAAATACCATGCATTTACTCACCTTTTTCATGGATGCCATGGTAACATTTTCCCGTATTTTCATATCCAGCAGAACCCCGTCCTCTTTTCTGCTCTCGGATAAGTAGGTAATTCCGTTTTTAACTCCTTCATAAGGAGATGCCGGACGTATTTTCCTACCCTTTAACACAATCTCTCCCCGTGCACCCTTATCTGCTCCGAAAATGGCCCGGGCTGTCTCCGTTTTTCCGCTGCCCACCAACCCCGCAATTCCAAATATCTCTCCCTCGTGCAGTGCAAAGCTTACACCCCGTACCATATTGCCCAGGTTCAGGTCTTTCACCTCCAGCACTGTCTCATCTCCAGCCGCTGTCTTTTCCGGATACAGGGACTGTACGCTTCGCCCCAGCATATCAGAGACAATCTTGTCCATTGACGTTTCCTCCGTGCGGTTATGGCTGACCACCTCTCCGTCCCGGAGTACCGTAATCTCATCGGACAGCTGAAATACTTCATCAAGCCGGTGAGAAATATATACAATACTGGTTCCCTGCTCTCTCAGATGCCTCAAAACCTGAAATAGCTTTTCCGTCTCATAGGGCGATAATACGGCGGTAGGCTCATCCAACACCAGGACGCGGGCATCCTCCCCCAGAGCTTTGGCAATCTCTACAATCTGCTGAAAGGCTACACTCAATTCCTCTACTTTCTGACGAGGTTCAATCTGAAATCCTATCTTATCAATGATTTCTCCCGCCTTATGGTTCAGTTCCTTCCAGGATATAAAGCCTTTTCCCAGGTTCATACGGTTAATAAAGATATTTTCCGCCACCGTAAGATCCGGGGCAAGGGCAAATTCCTGATAGATAATTCCCACGCCTGCCTTTTTCATTTCCAAAGTGCTGCCTTCCGAAATCTCTTTTCCCTCTATGAGAATCTTTCCGCTGTCTTTGGTATATGCACCGGACAATATTTTCATCAAGGTAGATTTTCCAGCCCCATTTTCACCTACCAGCGCATGAATGGTTCCCTTTACAATTTGAAAAGATACCTCCTTTAGCGCATGGACTCCGCCAAAGGTCTTGGTGATCTTCTCCATCTCAACTGCGTATGGTTTTTTCATACCCCCATCTCCTTCTCTTACCCGCACGGCGGAGAGGCCTCCCCGCCGCACCCAGTCTGTTCTGTTTCTTAGAATGCTGAATCAGGGTCGTAGTACTCGTCTACATTGTCTATGGTTACGCATGCACTCGGCGTATAGGTTCTGTAAGGGAAGGAAGTTTCGCCCTGCTGAATTTTCTGGGCTGTCTCCACTGCTGTCTGTCCCAGAAGCGTCATGGAGTTCAGTCCGGTGGCCTTATAGGCACCCCCTTCCTTAATCAGTTCAAATGCCTCTTTCTGCCCGTCGGCGTCTGCCACTATCATAACCTTATCCAACAGCCCAGCATCCTGCAGGATCTTATAACACTCAATGGCCATAACATCCGCCTCGGCAAATACTACGTTAAACTCTTCATTCAAAGCCATAATATCTTCCATTGCTGTCACAGTTGCATCTGCAAACCACTCGGTATATGCCTGCGCTACGATCTCCACCTTGGCATCGCTTCCCTGTCTCAGCTGTTCTTCCACGATGCCCTCAATAAAGCTGGAACGGCGGACACGTGATACTTCTGCACCCTTTGCGCCGCTGATACAGACAATCTTTATATCCTGGCCTTTCAGAGTATCAGCCACATAGTTGCCTACCAGTACTCCATTCTGGTGATTGTCTGCCTGAATGGTAGTGGCCAGCTGCGCCTCATCGCTCAGCGCATTGTCCACAGCGATCACGCGGATTCCCTGGGCGGCAACATTATTTATAACCGGTGTCAGAACATCGGGATCGTAAGTGTTTACAAAAATCACATCGCATCCCTGGGCCGCCAGATCCTCAATATCTGAAATTTGCTTATCCAGGCTTTCCTGGGCATCGGTACACACATATTCATATCCAAGATCTTCACATCCTTTTCGGATCTCGGCTTCCATTGTGATATAGGAGGGATGTACCAGCACATTCATGGATAAACCTACCTTAAAATCCGAAGCATCCTTTTTCTCCCCGCTCTCACTTCCCCCCGACGTCTCCGCTGTCCCTGTTTCCTTTTTGTCTCCGCATCCGCTAAGACCTGCCATAGCTAATACTGCTGCCAACAAAATAGCTAACATTCTTCTCATGTTTTTTCCTCCTTTTGCTTTCCCTTAGTTCTCTGCATATCTATATTGATGTACGCTTTCCACCAGCGCCTCGAAGTTCTCCAGAGGCACATTTCTCATAATATTAATGGGTGCGCAGAACATCCTTCCATATTGGCCCAGAGTTTCAATCGTCTCCTTCACATTGGCTCTCACCTGTTCTGGTGTTCCAAATGTGAGTATATCCTGGGTGTCAAACCCCCCGTAAAACACAAGACGGCTTCCGTAACGCCCGGACAGTTCACGGATATCCATAGCTGCGGCCTGAACCGGATGGATAGCATCCAGTCCAATCTCAATCATTTCATCCAGAAATTGTTCACAGTCCCCGCAGCTGTGGTGTACCACCGGGAGTCCATGCCTTTTATACACACTCCAGATTTGTTCCAGACGGGGTTTAAAAAGTTTCCTCCACAGAGCCAGCGACATAATGGGCCCTCCCTGGGTGCCAAAATCATCCCCGCTATGCCCATAGGTAACTCCTCTCTGACAGATCTCCTCTGCCATTTCCACACGATACTGGGTAATCCTGTCTAAAAGGAGCTCTACCTTCTCCGTCTCCTCGTACATGTCCATCATAAAATCCTCAAAGCCCCGTATGAGATATCCCTTCTCAAAGGGGCCGAAATATTGTGCCACGTCAACAGCGAGATTCCTGTCTATGTACCCCTGAATGTTGGTATCTACCACATAAAAGTTCTCTTTTCTATTCGGATCCGGTGCCTGTACCTTGTCCAATCCATCCCAGTCCATCAGGGGACTGGAAACCGGAAGCTGCCCGTCGCTCACCATATTCCATCCGATCCCCCACTGATCAAAGCAGAGAGCAGGATCTTCTGGATTTGGGTAAGCGAATCCATGATCGAAAGCATATCTCATCAGCGGCCTATTCTGCAAAAACAGTTCCACCTCGTCCATCACATACAAATGACGCACATCATTTTCCAAATATGTCAAAAATTCTTCCTCTCCCATGCCATAATGACCGGCGAATACCTGCAGGGCCGTATCATCTGCGAAATGAAAATCTACAGGCAGACGATCCGCCGGTTTTCCGGTCAGAACTGCCTGTACACGTTCTCTGCTGTTCATGCCATCCCTCTTTCCTATTCATTTTCCGTTACATAAGTTTAAGTTTTGTTACCGCCATCTCTGACAATTCTTCTTTATAAATCTCTCCGGAGATCTCGCCTTTTTTCAGGACAATTACTCTGTGACACAGGGAGACCAGCTCCTGCAGATCATTGGTAATCAGCAATACTGCCGTGCCGTTTTTGCTGTACTCCAATATTCTTTCCAGCGTCTTCCTTCGTTCCTTTTGCTCCAGCCCGTTGGTAGGATGGTTTAGAAGAAGCAGCTTTAAAGTTTTATCCTGCCATCGGCCAAGCAGCAGCTTTTGCCGGATATTGCCGCCCACCTCATTAAGAGTATTCTTGGCGAACTCACTGATATTCTCCTTTTCGCACCAGTCTCTTGCCAGATACCCGGCTATGCTTGGCTTCAGGTATCCAAACCTATTTTCTGCTGTCTGCATCTGCAGAAAAGTAAGATTATCCTTTACCGTCTGGTTTTCCAAAAGAAGCCTATTCCTCTCTTCGGGGATAAAGCCAATCCCCATACGCACTGCCTCATGTGAGTCTTTCACTGTAACAGGCTGACCGCAGAAATATAGGCTTCCCGACCGGTACTTTTTACAGCCATAGAGAATATCTCCCAGCTCTTCCTTTCCCGCGTCATCTGCCCCTGTCAGTCCCAGAATTTCTCCCTGGGCTATGGAAAAACTAACCTTCTTCAGATAAATTCCTCTGATGTCCTCCAGGCGGAGTATCTCCCTTCCCAGATGTATCTCTGAGATTTTGTCACCCTCTCTATCCTTCGTGCCCAGTACCAGGTTCATAATATGAGCCTCCGGGCAGCTGCCGTTTTTTACCGTACCCGCAATCCTCCCGCCTCTTAGAACCGTTATCCTGCCGCACTCCGCTGAAAGTCTCGGCAGATTCTGTGAAATCACGATACAGGATATCCCTTTTAAACACTGTTTCTTAATAATCCCCCAGAACAAATTAACGTCTTCAGGCTCCATGCCAATCTCGGTGTCATCAAAAATAAGTATTTTGGGATTATAAGTGAGGGTTTTAGCGATTGACATAAATTTTTTCTTGCTTCTGGTCAATTCCCCCATGGTCCTCCCCGGAGGCAGGGGATATCCCATCTCCTCCAGCAGCTTAATGGTTCTGCCTTCCATCTCTCTCCTTCGAAGCAGGACACGTTTTGATGCTTCCTTTCTCAGCGTAAAGATATACTCTGCAATACTCATGGTGCTGATTGTGTCCGGATCCTGGGGTACCATAGCGATTCCCATATGCATTGCCATTTCTGCCGATGCAAGACGTACCTTCTGATTTTCCAGAAAAATAGTGCCCTCATATCCCTGCTGCCATCCGGCAATGACCCGGGCTAACGTGGATTTGCCTGCTCCATTAATCCCAATGATCCCATGAATCTCACCTTCATACAGATTGAAATAAATGTTAGAAAGCACTTTGTTTCCATAGAGTCTCTGGGTAATGGACTGTAACCTTAAGATCTCCCTGTTCATTTTTATCCTCCGGTTATATTTTAATTATAAAAAGACGGTCTATTTTAAAAAACAGACCGCCTTATGAAAAGGTGTTCTTTTTTATGATTTTGACTCCTGACAGATCAGAGGCAAAACCACCTCTACTTCTGTGCCGATCCCCTTTGTGCTGTGCACATGAATCCCGTAATCCTCCCCATGGAGTATACGAATTCTCTCATTTACATTGTACAGAGCAATCCCCGTCCGCTCTCCGGCTCTGCCGGAGGTGTAGCCCCTCTGAAGCTGTTCTTCAATCCGGTCCAGGGTTTTCTCATCCATCCCCAGGCCGTCGTCACTGACTGTAATAATCAGCCTGCTCTCTGTTGCCATAACCATGATGACAATAGTTCCTCCTCCCCGCTTTGTCTCCAGTCCATGACATACTGCGTTTTCTACTATAGGCTGCAGCACCATATGGGGCACCTGATACTGTCTCAGCTGGGGATTCTCTTCGTCAATATATGTCACAAGCCGGATCTTATTGGAAAACCTGTACTTCTGTATCACGAAATAATTATCAATATTTGTCAGCTCTTCCTGCAGAGTAACGGTAAGACTCCGGTTATCAATGTTATACCGAAAGAGATTTGCCAATGCTTTTGTCATATTAGCAGCATTTTTCGACCCCTCCCGCAAAGCCAGACCACGGATTGACTCAAGGGTGTTGTACAGGAAATGAGGATTGATCTGATTCTGAAGTGCATTCAGCTCCGCCTGGCGCTTCAGTATCTCTGACTGGTACTCCCTGGAAGTCAGATTCTCAACATGGGTTATCATTGAATTAACAGCCCTCCCCGCAGAGGCCAGCTCACTGGAATCGTCAATCTCTACTTCCAGTCCCTGATTGCCGTTAAGAATCCCGTTAATCGCATGTTCCACATGTATCACAGGATTATATACCTTCTTTTTAAAGATCACAAACGTACCCAGCAGTAGAATCAGAAGTATACCGACCGAGGTTCCCAGCAGCCATAGATAGCCGGTAAATTCTGTTTCCAGCTTTTCGTTTCTCACACAGAGAAGCCCATAAAAACCATAGGTGCTGCTCTTCTGCAGAAATACCGTGTAAGACGGAATCCGGATTGCTTTACCCTGGTAGCTTCCCCTAAGTTTTGCTTTTACCTCGGAAAAATCGGGCCTTAGGTATCCCTGAGGATATACCATGTTGCTGTCCGGACTATATATGTAAAATTCACAGGCGGAATCCATGGAAACCTCCAGGGTACTGGAGACCATAATGTTTTTCTCCGCCTCCGAATGTATCCACCCCAGCTGAAGATTTCCCACACGGTACCGAGAACTGCTGCTGGTTCCCATCAATAGCTTCTGTCCGTTCCCGGGATCTGTCAACTGTCCTTTATGACTCTCCAGAAATCCCAAAAACAGTGCTTCTTCTCTTGGAAAACAGGCGATTTCCCCATTTTCCCAGACTGCCAGTCCATCCATCCCCTCAAAGGCCTGAACCAGTTCCTCCCTGTGCTCCCGTGGAATCTCTGCGGCCTCTTCTGCCAGTCCGCTGAGAAGTGCACATTTCTTCTCTATTTCACCGGTCACGTAGGAAACCATTGTCTCATATGCACTGTTTTTCTCCCTCCGGGCCTCCCGGGCAGCAATCTGAAACGCAGCCAGTGCAAACCCCGTGATTAGCAGTATCATGCAAAAACCCCACCCAAGCAGAATCCCCCTAAGCCCTGCCTGCACATAATAATATTCTTTCCTTTTTCGGTACCAGGTTCTGATTTTATTTACCATTTTCATATCTTATCCCGCATATATAACTTTCTGTAATCCCTGGGGGATATCCCCACCATTTTCCGAAATATTTTGCTGAAATATTTGGAATCCTCATACCCTACCTGCTCTCCCACCTCAGTCACTTTGTATTCCAGATTCTTTAAAAACTCCTTGGCCATTTCTATCCGGTATTCTGTCAAATACTCATTAAAATTCATTCCTGTTTCCCTTTTAAAAATAGCGCTGAAATAGGTTGGGCTCAAATAGACCTGTTCCGCCACATCCGCCAGACGGATATCCTTATTATAATTCTTTCTGATGTACTCTTTTGCAATGTTGGCCAGGCGGTTCTCCTTTAGGACGGACTGTTCTTTGCAGGACAATAGAATTTCCTGTATCTGCCCGTTGGTCTTTCTGATAATCTGAGCGATACTGCTGCAGCAGCGCAGTTCTCTGCACATTCGCTCTATAAGCCCGCGCATATCCGCCACCTCTGCTCCCAGATAGCTCAAACCCTGAAGTACCTCTGTCAGAATTCTCAGATGCAGCTGATAGTACACATCCGGATCCGCCTCTCCCGGTATATTTTCATAAAGCTCCCTTGCTGCATCTTTCATCTGTTCCCAATCCATAAGTTCCAGACGCTCCTGCAGCTCTTTCGCCTTTTTCATACTCAGAAGCTCCTCCACCTTGCAAGGGGAGAATGCAGCCGCATCATATTCCAATATCTTCCCGCACCCTTTTAGAATCCGCATGCTGCAGGCCTTCTCCGCCTCTTTTGCCAAAGCAGGCACCATGGCCGGTACCTGTGCAGTACGACTGAGTCCTGCGGTCACCACGCCCTCATTGAGCGCAGAGGCGTAAGCCTGCATTTTATGAAATGCAGTCCAAACTTCCTGCCCCGTTTCCTCCTCTGTACCGTTTAAAAGCACCAATTGGCATTCCTTCGTTTCTGCGGCATACCAAACCATTGACTCAGGAAGGCAGGTGCAAAAAAAGTCGATACACTTTCCGGTAAGATACCTGGACTCCTCCTCTGTGATGCTTCCGTATGGATTATCCCATCTTAACACCGCTGCCCGGTACAGGCCCCCGCAAAATTTTGGTCCAAACACCCTGTTAATCTCTTCTTCTGTTACTTCCTTCAGTCCATACTTTGCAGTCTCTCTTCCTTCCAGAATATCCGTCAAAAACTGATGCCACAGCCTATGCCTGCTGTCCACAAGCTGCTGGTTCAGCGCCTGCTTCTCCTTTGACTGCTCCATTGCAATTTCATTTTTCTCCTGAATCTTCAAGAGAGTATTCAGAAGTTCCTCTTCTTCGATGGGTTTCAGCAAATAGGCAGCAGCTCCTAATCGGATAGCTTCCTGTGCATAAGAGAAATCTTTATAGCCGCTTAAAATCAGGAACTGAGCCTCTATCTTCTCCTCTCTTGCCTTTTTTATCATCTCCAATCCGTCCATCCCAGGCATACGAATATCCGTTATTACTACATCCGGCCGCTTATCGCAGATGACCTCAAAGGCTTCCTCTCCGTCATACACACAGCCCAGCAGCTGCATCTGATATTTTTCCCAGTCAATTAAAGCGCAGATTAAATCACAGATGATCTCTTCATCATCAACAACTAATATTTTTAACATATTAAGTCCCGCCCATCCTATGTACTTTTCTGTGGTAACTTCTTACCAAACTTTTCTGTTAACTATATTAATTTTATCACATAATTTCGGCAATGTATTATGAATTATTATCCAATTATTTCCAAAGAAAAAAGCCCTGAATCCCTTCAAGGCTTTGTCATTTCTTTATTTATTGTCTATTTTATAAAAAATATTTTAATTCCCACATGAAATCCCCTTCAATGCCCACCAGTTCATTTGCCAGATCCATGCTCTCTTTCGATGCGCCGCTATACTTGTTTCTGTCTTCGCTGATAGACTGAATCCCCATATTACAGCCATCCATCAGAAGCTTGGCAATCTGGTTTCTGTCATCCTTAAGCATCAGCTTTATCTCTGTGGTAAACCAGGAGAATACAGAGGCTGCAGCTCCAGGCTTCTTGCCCGTCTCTCCATATCTCTGCAGAAGTTCTGAGGATTTGTCCTCAATTTTTTTATGCTTATCCCGGTAAACCCCAACTACCTGGCTCAGCTTCTCGTCCTCGATGTATTCACTGACCTGGTCCATACTGTTCACAGCCATTTTGCAGCCGGAATTACATTCCTCCAGGAGTTTTTTTGTATGTTCTTCCATAGGAGTACCTTCTTTCTGCCTTTTTCTTTTAGTATCAGCATATTTTTTTTAATCTATACCTGATAGGTCAAAAAATATAATGTACCGCTATGGCAAGGTTCAGATACCCGGCAAATGTAAGCCACACAAGATAGGGGATCAATAATCGTGCAGCTGTCTCATTGATATCCTTAAACTGCTTTATCGTCAGATAGACAAGGTACCAAAGCAGGAGCAGCCATGCAAATGCCAGAAAGTATGCATCAAACCTGAAAAAAATTACAGACCAGAAGGCATTTACCAGAAGCTGCACTCCGTAGAGTTTTAAAGCCTGCGCTTTTCCGGGTGCATCGGACTCATAAATGATATAGGCGGCAACCCCCATAAGTATAAACAAAATATTCCACACCACCGGAAATGCCCATCCCGGAGGGGCAAGGGGAGGCTTATAAAGACTGCTGTACTTCTCCATACTATCCGAAGCAAGAAATGCTGAGACCGCCCCTGTGCCAAGACTGATAAGCAGACTTCCAAGCAGAGGCTTCCACTGTATTTTTTTCACAACAAATACTCCCAAACTGCTTTTTACTATTATATTCGGAAGTCCTTACCGCATGAGTACTTTCTTAGTCCTCCCCAATGTCTTTCCCCCCTTCTCCGTGGCTCTTAATTTCATTATAGTATACGATTCCATAAGCAAATATGCAGATCTCAACCAACTACCCAACACCATTCTGCTTTGCAAACGCACTCTCCCGGTACGCCCCGGGAGTCATTCCCGTACTCTTTTTAAAGCTGCTGCTAAAGTATTGGGAAGAATTGAATCCCACCAGAAATGCCACCTCATAGGTTTTAATGTCCGGTCTTGCCAGCAGCTTTTTGGCATTGTCAATGCGGATTTGGTTTAGCAGACTGACATACGACGTTTTCTTATACTTTTTGATCGAATTGCCAAGATAGCTGGCGCTCAGGTTCACATGTCTGGCCACATCATTCAGATTTAGATCCGGATCCGGAAAGTTCTCTTTAATAAATTCTACTGCCTGGTTTACCCGTTTTTCTATGTCTGTAGTATTCTGAGCGTCTAAATAGTTGTATAAGTTATTAAAATACATATCTGCCGCTTCTCTTAGTTCCCACAGATTCCTGGCAGCTATCATCCTGGAGAACAGCTGTCCATACTGTTTCAGAAAGGTTTCATACAACTCTCCCTCTTCCGTCATTTCCCAGCAAAACCGCAGAAGTTCTACAAGAAGGAACTGTACTGACGGCAAGTTTGCCTTCCCTGTTCTTTTTAATTTCTGAAACAAGCTTTCCACTTCCTGACGTATTTTTTCCGAACTTCGCAGCTGCACGCCCTCCTGCAGCCTTTTTCTGACAGCGGGAAGTTCCACGTCATACTCCGCCGCCTTGCCCTGAACCGCCGTGTACAGAATGACGCTCCGGTTTCCATAGCCATACCGCTGCTCCAATGCATAGACCGCTTCCTGGTAAGAGGACGGCAGTCTCTCAGCGCCATGACATACCCTGCCAACGCCTCCTGCAAGAAATACAGTATCCTCTTTAGCAATTTCCCCCATTATCCCGGTAATGCGTTCTCTAACTTTTTTGCCTGCGTTTCTGTCCTTATATTCGAATACTAATACAATCCGGTTGCTTTGCAGGAACAGGCTGCAGTCTTTCTCCCTGCTTATCAGTGTCCGCAGCTTATCGGCCGCCATGCGCAGCGCCACCTCATCCTCAATCAATGCATGTTTTCCGCCCTCTTTTTCACCGGGTATCCTTCTCAGATACAAGATAACCGCCTGGAAATAATTTTCAGGGGAACAGATTCCGCTGTTTTTTATAGTCTCTTCTTCTGCAGTCCCGTAGAGAGTCAGCTCCTCCAGATTCTTTTCCTGAATCATCCCCAGGTTTCTCTGTATCCTGCTTCGGTAATTTCTCTCTTCCTCCAATGCATCTGCCGCACGCCTCACAGCCTCCAGCACTTCCTCATTGGTAAAAGGCTTTGTGAGATATTCAAACACCTGAAGTTTGACTGCCTTCTGTGCATACGCGAATTCTTTGTATGCCGTCAGCATTATTATTTTTATCTCCGGATAGTTCTGCCTCACAGCATAAGAAAACTCAATCCCATCCATAAAGGGCATATTAATATCAACAATCACAATATCCGGTTTCTCACGCTCCACACACTCCAGAGCCATCTCTCCGTCATAGACGAGCCCCGTTATCTCAATATTATTCTCCTCCCAAGGAATACAAGTCCCCAATCCTCTGCAGATGATCTCATCATCATCTGCAATTAAAAGTTTATACATGCCCGCCACCCCTTTCAATCCCGCATTCTTCTCACAGGAAGCCTTACTTCCGCTCTTGTAAATACCCCTTCTTCACTGCTGATGGAAAGCCCGTAGGGTTCTCCATACTGCATCCGGATTCTCTGGTGTACATTCATAACCCCAATGTGGTCCGCCGTCTGAACATTCTCCGCAAATCCGAGTTTCTTTTGAAGTGCTTCCAGCTTCTCTTTTTCTATTCCCGCACCATTGTCCC
>OLQH01001636.1_pt1 | contig 16265 bp, 13 predicted proteins | sample 1672671 | NCBI WGS metagenome assembly OLQH01 (sample SAMEA3136712, study PRJEB25190) | human gut metagenome
TTATACTGCTTTCCACCTGTTGCAATAATTGCGTACATAGGGCACCTCCTATTTCAAAAACTCGCTAACTGTGGTGATGTCCCAAAGGACATACTTTTACCTCGTTATGCGGCATACTCATATATAATAGCATCGGTGAGGACAGGTGTCAACCAGAAAAACAATAATTTTCCATCTTTTAATAGGCTTTTATGATGCGGCCGGTATGGCTGGCTGAACACTTCTTCAGATCCGAAACCGTTCCCTGTACCACCAGCCTGCCGCCTCTGTCTCCGCCCTCCGGCCCCAGATCTATCACCCAGTCTGCGCTGCGGATCATATCCGGATTATGCTCCACGACTATTACCGTGTTTCCATTGGAAATAATTTTCTCCAATAGAATGAGAAGATTTCTGATATCACTGAAATGCAACCCTGCCGTGGGCTCATCCAAAAGATACAGTATATTTCCGCCGGAATTCTGCTGCAGCTGCGCGGCGAGCTTAATCCGCTGTGCTTCTCCTCCGGAAAGAGTGAGCGAGCTTTGCCCAAGAGTGAGATAACCGAGGCCGATTTCATTTAAAAGCTGCAGAGTCTCACTGAGTTTTTTATTATCATCAAAAAAGACAGCCGCTTCACGGATACTCATATCCAGTACCTGCGCAATATTTTTCTCTTTATAATGAACCTGAAGAGTATTTTCATTGAATTTCCGGCCTTTGCATAAATGGCATTGTGTTTTTGCCGAAAGCATAAAGGCGGCATCGAGAGTTTTGTAACCCTGTCCCCGGCAGACAGGACACTGTCCGTCTTTGCTGTTATAGCTGAATCTGCCCGGGGAATAGCCCATGCGCAAGGCTGTCGGCGTCCTGGAAAAAAGGATTCGTATTTCGTCCATTAGTCCTGTGTAGGTGGCCGGTGTGGATTGAGAAGAACGGCCAATAGGTTTTTGGGTGATGTGAACTATACGGCGGATATCCTCTGCTCCTGTTATTGTATCATACTTTTTATTTGCTGCTGCTTTTTTTTCGGCACAGGCCCGGACAGCGGGAAGGATTCCGTAATTTACCAGGGTGCTTTTTCCGGATCCGCTGACACCAGTGATACAGGTCATGGCATTTACCGGAAACTGAATGCTGATATTTTTAAGGTTATTTCCGTGAATTCCGGTAATGGCAATCATTCTGCTGTTTCCGGCTTCTGAAGGGTGCTCCCGCTTAATCTCCTTTCTTCCGGACAGATACAGGCCGGTTTCACTGTCTTTGTTTTCTGCTATTTCCGAGGGAGTCCCCTGAGCAATTACATATCCCCCTGTCTGGCCAGCCTCCTTTCCGATATCAATCACATTGTCTGCAGCCCTGATAACGGCGGGGGAATGCTCCACTATGAGGACCGTGTTATGCAGGTTCTTCAGTTTATTTATGATCTGCATCAGCTTGTCATAATCTTTGGGATGCAGTCCCGCCGTAGGTTCATCCAGAATATAAAGAATGTTGGACAGCCCGCTCCCAAGCTGCCCCACCAGCTGCAGCCGCTGCCATTCACCACCGGAAAGAGTCGGAACCGGCCGATCAAGTGACAGATAACCAAGCCCAATACGAATATAATCGGATAATTTCATATATATTTCCTGTACAACAGGCTGCACAGAAGCCGCTTGTGCGGGATTCAGAACCTCCGGAAGACCGGAAATCCATTGCAGCAGTTCTTCCATATTCATACGGATTGCTTCTGGGAAACGTACATCTGCGACAGTAACCAGACGGCTTTCCAGCTTCAGCCTTTCTCCCTTGCAGCAATCACAGGGCTTTTCATAAAGAAACGGTTCCAGCATGGCATTTTGTTTTTCTGTCCCTCCCGACTGCAGAAGCCTTTTGAGAATGTTATATGCGCCTTCTGCCGGACGGGTAATAGTTCCGGCACGGCCATTTTTATTTTTATAGGAAAAGGATACTTCTCTTCCTGCACTCCCATAGATCGCCTGTGTCCGGAAGTCTTCCGGCAGCTCCTTCCATGCTCTTTCCAAATTGATTCCCATATCATCTGCCAGGGCAAGAATCTCTCCCCGCATCCAGTTTGCGTTGGGTGATGTTTTAAATCTGCGCAGACTTCCCCAGAAGGGAGAAGCCCCGTCCAACAGGGATTTATCCGGATCACTCACAATTAATCCGGGATCAATATCCATAATACGTCCAAGTCCGCTGCATACCGGGCACATGCTTTCCGGATTGTTGAAGCTGAAATCGGTCGCAGTCAGTTCGAATAAAACATAATCACAGTGACAGCATATCTCAGTGGTCTGGAGCAGGAAAGGTTCTTCACCATCCAGCTGCACTTCAATAGCTCCTTTTCCTGTTTCCAAAGCCTTCCTGACGGCGGTATCAAAGGTACGAAGATATTCCTCATAACCAGTATCCATCTCATCAGAAGAAAGGAATGTCCGAACTTTTTTTTCGTCATAAAAAGGCCTTATTTTCATGACTGTGCCGGCCTTACAGTTTTTCAGGGATTCCACGATTTCTCCAGCATTCATTTTTTTAATAACCCGGCCGCATTCCGGGCAATGCCGTACGCCTATATTTGCAAATAAAGTGCGCAGCAGAGTATAAAGATCTGTAGCGGTTCCCACCGTAGAACGGGGATTCCGGTTTATCCGGTTCTGAGAGATGGCTATGGCAGGCGGCAAACCGGATATTTGATCAAAATCAGGCTTTTCCGGAAGGGATAACTGAGAACGTTCCGCAAGAGACATATTTGCGAGGAATCTCTGCTGGCTTTCCGCATAAATGGTATCAAAAGTCAGGCTTGATTTCCCGCTGCCGCTGACACCGGTAACTACGGTAACCTTTCCATAAGGAATCATCACATCAATATTTTTCAGATTATTCTGTCTCGCACCTTTCACAACGATTCCCTGGTCGGATAAAAGCGGCATGTCCTGCAAGGATGCAAAGAAAGAAGCAATACGAGAACCGCTTTCCGGCATCGCTTTTCTATATCTGAACAGAAGCTCTGCGGGGTTTTTCTGCAGCAAAGGCTCCTGTGCCGCTGAAAAACCCCGGTCATCCAGCCATTGAGGCCAATGTTCCAGCCACTGGGGCAGACGGTACCGGGGAATAAAATCTCTTTCCGGCAGGTAGGGGCAAATACCTAAAAGAGGAGTACTGTCATAGCAATCCAGAAGGGATACCTGTATCCGGTTTGTTCTTTTATCTATATTTATTATTCTTGCTGTTGTCATGGCAATAGGATTAGGTCTGACAGGAGAACGAGAAGCAAAAACACCTGTTTTCGGAGCATTTTCATAAGGCGGGTCACATTCCAGAGCATTTCGGAAGCATTCTTTTTCAAATTTATGAAACCACCATATGACACGGATATGGGAAAAGCCCCGGAGAGCATCGCTCCAGGTTTCAAAATTTTCCGGTATTTCGAGGAAACAGCTGCCCTGCTGTTTCCGTATCGTTCCCAGCCGGGTTAAACTATCCTTGCATAAGGATGGAAAACTTTGGAATGGCCGGGAAGGGGCCATGGCATTCTTAACCCGATCCTCATTGGGAAAATAAGGTTTAATATCATAAAGAAGATTTCGTGTTACTTCCATTCCGCTTAAGCTTCCAATTATCAGCTTCCCTTCCTTTTCCCGGACTTCTTCAAGTTTGACGACTCTTTGTGAAAGATTCGTATTTAATATATTAGGCTGTGTTTCACTCCTGTATAAAAGGATGATGTGGCTGAACAGCGAGATATATTTCAGGCCTTTGCATAAGTTTCCGTTTACTTCCGCAGTTATTCTGCCATTCTCTTCATAAATAAGGCCTATTGGTGTGATCTTAAATAAATTTCCTGTCATAACAGTCTTCTCCTTTTCGTATCAGGGCATCTGATCTGAGGATAAACCCTGACAGTGTGTCAGGGTCAAGAAAAAACGGCTGATTTTTTTTATCAGCCGTTTCGCAGTTTAACCGGTATTTGAATTTCTGTGAGATAATCCTCTTCCTTTTCTTCATTCTCGGGATCCCGATGGCATATCTGCCTGCTTGCCCCATACCACTGATACTGAGGATTCTCCTCAAGCCAGCCGAGAAAGGCCTGATAGGCCTTGTCAAGCTTTACATAACTTCCCCGGACCATCATACAAGCCATGGTTTCGGCACCGTCCACTATCCTGTACCGGAAAGGGCCTGAAGACGTTCGTTCTTCTTTAACCAAAAGGCAGACCTCCGCGTCCACCCCTGAATCAGTCTCTTTGCTCTCATGAAAAATAGTAATATTATTATCATTCTGCCTGGATATTTCTATATGATTCTCTTTTATAAAACAATATAACTCATTCCAAAGTTCCTTTTCACAGGAATAATCAGGTATCCTCTTCCTGTAAGAGATCACATGCCGGGAAGGTACTTCGCGTATGATAATCCGGTAATGCAGATCCAACTGCTTTTTATTGATGCTTTCTATTGCCGAACGTAAATTCTGAATCTGCTGCTGTTCTTTTATAATATGATTTTGTTTTTCCTGTATTTTTCGGTTGAGTTCTTCCCTTAATGTTTCATCCGACCAATATCTGAGAGCCTTCCTGATTTCGGCTATCTGGAAATTCAGATCCCGCAGCATTACAATTTTTTGCAGGGCGGCAACCTGGGAAACCGAATAAAGACGATACCCGGTAAATTTATCTGTCTGAACAGGCTTCAGCAGTCCGATATCATCATAATAATGAAGCATGCGCACAGATACTCTTGTCAGCCTGGAAAATTCTCCTATTTTAAGCATAAGGCACCTCCTGATCCTGACTCCATTATATATTCCATATTTTTATACTTCAAGCAAAAAGGAGGCCGTGCTCTGTATTAATTAAAATGATAAATGGTTACCGTATCTGCGATGAAAATATTCCCTTCCCACATGCCTGTCATATATGTACTGCGGGATACTTCCAAATCAGCTTTTGTTCCCGGAGTGCTGGATGAGGTAATCCCTCCGTCTGAGGAAGAGGTGACGGTAAAGACAGTCCGCTCTGTAAAGCTGACGTCCACCAAGGTATTTTTTTCCTTGGAAGAATAGGCAATCATTCCTCCGTCCTCCTGTTGTTCATTAAATATCTGGTATACCGTAAAGCCATAGCTGCCTACGGATTGGATGGATCCGTTGAGTTCCTGAGTCCCGGAAGCAGCCGGTATATTTGTCTCTTTTTGTGGAGGATTTTCAGATTCCTGAATCATTTCTTCGGACGGCTCCGTCTCTGAAGCCTCCGTTGTTCCCGGTTCTTTTCCGGTTTCCGGGCTTCCCGCCTGACTGCTTTCCTGATCTGCCGGCAATGTTTCTTCAGTAATCCTTACAAACATATCCTGTGAATTCCCGCAGCCTCCCAGACATGCGGCTGCAAGAAGCAAAATCCCCAAAAGTACGGCAGTCAGGTTTTTCCGGCGCCCCCATATGCCTGCATTTCTTACGTACCTTCCAATTTCCATTTTTCCATTCCTTTCTCTTCCGTTTTCATTTACAGTGAAAAAGTCTGCTGCCCTTCAGCATTTTTCACGCTCATAAAAAGGATAGCAGACTTTTCTCTAAGATGACTCTAAAGAAAGGATTCTATTAAATAGTTGTATAGTTCTTAAAGGCGTACATGCTCAAGGAGCCACTTCGCCACGCCATCCTCATCGCACACAGGTATCAGGCCCGCAGCATGCTCTTTCAGCGCAGGGGCGGCATTTTCCACGGCATAGCATTCATCGGAGATGCGGAACATGGAAATATCATTCAGGGAATCTCCAAAGGAAACAATGCGGTCACATTCCCACAGTTCCTTCAGTCTGTTTATGGCATTTGCCTTGGTGGCCTTTTTGGGCATGACCTCACACCAGTACTCCGTCTCATACAATTCCTGCTGAAGGGTACAGGTAAAAAGGCCGCTTGCTGCAATTCTTTCATAAAAAGGCTGAAGAGCTTCTTTTTCACCGATACAGGTAAAATAAAAAATATCGCCTGCGTACAGTCTTTTTTCATCCGATACAGGATTAAGCCTCGGATCACCCTTCCTTTTTCTCAGATAATTAAAACAGCCTTCATTTTCCGTCCCTGACATCCAGCTGAGCCTTTCGATTCCTTCCTGGAAAGAATATACAAATGGGTACAGCCGGAAGCTCTGCAGAAGGGATATGATAAAAGCGCTCTCCTCGGGAGTGAAAAACAGGGAATACAGGGGAATCCCTGTCTCTGCATTATAAATAAATGCGCCGTTATAGGCGATCACCGGAATCCGGGCGGAAAGTCCCTTGGTTACCACGGAAGCGGAAACCAGAGAACGGGCCGTCGCATAAGTAAAAAGCATCCCTTTGTCAACCAGTCCGTTCACCGTATTTATGGTAAACGGGCTTACCGTATCATCGGTACGAAGAAGGGTTCCGTCTAAATCAGTAACATACAATGTTTTCATTTTACAATTCCTCTTTATGCAGTCCGGGCAAAGAAAATCCGTTCGCGAAGAAATAGGCCACCGTCTGGGAACGGGAACTGAATTCTTCTGTTTTCAGCATTTCCTTGATTTCCTCTCTGGAATAAAGTCCGGCTTTGATCTCCTCATTTTCTGAGGTATGGTCGGAAAAACTGCCCTCCGTCTTTACGATCACAAGATAGGTGCTGGTATCGGAAAACCCTACCGCAGAATAGGAAGGCGGCAGAATATCCAGGAAGCGGGAAACGGAAAGGCCGGTTTCCTCATACAGTTCCCGCCTTGCACACTCCTCCACGCTTTCCCCGTCCTGGATCATTCCGGCGCAAAGGTTATAAATGGATTTGTTGATACTCATCCTGAATTCCTTAAGAAGAAGCAGCCTGTCATCCTGAAAAGCCACTATAGTCACACCGTTCACCTGACGCCCGATATCCCCGGCGCAGGAAAGACGGCTGCGGCTTACCAGTTCGAACACCTTCTCCCTGCCTCCTTTGTTCAGGTAGGTCAGTTCATAATTATTCAGATATGAACCTTCATGTATTTTTTTCATACGAAGCAGGCGCATGCTGTCACTCTCCTGTCAGTCTGTTTCATTAAGCTGTTCCCGCAGAGGCCTGCGGATTTTTTTCCTTGTTATTTCCACAAGGCCCAGGGGCGTCATATCAACCACAACCGCTTTCACGGGATCCTGTCTGAGTTCCCGGGAAAGGGCCTGAAGAAGTTCCTGTTTATCGGCGCTGTCCTCCATATTGATAAAATCCACAATAATAATTCCGGAAAGGTTCCGCAGCCGCAGCTGTCTGGCGATTTCTGCGGCTGCCTCCAGATTAATCAGGCGGAACGTATCCCTGATAGCCTTTTTACCGCTGTATTTGCCCGAATTCACATCGATAACCGTAAGGGCCTCCGTGGGCTCAATAACAAGATAACCGCCGGATTTGAGCCACACACGCGTCTCTGTAGCCTCCCTCAGCTTAGCCGATAATCCGTACAGATTCATCAGCGTAACACTCGGATCCTGATAAAGCTTCAGCTTATGCAGTTCTCCGGGACACTGCTGTTCCAGAAAAAGCCTGGCCTCCTCATATAAATCCGGGGAATCGGTAACGATAGCATCATACTGATCATGGTATGTATCCCGGATTTCGGTCAGATAAGCGCTCGCCGGACGGTACAGACAGCTGTAGCAGGTACGGGTTCCGGCTACGGAAAGGATCTGCCCGGCAAGGGAATCCAGCCGCAGAATATCCTGAAGCAGAGGTTCACCCTCTGTCAGCTCCGATGCATTGGTACGGATAATCAGGGAAGACCTTTCCAGAACATTTTTTATTTCTTCCCGTTCCAGGAAACCCTTCAGTATCTTCCGACAGGAATTATCCAGCTTGCCTGAAAAAATCAGCCTGCCCGGACGGCCTGTGGGGAGAAGGACCGCATACCTTCCGGAAAAGGAAAGCTCCGTGGTAACTACCGGATCCTTTGTTTTTACTGCTTCCTTTTCCACCTGTACCAGAACCTCATCTCCTGCAAGCAGCCTCCCGTCATAGGGACGGTTCAGCAGCCGGGGCTCATTTCGGTTATCAAGGGAAAGGAAAGCCCGCTGCCCTTTGGTGAGCTCAAGAAAAGCGGCATTGATATTTTTTACTACATTATTAACTTTTCCTACATAGATGCTTCCCAGCAAACAGGAAACATTTCCGGAAGCTCCCTCCGCTTCCTCTGCGGGGCCAGCCGCCGGAAGCGGATAGGCATTGGCTTCCATGAGCCTTCCCTCACATAAAAGGAGGAATAAAATATGCCTTTCCTGTTTCAGGAAGATAAGCTTTGCATCTTTCAAAAGTCCTCACCCACTTCTTCCAGAGATACAAAAACCGGCTGTTCCTGTGTGCCGGTATTGGTATAGATTTCCGTACGTGTCAGCTGGATTCCCAAGAAAGGAGGCTCCTGCTGCATCCCGGCAAATTTCCACAATGCGCCTAAAAGCAGGGCCGGTTTGATATTGCCTCCGCTGCTGGCATCCACGGTAAATGCAAGAATACCTTCCGGCGTCACCTTACATTCATAAATCCCGGGACGGATATCCATCTGGGATGTCCCTTTCTTGGTTTCCTTTATTACTATAATACTATCCTGCGCCAGAAAATCATTCATAAAACCTTCCAGAAAATGAAAATCGGAGGCAGAATCCTTGAAATGGGCTGTATATCTGGCTGCTGCCACACTGGCCATTGCATTGCCTGCCGTTTCAGGCAGGGCTTTCACGCTGATCACTTCTATCCCCGGGACACAGGCCTCATTCAGACGCCTGCATATCTCGTCTGATTTACCTTCTGCTGAACGCAGTTCTATGTCCATATACTCCCCATAGCTGCACATCCCCACCCCGAGCGGCGATGCAAAGCTCATTATCTGGTGAGGGCTGAAGCCTGTGGAATAGGCGACATCTATTCCCGCTCTGCGCAGCGCCTTCTGGAAAAAACGCATGACATCAAGATGGCCTATAAAACGCATATTATCATATTTGGCAAATTTCACACGTACCTTCATGCCTGCACACCTCCTTCCGTACCGGCCGCATATTCCGCCGGGCCGTCACCCGCATGCAGATGCGCATATTCCTTAAGAGTCTGAGCCGCGCCATCCTCAATTTCACCTGCATCATTCCTTTTTTCAAAACAGATCCCTCCGCCGAAACGGGCCGCGCCGCATCCCTGGCACTGCCTTTTACAGTTTGGCGTTACTATGCCTTCCTGGGCGCGTAGCCATTCTCTCTTTAAGAATTCTTTGGAAACGCCGCAGTCAAGGAAATCCCAGGGGAAGATCTCGTCCAGCCCTCTTTCCCTGGTGGTGTAAAAATCAATATCCAGGCCGCATTCGGCAAAGGTTTCCAGCCATACATCATTCTTAAAGAATTCACTCCAGGAATCGTAAAGACAGCCTTTTTCATAGGCCTTGCGTACGACTTCTCCGATCCTCCGGTCACCTCTGGCAAATACGCCTTCAAGCATACTCACATCTGCTTCATGCCAGTTATATTTAATCCGTTTCTGGTTCAATTGTTCTCTCACCGCCGTTTTAGTCAGACGGGCCTTATCCAGGAATTCATCCTTTGTGTTCATTTTTGCCCACTGGAATGGAGTAAAAGGCTTAGGGATAAAGAAAGAGGTACTGGCCACTATCTGTACCTGTCCCGTCCTCTTTTCTTTGGGGACTGTCTCAAAGAAAAGAGCGGCAATCTTATTGGAAAGCTCAGCTATGCCCCTGATATCCTCTTCTGTTTCCGTAGGAAGACCCAGCATAAAGTACAGCTTTACCCTGGTCCAGCCTCCTTCAAAGGCCATAGCGGCGCCTTTCAGTATAACCTCTTCCGTCAATCCTTTGTTAATCACATCACGCAGCCTCTGACTGCCTGCTTCCGGAGCAAAAGTAAGACTGCTCTTCTTCACATCCTGTACCTTACTCATGATATCCAGTGAAAAGGCATCAATGCGCAGAGAAGGCAGAGAAATATTCACCATACGTTCCCGTCCGGTTTCCATGAGGAAGGTTACAAGCTCCTCCAATTTGGAATAATCGCTGGAGCTTAAGGAACTCAGGGAAATTTCCTCCTGTCCCGTACTATCCAGCATATCCACCGCACACTGCTTCAGCATATCCACATCCCGTTCCCTTACCGGACGGTAAAGCAGACCCGCCTGGCAGAAACGGCAGCCCCGGATACATCCTCTCTGTATTTCCAGAGTCACTCTGTCCTGGGTGATTTTGATAAAGGGAACCAAAGGCTTTCTCGGATAATAGGTTTCCGTCAGATCCATCTGGATCTGCTTCAGAATAGTTCGGGGTACTCCTTCCACCGTTGGTTCAAAGGATGCAATGGTGCCGTCCTCTTTATAAGAAACTTCGTAAAGGGAAGGCACATACATTCCCGGCAGACCGGCGGCCTGTATCAGGAATTCCCGGCGGCTGATCCCGTTTTTTTTGTATTCTTTATACATGTCCAGAAGATTCCGGTAAACGGTTTCCCCCTCGCCGATATAGAAAATATCAAAGAATTCGGCAATTGGCTCCGGATTATAAGTACAGGGGCCTCCGCCGATTACAATGGGATGGGATTCATCCCTGTCCTGAGCCAGCAAAGGAATGCCTGACAAATCCAGGATTTGGAGAATGTTTGTATAACACATTTCATACTGAATGGTGATGCCGAGGAAATCAAAATCCTTTACCGGATCCTGGGATTCCAGGGCAAAAAGAGGGATGCCCTTCTCTCTCATGATCTTATCCAAATCCACCCATGGGGAATAAACACGTTCACACCAGGTATCTTCCCAGCTGTTAAACATATCATATAGGATTTGAATGCCGAGATGGGACATCCCGATTTCGTATACGTCCGGAAAGCACATCGCAAAACGTACTTCTACCTTTTCTTTGTCCTTCATGACGGCATTGACTTCATGCCCGATATACCGGGCTGGTTTGTCTATTTTTAACAATATTTCGTCGCTCAAAGCTAGTTTATTCATTGCAAAAACACCTTTTTATTGTGCAATTTATACAAACACAATTTCTCTCATTAATGATAATAACATATCGATAATACGATATGCGCTGCTTCTTACAGCCTCGTTTTCGGGCTGTTTTTGCATCAATTTCAGGGTTGGGCGACAGTTGCCCCAAAAACCTGATTTTTGATACAAAGTGGTACTGAATGAACATTCAGGTAAGATATAACATGCAGTCTGCATCAGTTAATGGCACAAACAGCTCCTCTATTCCCAATTCAGGCCCGTTTTCCAGGCGAATGCCATCCCACACTTCTGAAAGAATGGAACAGTCAAAAACAGTCTCTTCCTGGTAAACATATATATCCTCTGTGAAATCAGGAGAATGATGACCAAGAAACTCAGAAATGGCTTTCATGTTGACTTCGTTATGTTTCAGAACACTGGCATACATATGCCTCAGATCATGCCAGTGTATCTCCCGTAAGCCGCACATATTGGTCAATATATGAAAATCTTCTGTAAAACTGTTTCTATGAAAGGGTTTACCATTACAGTGGCAGCAGATATATCCCATATCCTGTAAATCGGAAACAAACAATTTTTGATGTTCAAACCACGCTCGTTTTATGGTTATCTCATCAATGACCCATTTAGGGGCAGGTATACTCCTCATACCATTTACAGTTTTGGTGACGATATTTCCTTTTTTCAGATTTCCATTCTCATCAAAGTCCTGTCCCAGCTGGCTTCTTACATATATTGTCTGAGATGAAAAATCAATATCAGAAAATTTGAGTGCACCATAACTGACCTTACATCGTCATCTGCATCCATAACGCCACAATAGATATTGAATGTGGTAAGAACTGATTTGTGCCCCAAAAGTTTACTGATATCCTCTAAGGGAATCCCTTTTTCAATGAGCATTGTTGCAAACTGATGCCTTAATGCATGAAAAGAAATTTGTGGTATGCCGGCATAATTACAGGTCCTCTTAAGTGCATTCCAAAGTGAAGTTTTCTTATTCCTTTTTCCTGAAGGGGAAAGCGCCACATATTCGGAATCAAGATCCTGCTGTCCCTGAGCTAACCGATTCTGGATGATTTTCTCGTTAAAAGCTCTTTTTTTCTCCAACTCATCGAACAGGAAACCTGGTACGTGAAGAAGCCTGAAACTACCTGCTTTAGGGTCTTTTTCCTCCATATAATAACTATATGAATAATCCCCATTATTATCTGCCAGTTGATAATTTGTAGTATACTGTCTTGAAATACGGATCGTATGCTTTTCCGGATCGAAATCATCGTAACGTAATCCCCTGATCTCCCCAGTCCTGAGTCCGGCAAAAAGGCCGAGGAGGATTTCAAAATAATAACCCGGATGTTTGGACGCTTCATTGATTAATTTTTTCAATTCCGCTTTTGGCAACAGTTTTATCTTCGGGACTGATCTTTTAACGTTCATTAAATCATCCCTGATATCCCTGGGGATCAAACGGTAAGCGTATGCATCTTTGAGCATCTTCCTCAAGAACTTAACAGCAGTTTCTCCTGCAGAATCACATATTGGAATGCAGCTCACAATAATATCATTAATATAATCTGCGGTGATATAATTCAGAAGGATATCCTGTTCAATATTGGGGATAATTAAATTGCGGACTGCCCATAAACCAATTGTCTTAGTACTTGTAGATGTACTTTCGATAAAAATATCAGTTAACCAGTATTCAATATATTCTTTAAATGTATATTGTATATTGGCAATTTTTTTAATCCGCTTTAAATCAAATTCATATTGGGCATCGCTAATTTCCTTAGCATCTTCTGCCTCCTTACGAGAACGGAAACCTCCTTCCTGAGTATAAGAGATCATGAAATTGTTCAAATTAACTGAACGTTTCAAAAATCTCCAACTATTATTTATAAAAACTATTTCTTTCTCCATTTTTTACCTCCGTCAGTATTCCCAATGGAGAAATTGATAATCCATATAAATTGTACTATACGCTTTTTGCAATGTCAAATCGTAGTGAAATGTGTTGTTATGAAATATCCTGCATTGAACCGTCCAGCCAATTATCAAAACTGGACTTGATAATTCTATAGTTGTTGCCAACTTTGATAACACGGAACGGCGCTTTATCCTCATACACTTTTTTGACGTATTCGTAGGCTCTTGTTCGTCCAATACCAAGGATGTCCTTGATTTCTGATATACTATAGACTTTTGATTCCATATTTTCACCTCACAATCACAATAAATGGTTAAATACAAATAAAATATGTAAGATTTGAGAATGAAAATGGAAGGTACAGGAATTATACGAATATTTTATTTATTTCACTATTGCAGCTGGATACATAAATTTTGTTAAGCATAAATATATATGCCTCAGGTCGATGATAAAAAAGACAGCCATAAAGGCTGTCTCAATGGCATCAACCAGTTTTATTTCATGTAAAACCGATAGACGGGGAACCCGGCATAAATGAACCTTGAAAATTGCAGATATATTTAGACACTGGCAGTATCCGCCACCCTTGACGGCACACCAAAACAATGCTCTGAACGTCTTACCGACGGCGAAGAACTCAAGAACAGATAAGATTTCACCGTCTGCGTCACAGCATGATAGTATTGTTTTGGTGTGCCATCAAGGGCAGGTCCCATCGGGATGGCTGTGTTTTTACCTCCGGCCCGGAATCTAAGAACAGATGCTGCCGGCTTCCTGTTGCTCCTGTAAATGGAGAATGGTCTGCTGGCCGAGCAGGATCAGGAGCTGCCACTTCCCAGGCATGTTGTCAGCACCCTCCAGCATATCGACTGGATTGAGCACCCGGTAGTGGCTGTGCTTATGGGGACGGAGGAAGTTGTAGTAAGCGACCCAGAGTGCCACGTTATAGTTGGCGCCATTATAATTGTCGTAACCGCAGCTGACCCGGTAAGTGGATTTAAATGTGCGGTTAAGCCGTTCGATCATCTGCTTGTAGGGGCGGAACTCCTTAGAGACCGCATCATCGTTTGTGAGCCCAATTACCTGGGTGATGTCAAACCGGAAGCTGTCCCCCAGTTCCCGTGCGAACTGCTGGGTGGCCAGGGGATAGGCACTATATCCGTCGGCAATAAACCGGAACTTTTCGGGCAGCCTTTTCATGCCCCGGAAAGCCATGCGCATGGCAAGGATGCACGGCCCGACGGAGCGGTTGTCTGAAACCTGGTAGCCGAGGATGGAACGGGAAGCGGCATCCATGATGAACCAGAGGTAGCCTTTGATGCCCCGGACCTTGATATAAGTCTCATCTGCCGTAAAGATGAAGGACTTTGGATATTCGTAGTGGTCAACAAAGGGCTTAATGACAATGGCGGCAGTTAAAAATAGTGTTTAGTTATTTTGAAAAACTTCATCCAAATTCCAAAATCTCGAATCTACTATTGCACCAATTGGGCAAACTGTCTCGCATTCACCACAGCCTATACATACATTTTGATCTATTACGGCTTTCGTATCATCATCATTATACGAAATAGCATTTACAAGACAATCATCCATACAAGCACCGCACGTGACACAATCATCGTTAACAAAATACTTTTTTTTATTTTTTATTTTTTCAACTTCAATAGTTTGAATGTTTTTTTCAGGTTTAGGTTCACGCACCCATCCTCTTAATGAATATAACTCAGCAATTTCATTTATAGCCTTTATAATTCCAAGTTCAATATCTTTGTTATCGGAAGCAAAACAAACTACTTTGGATAAAACAATCTCTCGAAATGCAGCCATCTTATCTGGATACTTTTGCTCCATAACATTTTTATATCCCATTTTTTCTATTTTGGTTTGCAAAAGCTCATCATTAATCACTATTGAAAATGCGGGAATACCTTTACTTACAGCATACTCATATTCAAGCTGGGTATAACCTTTTTGAGAACATGGTTCAATAGACCCATAACGGCCGCCCAAAATAAGAAGATAGATATCACTTTCATCAATCCATCTGTAGATAGTTTGGAGCTGTGAAGCATTACCGGCTTTAAACAATTCCATTCCGGCTGGTATGTGCCCAGCTTCAAGAATAGCCTGAACAGCTGCCTGGCGTTCTTCCTGTAAATCAGTATATGTAGACGAGATAAATATTTGATATTTTTTCTTCATATTCTAATCCCTTTATATAACGGAGATATAATAATATATATCATTTTTCTATTCTTTCAACGAAATTAATTGGCGAGTAATCATTTATTGGACATTCTATTAATCCAACAAATTCAAGGTTTTTAAGATTACTAAGCGCAGAAATATCACTTAAATTATTACAAATCATTATTTAGTGGAAAAATGATTGGTGATGGAACGTCAATATTAAGAACAACGCATAACGATATTATAGCAATTATAATACCTGCAATACTTTGATATTTGTCTTCTTTCTTAAATCCAATAATAAGCAAAATTACAGATACAATAACAAGTACAATACTTATACAGCATAAAACTATATACATTTCAATCCCCATCATCCATAAGTCATCAATATAAAGTGTATCATTCACTGTCTATATGGTAAAGGACATAATTATAGTAAAAAGCATCTCCTGCCATACTAAATAAGTCTAGTATTAACCAAACTTTACAAAAAATTAATTGCATCTTTAGAAATTAAGATAGAAGAAGATATTACTACTATGGAAGAAACATTCTGTGATTTCAGATGTATATCAATAATTGTTTATTTATTATGAATTGAATTTACTAATTTGTATTCCTTTTGATTATCTTGACTTAACAATCAATAAATCGCAATATGCTGAAATGGGGATAAACCGTTTTGTATTTGCCAGTCTGGCTATAATATTGTTCATATGGATTGTTTTTTTACTCCTAGAGAATAATTCGAAATATTTATTTTATTCGATAATATATACTATCTTTCTTATGTTTACCAGTGTCATTATGTTTTCTGATATTATCAGTATCAAGGGAAAATTTTTCAGGTTCCACAGTCAGCTCATGCATATGCTTATGTACTTTTTGTATTCACCGTTTAATGTATTACTGCATAATCAAACAGACAGATATTTTTATGGGAAACAAATGCTTGTAGCAGTGCCTTACATCTCATTTTTATTTTTAATAAGTTATTGCACATGGCTAAATAAAGCCTCAAAGAAAAAGGAAAATATTATTATTTTTTTTTTAATTCTAAGTAACTATATTTCACTTGCGGTTACATCGCTCTATTCTCAATATCCGTTTTTAACAAAAGAAGCGGCTATTATATCATGTGTGAATTTTTTGATATGGCTGCTTGCTATAT
>OLQH01001638.1_pt1 | contig 16256 bp, 15 predicted proteins | sample 1672671 | NCBI WGS metagenome assembly OLQH01 (sample SAMEA3136712, study PRJEB25190) | human gut metagenome
TTCTGATCGTACCTACGTTAATGCCGGACAGCTCGGCTAACTGTATCTGACTGTATCCTCTAAATTCCCGGAATGCCCGGATGTTTTTACCTACCACAGTGATGCCTCCTCAATAATATTTGTGATCTATTCTAGCACAAAAGTGACTGTAAAGGAGTACAATATGAGAACGAATTATATGATGACGGTTGATGAGGTTATGGAAGAACTGGGCGTTAAACATAGTAAGGCATATTCCATTCTGAAACAGCTCAATGATGAACTAGCAAAGGAAGGATATGTGGCAGTTCGTGGAAAGATTCCATGTCCCTATTGGGAAACAAAATTTTATGGATGCTCTCAAAGCGCAGTTTAAAGGAGAGGGTAGAATGCCAGCTTACAAGGACAAAACAAAAGGAACCTGGTATGTGAGCTTCAGTTATATTGACTGGACAGGAAAGAAAATACAGAAGCTGAAAAGAGGGTTAAAAACATGGTATCATTGAAAATGAGTCACCCATAAAGAATACATGTAAGCAAAAATCAAATATGATATGAAAAAATAGCACGTTGATTGAAAAACGTGTCTTTTTCTGTTGGCAAGGAATTGAATAGTGGCTGTTAGTTTGATACAATAAAATGGATTATACGATATTGAGGGTGGAAAATTATGCCGACGAAAGAACCGCGTTTTCATGGCGAAGTTACAGAAAAAAGCCACAAAAACATGAGTAAGATACGTGGAAAAGATACAAGTATAGAGGTTGTGCTGAGAAAGGCGCTATGGCATAGGGGATTTCGTTATCGAAAAAATTACAAGGGATTGCCGGGGAGGCCAGATATTGTTCTGACTAAGTATCGTATTGCGATTTTTTGTGATAGTGAGTTTTTCCATGGGAAAGATTGGGAAATACTGAAGCCACGACTAGAAAAAGGTAAAAATCCAGATTATTGGGTTAAGAAAATAGAGCGAAATATCCAGAGAGATGAAGAAAAGGACCAGCAATTAAATTTTATGGGGTGGACTGTGATACATTTCTGGGGGAAGGATATTTTGAAGGATACAGAACAATGTGTCAGAGTGATAGAAGAGACGATATTTGATCAGAAACTGGAAGAAGTAGACGATGAAGAGGAAATGTAATGATGAATTATTTGGAAGAATACGATGAAACAGATCCTATTTCAATTGAAACATATGCAAAAAGGTTGATTGGAAAAACATTTGCAGATGTGTGTAAGCAGGATGATATCACCAAAGCTATGGTTGTCAGAGAGACAACAAATTATGAAGCAAAGCACGAGAATAAGAAGCGAAAAGGTGGTCTGGGAGAACTGATAGAAGAGAGATATTTTCACTATCAGACGAATAATGATGCACGTCCGGATTTTGATAAAGCAGGTGTAGAATTAAAAGTAACACCGTACAAACAAAACAAGAATGGGACACTGGTAGCCAAGGAAAGATTGATATTGACCATGATTGACTATTTTTCAGTTGTTAATGAAACATTTGAAGATAGTCATATGTGGCAAAAGGCCCGATTGATTTTATTAGTGTATTATCTGTATCAACAAGAGATAAAGAACCGATTGGATTATCGTATTGGATATGTGAAGCTGTTTGCACCGCCAGAGCAAGATATAAAAATCATAGCACATGATTTTGCGGTTATTGTTGAGAAAATCCGAAACGGAAAAGCACATGAATTATCTGAAGGAGATACGTTGTATTTAGGAGCAGCACCAAAGGCAGCAACAGCGAAGGACCGGAGGAAGCAGCCATTTAGTGATGAATTAGCAAAACCGCGGGCATTTGCATTTAAGAATTCATACATGACATATGTCCTGAACAATTATATTATTCCTGGGAAAAATACATATGAACCGATTATCAAGGGTACGGCAGAGGAGTCTTTTGAAGATTATGTTGTGCGCAAAATAGATGCGTATTATGATTGGTCAGTTACTGATTTATGTAATAAATTTCATATAGAATATCAAAAAAAACCGAAAAGCCTGGAGGCAATGTTAGCATATCGGATGTTGGGAATAAAAGGAAACCATGCGGAAGAATTTGAAAAAGCTAATGTAGTAGTTAAGACGATACGTATTGAGAAAAATAATAAGATAAAAGAAAATATGTCATTTCCTACTTTTAAATTTAAAGAGTTAGTAGAGGAAGACTGGGAAGATTCTACATTCGCAAATTATTTACGTGAAACTAGATTTTTGTTTGTAGTTTATAAGTTTGATGAACAAGATGAATTAAGATTAAAAGGCTGTCAGTTCTGGAATATTCCATATGATGATTTGGAAAGTAACGTAAAGTCGGTTTGGGAAAAGACACAAAGAGTGCTTCGTGAGGGGCTTCAGATAGAAAAGAAAAATGGAAAGAATTATAATAATTTTCCGAAATCATCAGAAAATCCAGTGTGCCATGTAAGACCACATGCACAAAATTCAAAAGATACTTATGAACTTCCGGATGGAAGAAAGTATCCAAAGCAATGTTTCTGGTTAAATAATAGTTATATTTTGTCGCAGTTGGATAAGAATTTTATTGAGGATTGATAATGGGTAATAAAGAATACAAAACTCCAGAAGAAGTAAAACAGAGAGCGGAAGAAGCAATAGGACATTCGTTCAAAGAAATTTTTGAATTAGCTCAGAAATTTCAACAAGAAAATGGATTAAAAGAGAAGCATGGAAAGGGAGATATCGGGCAAGCCTATGAAGAAGGTTGGTTTAACTATGCGTGTAATGAAGAAGCTGAACCAGATTTTAAAGATGCAGGCGTTGAATTGAAAGTAACTCCGTTTTTGATCAATAGTAGAGGATATAGAGCGAAAGAGAGATTATCACTTGGAAAAATCAACTATAGAGACGAAAATTGGAATGAGTATGAAGAGAGCAGATTTTGGACCAAAAATCATCATCTGCTGGTTATGTATTACCAGTATATTAAGGGTATAAAACGTGAAAAGTTTAGTGTAGAGAAAGTAGATGAAATCTTGCTAGAAGAATTACCAGAAAGAGATCAGATGATTATTCGACATGACTGGGAAAAAATCGCACGTTATGTAAAAGAGGGAAAAGCACACGAATTATCAGAACGAGACTTTATGTATCTTAGTCCTGCTCGAAAAGGAAGTGGCGGAGATGAGAAAGTAAAGTACGATGACAGATATCCAAAAGCAAAACCGAGAGCATATTCATTTAAAAAGTCATATATGACAAAATTGTTTAATGAGAGAATGCTTGCTCCAGAGGAAATATCTTATATTTTGCCAGATACGGTATTGCCAAAGGAAAAAGAGTTTGATGATATTCTGATTGAAACTCTGAAACCATATTTTGGGAGAACGATTGATTCACTGAAAAAAGAATTACCTAATTATCGTAGTGGGTATAGCGAAAAGAACGATATTATTAAACAGATATACAAGAGTGAGAATAATCTAGACGAAACAGATGAATTTCAAAAAGCTAACTATAAATTAAGAACACTTACGGTCGATGAAAAAGGAACACCAACGCAGGATATGTCATTTTCAGCGTTTGATTTTGATGGATTATTGAAAGAGAGGAACTGGACAGAATCTATTGTCTATGATGAGATGGTAGATTCAAAGTTTTTGCTTGTGATATTTTCAAAGAATGCAGAGGGAAAAGAGATTTTGAACAATGCCCTGATATGGTATGTTCCGAAAAAAGATGCAAGTAAAGTAAAAGAAGTTTGGAAAGAAGCAAGAAAAGTTATTAAAGATGGAATAAAACTACGCCAGAAACTATCACATGACAGAGAGGGAAGATTAATATTCGTATATGAAAATAATTTTCCGAAAAGCAACTTTAATAAAGTGGCACATGTAAGAAATAAAGCTGGAGAGAGCGAATATTTTTGTGAAAATGCTAATTCAGTAAGGTTGAAAAAACCTGCAGAGGTTATCACGCTAAAAGAAATTCCGGAGGAATTGAAAGATACTCTGATACCTACTGGAGAATACATGACAAAACAATGCTTTTGGTTTAACAAGAAATATATGAAACAGCAGATTAAAGATTTTATAAAATCATACTAAAAAATAGAAAAGGATCTTTACAAGAATATAAAAATGGGTTATTATATTCAAGAACGATCGTTCGACAATAAAAAGAAGAGGTAAAAGAAGTGAAGAAAACAGTTTGCGAATTGTTCGCCGGAGTAGGCGGCTTTAGATGTGGGCTTAATAATATAAGAACAGCAGAAGATTATGGAAAAGAAGAAAAATGGGATACAGTTTGGTTTAGTCAGTGGGAGCCAGCAGAGAAAAGTACACAGTACGCACATGACTGTTATGTATATCGATTTGGAACACGATTAGATAATAATGGTGACGATACCACGAATTATAATATTGAAGATGTAGATAAGACAACACTTCCTGACTTCAATTTGCTTGTCGGGGGATTCCCGTGCCAGGACTATTCTGTAGCTTCTTCATTAGCTACTTCCAAAGGACTCGAGGGGAAAAAAGGAATTTTATGGTGGTCAATACGTGAGACATTGGAAGCTAAAAAACCGGCATTTGTATTATTAGAGAATGTTGATAGATTATTGAAGTCTCCGGCAAAGCAAAGAGGAAGAGACTTTGGTGTGATTCTTGCATGTTTTCGAGATGAAGGATATACCGTGGAATGGCGTGTGATAAACGCTGCGGAATATGGATATCAGCAGAGACGTCGTAGAACATTTATTTTTGCCTATAAAAATAATACAAAATATGCAGATAGAATTTTGAAATCAGTGGGATATGCAGATGTATTAAAAGAAGAGAGTATGGAAAATGCAATCTTAAAAGAAGGTTTTTTTGCAGAAACATTTCCGGTAAATAAAGCAGAATCTACTAAGATAAAAATTAAAGAACTTCCGCTAGAAGTAGGTGAAGTATCTGAAACATTTCAATGTGCATTTGAAAATTCTGGAATAATGAAAGACGGAATAATATACACAATGAAGACTGTTCCAAATTATCATGGAAAGCAGATTACGCTTGGCGATGTTATGGAAACTGGACAAGTAGAAGAACAGTATTTTATCCCAGAAGAAAAATTATATTATACGGATCCAACGGTTACACACAGCGATGAAACGGAGCAGCGTCTTCCAAAGGAAAATAGACAGACCTGGCAGTATTTGAAAGGGGCAAAGAAATTGTTACGTACAAGTTCGACAGGTCATGAATATATTTTTTCAGAAGGAGCTATTTCTATGATCGATCAGGAGGATAAACCGGCACGTACAATGCTAACATCAGAAGGCGGATTCAGTAGAACAACTCATATTGTGAAAGATAAGATGACTGGAAGAGTGAGATTGCTTACTGCAACAGAAGCAGAACGAATCCAGGGATTTCCTACAGATCATACAAAGTATTGTCTGGTTAAAGGAGAGACAGTGGAAATGCCATTGAGAAAACGTAGATTTATGATGGGAAACGCATTGGTGGTTAATTTGGTGGAAGATATGGAGAAAACTTTAAATCAGATATTTGAAAATGAATAATATTGTTAATGATAGGAGAAAGTCAGGTTATGGCATTTGAAGCAAAGGATGAAACTGTTGGAGAATTATTAAATAAAGTTGTTTTCTCGGTTCCACGAAATCAGAGAAGATATGTATGGGAAAAAGAACATTGGGAGGAATTGTTAGAAGATATACTTTTTTCATGTAGAGCTGGTAAAAAAGCACATTTTTTAGGAAGTATTGTTTTAAAAGATGAGGGCAAAAAAGAAGGCATTGCTAGATATACTATTATTGATGGACAACAAAGAGTGACAACTATTACTTTGATTTTGATAGCGATAATGAAATTGTTTGTTGAGAAAAATATGCAAGATGAATTTTTGGGAACAATTGACTATGTGATGACTACAAACAACAGAAATCAAAAAATGCCAATATTAACTTCCGATTATCATTTATCTTTAGAAAAAATTATAAATAGAATTGTGGAGTTTGATAATAGTGAAGCAATAACGATAGATGCATTTGTGAATTCGTGCATCTTATCATCGACTAAGGATAAAAAAATTGGAGATGCAATTAAATTTTTTTATAAAGCAATTTCTGCTGAACTGGAAAAAGAAAAGGGTAATGCAAATGAAAAACTTTTAGAAATACGAGATGCAATTATCGAAATGGTTTTAGTAAGTATTATTTCATCAACAGAAGAGGATTCATATACTATTTTTGAAATACTGAATGCAAGAGGACAAGAACTGGAACAGTATGAGTTGTTAAAAAATTATATTATGAGATATATCGAACCAGTAGAAAATCGAGATTCGGCAAAAGAAAAATGGGAAGAAATGGAACGGGAGTTAGGACCATACATAAAGAAATTCATCAATCAGTATGCATGGCATAAATATGGTATTATTGAAGGAATGTCAACATATCGCATAATACAGAAAAAAACTAAAGGTACAAATGTGAATGAACTGTTAGATGATATATTGATAAAGGCAAGGTATTATTGTAAGTTTATAAAACCAACAAATGGAGATGATGGAAATTGCTTAGACTATGAATTCAGAATATATTCATTCTTTAAAAGTAAGCGTCAAGAACAATTTAGACCATTAATGTTGAGTTTGTTACATCAAAGAGAATTAGGAAGATTAAGTGAATCTTTGTATGAACAAACTTTGAAATATTTATATAATTTCTTTGTATGTTACACGATTATTGGGAAAGAAAAATCTAATAACTTGCGTGACACAATAATACAGTATGCATATACACTTGAAAATGATTATTCAGATGAGAAGTTATTAGAGTTTGGGGAAACATTAAAGAAAAAGATACCAAGTTATGAATGGTTCGAAGGATCATTTAGTAATTTAGGATGGTCTCATCACACTGAAATTTTCAAAAATTCAAAGGATAAGGAAAGAGTAAAGTTGACATTAGAAATAATAGAAAAATTTGTTTCACAAAGATTTGGTATTGATGACTTTACAATAGAACATATTTTGCCAGATTCTCAAGGAGAAGCTAATACACATATAGGGAATATGATACCATTAGAAAGCAGATTAAATGGATTGTGTAAAGATAAAAAATTGGAAGAAAAATATGATTTATATGAAAAATCAAATTTTATTACAGCAAGAGGAATAAAAAATCGCTATGCTGAAAAAGAGTTTAATCCTTCGCAAAGAACGAAATATTTGGCGAAATTGGTTTATAATAATATATTGGAATTAGAACAGATTGATGTGAAAAATAAAAAGAAGAGTGTGTGATAACATCATGATAACAAAAGTTCCAAAAACCACACGGACACAGCGGGAAATCCGGATTTCTTCCCACAAACCACACGAAAAAGTACTATTCGTACACCGCAATACACCAGTCTGATATCGTGAAGGTGGACGTACAGTAGGATCAGGAAGAGTTGCTACAATCATCGAGTAATTCTTACTTCTACGATTGAATTTAGGATAATATTTATGAGACTCAGAAAGTTTAGGCTTTCTGGGTCTTTTTTGTTGTGAGCAAATATAAAACAAGCTATAATAAAAGAGACACATTGGTCGTAAGGCAAAATTAATAGGAGGATCCGAATGAATCAAACATTAAAGCTGCCAGTTGGAATTGAGAATTTTGAAGATATTCGCAAGTTAGGATTTTATTATATAGATAAGACAAAATTAATTGAACAGCTCTTACAAAATTGGGGAAAAGTAAATCTGTTTACACGACCACGTCGTTTTGGAAAGACACTCAATATGAGTATGTTACGTACTTTTTTTGAAATTGGTATGGATAAATCACTTTTTGAAGGTCTATATATTTCTAAAAATAAAGAATTATGTGATGAATATATGGGTAAGTATCCAGTAATCTTTCTGTCATTGAAAGGAATCGATGGATTAACTTTTGAAGAAGCGATTATTCGGATTACAACGATTATTAAAAATGAAGCACGGAGACACCATTATCTTAAAAATAGTGATAAATTAATAGAAGAAGAGATTAAGCAATTTCAGAGCCTTTTGGATGGAAAGGCTGATGATATAACAGATAGTATCAGACTATTATCAGAACTTTTGTGCAAATATTATGGAAAAAAGACAATTATTATTATTGATGAATACGATGTTCCGCTAGATAAAGCTTTTCAGAAAGGCTATTATGATGAAATGATTGAACTCATGAGAAGTCTTTTGGGGCAAGCACTAAAAACAAATGATTTTCTACAATTTGCAGTTTTGACAGGATGTCTTAGAATTTCGAAAGAAAGCATTTTCACCGGACTTAATAATTTTGAAGTTTTATCTATTCTCAATGTTCAGTATGATGAATGTTTTGGATTTACCGATACAGAAGTGAAAAAGATTCTTAGCGATTATAATTTATCAGATCATTACCTTCAGATTAGGGAGTGGTATGATGGTTATCGTTTTGGAAATACAGATATCTATTGCCCATGGGATGTGATTCGTTATTGTAAAAGTCTATGTGCGGATCCCGATGCATTACCAGAAGATTTTTGGTCTAATTCTAGTGGAAATGAAATTGTTCGCAGATTTATAGATAAGGCAGATATTCAGACAAAGAATGAGATTGAGCGTTTGATAAGTGGAGAGTGTATTGAAAAGGAAATTGTAGAGGAGCTTACCTATAATGAGTTAGATAAGAGTATAGAAAATTTGTGGAGTGTGCTTTTTACAACAGGATATCTAACACAACAAGGACGAACTCAAAATGGTAAATATCTTTTGTCGATACCAAATACAGAGATAAGAAATCTATTTACAAAGAAAATCAAAGAATGGTTTAGTGATGTTTCAAAAAATGATGGAAAAACACTAGAAATATTTTGTAATGCATTTATAGAGAAAAAACCAGAAGAAATTGAACAGCTTTTTGGAGATTATCTATGGAATACGATCAGTATAAGAGATACAGCAATCGCAAAAGAGAAGAAAGAAAATTTTTATCACGGAATTTTACTTGGTCTTCTTGGATATAAGTCAAGCTGGCTTATAAAATCAAATGCAGAATCAGGAATCGGATACAGTGATATTCTGATAGAAGCTCCGGAGAATCGAACGGGAATTGTCATTGAATTAAAGTATGCCGAAGATGGGAATATGGATGCAGCATGCAAGCAAGCTTTAAAACAGATTGAAGATAAAGACTATATTGCTAAATTGAAGCAAGATGGAATGCGAAATTTCATAAAATATGGGGTTGCTTGTTATAAGAAAGACTGTAAAGTCATGATTTATGAAGAATAAAAACAACTGATGATGGGAGATATAAATATGGGGAAAGAAACATTTGAAGAGAAGAAAGCTCATTGCACGATAGGAATAATTGGACATCGAGGTCATGGAAAAACGACTTTAACAGATGCAATTAAAAAAACTCTTACAACAAGAGAAGAGAGAAATATAAGCTTGACATCTAGCATTGAATATGGAGCTATCCTAGTAGTATCTGCAATAGATGGAATCATGTCACAAACAGCAGAACAGATCATGATTGCTCATCATATGGGAATGCAACATATCGTAGTATTTATGAATAAATGTGATATGGTAGATGATATGGAAATGCTGGAATTGGTAGAAATGGGGATTCGTGCCCAACTATATCAGTGCGGATTTGTTGAATCTGATATTCCGTTTATCTATGGATCTGCTTTAAAAGCCCTTGAAGATTCAGATGGAGAATGGGGAGATAAGATCATGGAATTGATGGATGCGGTGGATAAATACATTCCAGATTCACAGCCTGAAATGGATCAAGATTCCTCTATACATACAAAGTTTACAGCAGAAGTATACATGTTAGATATCAATGAAGGTGGACGAGACACAGGATATTTTGATGGTGACCGTCTGCAGTTTTATTTCAAAACGACAGATGTAACAGGAGAGATTCAATTGCCAATAGAAATAGATATGGCTATGCCAGGGGAAACACTGGATATAACAATTGAATTAATTCAACCAATTAAGATAACAGAAGAAGAACCTTTTATCATTCGTGATGATGAATGTACGGTTGGATTGGGAAGAGTTGGTAGGATTATCGAAGAATGATTCTTTTTTTCGAAATAAATTGTGCAAGATATAAGATAAATTAAAGTAAGAGGGGACAAAAATAAGTCAATATGGTAGACTAAAACTATCAGATAATGGATAGCGTTAGACACTATCAATAAAGGAGGAACTATATGAAAAAGAAAATGAAACTAAGGATTAGCGCTGTAATGCTATCAATTGTGTTAGCATGCACAATGGTAATCACACCATCAGCTTTTACAGCCAGACAGGTATCAGCGGAGGAATCAAAAGATACCGAAGTCAATGTAAGCAAAATGAACAGGTTAGAAAAATGGGCGCTGGTCATGGGAACATTGGAAAATGATAATGACAAGGTAATTAGCAATGATACGGCAGCAATGTATATAGCATTATGCTATGCTGGAAATTATCCAAGAAACCAACTGAAGAATGCACATATATAGGAGACAATGAGAATGCAGATGGCACTAGAACTATGTATGGAGTATGGACTGATTCGAATTCAGCAGCAGGAACGAAGAGGGAAACAACTTATGTGGCATTGGATTTAGATCAGGAGAATAGAATAATTTCTTATCGCACATTAAGTAGCGATGACGTAGATTTAACAGTAGATTTTTATGAAACAGATGATGATGGCAATAATATAAGATCATATGAAAGTAATGGAAAAGTATTTATTCCATTTGAGCAAAAAGCAGAAGTTAGTTATTACATTACTATTATTGATAGAAAGAATGAGCAAACTGTACAGTTTGATGAGTATGATCTAGTTGGAAATATTTTTGAGCTAAGTCTATCTAGTGATAATGATAATATTGCAGAAATCTATGATGGTGCGGATGCAGTTTATACAGGCAATGAAAAAGGTTCTACGGAAATAACCTATGAATTAAAATCAGTAAAAAGCGGGAATGTAGTTTTTACCGATACACTTCCATGTACAGTATATTCACTTTCTATTGAATCAGGAAATATATTTGGAAATTATGTATTACCAGATGAGAGCAGAGAGGCGACAGCGAATCTCGAAGGATATGATGGACCGGTTGTATATGAATGGTCTGTAAATGATGGCATTATGGAGAAATCAAATGAAAAAACATGCAGGATTACAGCTCCGTCAAATCCAGTGAATACAAAAATTTTGCTTAGAGTATTGGCAGATGATGGTAATGTAGGCACAAGTAAAGAAACAGTAATCGGAGAAACAGAGAAAGATTTAACAGTAGCTAATTGTGATCTATCTTTTAGCTATAGAAAATTTGTAGGGGATAGTTCAGTAGAAGCAACAGGCGATACTTTGAAAGTAGGAGAAGCTTATTGGTTTAGTTTGGATGGTGCATCTTTCGCTTGGGATTATGAAAATGGAAATCATACATTCTATACATTAGACTTCAATTTAAATGGAACATCACTAACAGCAACAGATGAAGAGAAGAACCTTTCTAATGACTTGATGAGTATTGGTATTGGTGCAGGTGGAGGATATCCAAACCGTATTATTAAAGTAAATCAGTCAGGTACATTAACGATTACTGGAAAAATCTATAGAGATGGTAAACTGTTTAGAGAAACAGCAGCAAGAACATTCAAAGTAGAAGGTAATGAAGTAAATCCAAGTGAGCCAACAAAACCAAGTGAGCCAACAACACCAAGCCAGCCAGCAACAACGACATCAACAAAGAAACCAACACAGCCAACTGTCAGCGTCAAAACAACAAAACTAAAAAGTGCAAAAAATGCCAAAGGCAAAAAACTAGTTGTAAAATGGAAAAAGAACACAGCTGGAAACGGATACCAGATCCAGTATTCCACAAGCAAGAAATTTGCGAAAGGAAACAAAACAAAGACAATCAGCAAGAACAAAACGACAAGTTGCACAATTAAGAAGCTGAAAAAGAAAAAGACATATTATGTACGTATCCGTACATACAAGAAAGTTTCTGGAAAGACATACTACTCTGAATGGAGCAGTGTGAAAAAAGTAAAGATTAAAAAATAAATATCAGATCAAATAAAAATAGTGTCAAGATCAATAAAAATCTTGGCACTATTTTACGTTAGAAAAATCTATCGTATTTTGCAATCAATCAATTTTTAATATAAGGAACCATCACTTCCAGAATCTCAAGCACATGATCTCTCTGTGATGGATTAAGTTCAGCTGCAATTTCCATCAATTGATTATTGTGATGAGCCGGGGTATCAACATCAAATATTCTTTGCCCATCACCAAATAAAAGATAATCAGCAGATACATCTAATGCAGTAGTAAGAGAAGCAAAACTATGAATAGACATGGCTTTACGTCCAGCTTCGATTTCATAGATATAATGCTGACTGACACCAGCTTTTTCAGCAAGCATTTCCTGTGTCAGATCTTGCCCTTTTCGGGTAAGTTTGATGCGTTTTCCTAATTCTTTTAAATCGATTTTCATAAAAGACCTCCATAAAAAATACTATTACCAGGAGCCATGAAAAACCACTATCCAACAGTGACAGTGATAACCATAAATATTGCTGACAGCAACATTAAATGTTATGATAGATAGGAAAATGAGAAAAAATGAGAAAGAAGGAGTCATGCAGAGAGAAAACGAGCGTATTATCTATCATTTGATGCATTTTAATGAGAAGGATAAGGAGTGGAGTGAGAGACCATATTTACTCTTGGAAGATATGGCGATTGTTTTTGATATTCTTGATCTGGATGATCGATCCATACAAAGAATCGATCATAAAAAGGCAAACAAAGAACAATGGTCGGATCAGTTTTTATGGGAGAGTGCGAAGAAGAATACAAAACAGCTTCTGCCTGCTAAATTCGAGCCTGTATATAAAGATTTCCGAGGACATACCGAAGACAGACCGGTATTTGTGGTATCAAACAAAATACAGAGATATGGAGCAGGTGTGATTTGCTATGAAGATTTTCTAAGTGATATTTCAAGAAAATATAATAAGAGTTTGTATCTTCTGCCAACCAGTATTCATGAAATGTTATTACTGTTTGATGACGGAGAAGATCAGGAAGAGAATCTATTGCACATATTAGAGAAGTCTGATCATCAATTAAACAAAGAAGAATTTCTGTCCGATAATATCTATTATTATGATAAATATATGGAAGAATTGATCAGTTTATTTTAGTGTTGAAGTTTTGGTGCGAATAACGTATGATAAAGAAAACTGACCAAACAAAGAAAGGGGTAGAGCTTATGATACCAGGGATCGTAATCGGAGTGATCGTGCTTGTCATTGTGATATGGCTGATCAGTTCCTACAATGGATTTGTAACATTAAGAAATAAGACAGAAGAGGCATTTTCAGCAATCGATGTGTCATTAAAGAAGCGTTATGATCTGATTCCAAACTATGTAGAAACCGTCAAAGGTTATGCGAAACACGAATCAGAGACATTAGAGAAAGTCGTAGCCGCAAGAAATCAGGCGATGACAGCGACAAATATCGATGATAAGATTAAACAGGAAAATGTACTGTCAGGAGCACTGAAATCTTTATTTGCAGTGTCTGAAAGCTATCCAGAATTAAAAGCTAATGAGAACTTTAATAAATTGCAGGATCAGCTTCAGAGATTAGAAGAAGAGATTGCAGGTTCCAGAAGATATTATAATGGAGTTGTAAACCGCTATAATACCAAGACAGAGTTATTCCCAGGCAATATCATCGCAGGAATCTTTGGATTTAAGAGAAAACCATTATTTGAGGTTTCGAATGAATCTGAGCGTGAGAATGTACAAGTAAAATTCTAAGGAACGGACAGGGGGAAAGCACTATGAGAAAGTGGATTACCTGTACCATAATGGCAGTCATGATGGCTGCCATGATTTTTATGGGGACAGGAAGCAATGTGTTTGCAAATGATGAAGTCACTTATGACTCTAATATGCAGACAAAGAAATTTGATGTAGATATCAAAGTTGGAGAAGACGGAAGTTATACGGTAACAGAGAATATCAAAGTCAAGTTTGTCAATCCGAGGCATGGAATTTACCGTTATATTCCATACAAAGGGAAGGTAATAACAAGCGATAAAAATGGAGATCAGAAAAAACTACTTTATTATGCGGATTTTACACTGTTATCAAATGACAGTAAGACAGATGTAGATGAAGATTCTGACGGTAATAGTCAGGTATTGAAGTTTGGTTCTGCGGATTATACTGTAAGTAAAGGAAACTATAGATTTACGTATCAACTGATCCCTAAATATCAGGGAGATACCTACGATTATTTGTACTACAATATTTTCCCGACACTTTGGAGAAATAAGATTCCAGAAGGAAGTACTTTTACAATTCATTTTCCAAAGAAAACAGATCTTAAGGGCGTAAATTTCTATTATGGACGTTATGGGGAATCAAAGTATGCAAAAGATGTGATTACTTTGAAATATGATGAGGAGAAGAACCAGATTAAAGGAACATTAAAGAAGACACTGCCATTTAAAAATGGATTAACATGCTACAGTGATCTGGGTGATGGATATTTTACAGCAAAACATGAGATCGGAGCGGATCGATGGATTTTTAGACTATCAATAGGAATTCTTGTGATTACAGCAGTGTTATTTGTTTTATTCGGACGTGATGAGAAGATTATCCCATCGATTCAATATCAGCCGCCACAAGGAATGGACAGTGCGGTTGTCGGATATGTTCTGGACGGTTCCGTGGATGATAAGGATGTTATTTCCTTGATCCTTTATTGGGCCGATAAGGGCTACCTGAAGATGAAGGAAAAAGGTCAAAAGGATATGGAATTTATCAAACTCAAAGATATTCCAGACTCAGAACCAAGATATCAGAAAACAATGTTTGAAGCTTTATTTAAGAACAGAAAAAAAGTAAAAGCTTCCTCTTTACAGTACAAATTTGCAGATACCGTGCAGGTAGTGAAAGATGATATCAAATATGATCATAAGAAAAATATTTATACAAAATCTTCGAAAGTTGCAAGGATCGTATCCTTTGTACTGTTGCAGCTTCCGATCTGTTTATTTGCATTTGTTATGATGATATTTAGTCCAGATGGGATCCTAAATCTGATCATTCCATTGATGGCGTGGATATTGTATTTTATAGGGATGTTTCTTGCATGTCATAGTGTAGATAAATGGTATGCAATCTCAAAGGGAGCAAGAACGGGTCTTCCGATCGCATCGGCAGTACTTTCTATTCTAGGATTTATTTTCTATGGATTATACTATTATGTGAAGATACAAAGAGGAGAATTATTTGATTTCTTCCATGTGTATCTTGTGATCGTTGCAGTATCATTTATCGGAGTGATCCTGACTGCATTTATGAAGAAGAGAACCCACCAATGTGTGGAATGGATGGGATATCTATCAGGACTTCGTGATTTTATTGAAACTGCGGAATTAGACCGAATGAAGGTATTGGCGAAAGATCATCCAGACATGTTTTATCATATTCTGCCTTATTCCATGGTATTTGGATTGTTTGATCTTTATGCGAAGAAACTGGATGCATTAAAACTTCCTGCGCCAGACTGGTATGTCTATGGCGGCAGTGATCCTTATTTCCATTATTATATGATGGGGCACTATATGGATCATGTGGTCTCTGAGAACCTGACAGTTGTAGAACCATCAGAATCTGGAGGAGTTGGAGAATTCTTTTCTGGAGGAGATGGAGGATTCTCAGGAGGCGGCTTCGGAGGTGGAGGAGGCGGTAGTTGGTGACCGCTTCATATAAACTATCTGGTGACGCGCTCTCGCTCGGATTCGCACGTAGCGGACACTAAATCCGATTGTGGATAATTTTCTCTTTATAGAAGTTTATATTTTCTTTAGAATTGTTTAGATTTAGAATATTGAATGGAGTGGGGATTTTGATATACTTAAGACATAGTTTTTCATATATATTTTAATCCTCTCTTTTCATTAGATTGGGCTGCAGAAGCAGCCCATTTTTTATTTCATAGGAAATTTCGATGAAGTCTCTTCTGCAAAAAAATAGCTAAAATGTCACAAAAATGTTTCATTCTTTTGATTTTCTGTTATACTAAAGAAAATTGAAAGTCAATTTGACGAGCTATTTGGTTAGGAGGTGTTTAACTGTTAAAATAATCTTATAAAAAATTATAAATATTATTCTATCAATAAATTTTCAAAAATATTAGGTGTATCGGCTCAAACA
>OLQH01001646.1_pt1 | contig 16194 bp, 16 predicted proteins | sample 1672671 | NCBI WGS metagenome assembly OLQH01 (sample SAMEA3136712, study PRJEB25190) | human gut metagenome
CTCTTCGAGGCAGGTATACGAAAGAAGAAATTCATGCGATGGAACAGTATGCGGAAAAATTTGGAATCGAAATGGTACCGTGTATTCAGACGCTGGCGCATCTTCGGACGTACCTGCGGTGGCCGGTCACAGAAAAGATGAGGGACAATTCTGATATTCTTCTGGTGGGAGAGCCGGAGGTATATGAGTTTCTGGATGCCATGATTCGTTCTGTGCGGACGTTATTTACCGGAAAACGGATCCATATCGGGATGGATGAGGCATTCCAGCTTGGTCTTGGGAACTATCTGAGCCGAAACGGATATCAGGATCGTACCGGAATTATGAAGCGGCATCTGGACAGAGTTTGTGAGATCTGCAGGAAATATGAGTTTGAACCAATGATCTGGAGCGACATGTATTTTATGCTGGCCGCTGAGGACGGACGGTACTATCATGTGCCGAAAGATTATGAGTGGAAAGAAGAGGACAAGCCGGACCCGGGACTGACACTTGTCTATTGGGATTATTATAACGCATCTGGGGATGTATACCGAAATATGGTACAACTCCATAAAAAGTTGTCCGGTCAGATGTATTTTGCAGGCGGTGGATGGACGTGGAACGGGATTGCTCCCAATTATGCGAGAGCTTTGAAGACGACAAAAGAAGGAACAAAAGTTATGAAAGAAGAAGGAGTGCGGGACTGGTTCTGTACGCTCTGGCAGGATGACGGAGCCGAAACTCCGATGGAGACATGCCTTCTTTCTCTGACATATTTTGCGGAGTGTGCCTACGAAAACGAAGTAACGCAAGAAATGCTGAAAGGTCGGATGAAAGAGCTGTTTGGAATTGACAGCGAAGATCTGATGCTTCTGGATGAATTTGACAATTTACAGCCGCAGGATCCTTACAATCTGAAATCAGCGAATCCTTCCAAACTGGCGCTTTACCAGGATCCGATGCTTGGTATTTTTGATGGGCAGTTTCGGGGGAAGGGGATTCGCAGGCACTATGAGGAGCTTGCGAAGAAGCTGGAGAAGAGCCTTGAGAGACCGCAGCCGGAATGGACCAGGCATCTGTTGACCTATTACCAGAGGCTGGCGGTATTCCTTGCTGAGAAAGCGGAAATGGGGCTTGATCTTAAAGCTGACTATGATCAACACAATCAGGAGAAGATGCGTGAGTGGACCAAGAGACGAATTCCGCAGTGTCTGCATGTGCTGGAAGAGTTGTGGGAGATGCGGGAAACGATCTGGATGTCGGAATGTAAGCCGCAGGGGTATGAGGTCATTGATATTCGTCTGGGAGGTGTAAAAAGTCGCCTGAAATCGGCCGCAAGGAGGATTGAGACATGGCTTTCCCATCCGGAAAAGCAGTTGGAGGAACTGGAAGAGCAAAGAGTCTGCTTCTGGCCGGATGAAGACCGGATTTACTCCTTCAATCGTTGGGAACAGATTGTAAGTGCGTCCAATATCAATGAGTTATAAAAAGAAGCCGGCTTTGCTGCATGATACAGCAAAGCCGGCTCCTTGCCTTAAGAGGGTTGTTATGGCCTTTTATATAATCAGATTGCGTAAAGATTTTTGGAGTGGTCTTCGCCGTAAAGTCCCCATTTTTCGAGAGATACCTCCAGCTCTTTACATTCTTTTGCTTTTTCACGAAGAGGGACGTCGTTCATGCAGGCGTCGATTGCGGCACGGAAAGCCTTTGCGCCTGCCTGAGGTCCCATAGGATGGGCATGGATACCTGCGCCGACGCCGAGCAAAACGTCAATTCCGGCATCATCAAGGAATTTCGGAACCAGGCCTGGTACTACACCGCCTCCTACAAACGGAAGCATTGGTTTGATATCGTACATTTTGGCCTTGGATGTAATCAGGTTGATAATATAGTTGTCAAATGTATTGTCAAATTTACCATAAGGTGGCTGTGTCAGATAGATATCACATCCGGCAAGACGGGCAAGTTTGGCAACAACCTTTGAGCTCATGCCCTGGTAAGGGGATGAGGTAAACGCCCCGTTGAAACAGGAATGGCCCAGGATTGGAACGGTGATTTCCGGATCTTCTGCCAGTGCTCTGACTGCGGAGTAACCTACACCGTGAACATCGACCATGATACAGTTCCCGCCGTTGTTGATGACTTTCATGGCATTTTCTTTCAGTTTTGTCACGTCATCGGTAATATTACATGCGTACAGAGTCGGTTCGCCCTTGATTTCTTCCGCACGTTTTGCTGCCGCCATGTTTGCTTTGACACGATCTTCGATTTTGTTAAATATGCGATCTCCACCGATCAGCTCATCATCCTTTATGATGTCGACACCGCCCGCAGACGCTTCGTAGAAGAGCTTTTCTCCTACATCCGGAGTATAGCCGGTACATGGCTTAATCATATTGTTGAGAAGCGGACGGTTGTAAGCGTGCAGGATGTCACGGATACCATTGATTCCGAATTTCGGCCCCTGGAAATCTTTCACAAAAGACTCTGGAAAGTCAATGTCCAGAAGTTTCAGATACGGCATGGACATAATATTTCCTGTAATAGAAGCAATGAGAAGCGGAATATTATTCCGAATATTATCTACCGGATAACCGATCCGGATCACATAGAACCGCAGATCATCCTTACCTACTGCAAGATTGACGTTTGTCTGATTTTCATAAGCAGGAACTTCATAGATGCCGATTACTTTAGAGCAATATTTTGACCGCACCTCATCCGTTTCAGCCGGCACATCCACCCAGGAGCCGGTTGTCTGCTCAATACCGATGCTCTGTGCTTTGATGACGATTCCTTCGTCTTTTTCTGCCCCCACAAGATAAGTGGCTACACATAAATTTTCAAGATCACATCCCTCGTATAACGGATTCAGCAGGTCGCTGAACATTCTGTTTTGTTTCATTATCGTTTTCCTCCTTACACTGAAATGACCGTGTACACTGTTTCTGAGTTCAATGTATCTGAATGAGAGAATAATTTCAATAGCGAAAATATTTTCAATCCATTTTGTGTTGTTAAAAGCAAAGAACACAATTTATCTGATAAATTTCTGGAAAAACCTCCCATGTTTGAAAATGATTGCAATATTAAAGAAGAGAACGTATAATAGAGAGAACATACAAAAGGGTTGGGTCGTCAGAAAGGAGACAAAAGATGAAACTAGATAAATATGATCAATCCGTGTTTTTGGTTTTAAAAGCGGCATATCAGTACTATATCCTTGACAGGTCCCAGAACCAGATCGCAAAAGACCTGGACGTGTCGGTGACAACAGTGTCCAGACTTCTGAAACGGGCAAGGGATGAGAAGATCATCGAATTTGTGATTCGGAATCCTTATGTGGAGTGTCTGAATCTGGGACAGGAAATCAGCAATGCCTTTGGCCTGAAAGAAGTGATTATCAGTCCGGTAATTGATATGGGAGAGGACGAAGACGATTCCGCTATGGAGCCGGAGATGGTAAAAAAACTTGTCGCACTGGAGGGGGCAAGATATCTGCAAAGAGTCATCAAAGAAAATGATGTACTTGGAGTCACATGGGGGAGTACAGTCTATCAGATGATTAACTATCTCAATCCAGCACAAAAAGCGAATACTACTTTCGTCACTTTACATGGAAGTTTAAGCAACTGCGTGACAGAATGGGATGTCCGGACACTCGTATCCCGTATGGCAAAAGCTTTTTCCGGCAGAAAGTATATTTTGCTGACAGATACGCTAATGAACTCAGCCGAGACGGTTAAGATGCTCAAAAAAGAGAAAAGTATCTCTCAGGTCATGGATATGTTTGATAAGGTGGATATTGCGATCAACGGGATAGGCGCGTTTTACCCCAAAGTCACTTCCATCCTTGCCAAACCCTATTATCTCTCTCCGGATGAAGTTGCTATGCTCAAAGAACACCATGTGATTGGAGACGTCGCGCTTAGGTTTCTGGACAAGGAAGGCAATGAATGTGATACCGAGCTTAAAGAAAGAACGATTTCCATCAGCCTGGAACAATTCCGGAAGATTCCGGTAAAAGTTACACTTGCATCTGGCGAAGAAAAGGCACACGCAGTACTTGCCGCTTTGAAAGGTGGTCTTATTGATGTGCTGATTGTGGATTATAGACTTGGTGGAACTGTACTCAAACTCTATAAAGAAGGGCACTGATTGTTTTTGGTTTTCGGGGATGTGTTCCGATGCGCCGGGATACGTCCCCTGATGAAGAGGTCTGACAATTTGGTTTTGTTTTATGCGGCTTTATGCCGCTTTTTTACTTTAAGTTATATACCTGTAAGGAAGGACACCTCTCCCTAAAATATATTAAAAAATTTTTCCCCATGTTCCTGTCTGAAAGTTTTTTCGATCTATGTAAGAGTCAAATATTTTTCATTCTTAGCAAATCCTATTATCGGATATACAATGTGAATATAAAGACAGCGTTTTGAAAAAAATAATTGTACATTTTCACAATGCAGAAGGAGGGATTGTGGGGACTTTCTCATCCAAGTGGCCATCAGGAAAGGAAGTCCCGAAAGGAGAAAAGAAGAGAGAAACGAAAAACAGAAGAAAAAATGGAATGTAGAGACAGTACATGAAAGATAGAGACAGGAGGTTGGTGTACATATGATTATGAATTTTTTGAGAAGAGTGCCGGCGGGTATGATGGTTGTTCCCCTGTTTTTGGGATGCCTTGTCAACACCTTTGTCCCGGATGCTCTGCAGATCGGTGGAATTACGACAGCGACATTTTCCAGCGCAGGCGGTAACTGTGCCCTTGGAATTCTGCTATTTTGTATGGGTACGAAACTGAGGCTCAAAGAGATGCCCGCGGTTTTAAAGCGGGGCGGACTGCTCCTGGTGGCGAAGTTTGCGATCGGTGCGATTTTAGGTATTTTGGTTGGCCGTATCTTTGGCCCCGCAGGTATTCTTGGCATCTCAAGTATGGCAATCATCTGTGCGGTCACAAACAGTAACGGCAGTGTTTATTATGCACTGATGCAGACATACGGGGACGATATTGACTGTGCATGTATGCCGATTCTGGCAATCAATGACGGTCCATTCCTGACACTGGTAGCGCTTGGCGCTTCTGGACTTGCTGATATTCCGATTATGAGCCTTGTGGCGGCGCTGGTTCCGATCATTGCCGGTATGATTCTTGGAAACCTGGATAACAAAGTGACAGAATTCTTCGGACCGGTAGGAGATGCCATTATCCCATTCACAGGATTCTCCCTTGGAGCAGGTATCGACCTTGCGAATGTTCTTAAAGGTGGGGTATCTGGTATTGTTCTTGGTCTGATCACAATCTTTATCGGCGGTGGGTTCATCTATCTGTGCGATCATTTTATCGGCAGACGTCCGGGATATGCGGCCTGGGCAGTAGCGACGACCGCGGGAAATGCGGTGGCGGTTCCGGCAGTTATCGGTACGGCCGACCCGGCATGGGCGGAATTTGTAGGTACGGCCACGGTTCAGGTGGCGGCTTCCACCGTATTATCAGCACTGCTCGTTCCGTTTATCGTGAGCTGGTGGGCTAAGAAGTTCGGATGTCCAAAGTTCCCTAAGGAAGCAAAGGCGGAGAAAGCATCCGGTAAATAACGGCGAACATAAAGGAGCGGTATATCATGGGAAAATTTTTAATGATCGCCGATGATTTTACCGGAGCAGGCGACGCGGGAGTCCAAATGTCAAAAAACGGGATTGAGGCCAGAATTGCGTTTAACACGGATGGGATCGATCCCAATGAATCCTATGTCATTGACTCAGAGTCGAGGAATATTCCGGCAGAAGAGGCGTATGAGAAGGTCAAAAAGATTTATCAGGATATGGAGACATACCACTATGACCACTATTACAAAAAAATCGATTCTACGATCCGTGGAAATATTAGGGCAGAGCTGATGGCGGCGAGAGAAGTACTTAAGCCGGATCTGACGGTATTCAATCCGGGCAATCCGGACTCTAACCGGACGGTGGTGGATGGGATCCTGATGATGAATGGCATACGGATCTGTGAAACGGAGATCATGCGGGATCCACTCTGCCTGGTGAAAGAGGACAATCTGAAAAAGCTGCTGGAGACGGAGATGGAAGAACCGGTGCAGTATTTTACGCTGGCTCAGATCCGCAGCGGAAAACTGGAGCTCGATGGGTCCGGTCTGATCACGTTTGACGTTCTGAACAATGAAGATATGGATACGGTCGTACGTTTCATCCTAAGCAAGAAGAAAAAGGTGCTCTGGGTAGGATCAGCGGGAATGGCCAATGCTCTTTTCTATACTCTGTGTCCGAAGTATCCGGTACTGTCTTTGGTTGGCAGCATCAGTGATACGTCAAGAAATCAGGTTAGAAGAGCGAAAGAGCAGGGCGCACGAATTGTGGAAATGAATGTTTCCGGACTTTTAAAAGGCGGAAATCTGGCAAAGGTCGCCGACGAGGCGGTAGAAGGCTTAAAGCTTGGCGAGAACGTCATTGTAGTTTCGGCAAGGGAGCATGAGGATTATCTGGATTCCGTGGATACCGGAAAAAAACTTGGTATGAAACGGGGTGATGTGGCGCGTTATACCCAGGAGCGTCTCGGTGAGCTTTCGGCAATGATCCTGAAGCAGGCGAATGTCTGCGGCGTTTTTTTGACAGGTGGAGATACAGCTATCAGTTTTATGGAGAAAAATCACGCCCATGGCGCCAGACTGGTAGAAGAGGTACTGCCGATTGTCGCGCTTGTGGAGACAGTCGACGGAGATTACCCGGGATTGCCTCTGGTTGTAAAAGGAGGGTCCATCGGGGATGAAAATGCGATTGCAGAGTCTATTCGATACTTAAAAGAAAGGAAGAGCAGATAACATGAGTATCATTGGTATTACAATGGGAGATCCGGCCGGAGTGGGCCCGGAGATCATTATGAAGGCGCTTGCCCAGGAGCAGGTGTATGAGCATCAGTATGTCGTGTACGGCGCGGCGGATATTCTGGAGTATTACAATGGGATGCTGAATCTGGGACTTAAAATTGTAGATATCCAGGAGACGGAAGACTATGTGGAACATGCTGTAAATGTGATTGACAGTTGTGGTCTTGCGATGACAGAATACGAAATCGGCAAACTGTCCGCAAAATGCGGAGATGCAGCGTATCGATATATTGAGCGCAGCATACGGGACGCCATGAGCGGGAAAATCGCAGCGGTAGTTACTGCTCCTCTGAACAAGGAAGCTCTCCACATGGGTGGACACCTTTACGATGGACACACGGAAATCTTTGCGACTCTGACCGGGACAAAGACCTATGCTATGATGTTCTACGGACCATTGAAGATAATGCATGTTTCGACACATTGTTCTTTGCGGGAGGCATGTAACCGTGCGACAAAACAGAGAGTTCTGGATGTTATCCATCTTTTGAATCAGGCTATGATTCAGACCGGTATGGAGCACCCGCACCTTGCTGTGGCAGGTCTCAATCCGCATGCGGGCGAACATGGTCTTTTTGGAGATGAGGAGATCCGGGAGATCGGTCCGGCCATTGAAGAGGCAAAAATGGAAGGTATTGATGTAGAAGGTCCGATTCCGCCGGACTCTGTGTTTGGAAAAACACTGAACGGCGTATATGACGCGGCGGTGGCGATGTATCATGATCAGGGACATATTGCGGCAAAGCTTCAGTTCATGAGCCAGTGTGTCAACTGTACAATCGGTTTACCGATTATACGGACGTCCGTGGATCATGGAACGGCTTTTGATATTGCAGGAAAAGGCATAGCCGATGGAACAAACATGAAGCAGGCGATGCTGGTGGCGGAAGAATTTATGAAGAATCGTTAGGCGGTAACAGAATGAAACAGTTTATTGTTGGTTCCGGATGGAAAATGGTAAAAACATATCAGGACAGTATTGATACCGCGAGAGAACTGGAAAAGAGGCTGGAAGGATTCCACGAATTCCCGGTTGTTATTTTCCCCTCTTTTCCGGCGATTCCGGAGATTTGCAGAAAGCTTTCTAAAGAAAGTGCGCTTAAAATCGGAGGTCAGGATTTGTTCTGGGAGGATGAAGGAGCTTATACGGGAGAAATTTCCGGGAAGATGCTCCTGGAGATCGGTTGTCAATATGTGGAAATCAACCATCAGGAACGAAGAAAATATTTACATGAAGATAATGAGATGGCGAACCGGAAACTAAAACAGGCGCTTCGTCTTTCCCTGACCCCATTTCTCTGTATGGGTGAAGAAGAAGAGGGAAGCGATGAAGAGGTGAGATGCTTTATCGAAAACCAGCTTTCTGAGCTGCTGGACGGAGTCGGAGAAGCCGAAGCTTCGCACATCATTTTTGCTTACGAGCCGAGATGGGGCATCGGGAAGAAGAATGTGGTGGGGCTTTCTCATATCCAGAGCGTCCACCACAAAATCCGCGGGTTTCTGGCAAAGCGGTACGGACACAACATGGCAAAACAGGCTTACATCGTCTACGGCGGGGGAATTACGATGGAAAGGAGCCTGGATATCGCTGCACTTCCGGATGTCAATGGTCTGTTTACGACAGGCTGCGGTATTTATGCGGATTTGTACAGCGAACTGGTTCATACAACAGCGAAGATGTTAAGACAAGGTGAAGACAGATGAAAATTGTGATAGGAGCGGACCACAACGGTCTGAAATTAAAGAATACACTGAAAGGATACCTTCAGGAGAGAGGAGCAGAGGTGACAGACGCAGGCGTCTATACAGAGGAGCCGGTAGATTACCCGGATATTGCCTGGAAGGTGGCGGAAGCAGTTGCCGCCGGAACCTATGACCGGGGCATTCTCATATGTGGGACCGGAATTGGGATGTCCATCGTGGCAAATAAGGTGCCGGGAATCCGTGCAGCCCAGTGTACAGACCCGTATTCGGCAGAGCGGGCTATCAAGAGTAATGACGCCCAAATTATTACTTTTGGCGCACTGGTGACAGGGGAGGCTGTAGCCAAAAAGCTGGTGGACATCTGGCTGGATTCAGAATTTGATCCATCCTGCCCATCGGGGAGAAAGGTAGAAAAGATCAAGGAACTGGACGAAAAATGGCGGTGTGAGACTGCGGGAGCGTGATTCGGCAGAAAGGAATGAAGGAATGCTGCTATATATAGTAAGACATGGAGAGACCGACTGGAACCAGGAGCGACGGATGCAGGGGGAGCACGATACTCCTCTGAATAAAAATGGCAAGGAGCTCGCCCGGATCACGGCCAGGGCATTGGAGGACGTTCCTTTTGACCTGGCAATATCCAGTCCCCTTTCCAGAGCCCTGGAGACCGCTCGGATTTTGATTGGAGACAGAAAGATCCCTGTTCTTAGGGACTCCAGAATCCGGGAGATCAACTGGGGAGAGTGGGACGGAATTGGCGTCCGGGATCCAAAGTATTCCTCTGTCAGCGGCACGATCAGGTTGTTTTATGAGCAGCCTTTTTCCTTTCCGGGAGCTCCGGGAGGCGAGACGATCCGGGAGGTATGCAAGCGTACAGGGGAGTTTTACCAGGATCTGATTCACACGGAGAGCTACCGGGATAAGACGATTCTTGTTTCCACGCATGGCTGTGCCATGAGGGGAATCTTAAATCAGATCTATGAAAATCCAGAGAATTTCTGGCAGGAGGGAGTTCCGGTAAACTGTGCGGTCAGTATTGTTCGTGTCAACGGAGAAACGAGCGAATTTATCGAAAAAGAGACGGTCTATTATGACAAATCTTTGTGCAGAAATTTTTATCATATGGAATAAAAACACCATCCATCTGAGGTGACGGACCAAAATCAATGTCCGAAACTGCGAGATGGATGGTATTCTTTTGTCTAAGCGTTTATTCGGAACGTGGAATCTGATCAAGCTTTTCCAGTTTGGCAACACGAATGTGGAATTCTTCGCTCTCTGAGAATGTGGCGTCAAGGAAAAGTTGAATCAGCTCTTTTGCAACAATATCACCGACGATCTGTCCGCCGAGTGCCATGACCTGAACATTGTCATGCTCTACGCACTGATGTGCAGTGTAAATATCGTGCACGACTGACGCCCGGATGCCAGGGTATTTGTTGCAGGCGATTGCCGCACCCACTCCGGTACCACATACCATAATGCCCCGCTCGGCCTCGCCATCGAGAATTGACCGACACACTTTTGCGGCGATATCCGGAAAATCTACCATTTCAGGGGTATAGCTTCCTACATGGATTACCTCATGACCCTGTTCCTCCAAATATGCCAGAACCTTTTGTTTTAATTCATAACCTGCATGATCTCCACCGACAACTACTTTCATAAAATTAAGTACCTCCTTGATTAAAAAATATGGTGTTTGAAAAAATAATTGTACTTAATTATGGAAAGGTGACAGCATATTCCAAATACAACAGACAACGTTTCTATACCTTATTATAGAAGGTTTTCCGTTTGCACGCAATATAATGTTCTGAATAATTTTTGGTTGTATCTTGTTTTTCAGAAAAATATTGCAAAAAGAAAGCGCCGATTTTATACTGGTTACAGACGAAAAACCGAAGAAAAACAAGGTGAAATGTCAGGAAAAATGGAGGGGACCGGCATACCGACCGAGACGGACCGGACATTTGAGTTCTCTGTTCTCCCTTATACCTGCCACGAGATTGAGTCGGCAGAGCATATATTTGAACTTCCAGCGTCTTATGCGACAGTGCTGCGGATTCTCGATATGCAGACGGGAGTTGGCGGCGACGAAAGCTGGGGGGCATGGGCTCACGAGCCTTATATAGTCAAGGGAGAGGAGCCGAGATCATTTACTTTCCAGGTACATCTTCTTGGCTGAGGCAAAGGGTGTATCCATAGTAGATTCCGCAAAGAGTGTCAAACCCGGAAGAATGTCCGATTGCTCCAAACGAAGAAAGGATTTCTGTAGTGCCAGATGCAAGCGGCAGTTCCTTTACCGGGCGGCTGAAATGGCAGGAAAGCGCACAGGAAAGAAAGGTCCGGCTGATGTCGTTGGTATCTCCAAGGCGGCGTGAGATTGTCTGGCGAAGTGCCTGGGCAAACGGGTGATCCCATTGTCCCGAAAACAGGAGTCCGGCCAGTACGCCGCAGAGGAAATCGTCTCCTGACGGGGTAAGTCCCATGCCAAGTCCCGTCATGCCGGCAAGGGTAACGGCGGCCTTGTCATAGCAGATGTCCAGTACCTCTTTTCTTGCGTCTTCCATCCGCTTTTGTGCGACTGCCAGAAATACCCCTTTTGCGAAATCGGAAGGGTTTTTCTGCAGGGCTTTGGAGAAAAGCTCGGTAAGCCCTCCGGAGGACGACTGTAGAAGCGATTCTTTTATAGCTGGAAGGGGAAGGGGGACGGCGTAGTCACGAAGAAGCGAATCATAGATGGCGGCTTCATCAAAACGAAAGATGATCCTGGATGACTTGGAGAATAGGATGATCGTCTTCTTGTCTACGAATACTTGATCCCCCGGCACGACAGGAAGTCCGGACATCTCACCGACGTCAAGTCCCGTAATCAGACTTACCGGAGACAGGGGGGATCCGGCCGCCTGAAGGGCGACGAGGGATGATCCCATCCGCAGATTGATCGTTTTTCGGTAGACGGAATGTACCATTCCCTCTGATATATGCGAGAGGATACCGGACGCAAAGGACATTGTTTCTGTGATAAACTGTTTCATATTTTTAACCTCTTTTAGACAGGGTTTTACCTGATATTAAACGTTTGTGTCTGCTAGAATTTTAGCAAAAAGACGAGAAAATGGCAAATAAAACAAAGAAATTATACAAGATGGATAAAAAACAAGTTTTTTTTCCCTCGTTTTCTATATTGTAACAAAGTAGGTTATCCGATAAAATGACAATATAACTTTTGGTTAGGTAAAAACCAAATCTTGGGAAAGGAAGGAAATATGGATGGAGAAAAAGAAAAAATTCTCAATTTCATTGACAACGCAGATTCTGGTGGCTACTATCGGCGGTCTGGTTTTCGGAGTGATCGTAGGACCATGGGCATCCAACATTAAGTTTATCGGCGACATCTTCTTACGTCTGATTCAGATGTCCGTTGTTCTTCTCGTTATGTCAGCAGTAGCTGGCGCTGTCGGAGGGGGAGACGGTCGTGACGTAGGAAAGATGGGATTCCATACATTCAAGTGGATTATCGGATTTACAATCTTTTCTGCGGCATTAGGAGTCGTGTTGGCCATGCTTGTAAAACCGGGTATCGGAATTGACCTCTCTTCGGCCGAAGAAGTGGCGGAAGCGACGGTAGGATCTGCCTCTCTTCAAGAGACGCTCACGAATTTTGTGCCGACCAATGTCATTCAGGCGATGGCGGAAGGGTCCATGGTGCCATGTATTGTGTTTGCCTTGTTCTTTGGCGTCGCAATGGGACAGTACACAAAAAACACCAAGAACAGGAATGTGGCGGATCTCGTGCTTGGTCTTAACAACATTATTACAAACATTATCAAGATCGTTATGACGATTGCTCCAATCGGTATCTTCTGTCTGCTGGCAGATGTAGCAGGAAAAACAGGCTTTGACGTAATCAAACCGATGTTTAAGTTCCTTGGTATTTTACTTGTCGGCGACATCATCCAATTTCTTGTATTCGGACCGCTTACGGCGGCTCTTTGCAAGGTAAATCTCTTCAAGATGCCAAAGAAGTTTGCGAAAATGTCCATGATGGCTATCACGACAACTTCCGGCGCTATCTGCCTTCCGACAAAGATGGAGGATGCGGTAGAGAAGTTTGGCGTCAGCCGTAAAGTGGCGGACTTCACAGGGCCGATTACGATGTCCATGAACAGCTGTGGCGCGGCACAGTGCTATGTAGTAGCTATTTTCTTTATGGCACAGGCCACGGGTATTGAGTTAAGCCCGTACCAGATGGGAATGGCGATCCTGCTTTCCTGTCTGATGTGTTTGGGAACGATCTCCGTTCCAGGTGGATCTGTGATTGTTTACACATTCCTGGCGTCCTCGTTAGGACTTCCTATGGACAGTATCGCGGTATTAATCGGTATTGACTGGTTTGCCGGAATGTTCCGTACATTGATGAATGTCGATGTCGACGTTATGGTTGCCATGCTGGTTGCATGTAAGATCGGTGAATTCGATTATGATGTTTATAACGAAAAGAAAACCGTGAAATATTAATGCATATCGAAAATGACAAAAAAGGTGTATGGATCCAGGTTCTGACCGGTTCTGTGCGCCTTTTTCCTTTGTCAAACCTGTGGACTGAACTGTTTTAAATGATAGAAGACAGTGCAGATAGATCACATCTTAAAACGTATGAAAAGGAGGAGAAAAATGTACGAACTACTCGTGAAAAATGGGAAAATTGTGACAGCGGACTCGGTCAAAGAGGGTGATATTGCCGTAAAAGACGGAAAGATTGCGGCAATTTTGGCCCCAGGCGTGGAGCTGGAAGCTGAAAAGGTCATCGATGTGGGCGGTAAGTATGTGTTCCCTGGAGCGATCGATACGCACGCGCATCTGAATGATCCGGGCTATGAATGGCGTGAAGACTATGCCCACGGAACGGCAGCCGCAGCGGTAGGGGGCTATACGACAATCATCGATATGCCGCTTCAGAACGAACCGGCCATGACGACAGCAGAACTTTTTGATCGGAAAGTAGAGGCCGTGGATCCGAACGCATATGTGGACTACTGTTTTTGGGGCGGATTGATTCCGGATAATTTTGATGAGCTGGAAGATTTGTATAAGAAGGGTTGCGTTGCTTTTAAATCTTTTATTGGTCCGGTATCACCGGATTATAGTTCTTTAAGTTATGGGCAGGCATATGAGGCAATGCAGAGGATTCAGAAATTTGGAGGACGAGCGGGATTTCATTGTGAGGACTTCTCCACAATCAAGTGGCAGGAGCAGAGAATGATTAAAGAGGGACGGCTTGACTGGCAGGGATACCTTGACTCCAGACCCGTGATTGCGGAGATGCTGGCTACCGTGGATATTATCGAGATTGCAAAAACGACGGGATGCAAAGCGCATATTTGTCATGTCAGCAGCCCGGATGTGGCACAGAAAATTAAAGAAGCACAGCAGGAGGGATATGACATTACAGCCGAGACATGTTCCCATTACCTGAGCATGACGGATAAGGACGTTATCAAAAACGGACCACTCTTTAAATGTGCTCCGCCGCTGCGTTCCCAAGAAGAGGTGGACCGTCTTTGGTCTTATGTGGAGGATGGTACGATCAGTGGTATCGCAAGTGACCACTCTCCATGTTCCTATGACGAGAAATTCCATGAGATTCTCGGTAAAAGGATCGAGAATGTCTTTGACGTATGGGGAGGCATCAGTGGTATTCAGAGTGGATTTCAGGTAGCGTTCCACGAAGGCTGTGTCAAGAGAAATCTCTGTCCGTGTGTCCTCGCAAATGCAATGTCTGTACAGCCTGCGAAAGCCTTCGGAATTTACGGTAAGAAAGGAGATATTCAGATTGGATTTGATGCGGACCTTCTGATTGTGGATCCGGACAAGGAGTGGGAAATCACAGCAGATTCGCTCCTCTATGTGAACAAGATTTCCGCTTTCGTAGGGATGAAGGGGAAAGGGATTCCGGTATGCACGATACTGAGAGGAAAAGTAGCTGCCAAGGATGGCAGGGTAACCGGAGAAAAAGGAGCAGGTATGCTGGTGAAAAGAATAGACTGATCAGATGACAGAAAGGAGAAACTATGAAAAACATTGTTGAGAATAAACACTTAAATCCGGAACTCGTAAAGAACGTGGATCCGGATTTGCAGCCAACAAAAAAGAGAATCATGGATCCGGTCTCCTATGCGGCCAGCTTCATGGGGGGATGCGTTTCCATCGGAACGTTCTCTATGGGTGCTGGTTTGATCGGAGCGTTGACTGTTACCCAAGCGATTCTTGCCATGGTGATCGGCTGTCTTGTCATTGCCATTGCCCTGGTCATCATCGGACAGTGCGGCCATAAATACGGGATTCCATTCACCGTACAGCTTAGAAGTAGCTTCGGTACAGCGGGAATCAAAGTACCTGGTCTCCTGCGTGGAATTCCGGCTATCATCTGGTTTGGATTCCAGAGCTGGGTAGGAGCGGGGGCCATCAATAGTTGTCTCGACATTTTATTTGGATTTGATAATCTTCCGGTTATCTACGTCCTCTTTACAATTCTGCAGGTGGCGCTTGCTATCAAGGGATTTGAAGGTATCAAATGGATGGAAAATATCTCCTGTATTTTTATTATTGCCATTTTAATTTACATGCTGTATGTCGTACGCACTCAGTTCTCTACGGAGATTGACGACGTGTTTGCCGGAATCAAGGGGACATGGGGAATGCCGTTTTGGGCAGCTACCACATCGTTCCTTGGAATTTATTCTACGATGATTATCAATGCGTCTGATTACTCCAGGAACGTCAAGGAAAATATGGGACCGGTCAAGACGGGATCAATTTATACGATCGCCATTCTTCCGGTTACTCTGTTCATGGGATTGATCGGACTGCTTGTCACAGCGGCAACAGGAAACAGCGATCCGGTTGTTGTGTTTTCCACAACCATGGGTAGCAAGGTACTTACAATCGTGACTCTGCTTTTCATTGCGTTTGCCCAGGTGACGACCAACGTATTGAACAATATCGTGCCTCCGGCTTATGTGCTGATGGAGGCGTTTCATGTAAAATGGAAACTCTCCACCGTCATTGTCGGTGTGCTTTCCATATGCTGTATGCCTTGGAAACTGGTAACAGATGAATCTGCGGCAGGACTGAATCTCTTCACACAGTTCTACTCCGCATTTCTCGGACCGATTTTCGCGGTAATGGCAGTGGATTACTTCGTTCTGAGACGGCAGAAGCTGGATATCAACATGATGTACGACAAACAGGGACCATTTAAGGGTGTGAACTGGGCGGCGATCATTGCCATCCTTTTCGGATCCCTCTGTTCCCTGCTGGTAGTTGAGCTGTCTTGGTACGTCAGCCTGATTCCGACTGCAGTCGCATACTACTTCCTTATGAAGAAGATGAAGGTGGCGGCGCCATTCTGCAAAGGAACCATTTTCGAAAGAGAATGATCGGTTTGCTGTAATTAAGAATCAGGTAGTGATCTCTCTGATTATGATTGCATTCCAGATAGTGTACATGATTGTTTTTAAATAACAGATTAACTTCATATTGAAAGGGATTGTCGGATAAATCCGATTTTTAACCCTTAATACTTCAAGAGGAGACCTTC
>OLQH01001651.1_pt1 | contig 16154 bp, 14 predicted proteins | sample 1672671 | NCBI WGS metagenome assembly OLQH01 (sample SAMEA3136712, study PRJEB25190) | human gut metagenome
CCTCAGGATTGTAAGCGTAGACGTAGGCTCCGGATCCGATGCTTGCAAATCCTCCGATCGTAAAGTTTTCGTATCCCTGTGTATTGGGTGTTGTAACCGGTGCGGTAAACCGGAACTGCTTCCAGGTACTGGTTAATGCACAGCTGTAGCTTACACGGTTAAGAGAGACTACGATTGTGCGTGATGTATTCGATTTCAGCCACACACGGATTTCGTACTGTCCTTTTGCTTTTACCGGGTTGTTGTTGCTGTATCTGGCAGATATAAAGCAATCCCCAGATGTACCGTACAATCGCACAGCCTTTGTTCCGCCATCCGGATCTGATTGTCCCTGCACGATAGATCCGGAAGTGTTCCAGTACTGGTTCAGGCTCTCTGTAGAGAGGTCTGAGCCTTTCAGGAGGTTTCCGGTTTTCTGATCTGCATAGATCTTGGCTTCTGACAATGCCTGTGCTGTTTTATTGGATACATAATCCTCTGTGGCAACTGCTTTTCCAGACAAACTAAAAGTGCTTACCATCAGGGAGACATTTCCGTAGGAGTCAATATCCAGAGTCTTTTGTCCAGATGAGTTGGTTACGGTGAGGTTTCTGGCATCGACATACTCTCCGGAAACCTTTCCGGACTTTATGTAGGATCCATTAATATACAGCATTCCATCACGCATAAATACGCCCTGTAACCGCCCATTATCAGTGAGGATATTAAAGATTTCTTCCTGCGTCAGATTATCAACGTCTCTTACCACTGCAATGGTTTGGATGTCCAACGGCGTGTTTGTCCCGCCAGACGCATAAAGTGTGCACCGGATACTCTTTACAGATGTCGATGTCGGAGCGTGGGTATGGGTGCTCTCATTGTAGCCGGAAACATATTTTTGGTGATAATTTGTCCCATCCGTAGATTCCTCGATTTTAAACCGTCCAGAATATGGGGTTCTTGATGCAGTAGTGCCATCCCGGTAAAACGATGAGAATGTGACAGATCGGGGTGTATACACATTGTTTGCACCCTGTTTTATTACCAGGGTGTCCGGTTGGAGAATGTATGTACGTCCATCTTCTCCTTTATCTCCATAAGTTCCAATAATGCGTGGGGGTACTGTATACGAAGGCTTGTCTGTATAAGTAAATACCTCATAATTCCACAGGTATTTTTTCTCTTCCGTCATTGTTTGCGGAGTAGTAGTCCACCCATAGGTGGATGTGGTCACTCCGCTTTGCTGGGACGTTGCCAGGTAATAATTGGTGATGCTGGATATTCCGTTTCCAGTTGCCCCGTAAGCACCGATCACGCGCTTTTTGGTATCTTCGGTACGTCCGCCTGAATAAAGAAATGTCTCATAATTCCATAAATACCGGTTCTGTTCCGTCATCTGCGGCGGGTTTGGATACCACTGCCCCGGGGCAATCGTGTTGCTCGAGGATACTGCATAGTACTCTACTATACTCTCGAGGCTGTCCCCATTGTCACCCGGCTTTCCGGATTTAACTTTAGAGATGGAAAATACCTTGGACACCGTAATGCCAGCATAGGTTGCCGTGATCGTTACGGATCCGTTGTCTCCTGACATGCCCCTTACTGTATATCGTTTTCGGATCAAATCCCAACTGCCATCCACGCCGGAAGACGGATTGATCGTATACTGTGCCTTGTCACTGTTGGTAATGTCCGTAGTACCGATAAGTAGCATTACGTCTGTGTAGCACTCGCTGTAATCCCCTCCGGTACCGTCTGCTTCTGTTGCAACAGAGCACATGTCGTTGGTCAGCTGCAGTGTCAGAAGCCGGATCTGGGCTGTTGCATTATCGATCTTGCCGTTCACATAATCTTCCACCGTCTGATCGTCGACCTTAAACGCTTCTCCGGACAGTCGGAATTCTCCGGTATCCAGATTCCAGTAGTTTTTACCGGTCTTATCGGTCAGGATCCCGGCGATAATTGCATCTGCAAGGATACCTCGTGCCGTGGCTGCAGTAGTCCAATCCCAATCCTTTCCGTCTGCCGTCCTTCTGGTCGCAAGCTGCAGCCCTTGCGTCCCCCATGTCATGCAGCCGAAAAGATCGCTGTCCGGGTCCAGGTCTTCTACGGTAAACGCCCTGCCTTTTACCTTTTGTGCCACGGTGGACTGCAGTTTCAGCTGTGTGTAGATTCCGTTCAGGATGCCCTGGACTTTTTCTGCCATGATGGAGCCGTCTGGATTGGTAATGGATTCTACCACCTTGTCTGTCTGGATCTGGGAATCCAGTGCAGTCTGGTTAAATCTACCAAGCTTCACCTCTTTGTTTCTGCGATTTATGCAGTCGTACACAATCTCAGTTGCTCTGGCTGTCGTCTCAATATTTAACTGTCTATGTTTGCACTTAACATCATCTCCCAGTCCGATATCCTCAAGGATTTCCAACCCTTCGTATCCGGCAACACCTTTAAGAGACTCTAATCTTACATCGTAACTTATCGCCGGCAGATCAATCCCAGACTCAAACTGTTTGTTACACTCTGCAATCAGTTTTGTTCGTAGCTCTGCCAATGTAGCGCAAGCATCAGGATTATCCCCTGGGCTATCCTCGGCAAGCATTACGTCACTAAACTCAATTACTTTTGTATAGACTTTTTGATATTTATTGATGTTCGGGCTATCTACCCACGGTTTGCTTCCATCCAGTGTATGTCCGTTGTAGGATACCGGAATGATTCTGGTTACTACCTCAGACATATCTACTGTTTCTTCAATCCCTGTTAGATTGTATCCAAACTCTGCCCTGGCTCCATAATCACCACCGACACGCTCATTGACGATTACTTTGTAGTTATTGTACAGGATTTCTCCGCCCCATCGGTTTACAAAAGATTGATCAATGTCTCCATTAATGGCTTCCATGAGATTTTTGCGAATATAGTACGCTGTGGATGCCTTAGTAATGTTGGATTCTCCGGAATATTTTGAGCCGGCGCAAATGATGTCGAGAGCCTGCTGCCCGTTCTTCCCGGTCGGACGGACATCCAAAAGGATATGATCATCTTTGGAGTCAAAAAATACCGGCATTGCAAATGCAACAACCGAAGTGTCAGACTTATCTACATGGTAAACCCGGAATAACTGCTTGTCGGATATGGGTGTCGATGCGGATATAACTGCCTCTTTTACAATATGTAAAAACTTCCCGTCCTCATCGATCGGCGCTTCCAGCTCCAAGCCCCACGCATCATTCAAGATCATTGTGCAGTCGCAGCTGTACGGTTCCAGTGTTACATCTCCATTAAAATCAAATTTTTCGTTGCCCGGATCGTAAATTTGTATCATATATCAATAGCACCTCCAATTCGGAATTGCAGTTAATGTAAAGCCACTCGTTATAGACACACTATTTTTTCCCGGATTCAAAACCATATCTTCGTAATTCCCAGATATAGCTGTGTTTTTTACGCTTCCATCTGTCCGATATGCAAGTTTCCTCTCGGTATCAATCGTGAGGTTTTGTCCAATATTGGCCCTGATCTGCTTTCCATTAATCGTAATGGTGCACATACCGTTCCCGGATATCTTATAGATAGGCAGGCATCTTGTACCGGGATTATTAAGTAGCGCACTTAACTGCTGCTCTCTTGCTCCGGACTGCAAATACATGTACCCTTCGCAATAAAAAGCTACAATCAGCTTTCCCTGCCGCTTAACATATCTCTCTGTAGTGCCTGCTGCGACTCTTTTTACTCTGTAAAAATAATCAGGATCGTCTGTAAAAGATAGTTTGTTATCAGACGCAGACAGCAGCCACTCTTTTACAGATCTTAATTTTTGTGCCCACTTACCAGGATCCTTTTCCCGAAATGCAAGAGATACTTCTATTCTGATATCTTCTACGGTTCCGGTATCTCTATATAATATCCCGTCCTTTCCCGGTATCTCTATGGCATCATATATCTTTTCTGGAGCCGGAATGTTAGGGCGATTCTGCACGATCACTCCAACAGTCGTCCCGGTTCTGCCGTTAAATTGTATATCATACAAAATCAACACCCCCTTGCTGCACTTTTTATAGTCTTTCTTCTTGTTGCTCCGTTGTTTACAACTCTGGTAATGTCATTTTCAAACTCTCTTCTGGATGGATACATAGACATTTCTTTTTCCGCAATGGTTTTTAGGTATGGAAGATATTCCGTAAACATATCATACATATCTTCTCCCGCTCCAATTTTTGCCTCGTTCATAGCTGGAGTTTGAATGCTGTCACGAATCATACTGTTTACTTCGGATATTTTCTTTTCATATCCAACTGCAAAACCTTCCGCTGTATACCCACCCAATTCCTCAAATACTTTGGATGGGGAGTTAATCTGCAGATCATTCCGCGCCTGGTTTACTGCAGACGTACACATATAAGATACCGCATTTACTACAGCCGCCCGTCCTGCGTAGATTCCATTTGCAAGACCGTAAGCCATATTTAATCCATCGTTGTATAGGGACGGTGTTCTGGATGCCATAATTCGGACAGATTCTATCATGCTTCTTGTCTGATTTATTGGTGCCATTTTGCCTGCGGATATTCCACGCGCAAGCCCCTGTGGGACTCTTTGCCCGTATTGATAAAATTTATCCTGCTTTAAAGTATTATTTACAGACGTGATGGTTTTTGTTGCCATGCTCTTTGCCGCTTCCGTGGCGAGCTTTACATTTCGTGCGATTCCATTTCTTAATCCTTCAACAGTGTTTTTTCCCAGCCTTTCTGTTCGCTTAGATGGACTATGTACTTCCGCTGTCGTTTCCGCGGATTTCATAAACACTTCAAGCAGTTCTTTTCCGCTTTCTTCTGCTTCTTTCTGTTTTTCGGCAATGGCGTTTTTAAATCCATCCCATGTGTTCACGCCAAGGTCTTCCATGGCTTTTTGCATTTTTTCTTTTCCGGCGGATATACCTTCTGTGTATGTTTCTATTGCGGAGTCCACCGCCTCTGCCGTGCCGGTCTTGAAATCAAGAGATTGCCTCCACAATTCGTTTGCTTGCTGCAACTGTTCTGGAGTTGCATCAACAAAAGCCTGAACATATTCATAACCTTCCGGTCCAAGTTCGGCAAGGTGTTGCAATAATCCCTCGTCAATACCCTTTTTTGCAAGAGTCTCCATATTTTCTGCCCATGTGGTCACTCCATCAATTTGCGACTGCATATTCGCTAAAAGAGTTTCTGTGGTCAGTTCTTGTCCTTTATCAAATTCCTCAAACATATCCATTTGAGTTTGTATAGATCCAATAACTGCCTCGCTGTACGATGCATATTTTTCAATTATTCTTCCAGTAGATTCATCTATGGTATTTGCAGCTTCTTCTGTTTTTCCGGTAAGGTTCTCTTGTGATTCCGCAAGCGCATCTGTGCTTTGTGAGGCTTCATCCTGCGCCGCTACCATTCCACCAAGTTTTTCAGATGTGGCGTCAATATCTTCTTTTGCCTGTTCGAGCATAACATCGTAATCTTCCACAGCTTTTGTTGCTGCTTCATGTTCTTTTTCGGCATCTTTAAGTTGGCTTTTTAAATCTGTATATTGTTTTAACAGCTCTTCATTAGTTCCGATTAATGCTTCAAAATTCTCTGTCTCTTCCATTTTCTTCAGAGATTTTTTCAACTCATCGACGGCGGTCTTTGCTTTTTCAGCGGAAAGCATTTTTTCAAAGCCCTCATTTATGAGCTGGTTTTTCGCTTCTATAGCAGCAGCCTGAACAATATAGGCTTCCTGGTTTTCCATCAAAGCTGAGATTTCTTTATTTGACAGATTGATACTGCCTGCTTCCTCGTCCCATGCCTCTGCCAACTCCGGAACTGTATCAGAAAGCTCCTGCACAATTTTTTTAACCTGGAATTTCTGGTATTCTGTTTTTTCAGTTACACCATTCAGTTCAATCAGGGTGTCTTTATAATCACGCAATTTTTCTGCTTCCGCATGAGCAGAACCCATAGACTCCTCTACACCATCCAGAACCGTCCTGACCTGCCGATTGTTTTCCGCAACCTCTTCTGTAAATTCTTCTAGGGCTGTTTTTGGCGGATTTATTTTTTCTGCAACCGCATCCAAGATTTTTCCTACGCCATCAAGCGCCTTGTCGATTGCAGGAAGCGCATTGTCTGCAATAGGTTCGAGGATTTCTGTTTTTGTTTTTCGCCCAAGAGATTCCAGTTTGCTCTCTATGCTGTCGTAGCTAATCTCTTTAATGGACTCCATCGTTCCGCCTACATCTTTGTAAGTATCATTGACATCCCCAAGAGCCGTAATAACAGACATCGCATTATCTTCCCCGAGTGCGGACCAAACGGTACTTGCAAGGGTAAGGGCTTCCTGCTGGTTGGTACACTCCTTCAAGTCTTTTACCACGGAATAAAATACATCCTTGGATGTGGCTTTTCCATCCTTCATAGCCCAGAAGAGATCTTGCGTTTCCTGTGAAAAAGAATCAAGGTTTTCCTCGATTCTTTCATCAGATAGGGAAATAGCAAATTCTTTTACGAAGTCATTCACTTTATCCAGATTGTACGCTCCAGCATCCAATCCGTTCTGGAGAATTGCGAACATTTCCTCCGCGGAAAATCCTGCCTGTGCCCACAACTGACCATACTCCGCAATGTTATCTCCCAGTTCTCCTGACTTATCTAATCCATTCTGTGCGCCTTTCGCCATCAAATCAAAAGCCTGCTTGGATGTGATTCCCATGTTTTTAGTAAGAGAATTAACGCCACGGATGGTTTCAGACAGATCCATATCAAAGACATCTTCCAGAGCCATTGCATTTTCTGTCATATCTTTTAATTCGGCGGAATCCAACTCTCCTGTGTACTGCTTTACTTTTTGCATAGCAGACGCTACGCTTTCCAAGCTGTCTCCGTAATTTCCGGCATAAATATCTTTCAGTACCTCTTCATACTTCTTCATCTCCTGCGTAGATACACCGGTTGCTGCCTGCAGTCTGGCGGAAACACTCTGCAAATCTGCTGCAAACTTAACCCCTTCTTTTGCCGCCTTGGTAAATGCCGCCCCTAAAGCTGCCGCCGCTGCTACTGCAATTGTCATGGGGTCCTTTGCTTTTTTCAGTGCAAGGCCGATCAGGTCAACTCCTTCTCCGCCGTCTGCTGCCGCTTTTTTTACATCTTCCAGGCTTACTGCTGCATCTCCGGAATTTTCCGCAACCTCTTTCATAGCTCTTGCATTGTCGTTCAAAGCATTGCTGGCTTTGGTTGTTTCTGTCTTTGCTTTAGTTAAATCTGTTTCCCATTTCTGAATGCGGTCAGATGCTTTCTGGTAATTTTCTTCAGATTTTTTCAGAGCGCTGGTCAACTGCTCAACCTGTTCTCTCTGCTGTTTCAGTTGGTCTTCGGAAGATTCCCCAGCATCCTCCATGTCTTTCAATTCCTTTGTTGCTTTTTCCAGAGATTCTTTCAGGGTATCAATTTTTCCACCCATCTTACCGTAGGATTCTCTGGCGTGATCGAGGCCTTTTTTTACATCTTCTTGTTTCTGCTTCTGTGCATCCAGCACTTTAGACAGGACTTCGTGTTTCCGTCCAAGGCTGTCCAGACTGTCTTCCTGTCCTTCAGATTCTGCTTTTACCAGTTCCATTTCCGCCTTGAACTGATTCAGGGCTCTGTTGCAATTCGTGACCGCCTGTTTGTATTCTCTCTCGCCGTCCAGGGCGATGATAGCGCCTATTTTCTTTCGAGCCATGTGCCCTCCTTTTAAAAAAGCCCCACGCAAGGCGCAGGGCTACAGATCTGCGAGAGATTCTACTTTTCTCTTTTCGAAAGTAGCTCGCTTCATTTTTGTGTTATGGTAAAATTTAAACTGCCGGAAAAGTTCAAACCATTTGCCATAATACATGTGGCTTATTTCTCTTTCCCGGTATCCTATCTGCATCCCCACGAAAACGATCCATGCAAAGTCGATTTTTATTGGTTCTTCTCCGTATCCTCCGTCTTCGTGGTCTTCTGGTTTTTTGAGACAAAACTCCTTCCAAACTCTCTTTTTAAAATCTGAGCAGTCGTAAAAAGAGAGCCATCCATCTTTCTTACAAGAGATTCCCTCTTGTATTTTATAGGTTTTCTCCCTTCCTCCTCCGCTGTGATTTCTTCACCCTCCTGAACCATCCAGTAGAGGGCATCACAAAGAGCGGTCATTTTCGGAAACCTTACCTTGATTTCCTCATTTTCTTTTGTATCCTCAAAAATACTGAGGTCATCCTCAAAGGCTTCCAGTGTCTCATACTTATCCTGGATTTTCTCCAGGACAAGAATAGAGCACTTGATAGGATATTCCTTTCCAGATAAGGTTATGGTATTCAACTTTTTTTCGAACATTTCTCAACCTCCGATCAGGACTGTCCAAAATATGTTGTATTGATTGTAGTCATAGCTTCCTGCTCTGTCGAGTGGGATTTTGTCTTTTTCCATACACCCTCTGCATTAGCAATGGCACGTCCTGTTAAGGTCGGTGTCTTATACTCAATGTTTTCGCCCTTGGTCGCATATTCTCCAGCGGGCTCAGAAAACTTAACTTTCGGAAGGAAGTTGGCTACAAACTTTCTCACCCCGTCCACTTTTTCCACTGAAATCCATGCAAGGCCTACATATCCCGCCTCGTCATCCACATCATATACAATTTCTTCTGCGGCGGATGTTCTTCCAAACATTGCTTTGTGCATTGTGACCGGAAGGTCTGTGGTATTCAAGGATACGTCTGCGTATCTGAATTCCTTATCATACTCCACCTGCACATCGTCTCCATACAGGCTTCCTTCTGCATAAGACGGCGTTACCGTGATTCCAATAGCCTTTCCGCAGGCTTCCGGTTTTTCATAAGTTGTTTCATTTGTCATTTTTCCTACAATTGGTTTTCTTAATCCTACAAATGCCATAATTATTCCTCGCTTTCTTCAATCTGGCACGAAAAGGTCAAGTGGTAATACCCACTATCTTTTTCGTAATCTGTATCAATTTCTGTTACCAAAAAATCCGCTTGGCGTAATACCCTGCGGATCTCTTTTCTTTTTTTGATATAATTTTTTTTCGTAAAAAAATGAATCTGCATATAATGGATCCAGTTCTGATCCTGGTCATCCGCGTAAGTTGCTGGAGCTTCATACTCTGGATTATATACGATGTATTCCGCCGGATGATTGTCGTCTGGGCATACAATCGGCCATGCATTGGAGCAGATTGGCTTTAATACAGATTCTATTGTCTGGTTCACGCTCACTTTGTCACCTCATCATATTTTTTCTGCATAGCTTCAAGACACGCTTTTTCAGATTTCTCAATAGCCTTTCTCAGTACCGGTTTTGCCATCTGCTTACTGGTTCCGTTTTCCAGGTACCCAAATTTTTCTCCGTTTCGGATGCCTTTTTCATCTACTCCAGTCGGCCGTACTGCTGCAAAGCATCCTTGTTTATTAACCGCGGCTTTCGTGGCTTTTATGGAATTTTTCAGAGTCCCTGTCGCATACCCTTTATTGGCCACTTTTTCAATTTCAGACTTTAAGCTATCAACCAGAATCGGAGTAGCTGCATCTATTGCCTGTTTTGCAATATCTTCTGCTTCTCCAAGCTCCATCAGCTCTTTTTCCAGATCCTCAAATCCCATTGTTCGAAATCCCAACAAATCACCATCCTAACTACAGGTCAGCTCGACCATGGATTTATCCGGTTTGTACGCTCTTACAATGTCGTACTCTGCCCCGTCAATAGCTACTTTTTCCGCATAAGCAGGTTTTCCATTATTAATGTGTCGGGTCTCTTCCCAATCTTCCAGTCGCACCCGGAAAACTGCTGTGAGTTCCACGCCTGTTCGCATGGCTTCATAAGCTTCTGCTCTTTTAATGGCTGTCTCACTCAGATATGCGGGAGTTTTATGTTGGATGGTCTGCGGAAATCCGTCCGCATCTTTCCCTGTTTCTTCCCAGATCAATACACCTTCATAATCCACTTGCACCACCTCCATATTCCCCAGACAAAGCCATGGAATCTCTCAGATTCTGGAATGCTTTTAAAAACTTTTCGCTGTCAGAATCATATCCAAAGTGTGCTTTTGCGTACAGTTTCACTGCCTGTCGGTACAGAGGATCTGTGAGTTTCCCCTGCACCCCGGCAATTTTAAGCTCCAATACACAGGATTCAATAAGATCTCGAATCTCTGTATCTGCGACACTGGATTTTTCCCTGAGCATGTCTTTCAGCCAGTCTACTGTAATCTCAAGATCTGTCTCTGTGTATGCCATAAACTATCACCTCATCAGGCATTTGCTTTGGTCAGTGTAACAAAGGAGTTCTTGTCGATCACCTTTCCATCGCAGATCATCACAGCCTTCGCCACCTGATCCTCCGTGTCATTGTCTTCATAAGATTTCACAGTCATGGCGTAATTGGTGTTGAACATGTAGTCTGTCCAGTCGAACAGGAATGCTACTACTGTAGGTTCGGAAAGAGTTGCGTTGCTGGATGTCATATAGTCATTCAGGACTACTCTTCTTCCCAGCAGGGTTCTTTCCGGTTTTCCGTTAATACCGTAGTTCACTCTTGCGATTGGCTGACCGTTGGAATCTGTCATTGCCATGCATTCCATAAATGTCTTCTTAGTCATGTTCCAAACCGCACCGTTTTCATAGGCAAGTGGAAGCGCTGCCTCCATATCGCATAAAATTTTGTAATCAATGGTTTTTGCCTTTTCAAGCGCAATATTCTGTCCTTCTGGAGCAGTTTCTTTCAGTACGCCTTTCGGTTTTCCAGATCCATCTCCATTCATGATTGCTTCTTCAATAGCTTTTACCATTGCCTCTGAAACATTCTTGACAAATACGGTCTCGAAAATCTGCAGAGACATCACGGTAGCTTCCAGTGTCATGGAGATTGCGCATCTCAGCTTGTAGCCTTTAATGTCAATCTGGCCTGTGGTCTTCTTCTGTTTTTCAGATGTGCCGCCTTCTGCTACCCATGTAGCTACTGGCTTCACAGAGGATGTCGGAATTACCGCGCCTGCTGCAAATGCAGTTCTTGTCACCAACGGAAGGATCATACCTGTTGCTTCGATTTTTTCAATGATTCTGTTGATCACAGTCGGAGAGATCACTGCTCCGATGTCAGGTGTTTTTGTCGGGCCTGCTGCATTTGTGAATTTTTCCGGAATCGGTTTGCCGTTTACCACATAATTCATAAACGCGGTACGGTACTCTTTGGAATCATACATATCTTCCGGCTCGTCAACTGCTCCAAGGTTCAGAATTCCTCCTGTGATATTTCCAAACGGATTCACCGCCTGCGGCTCCCTGTTCATGGCGTTAAAGTCCGCCTGGGCCTGTGCAATCGCCTCCCAGGTTTCATCAAGAGCTCTTACTTCATCCATTTTGGCCTGAGCTTCTTTGGTTTTGCCTTCGTTTATAAGAGCCTGAGCCTCGTTCATAAGGCTGTTTCTTTTTTCTTCATACTGTTTTTTATTCATTTTCTGTCTCCTTTTAACATTAAAAAATCCCACCGGGCTTTCAGTAAGTCCGCCGGGATGGTTTCACTGGTTTCTTCTTTCATCAGTCTTCTTGCCCTGTTCAGCTTTTCTTCGTCCGGAAGTTCAAAAAGAGATCCTGCTATAAGAGGTGTTTCCTCTTCCTTTTCTTCAAACATGATCGCATCAATCAAACCTTTTTCCTTTGCCTGCTGTGCAGTCATCCAGGTTTCATGCTCCATCATTTCCAGGGCTTCCGCTTCGCTCATTCCGGTTTTTGCGGTATAAGCTGTACAGAGCGCCCGGTCTGCTGTCCGGAGTGTTTCTGCCATGTGCTCCATGTCAGAGTGATTTCCTCTTGCCCCGGATGATACACAATGCACCATCATAAGAGCTGTCGGGGACATTTCACAGTATCCTGCCATTGCCACGATAGAGGCGGCACTGCAGGCCTCTCCGGTAATGTAGATTTTTACATTTTCGAAGCAGTGCAGTAATGTATAAATCTCAGATCCAACATCAATCACCCCTCCGGGAGAATTGATATAAACCTCAATTTCATCTCCTTCCACAGCAGCATCTATGATATTCTGGATATCCCGGGGACAGGTGCTGTCTTCGCCAAAAAAACTGTAATACCATTTGTAATCGTTTGGTATCAAAACGCCCCTTATGTCAATCCTATGCTTCATCTCTCTCACCTCCTCCATGCATTTCCAGATACGCATTTTTCAGAAGTTGTCCCATTATGGCTGTCATTTGCACATAATTTTCACCATTCATCTTGTTCAGCACATCTTCCAGAATGTTTACCACCTGGGTGTCCAGTCTTCGGATCGGCTGATCTCCGCCCTCAATAGGAGCAAGATTCATGGTTTCCCTCCATTCATTGGGAGTCATGGCGCCACGGTCTACCATTGCCTGGAAAGCCAGTTTTGTTGTAAGGCTGGCGCACTGAAGGTTATTTGCTTCAAACACGATCCGGTTCCCGAACCCTCTTTCTTTCCGGCTGAACAGTGCTACTGTATAGGTCTGATGCATCTGTACCACTACCGGCTCGATCTCTGCCTCGTAATATGCCGTCCATTCATCTTCGGTATAGCTGGATTGTACGATCTTTTTATTGGTACCCCAATAGGAATACAAACGGTCCACCACTTTTTCTGTCTGCATGGCATTGGGTACATAATCCTTTGGCTCGATCCTCTGGATATCTGCTTTACTGTCAATGCCAGCAGCTCCGAATGTGGTGCTTTCCACTGCCAGGTAATTATCTACAAAATTCTGTACATACTTTTTGATATCCTCATCCCTCATGGACTGGCGGAATGACATCAGCCACCGGATCACGTTGCTGTTCCGGATCGCATTTACGATTCCCTGATCCATGGTTCCGATCAGATTCATCAGCGGAGTAAGCACCGGAAGCGGAGACGTTCCAAAAATATCGTTGTCATTGTAATCCTGCCTGAGATGAATAATATCCGAATACCGGAATATTCCTGTCTTTCCGTTTTCATACAGGAATTTTAAAAACAGTTCGCCGGAATCATTGTACTTAGCTTCTACACTCACACATGGAACCGGATATAACTGCATCGGCTTTCCATTTTCGTCCCGGACAACCAGAATAAAAGCATTATTATTCAGGCACAGCTGATTCGCTACCTTCTCCTGCATCTGTTGTCCTGTCATATAAGGATTTGACTCAGACAGTAAAAATCGGATATTTGCATCCGGATTTACTTTCAGACCTCCCGCTTTTGGATCGTCCCGGATATGTTTCCCCACAAGCTTTCCAATGGCTTTCACTTTTGGCCGGATACAGGCCCTTACAATATCGCTTTCGTAGAGTTTTCCATCAAAGCAGAAAAACTGGCCATTCCGCAGCGTCACCATTTTTAACACGTTCCCACTGGATGGTTTGTCTGCATTTTCATTTACAGTGGGTTCTCTTTTCCAAAACTTCCGCATGGTACCTCCTAAATCAAACTTGTGTATTCATCGTATTTATTTTTTAAAACTACATATCCATCAATCAAGGCCATGGTTCCATCAATCCGGTTCCTGGAATCCACACCTTTGATGGGCTGTATGTTTCCATTGATGTCTGTCTTGACCTGGGTATTGGCCAGACACCATTTGTCTATCGGATTGTTATCATAAATGATATTGTGGGCTCCTAATTCCGCTTTTAAATCTTTCATAGGCGCCGATAAGGTAGCGATTCCCTGCCGGACCGGTATCATGCAATTCTCCCCGAAAGCATTTTTAAAATCTCTCAAAAGAGAATCATCAATATGCCAGGGGTCATACCCAATAAACATGATGTAGATATCTTCCTGCTCCTGAAGTTCTATAAACCAGTCCAGCATCACTCTTTTATCTACCCGGTAATCATCCACAGTCCGAAGGAGCCCCATGTCTTTCCATTTCTGGTAAGGCACGTTATCTCTTCCCTGGCGTTTTCCAGATCCCTCAAATTCATCAATTACTCTCTGTGGGATCCAGTACATGGATTTTACATAGATCTTCGGATCATCCGGTTTCATACACAGGCATTTCGCGGCATTCAGATCCACGCTGTCTGCAGCATCCATTCCACCAATGCCATACCGGAATCTCTTATCTCCGATTTTTTCTTCATTGAGAATATCCTCCCACCGTAACCAGGCAGCTTCCCCGGTCTGTTTCACGTTGAAATCTTTCACCAGGACTGTCGGCCGGAAAGAAAAATCATCCTCCGCCTTCTGGACCATCTCCCGAAGGTAATCATAAGATTTAATGGTTCCCAGTCCGGGGTTTGCCTTGATCCAGCAGGATTCGTCTCTCCATTCGTCTATACTGTCCAATTCATAGATAAACGGCAGAAATCTCTTGTTTTTAATTTCACCGGACAGGATCCCAGATGCGTATTCATACTGTGCGTCAAAAATACCATCCCGTACAAATCCATTTGTTGTGATACAAAAAAGCAATGGCTGCCGTCTGGCTCCCATTGCCTGTTTGATCAAATCGTATATGTCTCTGTTTTTGATAGCCGCCAGCTCATCAATAACCGCCGCATGGACATCCAAACCGTCCAGGCTGTTACTGTTGCTTGCCAGGGCTTTTATAAATCCAAAATTATAAGAAAAATAGAGATCTCTTGCTCTTTTCTTTATGTGCTTACTCAGTAAAGGGCTTTGCCGGATCATCTTCTGGCAGGCGGTAAACCCAAGCTTTGCCTGATCGAGCATGGTTGCAATGTTATAGATCTGCGGAGCGCCTTCCTGGTCGTTTACAAGCATATCAATTTCAACTGCTGCCGTCTCTGTGGTCTTTCCGTTCTTTCGTCCTTCGATGATGATGCATTCGTTGTATTGCCGGATATCATTATCATCTACAAACCCAAAAATCGCCTGAAGCCTGGCTTTCTGGAATAATTCCAGTTTCAGCGGCGCTCCAAGCTTTCCGGAAGGTACCTTGCAGAATTTTTCGATAAAATCTGTATGTCTTTTGGCAATCTGAGGATCAAAATGGTATTCATCTGGTCTGTAAAACCTTGTCAGGAGCATGTCCGCTGCCTGCTTCATCTTTTCGCAGGCTACGATCTTCCCATCGGTGATATCTGTAAAATACTTTTCAAATTCCAGCATGTTACTTTCCAGTCTTTAAAAACTCCATCAGATCATCCCCGGTCTCCTGACTTGTCCGGTCTTTTTCCATCATGTCCTCCAGTTGTTTGATACAGGCAATATGGTTTTTCACCATGACATTATAAGTGTCCACCTGTGACCGCTTCTTTGTACCATACTGATTCGCCCCGTTTTTATACTCTTCCTCGTACCCTTTCAGGTTTATGATAGATTCCAATTCCAGAAGGGAGATATCCATGAACGCCGCACGTTTGATCAGTGTCTCCGCGTTCTTTTTTCTTTTTGGATCCACAAAACTGTAATTTTTCCTAAGTTCCGCTTCCTTCTTCTTGATCAGTTCTGTTTTGTGTAAAAATTCGCCATCCTCATCAATCTCATACAGCTCTTTTTGTTTCACTTCAATCGCCTTCTTTCTCTTTGATACCACACCCCTCACGCGAAACCTCATCCGTAAAATTTAAAGTAGGCAGCCGGTTATCCCAAAATAAAAATATAAATAAATTAAGGGGGGAGTATAGGACAAACGTCTCCATCCTCTGTAAACATCACCCTCGGCTCTGGCTTATCTTTTCCATGAGCTTTATTGTGGCATTCCTGGCACACATATTCAAAGTTTCTGAAGCTTAGAGATACATCTGGATCATTAATGTTGGCCGGAGTGATCGCAGCCTTATGATGAACAATGTATCCTGGTTTCTCCCTGCATCGCTCACACATGCCTCCGTCTATGCCTTGTCTCTTGGATATATAGGATGCTCTGCACTTGCGCCATGCCGGACTATCGTAAAACCATTTCGCAAACTCTCTCGCCATTGTTACTCCTTTTATATTAATACAGTCCTGCCAGCCCCATACGCGACCGCCGATTGCGACCGCTAGAAAGGAGGTATTACGGCTAATGAGTAAAACCAAATACTGCTGGGGCTGTGCGCGCTGTACGACTAATTGCATAATAAAAGACACCTGACTGCTGCCAGATGCCTTTGCTTCAGGCAACCAGGCTATGAAACTGACTGCCGTGAGATGGAGGAATTAATGATTTTGTTCATCA
>OLQH01001656.1_pt1 | contig 16098 bp, 15 predicted proteins | sample 1672671 | NCBI WGS metagenome assembly OLQH01 (sample SAMEA3136712, study PRJEB25190) | human gut metagenome
GTTACCGGGATGAACTTTTTCTCCAGGAGGAACTGAAGAGATACGGCAGAGTCTATACGGCTACCGAGGACGGAAGCGCCGGCACGCCGGGAAATGTTCTGGATGCCATGATGGCTAATGGACTGACAAAGGAAGAGGGCCGGGAGCCGGAGATTATCTTTGCCTGTGGACCGGCACCAATGCTCAGGGCCATCAAAGCCTATGCGCAGGAGATGGAGATTGAGTGCTGGATCTCCATGGAAGAAAGAATGGCCTGTGGTGTGGGAGCCTGCCTGGCCTGTGTCTGCCAGTCAAAAGAGATAGACGAACACTCAAAAGTGCATAATAAGAGAGTCTGCAAAGACGGCCCTGTCTTCTTAAGCACGGAGGTAGAATTATGATAAATACAAAAGTAAACCTGGCCGGCGTAGAGCTTAAGAATCCGGTGATGACAGCCTCGGGCACCTTTGGATCCGGTGTGGAGTACAGCGAACTAATTGATTTGAACCGTTTAGGGGCGGTAGTGACAAAGGGAGTGGCCAGTACGCCCTGGACCGGGAATCCCACCCCCAGAATCGCTGAGACTTACGGAGGCATGATTAATGCGATTGGTCTTCAGAACCCGGGGATGAAGGTGTTTTGTGAACGAGATCTTCCTTTTCTGGAAAAGTTTGATACCAAAGTAATTGTAAATGTCTGCGGAAAGACAAAAGAAGAGTACTGCCGGGTGGTTGACCGCCTTTCCGACGAAAACATAGATATGCTAGAGATCAATATTTCCTGTCCAAATGTGAAGGAAGGAGGCATTGCCTTCGGACAGGATCCCTTTGCCGTGGAAGAGATTACCGCGGCTGTGAAAAAGTATGCCAGACAGCCCGTAATTATGAAGCTGAGTCCTAATGTTGCGGACATTACGGAGATGGCAAGAGCTGCTGAGTGCGGAGGTGCAGATGTACTGTCGCTGATCAATACACTCACAGGAATGAAGATTGATATTAATAAAAGAACCTTTGCAGTTGCCAACCGTACGGGGGGACTTTCCGGACCGTGTGTAAAGCCGGTGGCGGTGCGCATGGTATATCAGGTGGCCAACACGGTAAAACTTCCCATTATCGGTATGGGTGGGATCGCCACGGCTGAGGATGCCCTGGAATTTATTCTGGCAGGGGCTACCGCTGTGTCAGTGGGCACTGCAAACTTTTTTAATCCCCGGGCTACACTGGATGTGATTGAAGGGATAGAGTCTTATATGCAGAAAAATAAAATTCAGGATATCCAAGAACTGATAGGTGTGGTAAAATAATACAGGAATAGCACACGGACGAGAGCCCCAGCTATTCTGCTGCAGATAAAAAGCAGGGCATAAAGATCGATTTGGGAGGACTCACATGGAAGCATATAAGCAGGAATTTATTGGATTTATGGTAGATTGTCAGGTGTTGAAATTTGGGGATTTCGTTACAAAAAGCGGAAGAAAGACACCATTTTTTGTCAACACTGGTTTTTATAGAACAGGGGCGCAGCTTCGCAGACTGGGGCAGTATTATGCAAAAGCCATTCATGACGCCTACGGACTGGACTTTGACGTATTATTCGGACCGGCTTATAAGGGGATCCCTCTGACTGTGGCAGCAACTATGGCAATCAGCGAACTGTACGACAGAGATATCCGGTACTGTTCCAACCGGAAAGAAGTGAAAGACCATGGAGATAAAGGTATATTGCTGGGAAGCCCCATTCAGGATAAGGATCGGGTGGTGATCATCGAGGATGTAACCACAGCCGGAACCTCCATACAGGAAACTCTGCCCATTATCAGGGCGCAGGGGGATGTAACACCTGTAGGCCTGGTGGTTTCCGTGGACCGCATGGAACGGGGACAAGGTACCAAAAGTGCATTAAAAGAAATTGAAGAAAAATACGGACTGCAGACCACAGCCATTGTTACCATGGCAGAAGTGGTAGAACACTTATACAATAGAGAATACCAAGGAAGAGTAGTAATTGACGACGCAATGAAAGAAGCCATCGACAGATACTATGAACAGTATGGTGCCGAGTAAAGAAAGGAAAGTGTTCGCAATGAGTGAAAAGATATACAAAATGGTGTCAAGGGCAGGTGTATGGAATCTTGTCCTGGGTATTATAGTATTAGTAACAGGGATTGCTGCGGGAACGATGTTAATCATAAACGGCGGCAAATTGATAAAACAAAAATACGAGATCATGATTTAACTTCTATAGAGAAAAGTCACACGCGGACCGTGTGACTTTTTAAACTGTCTGGAATGAGGAATGAAAAATTGAAGAAAGAAACAAAACGGCGAATAAAAAGGATAGGTACGATCCTGTTTGTGCTGTATATTCTTGTTCTCATCTACTTCCTGTTTTTTTCGGAGGGATTCGGCAGGGGGCAGGGGGCAGAGAGAGTATACCGATACAATCTTACCCCGTTGAAAGAGATCAGAAGGTTTTGGGTTTACCGGGAACAATTAGGGTTTGTAGCAGTTTTTACCAATCTGGTGGGCAATGTAGTTGGATTTGTTCCATTTGGCCTGATTCTCCCCGTAATAAACCGTAATACCAGAAACTTGTTCTTTATCGGATTTGCCGGATTTGCCTTGAGCCTTTGTGTGGAATGCATACAGCTGGTTGGAAAGGTAGGAAGCTTTGATGTGGATGATATGATCCTGAATACGGCCGGAGCTGTACTGGGATATTTGATATTTGCAGTTTTCCACGGGATTTACAAGATAAAGTTTGAACACAAGCGCAGGAAAAGGAGATGAGAAGGTGGGAAAAAGATATAAGTACACATTTGCCAGGAAGAAGCAGTCAGAGGGCGGGATTACCTCTTCGGTTATGGCACTGATCTCTGTCCTTCTGTTTCTCACAGGGGCGGTTCTTTCCTTTGCCTTTCAGGGAAAGGGGGGCCTGTATCTGGGGGCCATGGGACTGGTGGCCATAGGCGTTTCAGTCTATGGATTTATCATTGGATTAAAAAGCTTTTCCAAGGAAAACCGGGCATACACCTACAGCAAGGTGGGGGCTATAGCCAACGGTGTTCTGATGGTGGGCTGGCTGGGATTATTTTTGATAGGAGTGTAGAAGGATGGACGACAGGCTGATAAAACAGATGAATTTTATACTGGAAGTAGACAAAATTAAGAACATTACCAGGCAGACATATTTGTCTGACGGGAAAAGAAAAGAAAATGATGCGGAGCATTCCTGGCATTTGGCCCTTATGGCAGTTCTTCTCAGGGAACATGCCAATGAAGAGCTGGATCTGGTGAAGGTCATGACTATGGTGCTTATCCACGATATTGTAGAGATCGATGCGGGAGATACGTATGCGTATGACGATGCCGGCAATACTACAAAAAGAGAACGGGAAGTGCGGGCAGCGAACCGGATCTTCGGTCTGCTTCCGGAGGATCAGGGAAATATGTGTAAGGAACTGTGGGAAGAATTTGAGCTTGCAAAGACCCCTGAGGCAAAGTTTGCCCATACCCTGGATAATTTTCAGCCGCTGATGCTCAACGATGCTGCAGACGGAAAGTCGTGGAGAGAACATGAGGTAAAGAAATCTCAGGTTATGAAGAGAAATGAACACACAGGGGATGGTTCCAGAGTTATCCGCTCTTATATGCAGCAGCTGATCGATAAAAATGTGGAGTGTGGGAATTTAAAAAATGAGTAAAGAAGAGATGATTGACGAGCGTTACCAGCTGGTAACCGGACGCATTAGAGAAATCCCCAGGGAGGAATCTGTGCCGGAACCTTTCAGGGAGTATTTCCGGAAGACTGCAGGATTTATTGGGCTGACAGCCCAGGTTCTGGAAAAAATGCTGAACGGCTGGGCAGAGATTGCGGCAAAAAAAGAATTGAAGGATTGGAATGACAGACTGTACGAAGACATTTTGCCGGCCAACTATGGGACATCCTACGGGAACCCGGCATATGCAGTCTCTGTTCTGGGGGAGGAGTACGGGCAGCTGCTCAGCTTTTTGTATACAGAGATCAGAGGTCTTATTGTGTATGCCTATGAGAAACGGAAATGGGATTTTACGGTAGCAGCAGAGCTCTTTGCAGAAATCTACAATATGTTTCAGGATGAGATTCCCAAAGCTGAAACCCTAAGAGAGACCCTGTACTGGTATGTAAGCGACTACAGTGATGAGATGGCGGCCTATCGGGTGCGGGAATCGTTAGACCCTTCTCTCTCATTCGCCAGAGATATCATTATGGAAGAGGACCTCAGAGACGATAGGTACCTTTATCTGTTCGGCGAGTATATTTCAGATAATATCTGTCAGGTGTCCGCCTTTTTAAATACACTGTCCCAGGAGGAAATTGATGCTATGGCGTCAACTTATACAGAGGGATACAGGATTGGCTTTTTGACAACCGGAAAGGATATTAAAAAGAAGAAGACTGTAAACATACGCTTCCAGCTGGGGTTTGAGAGGATGATAAGGGCGGCCGTTCTTCAGTTTGAAAAGATGGGGTTGCAGCCGGTGATCTACCGGGCCGCAAGCCACGCAGTTAATAAGAGACAGCACCTGCGTATCGGGTATTATGGTGCAGTTCCCAATAAGCAGTATGATTACGATCACAGGGGGGATGCCGCCCTGTATCTGGATCAGGAATTCGTGCAGAGAAAACTCAGAGTGATGCAGGTGGCATATGAAAAAATGAAGGAATTGGCCGCTGTGCACGGCGGTCCTGCGGTGGTAGAGGTGTTTGGAGAGGAGCCATTTGTGCCGATGCCCTGTCCTCAGGCCATGCAGCTCTCAAAAGCCCAGCACAAGCTTCAGGTAACCTATGACAGTGAAGCGGGGCAGATTACAAACCGTTATATCAAAGGGGAAGAGAGAAGCTTTACGATTATTGCCTATCCCGTACCTGAGATAGGAGAGGATTTTCCGGACATTTTCCGTGAGACAGTAAAGATTAATACCCTGGATTATAAGCTATATCAACAGATTCAGCAGAGGATTATTGATGCTCTGGACACCGGAGACAGGGTTCATATTAAGGGATTAGGCGACAATCAGACTGACTTGATCATAGCCCTGCATCCTCTGGCAGATCCGGAGAGACAGACAAACTTTGAAAACTGTGTGGCAGATGTGAATATTCCGGTGGGAGAGGTCTTTACCTCCCCACTCTTAAAGGGTACCCAGGGAATCCTCCATGTAAGCCGTGTATATCTGAATGAGCTCTGCTACAGGGATTTAAAGATTACTTTCCAGGACGGCAGGATTACAGACTATACCTGCAAAAATTTTGACACAGAAGAAGAAAACAAAAAGTATATATTTGAAAATGTGCTCTTTCATCATGACACCCTCCCTATGGGGGAATTTGCCATAGGCACAAATACAGCTGCTTATGTTATGGCCAGGAAGTATGGGATAGAGGGAAAACTTCCTATTCTGATCGCTGAGAAGATGGGACCTCATTTTGCCGTGGGAGACACCTGCTACAGCTGGGCGGAGGATACTCCAGTTTATAATCCGGACGGAAAGGAAATCGTTGCCAGAGATAATGAGGTATCCATTCTCCGCAGGGAGGATATCGCCAAAGCATACCTGGGATGTCATACAGATATTACGATACCCTATGATGAATTAGAGTCAGTTGCAGTCATAACGTCAGAGGGGGAGGAGACAGCAGTGATCAGGGACGGAAGATTTGTCCTCCCGGGAACAGAGGAACTGAACCGGCCGTTTGAAGGCGGAATTCACATTGACAAGAATTACAAGTCTTAGTAAAATTGATAAAGGTAATATGGCTGCCCTTGTTTTTATCTGGCAGCATATGATAAAGATTAATCAAAAGAAAAAAGGAGAATGACAATGGCTAAAGTTGGAATTGTTATGGGTAGTGACTCTGATATGCCTGTTATGAGCAAGGCGGCAGATATGCTGGAAAAGCTGGGGATTGATTATGAGATGAAGATAATCTCTGCTCACAGAGAACCGGACGTATTCTTTGAATATGCAAAAACAGCAGAAGAAAAAGGATTCAAGGTAATTATAGCAGGTGCAGGTATGGCGGCTCATCTGCCAGGTATGTGCGCAGCGATCTTCCCGATGCCAGTCATTGGAATTCCTATGCATACAACCTCTCTGGGTGGAAGGGATTCCCTCTACTCTATTGTTCAGATGCCTTCCGGCATACCTGTAGCAACGGTCGCAATCAACGGCGGTGCCAATGCCGGAATACTGGCAGCTAAGATTCTGGCCACCTCAGATCCTGAGCTGCTGGCAAGGCTGAAAGCATACACGGAAGAATTAAAGGAACAGGTGGTTGCCAAAGATGAAAGGCTGCAGGCTGTAGGATATAAAAATTATACAAAGTAGGAAGCATCCAGCAAAACACGGAGGAGAAAGATGGATTATAAAAAAGCAGGTGTTGATATTGAAGCAGGTTACAAATCAGTAGAGTTGATGAAGGAGCATATCAGGAAAACCATGAGACCGGAAGTCCTGACGAATATTGGAGGGTTTTCCGGAGCCTTTTCTATGGATGCCTTTAAAAACATGGAGAAGCCTACCCTTGTATCCGGAACAGACGGGGTGGGTACAAAGCTGAAGCTGGCATTTATTATGGACAAGCATGACACCGTAGGAATCGACTGCGTGGCTATGTGTGTCAATGATATTGCCTGCGCAGGGGGTGAGCCCCTGTTTTTCCTGGATTATATCGCATGCGGGAAGAATGTACCGGAAAAGATTGCTGAGATTGTCAAAGGGGTTGCGGACGGGTGTGCCCAGTCCAATGCCGCTCTTATCGGCGGGGAAACAGCTGAGATGCCAGGATTTTATCCGGAAGATGAATACGATCTGGCTGGATTTGCCGTAGGCATTGTAGACGAAAAGGATCTGATTACAGGAAAAGATCTGAAGCCAGGGGATATATTGATCGGCATGGCTTCCTCCGGGGTGCACAGCAATGGCTTTTCCCTGGTAAGAAAAGTATTCGATATGACAAAAGAATCCCTTTCTGCTTATCACGAAGCATTGGGCAGTACATTGGGAGAGGCACTTCTTGCTCCCACCAAGATTTATGTGAAAGCTTTGAAGAGCATTAAGGAAGCTGGTGTGCGGATACGTGCCTGCAGTCATATCACTGGAGGCGGCTTTTATGAGAATGTGCCCAGAATGCTCAAAGAGGGTGTCTGTGCAGTTATTGAAAAGGACAGTTATCCGGTACCGCCTATCTTTGCTATGATGGCAGAACAAGGCAAGATTGACGAGAAAATGATGTACAATACTTATAATATGGGGCTCGGTATGGTTTTAGCCGTTGACGCTGCTGACGTGGATAAAACTATGGAAGCCATCAAAGCCGCAGGGGAAGCTCCTTACGTAGTAGGACGTGTGGAAGAAGGAGAAAAAGGAGTGAAATTATGCTAAAGGTGGCAGTACTTGTGTCCGGAGGGGGGACTAATCTTCAGGCAATTATCGATGGAATTGCCAAAGGAACGATTACGAACACCAAGATAGAGGTTGTCATCAGCAATAACCCGGGCGTATATGCCCTGGAACGGGCCGGTAAGGCTGGTATCCCTGGGAAATGTATCTCTCCAAAGGCTTTTGCGGGCAGAGAGGAGTATTATGATGCACTCCTGGAAGAACTGGCATCCTATCAGGTGGATCTGGTTGTTCTGGCCGGGTGTCTGGTAGTGATTCCTAAAAAAATGGTTGATGCATATCCCAACAAAATTATAAATGTGCATCCCGCTCTGATTCCTGCGTTTTGCGGTACCGGTTATTACGGGCTGAAGGTCCACGAAGGTGTTCTGGCCCGGGGAGCGAAGGTGACCGGTGCAACGGTACACTTTGTGGATGATGGTACTGATACGGGACCTATTATACTGCAGAAGGCTGTGGAGGTTTCACAGGACGATACCCCTAAAACACTCCAGCAGAGGGTGATGGAGGAGGCAGAATGGGTTATTATGCCGAAAGCTATTGATTTGATTGCGAATGATAAAATAGAGATTGTGGAACATAAGGTCAGAATTAAGGAGTAGACAAGATGAAAGTACTTATTGTTGGAAGCGGAGGAAGAGAACACGCCATTGCGTGGAGCGCGGCGAAAAGCCCTAAGGTAGATAAGATTTACTGCGCACCGGGTAATGCGGGCATCGCGGAATATGCGGAATGTGTAGAAATAGGTGCTATGGAGTTTGATAGATTAACTGCATTTGCAAAGGAAAAAGCGGTGGATCTTACCATAGTGGGTATGGATGATCCGCTGGTAGGGGGGATCGTTGACGCTTTCGAGGCAGAAGGGCTCAGGGTATTTGGCCCTAGAAAAAATGCTGCTGTTCTGGAAGGATCGAAAGCATTCTCTAAGGATCTTATGAAAAAATATAACATTCCCACAGCTGCCTATGAAAACTTTACAGATGCCCAGGCAGCAATGGACTATCTGGAGACAGCAGAATTTCCCATTGTACTGAAGGCCGACGGACTGGCGCTGGGAAAGGGTGTTCTGATCTGTAACACCCTGGAAGAAGCGCAGGAAGGGGTTAAAACCATTATGCTGGACAAGCAGTTCGGTACAGCGGGAAATACCATGGTAATCGAAGAGTTTATGACCGGAAGGGAAGTCTCTGTTCTCTCCTTCGTGGACGGTAAAACGATTAAGACTATGACTTCTGCCCAGGATCACAAACGTGCCAAGGATAATGATGAGGGACTGAATACCGGGGGCATGGGAACATTTTCCCCAAGTCCTTTCTATACCGAAGAGGTTGATGCTTTCTGCAGAGAGAATATTTATCAGGCCACAGTGGATGCTATGGCGGCGGAAGGAAGACCTTTTAAGGGAATCATCTTCTTTGGTCTTATGCTTACAGAAAAGGGCCCCAGGGTTCTGGAATACAATGCCCGGTTTGGAGATCCTGAGGCCCAGGTCGTGCTTCCGAGAATGAAAAATGACATTATTGAGGTGGTAGAAGCATGTGTGGACGGAACTTTAGATCAGATCGATCTGCAGTTTGAGGACAATGCGGCAGTGTGTGTGGTGCTGGCATCGGCCGGATATCCTGTGGCATACGAAAAAGGATTCCCCATCCACGGTCTGGAAGCATTTAAAGACAGGGATGGATACTACGTTTTCCATGCAGGGACCAAGTTTAAAGACGGTGAGATCGTAACCAATGGAGGACGCGTTCTGGGAGTGACGGCTAAGGGTAAGGATCTGAAGGAAGCCAGAAAGAATGCGTATAAAGCCATTGACTGGATCGAGTTCGAGAATAAGTATCATAGAAATGACATTGGAAAAGCCATAGATGAGGTTTAATGGATGAAATAGATATGTGTCTATTTACATTTACTTCTCAAATATAGTGATCCAAACCCCAAAAGTGGGGTTGCATTACATCTTAATTATAGAAAAATGTTATTTACGTTTACAATTTGAATGAGAAGAAATCTAACATCAGTGACTCGATTGCAGGACAGGCTGATGAGGAGATTTCTTCTTTTTTTGTGAATAGGACTACGTTACTTGCAGTTTCCAGAGCGATGTTGTAGATCCAGTTATCATATCGGGAAAGAAGACAACCTCATGCAGGTTGTCTCAAGCAAAGCCGTGGAAATCAGGCACAAGAACAAATATCTTGCACAAACTGAAAAATCTTCCGGGAGGTAGTCGCCTTTTCTGTCCCCCTTTTGATGGGGAATTATTTTTAGGAAATAACATTGGCATTCAAATTGCTAGTTTTTCTCAAACATTGCGTAAATAAAATGTGTAAAATGCAATATCGGTTTACTTACCCTATGAAAATACGGTATAATAAAAACGAAGTTTTAAGCTAAAAAGGGAAAAATTACAACTATGTATAGCATACTAAGAAGGTAAGAATATGGCAATCAGTTATAATAAGTTATGGAAATTACTGAACGACAAAAATATGAAAAAAATTATTTACATAACTTGTTAGGTATATCTACTAATACTTTATAAAAAGTGAGAAAAAAACAAAGCGTTAATGCTATAGTCATTGAGAAGATACGTCTGGCGCTGAACTGCCAGAGAGAAGACATTATGGAAATTATAGGTATAGAAGAGAAGACCTACATAAAAGAGGAAAAATGATAAAGTATATATGCAAAAAATGTAATATAAATACGGAAGTCTCTGTATGTCCGGTTTGTAGCGAACGGGCAGAATTGGAAAGTTCAACCATTTATTGGTGTCATGACTGTAATATTCCGTTATACGATGAAGTCTGCCCAATCTGCGGAAAGAAGGCGCATAGAATTGGTTCTGATTTGAGACCGGTATTCCCGGAAGAACGGCTTCTGTTAGAAATTATGCTTGGAGAGCCGTTTAAATATAAAGATGCATCTGTGTGGAACGTGTCAGGTAACTATTATTTTGTGGATGGAAAGAAAATCAAGTTTTCAGTCAGCCAAACAAAAGAGCTGGATACAAAAGAGATACGAAAACAGTTGGCAGAACTGGCATCGGAAAACTCCTATGATGTTTTCAATAGAATAATCAAAAAGTTTGTGGTGGCAAATCTGAAACGTTATGATTATATTTCAAAAGAAGCAATGGAATATATCCGCACTATGGCTGTCAATGTAGAACCGACAGAAATGTTTGTATCCTTTAGTGGCGGAAAAGATAGTACCGTCATATCTGAACTAGTAATGCGGGCACTAGGATCTCAGAAAATCCTGCATTTATATGGAGATACAACGTTAGAATTTCCTGAATCTGCGGAGTACATTAAACGTTTCAAAAAGGAACATCCGAAAACTCTGGTTGTTACATCTAAAAATAAAGATAAAAACTTTGATGAACTTTGCCAACAGCTTGGTCCGCCCTCTAGAGTCATGCGGTGGTGTTGTACTATTTTTAAAACTGGAGCAATCCAGAGAAAGATTCAAACGCTGTTCAAAAATAAAAAGAGAATCCTTACTTTCTATGGTATCCGTAGAAGGGAATCCAATTCACGAAACAAATATGCTCGTGAATCAGATAGTCCGAAAATCGCAGTTCAGAGAACCGCTTCTCCCATCATTGACTGGATGGACTTTGATGTGTGGCTGTATTTGCTGACAACCGGAATCGATTTTAACAGTGCATACCGATTGGGATATACGAGAGTCGGCTGCTATTGCGAAAGGAGAGAAAGAATTACGGAATAAGGCAGAAATTAAGAGCCGTCAAGAATTAATTGATGATGGAAACTGGTTTTTAAAAGAATATGCACATTTCAAATCAAATAATTATTTAGAAGCTAAGCGCCTTTTGAAAGATGGAGGTGAATTGGAACCTCGATTTACCAAATATGGAAGTGATCTTGGAAAACAGGCTGTACAGATAGGACAGAAAGTCCACGAGGCTATTGCAAAACTGAATGTTCATAAAATGAAAATGGATGACGATATGGCATCAATTTATGATATTGTTGCAGATGCTGATTCTGTAGACAGTCTCGATTTAGCTATGGAATGCCTTGCAACGGTTTTAAATTATACAATCGCAGATAAGGACAGAAACGAGTTTCTGGAGCTTGAGAAAATCGTCACGGTTTTGCAGGCGGATATTAAGGAAATTGAATCCTATGTCAATAATCGAAAGAACTTTGAGAACATTTCTAAGTATTTTGAGGAAAAATACTCAGATGCGAATTTCGATTACGACTTCCTTCCGGTTATTGAAGACTGTATTACAAAAACAAAGATGATTATCGATCAAAAAGATATTGAATGGTGCAAAAGGAACCTTTTTCTTGGTAATAAGACCAGGCAGGATGTTTTCGAATGGAAAGAACGGATAAAAATGTTACCAGGATATTTAAGCGATGCCACCAAAGCTGCTATTGAAACACTAGATAAGGAGGCAGAGCAGATTATAAGTGATAGTAAAATTGAGGATGTACTTCTGCATTTTAATAAATTGACAGAGGTTGAAAAGGAGAAGTGTCTAAATATATTAAAAAATGAAATTATGGCCTAAAATATGCGAATATGAAGCTACGTTACTTCGCTATCTTATGGTGAGACGAGGAGAGACTAACAGACATTTTGGTAATTATTTTTCAGATGAAACTGAAAAATCAACAAACATTTTAAGTGCAGATAAAAGGAAAAAAGAATGTATCAGATGGAACATGTTTGGTCTGAAACAAAAAGAGATTCTGAAAAATATCTAAAACATCCAATCACCTGAAGCGGTTGTCGAATAATGTCAAGTTACGTTAGTTAGGACAAATAATACCATATAGTGAAAGCTTTAAAAGACGCTACGAAAATGGTCGTCTTTTGCGTTGCAAACATTTATTTGGTATGGCAAATGGTTTAGTAGATATGATATATAAGGAAGAGGTGGTTTTGTGGCCGATAAGATATTCCAGATTAGAAACAGTACTGTTGATTTTTTAGTATTTACAAAGCAGAATTCAGAAGATTCTATCGAGGTTCGTGTTCAGGACGAGGATGTCTGGCTTACTCAGGATGCAATTGCAAAGCTTTTTGATAAAGGAAGGAGCACGATTACGGAACACCTGAAACATATTTTTGATGAAGGTGAACTGGAGGAAAATTCAGTATGTCGGAGTTTCCGACATACTGGATCGGATGGAAAACAATATAATACAAAGTTTTATGGCTTAGATGCAATAATTTCCGTAGGCTATCGTGTTAATTCTCTGCGTGCAACACAATTTCGCCAATGGGCAACGAAAGTATTAAAAACGTACACGGTACAAGGATATGTGCTTGATAAGAAAAGATTAGAAAATGGACAAATATTTGACGAGGAATATTTTGAACATTTACTGGATGAGATCAGGGAAATCCGCGCCAGTGAGCGAAAATTCTATCAAAAGATAACTGATATCTACGCTACTGCAGTCGATTATTCAAAAGACGCAGTAACCACAAAGGAATTCTTTAAGGCTGTGCAGAACAAACTGCACTATGCGATTCATGGCCATACTGCTGCGGAGGTTATAGTAGATAGAGCAGATCACAGAAAGGAATATATGGGGCTAACTACATGGAAAAATGCACCGGATGGAAAAATTGTTAAATCTGATGTAAGCATAGCGAAGAATTATTTGTCTCAGAGTGAGCTGCAGGATTTGAATCAGTTTGTATCAATGTATCTGGATTATGCGGAAAGGCAGGCCAAAAAGCGCATTCCCATGACGATGGAGGACTGGGCATCTAAGCTGGAAGTTTTCCTTAAAATGAATGATGAGGATATCTTGATGGATAAAGGAAAGGTGACGCATGAAATTGCAAAAGCCTTTGCGGAAAGTGAATTTGAGAAATACAGGGTGATACAAGATCAATTATATGAGTCGGATTTTGATAAGTTGGTAATGAAAGTTGACTTGCAGTAAGTGAAAGCTGCTGATAAATAAAATATTTTAAATAGAAAGTGGTAAATTAGAGGCGGCCATTTCATCTTCTTTGGGTTTATCTTGTTATCTTTGCGGGAAAGTATTAAAATAAATAAAATAGATACTTTAAATAAATGAACAGGGTGTCAAATATGAAAAAAGCGATTACAAAAAGGCTGGCGACGATTATACTGGCATTTATGATTCTCACCCTATGCCTGAACTACATGCTTCAAATCCATAATGCCCGCAATGACATGTATCTGGATGCAAAGAATAAGTTTTGGCAGATCAACCAGATTTTGAAACAGAATGAGAAAGAGACGGAACAGGTGAAGGAAGATTTGAAGGCAAACTGCCTGATCCGTGCCAAAGCGGCAGCATATATTCTCCAGTACAGACCGGAGATTACAGAGGACCAGGAGGAGATGGAGAAGATTGCCAGGCTTCTTCAGGTGGATGAATTCCATCTTTTTAACAAAGAAGGAACTCTGTATGCCGGATCAGAGCCAAAGTATTTTGGGCTTAATTTTACGTCCGGAGAGCAAATGCAGTTTTTTCTGCCTATGCTAAAAGATAGGGAATTGGAGTTATGCCAGGATATCACACCCAACACCGCAGAACAAAAATTAATGCAGTATGCTGCAGTATGGAGAGAGGACGGTGAGGGAATTGTTCAGATTGGGCTTGAACCTGACCGGGTCCTGGAATCCATGAAAAAGAATGAGCTATCCTACATATTTTCTCTTGTGACGGCTGACTCCGGGACAACCATCTATGCCATAGATCCGGGCACCTACCAGATCTTAGGCTGTACTGACGCAGAGCAGGCAGGAAAAAACATAACAGACATTGGCGTAGATCTGGGAACGAAAATGAATCAGGGATTTTCTGCAAAGGTTAACGGAGAGGACAGCTATTGTGTATTTGCAGATGGGGATTCGGTGATCCTGGGGATTACGGAATCCAACCGTGGCTTATACAAAGACGTGAACAGCAATTGTCTTCTCACGGCTGTATATCTGGTTCTGATTTCCATTATCATGATAGTGTCTATATCTAAATATATGGATTACTATGTAGTCAGAGGAATCTCCTCAGTGAATCAGAGACTGGAGAAGATTACTAAGGGGAATCTTGACACTAAGGTAGAAGTGGAAACCACCCCCGAATTCAAGGAACTGAGCGGAAGAATCAACTTGATGGTAGACAGTCTTCTGGATACCACAAATAAATTGACCAAGATACTGGAAGCGGCCAGGGTTCCCATTGGTGTATATGAATACAATAAAGACATGAAACGGGTAATGGCTACCGGAAGAGTGGCGGATATTTTAATGCTGACAGAGGAGGAGGCCAGGGAGCTTCTTCTGGACCATGTACTGTTTGAAAAGAAGCTGGAAGATATACGTCTGTACCCGGTTACGGATGGGAAGGATGTGTACCGGCTGCCAGGAGAGGGAGAACATTTTATCAGAATGAACACATTCTCTAATGCAAACAGTATACTAGGCATTATTATTGATGTAACGGAAGACATGGTTGAGAAGCAGCATATTGAAAAAGAGAGAGATATTGATCTTCTTACCGGTCTTTACAGCAGGCGTGCTTTTTACAGAAAAATGGAAGAACTGTTCAAGACCCCTGAGGAACTGGGGCATGCAGTTATTCTCATGGCGGATGCAGACAACCTGAAAAAAGTAAATGACGACTTTGGACATGAAAACGGTGACCGTTATCTTCAGGGGATTGCCGGGATTCTTCGGTCCTGTAAAGCAGATAAACAGGTACTGGCACGGATTAGCGGGGATGAGTTTGTAGTATTCCTGTACCAGTGTCCGGACAGGGAAGCGCTGTCTGCACATATCAGGAAATTACTTCTGACAATGGGGGGATCTACGGTTGAACTTAGCAACACCGAGGAGATTCCTGTCAGGTTCTCTGTGGGCTGTGCGTATTATCCGGAGGACGGCAGAGACTACCATGAACTTTTAAGTCTCGCGGATCACAATATGTATCAGTCCAAAAGGAACAAAAAAGAGTTAGAGTTCCTGGATTAGGAAAGAGGGTTAGGTTATGGAACACAGGGAGCGTATGGATGTAGCTGAGCTTACCCGGGAGCTGGTGAAAATAGACAGCACCAATCCCGGAGAACAGGAAGGAAATATAGGAGAATATATCACATGGTTTCTCAGAAATACGGGGGCAGAAGCAACCGCAACAGAGGTTTTGCCGGGCAGGTATAATCTCAGGATGCGTCTGCCGGGACAGGATGAGACTCCCCAACTGGTATATATCTGTCATATGGATACCGTAGTCATCGGCGAAGGGTGGACGGCAGATCCCTTAGGTGGAGAACTGCAAAATGATCGGATCTATGGGAGAGGAGCCTGCGATATGAAGGGCGGTATGGCCTGTGCAATCTCTGCATTCAAGTATATAGCCGACAAACAGACAGCGCTCAGGCACCCCTTTTCCCTTATTTTTACCGTGGATGAAGAGGAGAATATGAAAGGGGCGGAAGCCGTTGTGGAAGCCGGGTGGGTAGACCGTGAGAGCTGGGTACTGGACATGGAGCCTACTAATGGAGAGATACAGGCGGCTCACAAGGGAAGATTGTGGATGGAGATTTTGGCGGAGGGAATCACAGCCCATGCCAGTAATCCATGGAAGGGCGCTGACGCCATTGCCGCCATGGCAGAGGCAGTCAGCCATATCCGGAAGGCCATCGG
>OLQH01001657.1_pt1 | contig 16096 bp, 11 predicted proteins | sample 1672671 | NCBI WGS metagenome assembly OLQH01 (sample SAMEA3136712, study PRJEB25190) | human gut metagenome
TCAAACCGATATTAGGACCTTCAGGCGTCTTAATGGGGCACATTCTTCCGTAATGGGAGTAATGTACGTCACGCACCTCGAATCCGGCCCTGTCTCTGGACAGACCCCCGGGGCCCAGCGCGGAGAGACGTCTCTTGTGAGTCAGCTCACCCAGAGGGTTGTTCTGATCCATAAACTGGGACAGCTGGGAGGAACCGAAGAATTCCTTCACTGCCGCAGTTACCGGCTTAATATTAATCAGGGACTGAGGAGAGATCCCCTCAATATCCTGTGTCGTCATTCTTTCCCTTACCACTCTTTCCAGTCTGGAAAGACCGATGCGGTACTGATTCTGGAGAAGCTCTCCAACCGCTCGAATTCGGCGGTTGCCCAGATGGTCGATATCATCGTCATTTCCAAGACCGTACTCCAGATGCATGTTATAGTTAATGGAAGCCAGAATGTCTTCCTTTGTAATATGCTTTGGAATGAGTTCGTGGATATTTCTCCTTACAGCTTCCTTAATATCCTCGATATTCTCATTTTCTTCCAGAATTTTTTTCAGGCATGGGTAATATACTAATTCTGTGACACCCACCTCTCTGGGCTTCACATCCACAAAGTTAGTAATGTCTACCATCATGTTGGACAGGACCTTAATATTGCGTTCCTCTCCCTGAATCAATACATAAGGCACAGCAGCATTCTGGATGTCGTCTGCCATGGACTTAGTAACCTCCATGCCGGCCTCCGCAAGAATCTCCCCAGTACTTGCATCAACCACATCCTCAGCCAGCACCTGGCCTGTGATTCTATTCTTCAGCATCAGCTTTTTATTAAATTTATAGCGTCCAACCTTTGCCAGATCGTATCTTCTCGGATCAAAGAACATACTCATGATCAGGCTCTCTGCGCTCTCTACAGCCAGAGGCTCGCCCGGACGGATTTTCTTATATAATTCCAGCAGACCTTCCTGGTAGCTCTCAGAGGTATCCTTTGTAAAGCTGGCCAGAATCTTAGGCTCTTCCCCGAAAAGCTCTACAATCTCTGCGTTGGTACCATATCCCAAGGCTCTGATAAGAACAGTAATGGGAACTTTTCTGGTTCTGTCTACACGTACATAAAACACGTCATTGGAGTCTGTTTCATATTCAAGCCACGCACCACGGTTCGGAATAACGGTAGAGGAATACAGCTTCTTACCCACTTTATCATGTGCGATAGCATAATAAATACCGGGAGAACGCACCAGCTGGCTTACGATAACACGCTCAGCACCATTGATAACGAAAGTGCCGGTAGCAGTCATTAAGGGCAGATCGCCCATGAAGATCTCGTGCTCGTTAATCTCATCATTTTCTTTGTTGTACAATCTGACTCTGACTTTTAAAGGAGCCGCATAAGTGGCATCGCGTTCCTTGCATTCTTCGATCGTGTACTTTATTTCATCTTCGCACAAAGTAAAGTCAACAAATTCCAGGCTCAATTTTCCGCTGTAATCTGCGATTGGAGATATATCTTCAAAGACTTCTTTTAAACCTTCGTCCAGAAACCACTGGTAGGAATCCTTCTGCACTTCGATTAGGTTGGGCATTTCCAGCACTTCTTTTTGTCGCTGGTAGCTCATACGCATGCTCTTTCCGGTTGCTATTGGACGGATTCTGTTTTTCTCCATTGACGTGTCACCCCTTGTATATTTTAAATTTATTATAACATCAGCCCACGGCATTATTACGAGTAGGCATATCTTGCCATAATAGTGCATTTTTTACTGTATCACAAACTTTTCAGCCTGTCAACATCTAATTTTCCTTTTTTATTCATTGTTTTGCAAGAAAAACAATCGGGGACGTTGTCTTTGCTTAAGCAACAACGTCCCTTATGTTAAACTTTAACCCCTGCATTCTCTGCCAAAGGAGTTCCATTCCTTTACCTGCGTATACACTCATTCTCTTTTTGGCTTCCCGGGTGTAAGGATAGATCCCAGATACCAAAGCAAAATGGCTATTATAAATAGGAAGATTCCCGTCACAGTTCCCGGTGTGGAACGGATAAATCTGGCATAATTTCCCAAAAGAGGAATCTTAAACATAACCTTTCCCACCAACCGCTGAAAGGCCACCGGCTCTGCGTCCTGTCCGCTGTTGGCATCACCCTTGGTGCGGAAAATCTGTTTATCCTCATCTATTCCCACCACCCGGTGCGTGGTCACCGCATCAGAGGCACTGCTCACCTGGAAGGTAATGACATCACCCTCCTGCACCTGAGCAGGTTCCAGGGGTTTTACCAGAACCAGACACCCTTTGGGATATTCTGGTTCCATGCTGCCGCTAATCACATCATACACGTGATAGCCCATAATTTTAGGCACCAAAAAAGGAATGGAAATCAGGATAATTCCTAATATAATGACAGTGCCGAGAATATTAAGTACTCTTCCCATCATTTCCATTCCTCCATAGTTTCTAAATGTTCAGATCCCACTGCAGAGTCTAATAACTTGATTAATTCTAAAGCACTTCGAAAAGGAACTTTCTTTTTTTGTTCAACCCAGGTTACAACACCCTGCCAGGTGTGATTCTGAACGCATTTAATTTCGACGATAAAGCTCTGCCCCGCCGCCTCAATTACTTGAGTTTTGTGTTCTTCACCCATAATACATTCCCTTTCTGCTTATTCTTGATTATGCCCCCAGCCGGTATTAATCGGCTGGGGGTATGTATCCTGCTTTGCTATTAAACGCTAATTACTCATTGTATGCTTCAATTGATGCTGCATCAATATTCCAGTTGTTAATCTTCGTCTTAGTATCATCTGTATAACCAAGCTTATCTGCAAAATTAGCTGCCTGAATCAACTCTGCCTGAAGATTAATATTAAAGCTGGCCTTAGCCATATCATTTGTCCAGTTTTCTGCAGGTATTTCAACCTTTGTGAAGAAGGTTATCGCTTGATCAGCAGTTACTACGCCTTGGGTGGTTCCTGTATAATAGTAATAATTGTCAGCCCCTTTTTCCCAAACAGTTTTATCAATGTCTAAAGCTGCTTCGATAACATCGATAACACTTTGCGGTAAGTCCTCTTCATCTCTATACATTCCATTAATATCTAATTTAATTCTCAGATAAGCGTCCTGAGAATCATGTGCAACTGTCACTACAGGCTTTTTCTCCAGAACATCGCCCGGCATTACGTTGTCATACTTTAATCCTGTCTCTGTCTCCGTTCCATTGCCCTCTTCTGTTAAAGTACCGTCTACCTTACCTAACGTAATGACATTTTCTTTTGTATCTTTATCCGTAAAGTACATCAAGGTTCCGCCGATTCCCAGTACAGCAACCAGGGCAACTGATGCAACAACTGCTGTGAGTTTTTTTCTGTTCATCATATTATCATTCACCTTTCCTTATCTTTTAAATTTACTTTCCTTCAGTTACAATTAAAATTCATCCGGATAAGCTGCTGCCATTGCTGCCTGAGCATTGTTGAAACCATCTGTCTGTACCAGATAACCCTGAAGCTCAATATTGAAGTTACTCATAATGTAGTTGGATGCCGGATCCACATCGGAGTAAAGGCTTTGGTTGTACTGTTCATTATCATACTGTGACTGAGTAATTGCTTTGTTGTCAATCACTACTTTAGAGAACAGATCCTGTGTGGTTTCTCCTGCCGGCAGTTTAACATTGTAGTAAGCAATTGTCTTGTCATCATTCAGTGTCCACTTATCCCCAAAAGTAACATTGATAAACTTATCTAATGCTGCGTATGTAGTTGCTGTTTCTCTGTCAGCGCCTACATATTTAATCTTGATAGCTACCCATGCGTCTGCAGCTTTGCCCTCATCTGTAACTGTAGTATTTTTAATTGCAGGATCCTTAGGAATCTCTAAGCCAGGAGTAAAGTTTTCCGCTAATTTCTCTCCTAATTTACCTTCTTCAATCCCTGCTGAACCGCCGCCGAAGTCTACATTATCCCATTCTGGCTCCTTCAGTTCACCGGTAAGGCCTGCGCCCATGGTAAATACGTTCTGTTTTTCCTCTGTCTTCTGGCTGAAGTATGCTAATGTACCACCAATTCCTACAATTGCAACTAATCCCAGTGCAATTAATGATTTTCTTAATTTTTTATTATTCATATCGGCTCTCCTTCATCTTCTATTCATTAACTATTATTTGTTAAGTCCTGCTAATGCCTTCAGTTCAATAACGCCCTTCTCAAGTGTTAAATCTGCGGACTGTACAGCATAACCAGTCACATCAATCTGGAACTGAGGTAATACAAATGCATCAACTACTACACCATTGCTGTCAACAAATGTTACAGATGTATCCCCTACTTCAGTGGTAGACTCAATCGGTTTTGATGTATCAGGTACATAGTTTCCCTTTTCATCTGTCACATAATTTCCATTTTCATCCGTCTTTACAGGGTATACAGTTGTAACTTTGCTTTCCTGATTCCACTCTTTTTTAATTCCATAGTTAACTGTAACCTGATCAAATACTGCCGCGGTAGGATTGCCCGGTGCTATCTCTGTATTGTAGTTCAGGAAAAGTCCTTTTGTACTGTCTGCCGTTGTAGAATCTACTACCCACGCCGGATTAAATCCATCTTTAAATGCGCCTGTTGCATCTTTGTACTGTACCGTAGCATATTTCTCTGCGAACGTATTATAGCTGATTGGTTTATTATTGTGATCATAGAACTGAATCTTCACGCCTGCATAGATTGAAGTACTTGAATCAGCCAGGTTTGTGATTACCGGGTTCTTTGCGATAGCCTTACCTGGTGTATAGTCTTCTCCGCCCTTCCACTCGGTCTCTGTAATGGTTGTTTTCAGGTTGTCACTTCCGGTAAACATATTCTTCTTAGTCTCTGTTACCTGTGATAAATAAGCCAATGTCCCGCCAATTGCCAATACTGCTGTAAGAGCAATTGCTCCAACCGTTGTAGCTAATCTTTTCTTGTTTGCCATAATCTTATCCTCCAATTTTCACTTCATATTTTTATTTTTTTTAAGAAATTTTCTTTTTGATACCTTATTCTGTGATCCCGCTTACAAACTTTAGCATTTCCCCTTTGGGATCCTCTACATAATCAGACTGAATTGCATAAGCTGTAATGGTTATATTAAATCCCGGGAGCAATCCGGTTTTTCCATCAGGTGAAAGCTCTAAGCTTATAGGCACTTCTGTAAATAAGGGATGTTCCGCAGTATCCTCACCAGGCTGCAAAATGTCTCTGTAAATAAAAAGCTTATCTGCATTTTGAGTTTCTATTTCCTCCCAATGTGCAGTGTCAAAGCTAATTCCTGCCGAATCCAGATACCTGCTCATGAACTGTTGATAGGTAACCTGTGTATCCGTCTCATCCATGAACTGCACTTTGATTGCCGCATATACCGGAATCCCTGAATGTGCATCCCCATTGTTTTTTACCTGAGGATTCTTTGGAATATTTTCTCCGGGCACGTAGCGGGCTGCTTTCTCAACTCCCAGCTTGTTCCGTTCTTCCTCTGTAAGTCCCGGCTTAGCACTCTGGCCATTTGTTGTCGACTTATCGGCAAATTCATATCCGTCCCAGCTGGGCTCCCTAAGGAGTAGGGCTATCTTCTTATTAGAAGAAAACGTATTCTTTTTTGTCTCTGTAATGTCCTTTAGCAGTGCCAGCGTTACTCCTATTCCCAAGGTTACTACTAAAGATAAAACGATTAGAAATCTCAACCTCTTCTTATTCTCTTTTATCATTCCACATTCCTCTCTTCCGGAGTGCTTTTCACTTTATAAACTTATTATGCACTTTGCAAGTCACATCTCGGTCACATGCTGCTATTTTTATTTTTGTTTTTTGTTACTGGTCCGGTTGGTTCCTTTCAACCATCTTATGGCTATATTATGCCAGCATCAAGTCACACTCCGGTCACAAAAAGGAAGAATATTACAGGTGAAAGCTTTTCCTGGGCATAAAGCAAAAGACAGCAGTGACAAATGGTTATACTTGTCACTGCTGTCTTTTGCTTTATTGGTTCTATATTACTCATTAATCAGCAAGCCTTCTTCATCCACTCTGACTCCCGTCCAGGCAGAAATTACAGAATCTCTCTGTTTCGAAGATATTCCCTCGGCCAGCACCTGAATCTCCAGATGTGCGTCTTTCGGAACATCACCTGTATAGGTAACTGCCGTTATCAGGGGATCTGTTGCCGTTCCCGGGGCAATGGCGGATTTATAATAGTAGTATGTGTCAAAATCCGTGGGCGATGTCACTGAGGTTCCCGTAACGATCCACTTATCTGCCCATCCTTCCCCGTAGGTGTATTTCAGCTTATCCGGTTCCACAGACTGGGGACATACCTGCCCTTCGTAGGAAGTACCGTCATCGTATCGGAAGATCGGCACCAGACGAACTCTCACAAAAGTGTCACTGGTAGGGAAATCTTTGGAATCTATATTTTGGATACGAACCACTTTTGCTACTGTTTTGTCCTTACTCGTATCTATCCTCTTGAATTCCCCATTTATGTTGTCGCCGTTCTCGTACACATCATTTCCTTCCAGCACACCGATATTAACCGTGGCACCCTGAAAGTCATTTACCGCCTGATCCGACTTCGTCTTCAGAAGGGCTAATGTGACTCCTATCACACAGATGAGTACCAGAGCTGAGCCCGCTGCAGCCGTTATTATCCTGGCTTTTTTACTAAGCTTTTTCATGATTCACCTCCATCCCCATCTTTGTCTTCCTTCATCAGCCAGTCAGGCAAAAATGTTAAAATCAAAACAACCAGTATCAATGTGATTAAAAGTATGGTTCCCGTCCTTGTGCTGGCATGAACCGCTATATATCCCATATAGGGAATAGAGAAGACCGGTTTTCCTATTACAGCCGAGTAAGCTACCGTTCCTCCGTCCTCTGTATTGTTGGCATCTCCCTTTGTCTTAAAACATTGGTTATCCTGATCCACCTCAATCACCCGGTGCGTAACAATCGTATCCTCTCCAATGTTAAATGTTATAGGGTCTCCCACTTCTACATCTTCCGGGGAAACCTTGCTGATATATACAAGGCTTCCCACGTGATAGGTTGGTTCCATACTTCCGCTTAAAACCGCTAACGGCTTCAGCCCTAACACTCTGGGTACAAATAGTACCGCCACAAAGGCTATAAGTACAATGAGCAATATTGTCGTCACCCACTTGTATACTCTTTTCATCAATGTCTCTTTCCTCCCTGCACTTATATTACCACTTATTCCTGAGCATTTCTACTTAATAAATGCATTCACCGCTGACGCAACATCACTTAACCAGTTCCAATCTTCCTTGATTTTGTTGTTATATTCCACCTCAGCTTTATGGTTTACCGCATATTTAGCATAGGTGTCATCTTCTGTGCCGTAAAAATCATACTGGCCGTTTTCATTTGTTTTTCCGTCATTCAGCAGTTTTCCGATAGGAAGTACTCCCGACACGGCTCCCGCGTATTTTGTATCGCTGTAATTGTCCCAGACAGTCACCAAGTCCTTATTGTATTTACTTGACCATTCTGTCTGCTCTGTTACCGTATAGAATCCTTTCTTCAATCCTGAGATAGTATCCGTACCTGATACCACATTGCCGTTGGCATCAAAGCGGATCACTACATAATAAGTGTCCAGAATATCGCTAGTCAAATCCTCTTCGGCTCTTCTGTCTACCCGGAAAATAAAGCTTTGTTCAGAATTGGTTTTCTGAACCTGGGTATACTTCTGGTCTATGATCTTAGTAAGCTGGATCTGCCCCTTCACCACATGCACTTTATAGGTTCCGGTCATAGTAGCATTCTCAGGTGTAACCTCATAGCCTCCGGTGTGATTTTTACTTTCTGTGCTGCTTGCACCGCCATAGCTGCTATAGGTAACTTTCAGATAATATGTCCCTTCCTCTTCGCTGTTTCTGATATCCTCAAGGGATACCTCCTGGTCCTTTTCATTGTACCAGGTCATGGTAAAGTCTTCCGGACTGAGGTCTGTAAATACAGAATCCTTATATTTTACTTCTGAAGGATTAAATATACCGTTCACCACTTCGTCCGTCAGGAAGCTGGCTATGTTATCACCATAGAACATAGTATCTTCTGCACTGCCGATATCGAATCTGACTTTAACATTAACTGTCGGCTGATCAAATGGGTTATTTTGGCCTCCATTGATTGTAATCCCCGACTCCGGACCATTGGTTACTACATTATTGCCTCCAATATAGGTATCCTTTGCTTTTACAACTAATGTTTTTTGCCAGCCTGGTTCACCTTCATCTGTCTTCGGCAGGATGCTGGTCTCCCATTCCACATAAGTACCATGCTCATCGGTGCCCACCGTTCCGCCTTCCACCTTGCCGTCCACTACATTCAAAAGTTCGAACCTAGGATCAATGTAATCCCTTATCACTGCCCCTTCAATTGTAATGCCAACTTGAGTGGAATCCAGAATAAATTTGAATGCATTAATCAATTCCGTCGCATTATCCGCCGTATAAGCACTGGGAGTTCCATTAATCTCGCTGGCTATATCCTCTCTAAGGAAGCGGTTTGTATCGTTGTCCAGGGCAAATCCGATGGTGTGAATCGTAATCTCCTTACCCTTTAATTCTGTCGCCGCATTTTTACCTGCTGTTTCAGACTCTCCATCTGGTTCGCCGTCTGTCAGCAGTACAACATGCTTTGCATTTGATGCGTTTTCCAGAATTGTTCCTGCTCTTTTCAGTCCTTTTGAGGGCTGTGTTCCTCCGTTTGCTCTCATACTGTTAATCGTGGTTATGAGAGAACCATCTGTGACACTGGTTAAATCCTTCGTCCAGGTTTCATTCACACTGCTGCTGAATGCGACGATTCCCACATTGCTTTCCGGAGATCTCTCCTGAAGCTGCTGAATAAAGTTAATTGCAGCCTCCTTCATAGCATCTATTCTGGTCGTTGTAGTATAGAAGTCAAGACTCTGATTTTTAAAATTATCTATTAACTTATATGAATTGTTACTTACAGAACCATATCTGTATCTCCACGCAGAATTTTTATATTCCACATTGTACCAAAATGAATTAATTTTTATCTGGTAAATTGTGTCTTTATCCAACTCCTGAAGATTTTTTTCAGTTACCGTCAGACTGTGCTGTAATGTGTAGCTGTCCCATGCCATACTGCCTGAAACATCCAAAACCAAGACTACATCAATGGGCGTCTTTCCGCCGCCCTCTTCTTTAGAAATAATAGAGGAGGCATCCAGCCTGATGGTATATGTTCTGTCATCCCAGCTCTGTACATTAACAGACTTATTCTTTTCAATAGAACCGTCTGCGCTGTAGTTCATAATAGTATCCAAAGGTTTATCGTTGGAACCATATATGGTGGCCACACCTTGCTTTACTTCTACACGCCAGATACTATCCCCACGGATATATCCTTTGGGTGCCTTAGTTTCCTTTAGAGTATAGCTGCCTGCGGCCAATTTTTCAAACTTGACAACACCGTCAGCTGCGGAAGCTGCCTTTGCTATCAGCTCTTCGCCGTCATACAGTTCAAATTCCGCTCCCTCCAATGGATTTCCGCTGGTATCCTCCTTAGTAAACTGAAGGATGGCAGGCTTTACATAAACCGTAAAGTTATGATCCTTTGCTCCCTCATGGGTAGAACTGGTATTTGCAAACGTCGTATGCTTCGTGATATCCTTGCCGTTTGCTGTTACTTTCAGCTTAATATCTGCATCTTTTTCCGGGCCGTATTTCGCCGGGTCTTTTACTTCCGCAGCACCATTCACACCGGTATATTCATAGGACAAATCCGGGGCACCAGCCTGGGGCTGAGGAGCATTTTCTTCCTTGCAGTCCCAATTTACACCAGTAATCCTTTCTGCCAGATTAGTCGTCTCTCCGAGATAGATAGTCGTATCTGTACTGGTAACTTCGGGTTTGAAAATATGAAGCGTGGCTTCCTTGGCTTCTGTAGAGATTCCTTCCTCTTCACCGTCATAGGCAGGAGTAATCTCTGCGGAAATTGTAAATTTCTCCGCACTGGTTAAACCTGTGGTGTCAATGGAAGGCTCTTTTATCCAGGCTCCAGTGTCGCTGCCCGCTTTCACTTTATAAGTGCCGATTACTTTGTCGCCCTGCGTTACTGTGTACAGCACATCTGCATAGTCATTGTTGATACCGCTGACGTAATAAGTTTTTCCTTCTATCTGATAAGGAAGGGCATTTCCCTCATATCCCTGCAGGAAAGCTTTCACATCTGACCACTGCTGGGTGATATAAATACTTTGATCCTGCGTCAGGAAATCATACTGCAGCGGAACATCTACGGCGGGAACCGGAAAGTCTTTGACTATTTTGCCCTTCTGATCTGCAATATAAGCAGAATCATTGGTAGGCACTTCATTTCCCCCTATAAATCCATCCTTTGCTTTCACCGTCAGCTTTATAATCAGTTTTTTCCCTGAAGGTTTGCCCGTTTTGGGATCTTTCTCCAGTATATAATTCTGACTGTAGTCAAATCCCTCTACGGAAACACTTCCGTCCGACTTGTTGATAACAACATTATTAGAATTCTCTAAGGCTGTATTTTCTACTTCCGGCCCCCACTGGCCGTTGCCCAGATAAGAGGATTCATAAATCTTATACTCCAGACCCTCCATTGAAAAATAATCCGAGATATAATCTACGATCTTTGACTTTTCATTAAGAGTCGTGTTGGACTTGCCTACCTCATGGGCAATATTATCAAATATTGCCTGAAGAGCTTCCGCGTCACCGGCGCTTGCATAGTAATTCGCAGTGTAATCTCCGCCGCTGCCAGGCTCAAATCCGGTTATATCCCCCCTTCTGTCATAAGTCGCTTTCGCATTCGGGTAATTGGAGGATACATAATTCATATATTTATCCATATTGGTGACAGGATTCACACCAGGATTCAGAGGCTCTGACTGTGAAGCAACACCGATGGTGTACACGGTAGCCCCCTGGGTATTCTTTATCTCATTACTGGTTTCAACCGCACTACCTGCAACAGCGTTGCTAAAACTAGAACTGGTTGTGGGCACACCGTCGGTAAACATTACAACTACCCGGTTTCTCTCCCCGTCTTCAATTGGATTATTCGCAAATACTTTTTGCGCCATATCCATTCCCAAGTCCGACCTGGTGGCTCCGTTGGTCGCCAGCACCGCCACGGCTTTATCCAGAATCTGGGCATCCTCTGCCACTGTCACATCCTGAAGTGCGTTCCTGTAAGTTGCATTTGTTGCATATCCATACTTGACACCTGCAGACACATACCGATCATTCAAATAGCCGCTGGAATTGTTTCCCGACACGGATAATACTTCTGTATTGTCTCCATAACCACTTTCGGAAGCATATCCAACAATAGCAATCTTATGGTTCAGATTCTGGGCAGCAGCATCTTCTTTAACCATATCAATAAATGCATTAACAGAATCTTTCAGTACCTCCATCTTTGTCTGAGATTTTTCTTCAAGGGTATAAAAAACATAAATATTCTTGTTTGGATTTTCAGCTCCTTCATAGGAAGCCGGGGTTATTCGGCGTCTCCCATTGTCAGTCCAATAATAGTCCCCATAGCTGCCATATGCATTCACTTTCTTGTATTCCCCGCCGTCTTTTATATAGTACTCTTTTTGAAAACTAATATCACGATACTGAGGAGTATAAATCTTCGTTGTCACCCCTATGGGATCATCCATACTTCCGGATTGGTCCAGTACAAGAACAATATCTGTTGCCCCTGTAAGCGTTACAACACCTGTAGCATATGCACTTAAATCAATGGTGTACGTTCCGTCTTTCTTTCCATCCGGTGTAGTATTGGCTTTTGCCGTTTTATCTACCACAACACCTTCATTGGTGTTGCTTTTCACGGAACCAACAGCCGTATAGCTTTTACCGGTATCATCATTCACAATTGTCTCAATCCCATCTTCAACCGCCTGGGTTTTCACAATGTCATACTCGGAGAATTCATCAGAAGTGAAATCAATTCCGGTGATCGTCTCATCTTCATTTATCTTTAAAGAAGCATCCTTATCCTGTACACTTCCGTCATCTTTCACATGATAGAAGTAATAATCTTTGCTTCCCTCCAGCTTCAGGCCTTCCACAAAGCTAATCTGAATTTTAACCTCCTGGCTGGGCTCCACTTCCTCTCCGTCCTGCACAAATTTAATGTCATAGGCAGCCACGTCGCCAATCACCAGCCCGTTCTGCTGCATCTCTTCCTGAATACTCCCTATTGCATCAGGATTTTCTTCTCCTTTTTCGATAGGCTTCACCTGTAACTCAACGCCATCGGGAAGAACTCCTTTTTCTGCAACAGCAGTCGCCTGTATGGTCTCATCTTTATATTCATAAGTAACGGTCTGACCCTCTGCGGGCACTTCCCCGGTTTCCTCGTCTGTCCCCTGGCTGTTATCCCCACTGTCTTCGGGCACAACATCCAATTGATGTTCCTGTTTCCAGGTGACCATAAAAGGAAGATAGCTGTTCATAGTAAAACCGAGTTCATCCACACCCCCGTTTTCTGTCTGGGTGAATCCCGTCATATTATCCGCCATGTCTGCAAGAAGAATGGTCTCTTCCTGCGATGCATCCTTCTGCAGCTGATATAATTTTACTTCTTTTCCATCCTGCTGGGAATTCTTGTAAGCATCCGGAACGATTTCATTCTTATATGTTATGGATACATTTACCTCTCCGTCAGCGGGTACTATCTCCTGACCGTTGTAGAGGAAATACAATTCATATGCCAAAAAACCATCCAAAACAAACTGTTCCTCTTTTGCCTTCTGTGTCAAGAATCCGGAAATGTTATAATATCTGTCTTTTTGTGTTTCATCCTCTGCAACAATCGAACGAATCTGAAGCTCTGCCCCCTGCGGAATCGCACTGGGATTGGTGAGCTCTGCCTTCACGAGCATATCGTCGTCTTCGTACATGTACTCAGAAACAAGCGGCTCGTCGTTAACGTCAGCAGCATCATTATTGAGCGGATATACAGCGGGAGCATCTGAAATTAATTCCCCGGCTGTCTGTTCCGGATTGGCAGAGGGTTCTTTCTCCTGTTGTTCCTCTTCAGCGTTCCCCGTATCTTCATTCTCCACCTTTTCGGTATCCCCGACGCCCTGCTCTGCAGAAGCATTCACTGTCACCTGAGGAAATATCGTGGTGACTAACAGCACCATACATAAAAGCCCCGCGATATATCTCATAATCTTCTTATCTGCTCTCATAACGTTCCCCTTTCCTATTCCTTTATTTAAAATCGAAATATGTACCTTAAGCATTCTATTTCGTTACCTTCATGTTGCAGGCATAAAGCTGCTTTTTAAGTTTTACAACTGTACTATACCAATTTCAAGTCACACATTGGTCACAAACACCAGGTTTTCAGATTTTTTTTAAGCAAAAAAGAGAACGTTATGTGACTGATAACATTCTCTTCCCATAGCCCATGTTTCTATACCGTTTACAGCTTGCTCAAGTCTATTTCGTCCACACTGTACTGCAGCTTAATCTTTGTCTTTTCATCAGAGGAATAAAACCGGTTCTGAATCCGCTCCATTACCATCATAGCCGTCTCATACTGGCAGGTGGGCAGCATAATAATAAACTGTGTACTGCTGTATCTGGAAATTACATCCCCCGTCCGCAGTGAGCCCAGGAGCACCTGCTGCATGATATCCATTCCCTTATTAATAATATTAGTATAGGCAGCACTGTCCTTTTTTACATCTATGGAGGGATAAAGGGTAATCAGGGACAGGTAGATAGACATCCCCAAGCGACCCGCCCGCCTTATCTCCAGATGATATGACTTTTTAAAAACTCCATACTCACACAAAAAAGCCCCTCTGCCGTCATCATCTGATTTCAATTCTTTTTGTATCTTGCTCAAATCCAGCTCCTGTTCATGCTTCTGTTTTAAAAGGGTTTCATATACGCCTCTGAGTTCCTCCGAAGGTCTTACTCCCAGGTTATCGTAGAGAAGATCCACCGTTTTCTGATAGTGTTCGATGGCGAGGTTCTGCTTATTCTGTCCAATCAATGCCTTAATCAGCCAGCAGTGCAGTTCTTCGTCCAGGGCATCTAGTTCAATGGATCTGCTGCAGATCTGGGACATCTCATCATATCTGCTGTGTTCCTCCAGCAGCCCCGCCAGACGCTTCACCGCAGTCAAAAACATAGAGTGATAATAGGTAGCCAGAGATGCCACCCAATATTCACCGTTCAGCTTAGGAAGAAAGGTCCCTCTGTACAGACGCACTGCTTCTTCCAGATCTGCAATCTCATCGTCTGCGTTCTCTTCCCTGGGAGCATTTTTGCATAGTTTTTCAAATTTCTCCGCATCAATTTCTATATGTAACTCCGGATTCCAGGTATAGGTACCTCTCCCGGTAACTATAAAATCGGACCTGCCCCACTCCTTTTTCATAATAGTGCGCAGGCGGTACATTAGATTTTTCAACGCTCCCGCAGGGTTATCGCTTCCGTCATCATGCCACAGAGCATCCCCCAGTTCCTGAATCGTAATATTCCTTTTTCTATGACAGAAAATATAAGACAGCAGTTTAGTTACCATCTCAGATCGAATCTTCTCATCATCCAGAATGCCATTCTGACTGGAAACTTCAAATCGTCCGAAAAGACGAACTTTCCATATTTCATTGTTCTGCTTTTCTGTTTCCATCATCATCATCTCTTTTCTGTCCTAATTTAAGTTTCTGCAATCATCTGCCTCAGGAAGTGCCGCCTGAAACAATCTATGCATCAGCTATAAGCTTTATCAAATCCAAATCGCTGTTAAATTCACCGACAACTTTTCCCTCTATATTCTTTACAATCCCCTGCATACTGGTATGCTGTCTGGAAGCCACTACTATATCTAACGTTTTAATACTGCCTTCCCTGGCATGTATTTCAGAGGCTTCTTTGTAGCGCCTGGGATTTCCACAGAAGCCCGAACTGCTTCTGCCCGCCTTCTCCTCGTGAAAAGTTCTCACTTTTTGGTACGCCTGAGGAGTCCCTATCCTGTTCAGGGCCTCCTCAATTACCAGTATAAGATTTGTCATATTATAAAACGGAAGTTCTTGTTCCAGTCCAACACCACATATCGTTCCCTGAATCTCATCTTTTTCCTGTTCATCCACACATACGCGGATACTATTCACCGGAAATCCACCTAGATACTTTTCCACACATCCGCCTCCCTGCTTTATCGTTCAACCCGATCTCTGTTTAAATCAATTTCATCCAAACTGTACTGAATCTTAACTTTAAGTTTTTTATCTCTGGTATAAAATTTGTCCTGTATTCGCTTCATGATCATTTGGGATGAATCATACTGGCAGTTGGGAAGCATTACAATAAACTGATTACCGCTGTATCTCGATATAACATCCCCATTCCTGAGAGAAGATATAAGTACCGTTTCCATCACACTCATCCCCGTATTGATCAGTTTCAGATATGCCTCACTGTCTTCCTGTACATCAATAGACGGATATACGGTAATCAGAGAAATGTACACAGGAAGCCCCAGCCTGCTGGCTCTGCGCTGTTCCAGATGGTATGACTTCTTAAATACACCATACTCGCACAGAAACGCTCCGCTGCCGTCATCCTCAGACTTTAATTCATCCTGGATATTGCCCAAATCAAGTTCCTGTGAATGTTTCTGCTTTAATAGTTCCTCATAGACCTCCCGGAGTTCTCTGGAAGGCCTGACCCCAAGATTATCATACAGCAAGTCTACCGTCTTCTGATAATGTTCCAGGGCAAGATTCTGCTTGTTCTGGCCGATTAAGGCTTTTATAAAGCAGCAGTGCAGCTCTTCATCCAAAGCATCAAGCTGTATCGCCTTCTGGCAGACCGCCCCCATCTCTTCAAAACGGCTGTTTTCTTCCAAAAGAGCAGCCAGGTCTTTTACAGATGTAAGATACAAAGAATGATAATAGGTAGAAAGAGATGCTGCCCAGTACTCTCCGCTGAGTTTAGGAAGAAACGGCCCTCGGTAAAGCTTAACCGCCTGAAGCAGACCTTCAATCTTTTCCTCGCAGCTGCCCCCGGCT
>OLQH01001660.1_pt1 | contig 16065 bp, 14 predicted proteins | sample 1672671 | NCBI WGS metagenome assembly OLQH01 (sample SAMEA3136712, study PRJEB25190) | human gut metagenome
TGCAAGCAGGTAAACACAGGTTATTTCTCAATATCCTTTTGTTTGGGAAACTCCCAAGTAAAGCTTATCTATTTATCCTTATTTCTCTTATTTTCCAGTCTTCTTTCCTTATCTGAACTCTCTTCCCTCTTTGAACACCGTCATCATCTCCCGCGTCAGGCTGATCCCCTCCGGATCGTCCGGCACCTGATCCCTTTCGGTCCACTCTGCCACCGCCAGTTCTCTCTCATCCAGCGTAATGGTGTCCTCCCCGTCTACCTCACAGAAAAAGCCGAACAGGAGCGTATCGCTGAAAGACCAGGGCTGACTCTTATAAAATCTCAGATTCTTTACCCGAAGCCCCACTTCCTCATAAACTTCCCGGTGCACCGTCTCTTCTATCGTCTCTCCGATCTCCGCAAACCCGGCGATCAGCGCATACTTCTTGTACTCTCTCCCCGCATACTTTGACAGCAGAATCTTATCTCCATTTACGATCCCGACGATTACCGCAGGACAGATCTTGGGATATTCCGTGTGCCCGCAGGAAGGACAGCGCATCATACGCTCCCGCTCATCACGGATCATAGGGCTGCCGCAGCCTCCACAGAATCTCCGATGACGATACCAGTCGTAGAGCTGATGCCCCGTAACCGCCGCAAAAGCCAAAAACATCGGGCGGGCTGTTCGGAAATAGGAAAGCCTCACCCACTTTCCGCCTTCTCCCTCCGGATCTGCTGCCTCCTCCGGCACCAGATAATAACATCGGTCATCAATCGAGAACAGATATACCGCCTTCTCCAGGATCCCTTCCTTTTTTTCTGCCAGCTCTCCCAGCGTGAAAAAGGAAATTTCCTCCCCCTCCCGGATCAGCGTTTCTCTGTCCCGGAAAACAAGAGCCAGATCCTCCGGCTGTGCCTTTCGATCCTGAAATTCATTGTGATAACAGTGGGGTGCTATATCCTGTATCATTGTCTGTTCCTCGCTTTCTTTTTTCTTGTGTCGTTCTATCAAAGACATTCTCTCTGAATTGTATTGTATTTTCCAACAACTTCCTGCAATTTTTATCCCTCTGTTTTCCGCAAAATCACCAGAGTAAATTGTGTCAAAATTTTCGACAATTTCTCCCTTTTATTTCCACTATGCGACGATTGAAAAGTCAAGCCATTTTCCACATTTCTTTCCATTTTTACACGATTCATCAGAAGTTCACAAAACGCCCGTTCTCCCAATCATTACGTAAACCACCTCATTTTATCCACTTTCTCTGTGGATAAAGTGGATAACTCAGTGTATAACTCTATTTTATAACATTTCCCGGACATCCTTCTGTGGATAACTTTTGGGGATAACTTTTTCCACTTTTTTTCCTGTCTTTTTTCTTTCGACAAAAATTGTGCATATTTAACAAAACACTTTCGACAATCTTCTTCCTGATTCTTTCTTTTTCTCCGGGGTTCGGCAGCATACGTTTCCGCTCTGCCTTCTCCCCCGCAAGCACGGACATCTGTTTCGCTTTTGTCCGTATCAAAAAGACACTCACTGTCTTTTTAGAAGATACTCCTGAAGACTTGTAATTACGTTAGCTCCATCCGCTGCCGCCGTCACAATCTGGCGAAGCGGCTTCGTGCGGATATCCCCGGCAGCAAAAACAGAGGGCTCGCTGGTCACTCCATCCTCGCCGGCCCGTATATATCCTGCTTCATCCAGTTCTACCAGATCTTTCACCAGTTCTGTATTCGGCACAATTCCCACAGCTACAAAAATACCGTCCACAGGCAGTTCCCGAAGTTCTTCCCCGGCTGCTGATTCCAGCACCGCCCCGGAAACCTTCTCTTCTCCCCGGATCTCCTTTACTTTTGTATTCCAGAGGATCTCCACGTTGGGGAGCGCCTTAACCCGCTCCTGCAGTGCAGCCGTAGCCCTGAGACTGTCTCTTCTGTGGATCAGATATACCTTCCGGCATGCCCGGGCAAGAAAAATAGCGTCCTCTGCCGCCACATCTCCTCCGCCCACTACAGCCACCGTCCTGTCCCGGAAAAAAGCCCCGTCGCAGGTGGCGCAGTACGAAACGCCCATACCGGTCAGCCGTTCCTCTCCCGGCACGCCCAAAAGCCGGTGTCTTGCCCCCATTGCCGCTGTGATCGTCCTGGTCAGAAAAGACTCTTTCTTTGTATGAACGCTCCACAGATCTCCCTTTCGCTCAATGGAACGAACCTTTCCCCTGTGGATCTGAACCCCCATTTTCTCCGCATGTTCCCGCATAGCCATTCCCAGATCCATCCCGGAGATTCCGGGCATCCCCGGATAGTTGTCCACCTCATAAGTGGTTGCCATCTGTCCCCCGCTCACATAATTTTCCTCCAGAGCCAGCACATTCAGCATGGCCCGCTCCCCGTAAATAGAAGCGCATAATCCCGCCGGTCCCGTTCCGATAATAAGGGTATCATATATTTTATCCATAAAACGATTCCTCCTGAATTCTTTTTTATTTTCTATTTTATCATACCGCCGCTCTTTCCGAAAGCCGTAAACCATTCATACCGGTTTTTCCCCGTCATAAACTGTTAGTAATCACAGATTCCGGGGACTTACATGACTCGCAAAAAAAAGATTCCTTTTCTCCCTCTTCTTCTGACCTTTCTCGCCCTGCTCTGCGGGCTGGCGCTCGGCGCCTGCAGCCATTATCTCGATCAGAAGCACAATCAGGCCTTTGAGACATACGCAGACAGCCTTTTCCGGCAGGAGATCCTCACCAGCACCATAAATCTTCACTACACGCTGGCTTTTCCCGAACAGTATGGCATCCAGGATCCCACTCCCTCGCTGAGCTTTTCCGGTGCGGATGATTCCTCCCGGCGCCGCCGGGCTCTGGAAGATCAGCTGGAAGACCTGAAAAACCTCTCCTCCCGCCGGCTCTCCCGCAGCAACCGGATCGCTCTCGATACGCTGCGCCTGGTCACCGGAACGGAACTTTCCTCCACAGGGATGGAATTGCTCCAGGAACCTCTGAGTCCCTCCCTGGGAATCCAGGCCCAGCTTCCCGTCCTTCTGGCCGAATATACCTTCCGAACCCGGCAGGACATCGAAGACTATCTGCAGCTTCTCTCCCTGACCGACTCTTACTTCCGCCAGATCCTGGACTTTGAACAGGAAAAAGCCGTCCAGGGGCTTTTTATGAGCGACGCTTCCCTCTGCCGGATCCAGGAACAGTGCCGCTCCCTCATATCCGATCCTTCCCACAATTATCTGGAAAGTATATTTTCAGATAAGATCAGCGCCTTCCCGGATCTGACCGCCCGGGAGAAAAACGGGTATCTGAACCGGCACCGGGAAGTTCTGGAAGATCACTTTCTTCCCGCCTATCAGCTTCTGATCGACGGCCTGGAGGCGCTGAAAGGAACCGGTTCCAATGAAAATGGACTCTGCTGGTTAAAAGGCGGAAAAGATTATTACCGATACCTGCTCCGCAGTCAGTCCGGCCTCTACGAAGAACCGGATCAGATCCGGGAACGCCTGCAGGAACAGCTGAAGGCAGATTCCCTGGAAATGCAGTCGCTTCTGAAAGAAAACCCGAAACTTCTCTCCGCTTCCCTCACCGCCCGGCCGGCTCTGGAAGATCCCGGGGAAATTCTGAAAGCGCTCAGGGAACAGATCACAGAGGATTTTCCCTCCCTTTCCGCCTCCTCCTATGAAGTAAAGTATGTCCATCCGGATCTGGAAGAATACTTAAGTCCCGCCTTCTATCTCACCCCTCCGGTAGATACCATGAGCCCAAATACCATTTATATCAACCCCGCCGCCTCACTGGAAGGAACCGAACTGTATACTACCCTGGCTCACGAGGGATTTCCGGGGCATCTCTATCAAACCCTCTATTTTGCCGGGACCAATCCCCCTGCAATCCGCCATATCCTGGGGACGGGAGGCTACGTCGAGGGATGGGCTACCTATATTGAGTCCTTCGCCTACGGCTACGCCCAGAAGGATCCCGCTCTCTCCCGGCTGCTCTGGCTGAACCGCTCTCTGAATCTGGGACTCTGCTCTCTTTTAGATATGGGGATCCACTATTACGGCTGGACCGAAGAAGATGCCTTCGCCTTCCTCTCCTCCTTTGGAATTACAGACCGGAACGCTGTAAAAGAAATCTTCCGCTACACAGTGGAAACTCCGGGAAATTATTTAAAATATTACATGGGATATTTAAGTATTCTCGATCTGAGAACAGAGATGGAAAAAGAACTGGGAAAAGACTTTAATCTGAAAGAATTTCATCGAACAGTACTGGAAATTGGCCCCTGTCCCTTTCCGGTACTGAGAAAGTATACAAAAGAACTGCTTTCATCATAAGAAGAGGAAGGGGATGCAAAAAAGCTTTCTTTCCGGCCTTTTTACATCCCCTTCTCCTCTATTTTCCATAGCCGCGGAAAAACTCCCGCAGATGGCTCAGCGCCTTCACCAGCACTGCCGTCTCTTCCTCAGAAAGCCCCTCCAGAGTCGCGCGGATCATTTCCTCATGAAAATTCTGATGATGCAGATAAGCCCGATCCCCCCGGTCTGTAAGCGAGATCAGTACCACCCGACGGTCCTTCTGACTTCTCTCCCGCCTCACATACCCCTTCTTTACCAGGCTGTTGACCGCAATCGTGAGCGTCCCCACCGTCACAGACAGATCTCTCGCCACCGCCGACATATTGCGGGGAGCGGCCTGACCAATCGCCTCGATCACATGCATATCGTTATTTGTAATATCCCGGAATTCATCCGTGATAATCGCCTTCTCTTCCACATCCATGATTTCACGGAACAGATTGACCAGCACATCATGAAATGTCTCGTAAGTATCCATTCTGCCACCTCCCACCATTTTACCGCCCGGATTACACTTTGTGCAATTATTATACTCCATTCCTTCCCGGGGCACAACGGGAATTTCCCTTTCCCTTGCAAGAGGAGAGAGAAGCTTTTATAATAAGTACAGAACTATCTTACATGCAGACACACGGAGGTAAACATATGTCTTCATCCTATTATGCCAAAGCGCTGAAAGCGGGACAGAAGGAATTTCGTCAGGCCCGCCACCGGGGACTCTATCCCTACCTTCCCGCCCTGGACGAGCTGATCTCCCGGGCGGATATCGTATCAGAAGTAAATCTGGGACTGGTTCACATCCCTCTGGATCTGATCGCAGGGACCAAAACGGCCGGACGAAAATCTGCCTTTTCCTGCAATTTTATGCCCCTGCTCTCCCCGTCTTCCGAATTTGCCGACAAATGGTCCTCCCTCTGTCAGTCTCATCTGGACGAAGGGATCCACTCTCCCATCACGGCCTACGAATACATGAACCATTTCTACGTGCAGGAGGGAAACAAAAGAGTCAGCGTACTGAAGTTTTTCCAGGCCGACAGCATAGCCGGAACGGTGATCCGGCTGATTCCCCGCCGGACGGAAAGCCGGGAAAATAAGATTTATTACGAATTTCTCTCCTTTTATGAGCTGTCCAAAATTAATTACATCTATTTTACAGAAGAAGGCCGCTTTGCCGCCCTTCAGTCCGCCCTGGGAAAAGGACCTCAGGAAGCCTGGAGCGACGAGGACAGGATAAACTTCTCCTCCCTCTACTACCGGTTCACGAAAGCTTTCCTGGCCCGGGGCGGAGCCGATCTGCCCATCACTCCCGGAGACGCTCTTCTCACCTTCCTGAATATCTATGATTATCAGAAAGCCTGCCAGATGGCGGAAAAAGAATTTCCTCCTCTTCTGGCCCGTCTCTGGGACGAAATCCTCCTTCTGAAAAGCGGACAGTCTGTAAACCTGCTGACCCAGCCGGCCCAGGAGGCAAAGCCAAACCTGCTTAATATCATTCTGCCCTCCGCTCCCCAGCACCTGGACGTAGCCTTTGTCCACGGCGGAAATGCGGCCCACTCCAGCTGGGTATACAGCCATGAACTGGGGCGCGCTCATCTGGAGCAGGTCTTCGGCAGCCGGATTACAACCCGGATGGCAGAAAACGTCTCCCCCGGTCCGGAGGCAGATCAGATTCTGGAAGACCTGATCCAGGAGGGGTGCGACACGATTTTCACCACCACCCCTACGCTGTCCCGCGCCTCCTTAAAGGCGGCGGTCAATCATCCGAAAATAAGGATCTTAAACTGCTCCCAGAATCTCTCCCACTACCATATCCGCACCTACTACGGCCGGATGTACGAAGCCAAATTCCTTCTGGGCGCTATCGCCGGATCCATGTCCCCCTCCGGAACACTGGGTTACGTGGCCGACTACCCCATCTACGGAGCAACGGCCAGCATCAACGCCTTCGCTCTGGGCGCCAAGATGGTCAACCCCCGCGCCGTCGTTTATCTGGAATGGAACTCCCAGAAAAGCTGGAAAGAAATCGAAGCTTCCATGAGAAGCCGCGGCGTAGAGTATCTGTCCGACCGGGATATGATCTCTCCCCGGGAACCCTCCCGGCAGTTCGGCCTCCACAGCATGGATCCCCGCCAGCTGATCAATCTGGCAATGCCCGTCTGGCACTGGGGAAAATTCTACGAGAAGATTATTCAGGAAATTTTCAGCGGAACCTGGAAGGTCTACGGGGAAACAGACCAGAAAGAAGGGGAGCGCCAGGCGCTGAATTACTGGTGGGGCATGTCCGAGGATGTGATCGAGGTCATCTGTTCTCAAAATCTTCCCATCGGAACCCGCAGACTGGTTCAGCTTCTGCGCAGTTCTCTCTGTTCCGGTCAGTTCACTCCCTTCGCCGGCCCTCTCTACGCCCAGGGCGGGCAGCTGGCTGTGGAGGCGGATCATATTCTGACCCCTGCTGAGATCACCACCATCGACTGGCTGGCAGAAAATGTGGCCGGTTCCATTCCTTCTCTGGAAGAGCTCTCCCCCAAAGGGCGGGAAATCAGCCTTCTGCAGGGGCTGGAAAAAGAGTAAAGGCGGACACTGTATATGAAAATACTGGCAATTGCAGACGAAGAGAGCAAGTCTCTCTGGGATTATTTTGAAAAAAGCAAACTGGAAGGCATCGATCTGATCCTCTCCTGCGGCGACTTAAATCCGAATTACCTGTCCTTTCTGGCCACTTTCTCCAGCGCGCCCGTACTCTATATCCACGGAAACCACGACGACCGGTACGCCAAAGCGCCCCCCGAAGGCTGTATCAATATCGAAGATCAGGTTTACGTCCACAACGGCGTGCGGATCCTGGGGCTGGGCGGATCTCTCCGCTACAAACCCGGCATCCATCAGTATACCCAGCGGCAGATGAACTGGCGGCTGCGCCGGGCCGCCTTCCAGATCCGTCGGAACCGGGGCATCGATATTTTACTGACCCACGCTCCCGCAGCCGGGATCCACGACGGCGCCGATCTGCCCCACCAGGGCTTTCAGGCCTTTAACCGGGCGATAGAACGATACCACCCCTATCTTTTTCTTCACGGCCATGTCCATTTAAGCTACAGCGCCTTTGGGGAACGCCATACGGCCCACGGTTCCACCAATATTATCAATGCCTACGACCGCTGTATTATTGATTTTGATCCGGAAGCCATACGAAATGCTTCCCCGCCGCCTCCCCGGCTTCTCTACTATTAAAACAAAAGGATGCAGATTCCGGCAAATGCCTGTGTCTGCATCCTTTTTCTAATAAGAAATTTTTCTCTCCATCTTAAATATTTCCTAAGATTTTGCTTCGCATTTTCCTCACTCCGCTTTCGTATACTAGGTTTCAGAAAATCAGCAAGGAGGAACCTTCTCATGAAAAAATTTCTGAAACACTGCAACAGAGGGCTGCTGCTGGGGCTCGCAGTTCTTCTGGGCCTTATCATTTATCTGAAGGCAAACAGCATGTGGTTTGAAAAATCAAAAGCGGAGATTGAAAATACCGTCACCGAATATCTCACCGAAGTAAAAAAAGTAAACCTGGCTCCCACCGGAGAGAAAATCTCTCAATGTCAGGCGCTCCTGGAACGGTTCTGGACTTCAAAAGGAATCCCCTCCGGTTACTACGGAGCGGAAAAGGCAGACATGAGCGCCTACCTGGACGCTCTCGCCAGTCAGGGAAACAAAACCGGAATCACAGACTACACCGATCTCTACCGGGATATCACCGTAAGCCAGTTCGGACCGGGCTGTGCAAAAGCCGCCCTCTCCTACAACGTCAGCTTTTCCCTCGACACCCCCCAGGCGGACTGCCCGATCCTAGGTCTGCAGGACGGATCCGTCGTCTACTACGGTGCGCCCCCCGCTCCCGAGACCAGCCAGATCAATCAGAATCTCGCTCTCGAGATCTATCTTCAGGAAAATGACGGAAAATGGCAGATTTCAAGTATTTCTGCCGAACCCCGGGAAGAATAGGAGGACGCTATGGGAACAGCAATAGAAATCAGCCATGTAAGTAAATATTTTGGAAAACGAAAGGTGGTAGATGATCTTTCCTTCACCACCCAGACCGGCGAAGTCTTCGGATTTCTCGGCCCAAACGGCGCCGGCAAAACAACGACCATCAAGATGCTGGTGGGTCTGATCGGCATAGACGAGGGTTCCATCTCCGTCTGCGGCTCTGATGTCACCACCGATTTTGAAAAAGCCATGGCAAACGTGGGCGGTATCGTGGAAAATCCCGAGCTCTACCGTTATATGACCGGCTATCAGAATCTGAAACAGTACGCCCGCATGCGAAAAGGTGTGACCCGGGAACGGATTGACGAAGTCGTGGAACTGGTGGGCCTGTCCAACCGTATCCACGAAAAAGTATCCCGGTATTCTCTGGGCATGCGCCAGCGGCTCGGCGTAGCTCAGGCTCTGCTCCATCACCCGAAAGTACTGGTTCTGGATGAACCTACCAACGGACTGGATCCGGCAGGCATCCGCCAGCTGCGGGATATCCTCCGCACCCTGGCTCACACAGAAGATATCTGCGTGCTGGTCTCCAGCCATCTGATGAGCGAAATGCAGCTGATGTGCGACCGAGTGGCAATCCTGGTGAAAGGCCAGCTGATCCAGACAACTTCCGTGGAGGAACTGGTCACAAGTGTGAACGGACAGGAGACCCGGTACCGCTACCACGTGAGCGACCCGGAGATGGCCTCCGTCCTTCTGGCCGGCAATCCTTCCGTGAAGCTTGCGCCTGTCGATGAAGAACATCTGGAACTTACCCTTCTCGAAGGTGCGGACGAAAAATCTCTGGCTCAGATCAACCAGCTTCTGATCTCCCAGGGTGTGGAACTCTACACAGCCGCTCCTGTAGAAGCTCAGCGTCTCGAGGACGCCTTTATCGAACTGACAAAGGGGGATACGCAAATTGCTTAAATTAATACAGAATGAATGGATTAAAATATTTTCAAAAATCAGCACTTACGTGCTCCTGGGGCTTACTCTGCTCCTGACTATGGGATACTCAATCCTGGCCCGTTCTCTGGGCGCCTACGAACCTCACTCCTACACCTATAATGATTATGACTTAAATTCTGAGATCGCCTATCTGGAAAGCAGCCGGCCGGAAGGATATGAGGCCGACGTAAAGCGTTATCAGTTTATGCTGGACAACGGAGACTCCTGGGATATGGACAGCTGGGAATTCAATGCCCTGACCGAAGTTTTCTCCGCCATCCAGTCTCCTCTTATCTATCAGGCAGACCAGTTATCCCCGGAGGAAACGGCTGCCTTGGAGGAGAAATTCAACGCCCTGACATCTGCCATTGTCAGCCATGATTTCCAGAGCTACGCAGCCCTGTGGATCCGGGAAATTGAATCCCAGGATATTTCTGACAATATGAAAGACGCCCGCACCTTCCCCTATCAGTTTATGCTGGAAAATAATCTGGATCCCTCCGGAGATTCCTGGAAGATAGATGCCGTCTCTGAACTGGGGGACGCTATGGTCCGCATGGCTTCTCTGGAAGATCAGCAGGCCCAGGGTTCCTACGTATCAGAAGAGTCCATGACGGAAGCTTCCGATACACTGGCTCTGGCTCAGTACCGTCTGGAACACGAGATCAGCAGCTATATGACGGAAGATGGAACTACCAACAGTCAGTACTGGCGCGCCCTTCTGGAAGGCGGAGTTCTTCTCACCTTTATCAGCGTGGTCATGATCGTGATCGCCGGCGGCTCCGTCGCAAATGAATTTTCCTCCGGTACGATCAAGTTCCTCCTGATCAACCCGGTAAAACGAAGCAAGATTATTATCAGCAAATTTCTCTCCCTCATGCTGCTCTGCGGCGCCATGATCCTGGGAATCTTCATGGTAAACGGTCTCTTCGATCTGATCCTCTTCCGGGATGCGTTCGGCGTACCCATGCTGACGGTAGAACAGGGCACAGTCACAGAAGGAAGCGCTCTGCTTTACGCCTTAAAGCAGTACGCTTTAAACGGAATCACCATGATCGCCATGACGACCCTGGCTTTTATGATCTCCTCCCTCATGCGCAGCTCTGCCGTAGCGATCGGGATCGGAGTCGCCTCCCTTCTCGGCGGCACCATGATCTCCTCTATTCTGGTTCAGTACGGCTGCGACTGGGGACGCTACCTGATCTTCTCCAACCTGAACCTGTCCCAGATCGCGGAGGGCTATGGGATGTACCCTAACCAGAGTCTCCTCTTCGCCCTGGGGGTACTGGCCGTCCATATGATAATCTTCCTCTTCACCGCCTTCGACGGCTTTACCCGGCGGGAGGTATAACACTTTTTTCACACCATCATCGCCGCCAGGATCACACTGGCGGCGATTCCTGCAAAAGTGGCCAGAAGGGCGCCTGCCAGTGTACAGCGGGTTTTCGTAACCCTGGCCGCCACAAAATAAACACTCATGGTATAAAAGATTGTCTCCGTGCAGCTCATCATCACCGAGGCGATAAGACCCGTAAGGGAATCCGTTCCATACTGTTTGAAAAGATCCAGAAGCAGTCCTGTGGCCGCACTGGAAGAAAACATGCGCACCACCGTCATGGGTACCAGCTCCGACGGGAAACCAATCCTGTCTGTTACCCTTCCCAGAACCTGCGCCAGCATATCGAGAAAACCGGAAGCCCGCAAAATCCCCACCCCGGTCATCAGACCTACCAGCGTGGGCAGGATTTTCACCACCGTTTTCAGCCCCTCGGCCGCCCCCTCCACAAAATCCTCATAAATGTTCCGCTTCATCAGAAGCCCGAACCCTACAATATAAAAAATCACCAGCGGAATCATCATATCAGACAAAAATAAAAGGACCTGCATACTCCGTCTCCGGGAATACCTGTTTATACACTGTATTCCCCGAAACCGAAAATATGCCGGTCCCTTTTCAGGCAGGCCTGCCCGAACCAGTTACAGAATGTCTGATTCTTTTACCTCTTCAATTCCATGTTTTTTCGCATATCCGGTCAGCATCAGAGTCAGCGCCCCGTCTCCCGTTACATTGCAGGCGGTTCCGAAGGAATCCTGCAGAGCGAAAATAGTCAGCATCAGAGCTGTTCCCGTATCATCAAAACCAACCACACTGATAATCAGTCCCAGCGACGCCATGACGGTTCCTCCCGGTACACCCGGGGCTCCGATGGCGAAGATCCCCAGCAGAATGCAGAACAGAACCATCGTTCCCACAGAAGGAAGTTTTCCGTACAGCACCTGGGAAACTGTCATCACAAAAAACACTTCCGTGAGCACCGATCCGCACAGATGAATATTGGCAAAAAGCGGAATCCCGAAGTTCACCAGATCTTTTCTCAGAATCTTTGATTTTCCTGCACTTTCCAGCGCAATGCCCAGGGTGGCTGCACTGGACATGGTCCCCACTGCGGTCAGATATGCCGGCCCATAGTAGCGGAGAACTTCTCTGGGATCTTCCCCGGAATAAACTCCGGCCAGACCATAGAGCAGCGCCAGCCATATAAAGTGGCCGACCATAACAAGAACCACTACCAGAAGAAATACCGGGAGCTGCTTTGTGATCGTTCCTTCATAAGCCAGACCGCAGAAGGTGCAGGCGATAAAGAAGGGAAGAAGCGGTATTACAACTCTGGACACCACACCCAGGATCATTTTCTGAAATTCTTCCAGGATCTGAGTGACTGACCGCGCCTTTGTCCAGGTGGCAGAAAGTCCCACCAGCACAGAGAATACCAGTGCGCTCATTACAGTCATGATGGGATCGATCTCCAGATTAAACAGAAGTTCCGGAGCTTTTTTCAGCCCCTCTGCCACCGACTCGATAGACAGATGGGGAATGATCCCGTAGCCTGCTCCCATAGAAAACAGCGCCGCCCCCACAGAAGAGACGTAAGCCAGAAGCAGAGCCACACCCAGGATCCGGGACGCATTATTTCCCAGGCGGGTGATAGACGGTGCGATAAACCCGATGATGATCAGGGGCACACAGAAGGTGATCAGAGATCCCAGAAGGTTCTTTGCCGTTAAGATCACCTGCATAACCGTTTCATTGGCCGCCAGTCCCACCAGAATGCCCAGAACAACTCCGGCCAGCAGACGGAACGGCAGACTTTTTACAATTTTTTTCATAGTAACCTCCCTCTTATTTTTTTGCTAATAATATCACATATTTTTCTTTAACTCAATGTATTTTATGATATACTCAAGACAAAGAACACCGCAAAGGAGGTCTCCGGTATGCAGGAACCAAGTATCAAAGAATTATTAAACAAAACCTTCTGGCGCAATCAGGTTATGGTCACGGTGGGCGCATTTATCTTTGCTCTCCCCTACTGCACGATCATGAACCCCATGAACCTTTACGCCGGAAACTTCAACGGAGTCGCTTCGCTGATCCAGACACTTCTTCTCCGTTTTACCCCGCTGGATCTTCCTCCTGCCGTGAACTTAAGCGGTATTATCTTATTCTGTATCAACATCCCTCTGCTGGCTCTGGCCTGGTTCGGCCTAAGCAAGCGCTTCTTTGTAAAAACTGTGATCACAACTTTTACAATCTCCTTTTTTCTGTCCGTGATCCCCACACCGGCAGAGCCAATCATCACAGACCGCCTTACCGCCGTGCTGGTGGGCGGCGTGATCGCCGGATTCGGTTCCGGAACAATCCTGCGCTACGGGAGTTCCGGCGGAGGCCTGGATATCGTCGGCATGTACGGAACCAAGAAGAATCCTAATTTCAGCATCGGCAAAGCTGTCCTGATCACAGCTTCCGTTGTCTTCTCCTGCTGTCTTTTATTATATGATTTTGAAACCGTCGTTTATTCTGCAATCTTCACCGTGACCAGCTCCACCATGCTGGACCGCACGCATTACCAGACTGTAAAAGTTGCCGCGATCATCTTCACCCATACCCCGGAAGTCAGCACCGTCATCACCGATGAACTGCACCGGGGCGGCACCAAATGGAAGGGCACGGGCATCTACAGCGGTGAAGAAATGTATGTCTTTATGACCATTATCTCCCGGTACGAATCCAACCGGCTGAAGCGCCGGGTTCACGAGATCGATCCGCATGCCTTCATGGCCTACTACAAGGTAAGCGAAGTGGAAGGTTACTTCCAGGCACATCTGGAAAGCAAATAAACCAGGATTTTAAAAAAAGGATCCTCCGCCGCAGCGGATGGATCCTTTTTCATTTGCCTGATATAGTTATCAAATTTTAATAGGCTTCCTCTATCTCTACAGGAACTCCCTGAGGCTTCTGGCTGTAGCCGTGAGCCTCCTCCAGCATCATATCTTTTACCTTCATCAGACGAATCTGGGTACTTCTCTCATTCTCGTCTAACTTCATGGTAATGTATTTGATATTCTTCTGCGCCTCCGGAATGATCACGTGTTCCAGCGCATTTACACGGCGGCGGGTCTTCTCGATTTCCGCAGCCATCAGCTGGCACGCCTTCTCCGTCTCTGCCAGTCTTAACATATCCGGCAGAATGTCCGCCAGAGATTTCACCGCATCATCCAAATCTCCGGAAGTAAATGCAAAACCGTAGGAATAGATATCGTTGGCATCCGCAGTTCTCGTCTTGTACTCGAACACGGGAATGTCCACACTCATCACATTCTTCCTGTCAGCTTCCAGATATACCTCCTGTTTTGGCACCATCAGGGCTGTGTGGAGCGCCTGCTCCGACATACCCGCTTTGGCGATGACAAAATTCTTATTGGCGGAAAGGATTCCTGCCTCCACCTTCTGGCGGAGAGCCATGTTTTCCCGAACCAGATCCAAGAACTGACGCATCAGCTCGTCCCGCTTATCCTTCAGAAGCTTGTGGCCTCTGGTAGCGGTAATCAGCTTTTTCTTCTGCTTAGTCAGCTCCATCCGGGTTGGATTTACCTGGGTTGATGCCAAGTGTACTCACTCCTTTCCCGAGTTTTTTTCTCACTCCTTGCCGTAATACTGATCCAGGAACTTATCATCGATTCGTTTCAGTTCGGATCTGGGCAGGATGGACAGGAGCTTCCAGCCGATCTTCAGAGTCTCCTCGATATCACGGTTGGCATTATATCCCTGAGAAACGTATTCTTTCTCAAAGGCATCCGCAAATTTCGCGTAAATAAGGTCAATATCGGACAGAGCAGCCTCACCCAGGATAACCATCAGCTCCTTCGCCTCTTTACCGCGGGCATACGCAGCAAAGAGCTGGTTCATGGTGTTGGAGTGGTCAGCTCTTGTCTTCCCTTCGCCGATACCCTTATCCTTCAGACGGGACAGGGAGGGCAGTACGTCGATCGGCGGTGTCACACCTTTCCGGTAAAGCTCACGGCTTAAGATAATCTGTCCCTCTGTAATATAGCCGGTCAGGTCAGGGATGGGATGGGTCTTATCGTCCTCGGGCATAGTCAGGATCGGGATCATGGTGATACTTCCCTTTTTGCCGTTCTGACGTCCTGCTCTCTCGTACAGAGAAGCCAGGTCGGTGTACATATATCCCGGGTAGCCACGGCGTCCCGGAACCTCCTTGCGGGCTGCGGACACCTCACGGAGTGCATCCGCGTAGTTGGTAATATCGGTCAGGATAACCAGTACATGCATATCCTTTTCAAATGCCAGATATTCCGCAGCAGTCAGGGCCATTCGCGGAGTTGCGATACGCTCAACAGCCGGGTCATTGGCCAGGTTCACAAAGAGAACCGTACGGTCAATCGCCCCCGTCTCCTTGAAGCTCTCAATAAAGAAGTTGGACTCCTCAAAGGTGATACCCATAGCCGCAAATACTACGGCAAACTGCTCGTCTTTTCCCCTTACCTTTGCCTGGCGGGCAATCTGAGCCGCCAGCTGAGCATGGGGCAGACCGGAAGCTGAAAAGATCGGCAGCTTCTGGCCGCGAACCAGTGTGTTCAGGCCATCAATAGCTGAAACACCGGTCTGAATAAACTCCTGAGGATAACTTCTGGCTGCCGGGTTCATCGGCAGACCGTTGATATCCATACGGGCATCGGGAAGAATCTCCGGGCCGTCATCAATAGGACGTCCCAGTCCGTCAAAGACACGGCCCAGCATATCTCCGGATACGCCCAGCTCCATGCTCCGTCCCAGGAAACGCACTTTACTGTTGCTTAAGTTGATACCGGTAGAACTCTCGAAAAGCTGTACCAGCGCATTATTTCCATCAATTTCCAGAACCTTGCAGCGGCGGATCTCGCCATTGGCCAGTTCGATCTCACCCAGCTCATCGTAGGTAACATTTTCCACACCGCGGACCAGCATCAGAGGACCGGCCACTTCCTGTATGGTTTTATACTCCTTCGGCATTTAGAAGTCCTCCTTTCTGCAGGCGTCAGCTACTTCTGCTGCCAGCTGCTCCGTCACTTTTTTATACTCCTCATCCAGATGATCTTCCAGTGTATATTTATAACGTCCGATCGCCTCACGAACTGGCAGTTTCACCAGATCATTCACAGAAGCGCCTTTTTCCAGTGCTTCCACAGATTTCTCATAGTAAGCGATTACCAGACGCATCATCAGGAGCTGTTTCTTCAGAGAGGTATAGGTATCTACCTCATGGAAAGAGTTCTGATGCAGGAAGTCCTCACGGATGGAACGGGCTGCTTCCATCTTCAGCCGGTCTCCCGGTGACAGGGCATCCATACCTACCATCTTAACGATTTCTTCCAGCTCTGCTTCGTCCTGCAGAAGGCTCATCATCT
>OLQH01001664.1_pt1 | contig 16031 bp, 16 predicted proteins | sample 1672671 | NCBI WGS metagenome assembly OLQH01 (sample SAMEA3136712, study PRJEB25190) | human gut metagenome
ATATTGTATTATTAAATTAATACAGAGATACATATTAAGAAAGGAATGATGATATGGCATGGAACCTGGATTCTGACCGCCCCATCTATGCACAGCTGCTGGAACGCATCCAACTGCAGATTGTTTCCGGCACCTATGGACCGGGTGATAAACTTCCCAGTGTCAGGGAACTGGCCGCTGAAGCCAGCGTAAATCCCAACACGATGCAGAAGGCCTTTGCGGAGCTGGAGCGCAGCGGCCTGATTGTAACAAAACGTACCAGCGGCAGATTCGTAACGGAGGACAAAGACATGATTACACAGATTCGGACTCAGCTGGCAAAAGAAGAAGCATTATCCTTTATCGAGAAAATGAAAGAACTGGGTTTTGAAAAAAATGATATCCTGGCACTGCTCTCAGCCGTTGCTGAAGAGCCTGCCGAACAAAGGAGGGAGCGCGCATGAACGATCTTGTGACTATTTCCGGCCTTTCCAAGGCTTATGGTCATTTTATGGCGCTGAACAACCTGAATCTGAATATTCCCAGAGGACGCATTATCGGCCTCCTCGGTCCGAACGGAAGCGGCAAGACCACGCTGATTAAACTGCTCAACGGTCTTCTGACCCCTTCCTCCGGCCAGATCCTGATTGACGGAAAGGCTCCCGGCGTGGAAACCAAGAAAAAAGTTTCCTATCTTCCGGAACGCACCTATCTTACCAGCAGCCGGACCGTAATAGATTTGGTGGAATATTTTGAAGACTTTTATGATAATTTCAACAGGGAAAAAGCCATGTCCATGCTGGAGAGCCTGCAGATCAACCTGAACTCACGCCTGAAAACCCTTTCCAAGGGCACCAAGGAAAAGGTTCAGCTGGTGCTGGTTATGAGCAGGGAAGCCGATCTTTACATCCTGGATGAACCGATAGCGGGTGTGGATCCTGCCGCCCGTGATTTCATCCTGAAAACAATCATCGGCAACTATAACGAAAATGCATCCATCCTGCTTTCCACCCATCTTATATCCGATATCGAGGCCGTGCTGGACGACGTGATTTTAATCAGGAACGGACAGATTATGCTCTGCTCCTCCGTGGAAAATATCCGGGAAACCTATGGAAAATCCGTGGACAGTTATTTCAGGGAGGTGTTTGCATGCTGACGAAATTAATGAAACATGAATGGAAGGAAACCTGGCGCATCCCCGCTTTATGCTGTGCCATTGTCATACTGATGACCCTTACGGCCGTCATCTGTTTTACCAGGATGGGCCCTCCCGCCAATGCAGATGATCTGAATGTAGGCGCTTTTGTATTGATGATGTTCTATGTAATGACCATCACCTGTATCAGCTTTGTCATCACGCTTTATGTAGCGGTCCGTTTTTACAGGAATCTGTATACCGATGAAGGCTATCTTATGCATACACTGCCTGTAACCCCCAGGCAGCTGCTGGTTTCCAAGCTTTTAGTAAGCACTGTGTGGCTGTTCGTAGTTACTCTGCTGGTGCTCTGGGCAATTTTCATGATACTCATTTTTGCCCTGCCGGTTATGGTATTGGAGGATATGAATCTGTCCTTTTCTTTCTTTATGAAATATGCCGCTGAATATTCCGACGCGCTGTTCGGGATGTCGCTGCCGGCGTTTATCGTATTTAACTTTTTTTATTTTCTTGTTTCATCAATGAGCAGCGCTTTGGTTATTTATGGTTCCATATCCCTGGGCCAGATGTTTTCAAAGCATAAGGTGATGGGCTCCGTCCTGTGTTACATCGGCGTTACCATTTTAATCCAGACGGTGACCTCCTTTGCCATGACGCCCTATCTGACTAAAATAGTCATTACGAACCATTCCGTTTCCATCGGCCCCGGAATCCCGGACTTCATGGGAAGTTTTATGCGCAATACCTTTATACTTTCATTTATAGCCTCCGTAGTCACGGGCGCCGCCTGCTATGTTCTTTCCGAATACCTTATGAAAAAGCAGCTGAACCTGGATTAAGGATTTCAAACAGTATCTACAGAGGAAGCAGTCTTGGCGGCTGCTTCCTTTTTTATGCTGACGTTTCATATTTTCAGACGAAAATCTACCTTCTGCCGACGGTTCTTTCCTCTTTCCGTTTTCAAAGCCCTTTACATCTTTCGGCGGAAACTTCCTTCCGTAAGCGCATATAATAACTGTAAGCAATAAATATGAGGTTATCGCAACATATGGCAAACAAACTGCATGCCGCCCAGACCATCGACAGTCCCTATGCAGGTGGGCTGAAAATCAGTCTCACCTCCAGCCTTGGCCCGCTTCCGATAAAAGGCGCTTCCGTTACCATCTCTCTGACAGGAGATCCGGATTCCGTCGTAGAAACCCTGACCACTGATGAATCCGGCCAGACCGATACGGTGGAGCTTCCCGCGCCCCCGGTAGAATACAGCCTGACGCCTACCGACCAGCAGCCTTATTCCCAATACAACATATCCGTTGAGGCACCCGGCTTTGAGCCTGTACTCGTTTCCGGCACACAAATCCTGGCCGACGTTACCGCTTTTCAGCCGATTGCCCTGATTCCGGAGGAACGGCCCGGAAGGGAAGAAGACATTGTAATACCCGCCCACACCCTTTTTGGTGATTTTCCTCCCAAAATTCCGGAGGCTGAAATAAAGCCTGTGGATGAAACAGGCGAAATCGTTTTAAGCCGGGTTGTCATCCCTGAATTTGTCATTGTGCATGACGGCGTCCCCTCCGATTCCACCGCCCCGAATTACTATGTCCGCTATACGGATTACATTAAAAATGTGGCTTCCTCCGAGATTTATGCGACCTGGCCGGAATCCACCATTTATGCAAACATACTGGCAATTATGTCCTTTACCCTGAACCGTGTCTATACGGAATGGTACCGGAACCAGGGCTACAATTTTACCATTACCTCTTCCACAGCCTTTGACCAGAAATGGGTCTACGGCAGAAATATCTTTGAAAATATCAGCTTTCTGGTAGATACTATTTTTTCCAATTATCTCTCCCGCCCCGGCGTGAGACAGCCGATACTTACCAGCTACTGCGACGGCCGCAGGGTGAACTGCCGGGGCTTGAGCCAGTGGGGCTCCATGTATCTGGGAGAGGAAGGCTATGATGCCATTGATATCATCCATTACTATTACGGCAGCGACATGTATATCAACGCCGCTGCTGCCATCAGCGGCGTCCCTTCCTCCTGGCCCGGCTACGATTTGACCATAGGCTCCTCCGGAGCCAAGGTGCTCCAGATGCAGGAGCAGCTCAACCGCATCCGGCAGAACTATCCTGCCATTCCCTATATAACCCCGGACGGCATATTCGGCCAGCAGACCGCAGAGGCGGTGAGGGTTTTCCAGCGGGTATTCGGGCTGCCCCGGACCGGTGTGGTGGATTTTCCCACCTGGTACGAAATTTCCCGTATCTATGTGGGAGTTTCCAGAATCGCGGAGCCTTCCTGAAACAGGAAGGGTTTTCTCCTTTTAACCAGTCTTCTTCATGCCTCCTCCTTATGCATAAAGGCGGTACAGATACCTTTTACCGTATCCGTACCGCCCTTTTTTCTCTTTATTCTTCAAAGATCCTCATGGCCAGTATGGTGTCCGTAATCAGATCATCCAGGCTCCAGCCCAGCATTTCTGCGCCCTGCTCAATCACTTCCCGGGAGCAGCCCGCAGCAAAGCTTTTTGTCTTGAACTTCTTTTTCACGGACTTCAGTTCCAGATCCTGTACACTTCTGGAAGGACGCATCAGCGCGGCAGCGCCGATCAGGCCAGTTAGCTCATCTACCGCAAAAAGCACCTTTTCCATTTCCTTTTCCGGCTTTACGTCTACGGTCAGGCCATAGCCATGGCTCGCCGTTGCATGAATCAGGGCTTCATCCAGCCCCTCAGCCCTCATGATTTCCTGGGATTTTATGCAGTGCTCTTCCGGATACTGTTCAAAATCCAGATCGTGGAGCAGCCCCACGATTCCCCAGAAATCCACCTCATCTTCATAGCCCAGCTTCTGTGCAAAGTATCTCATAACACCTTCCACGGTCTGCGCATGCTTCAGATGGAATTCGTCCTGGTTGTATCTGGTCAGAAGCTCCCAGGCTTCTTCCCTTGTTGGTATTTTTCCCATGCTGTCATCTCCTTCGCTTTTTCCGGCAAAATTCTGCCTGGAGTATAATCGGCCCGCCGGCGCTTATTTCACAGCTCCCATATTATATAGCTGCTTATATAGCCGCCGCGCGCTTATTCCGCCACTGCCCGGAATGCCTCCTCCAGATCCTGAATGATATCATCAATATGCTCCGTTCCAATGGAAAGCCGGATAGTATTGGGGCGGATGCCCTGTTCCTCCAGCTCCTCTGCATTCAGCTGTCCATGGGTGGTGGAGGCCGGGTGGATTACCAAAGATTTTACATCCGCCACGTTGGCAAGTAAAGAGAAAAGCTGAAGATTATCAATAAATTTTTTCGCGGTTTCCGCTCCGCCTCTGATCTCAAAAGTAAAAACAGATCCGCCTCCATGGGGAAAATATTTGGCATACAGCGCCTTCTGGACCTCATCCGTGGTAACGGAAGGGTGATGGACCTTTTCCACCTGGGGATGGGCCGCCAGCCAGGCTGCGGTTTTCAGCGCATTGGAAACATGGCGTTCCACGCGCAGAGACAGGGTTTCCAGCCCCTGAAGGAACAAAAATGCATGAAAGGGGGACAGCGTAGCTCCTGTATCACGCAGCAGGGTAGCCCTGATTTTCGTAACAAATGCCGCGGGGCCTGCAGCTTTGGTAAAGCTTACGCCGTGGTAGCTTTCATTCGGCTGCGTTAAGGAAGGATATTTTCCGCTCGCCTCCCAGTCAAAACGGCCGCTTTCCACAATCACGCCGCCGATTGCCGTACCGTGGCCGCCGATGAATTTGGTGGCGGAATGTACCACAATATCCGCGCCGTATTCCATGGGCCGCACCAGATAGGGCGTGGCAAAGGTATTATCCACTGCCAGCACGATGCCGTGGGCATGGGCAATTGCTGCAATCGCTTCCAAATCCACCACATCGGAATTGGGATTTCCAAGAGTTTCTACAAAGACAGCCTTTGTATTTTCCTGAATGGCGCCTTCCAGTTCTTTGAAATTGAAGGGATCCACGAAGGTCGTAGTGACTCCGGAATCGGGGAAGGTGTGGGCAAGGAAATTATAGGTCCCGCCGTATATGTTTTTCGCCGCGACAATGTGATCGCCCTGATGGGCCAGATTCTGGAAGGTATAGGCAATCGCTGCGGCACCGGAGGCCACGGCCAGAGCTGCGCTTCCGCCTTCCAGTGCGGCCATTCTTTTCTCGAAAACCTCTTCTGTAGGGTTCGTCAGCCTTCCGTATATATTGCCCCCTGCCGAAAGCGCAAATCTTGCCGCTGCGTCTTCGCAGTCATGGAACACGTATGAGGATGTCTGGTAAATCGGCACCGCCCGCGCGTCCGTCGCCGGGTCCGCCTGCTCCTGTCCTACGTGAAGCTGCAATGTCTCAAATCTGTATGCTCTCTCTGTCCTGTCTTTCATCTCGCCTCTCCTTCCTGCCCGACGGCAGCCTGTACATGGTATGTTTACAATTCCTATTGGATTAGTATGTTTTTGTTGATTATAATGGGTGATCCAGGATTTGTCAAATGGTTTTTGCAAAAGTCGGGAAAATTAGAGGGGATTTTTTTCTGAAATTGGGTCATGGCTTATGCCAGAGCAGATAGCAGGCAGTGCAGCGCCACAGCCTGGCGCAACGGCGGCAGCCAGATACTGCGGCGGCAAAAAAGCTGTCCTGACCAAAACAACAGGGCAGCTTTTTATCAGTTCATTATTACTGCGTCTATTTTACCGCAGCCTAAGGTTGTATTTCTTCCCAGATGAAGGATACACGCCGCATTCAGCCAGGGTGTAAAGGGAGCCAGCTCTCCCTGAAAGGTCATGGCGCCCAGCAGGCCGCTTAAATCCATTTTTTTATCTCTCCTGGTGGAATAGCGCTCCATATTTTTTACATAAAGCCCTGAGGATGTTTTTTGGATATGCTGCGCCGTTTCCATGAGCCAAGCAATTTCCTGCTCGTTTACATAGCCGCCGTAACGCGCGGTAAGCTCTGTAATCCTTCTGCTTATGCTCCGGAAGATGGTTATAAAATCGAGTTCGGTCAGCAGACTGCCGCCCCTCCGGATGCGAAGCGGGGTCAGCAGCTGTATGGAGCAGTTGGTGCAGCCTTCGGTTCTGTGTTCTGAGATGACTTCCGCTTTTATGGCCTCGGGGGCATAAAGGCCGGGCTTCCAGATTGACTGAAGCTGATCATACTGCATGATTTCTTCCAGCTGGAATCTCTTGCGTTCCGCTCCTATGGTAAAGCTCCCGGCAGTTATGAGGGCATTGATTAGCTGCTCAGCATACCGGAGGGCATCGCCAAGAAGTATCACCTGAAATCTGAGTTCATCGCCTTTATTATACTGCTCCCTGTACCCGGGCGGGTTGATGATGTAAGGATTGGGGATATCATAACCGCCTTCAGCCATTTTCCTGTTCTCGTATATGTATCTGTATGCTTCCTTGTGATTGAGCAGGGCCCATCCCAGAATTCCATGGAGGGTGGAGCCCAGATAACCGGGAAGCCGGGCCGGCTCACAGCAGCGCAGGCGTATCAGGAGCGGAAGGTATTTCAGGGAAAAGTGGACGGGTTCGTTGTTTATCATGGGTTATTCCAATCTTATCCAGGCAAGGCCGTGGGGGAGTTTGTTTTCTGTGTCGATGTATATTGCGCCGGCGGCTTCGTGGGGGAATACGCCGGACAGGTTAAGGCCCTTATACCCACCAAGAATAATGAGGTATCGGTTCTGGTCGGTTGATGAACTCTCACGTAACAAAGTCTCTAACTTTTATTTCATCAAGCACAGAATATCCTTCTCTTTTATCTCCCGGGATTCTCCTTCGTATTTCAACAAAATAGCGTTTATTTGTTTTAAGAGCTGCTTTAATTTATCTGTATTCCTCTGCTGCGCATCCTGCAGCACTGCTACCGGATTTTCTCCAGTAAACAGCTCACCGTTTGATTCCGTACCTGAATCAAGAGTTTCTACTGCCACTTTTGGAAAAAAATCCCTATTTTGGGTTTTTCCTCTGCTGAATCCGTTCGGATATTCTGTAATTTATACAGATTTCTTAGCGATATGTTTTGTCCATCCACCCTTATATCATCAAATGAAATCAGCGATGAACCTACCGCCCCCTTGATTGAGGAACCAGGTATATAGTATTGTGCATTTGACGGATCATATTCTTCATACATCCCATACTGATAAAAAGGATAAACGAATTTAATGCTGTCTGTATAGGAAAACCGGCCGTCCTGTCCTTTTATTTTTTTCATTTCTTTATTATTGCATAAAAAACAGCTTTGCTCTCTCGGTGATAAGATTATTGTCGAGAGAGGATTCAGGGTGAACTTATATTTTTTAGTGTCATTCATTAAATAATCTCCATTAATAATTCATAGGAAGCATAAATGCGTTGCCAAAAAGAATTGCATTCTCATCGAAAACTGACTGTATACATTTCCCTGCTGACCCAGGATCCCCAAGAGGGTATATGATGCTTCCCTGCTGGATAAAGCTGACCACTTGTCCGCAGACATCCTTTTCCCATCCGCCCGGCATATGAAATGGCCGCCTTTCTGATGTAAAGATCTTTAAATAAGACTTATTAAAATCTATTTTATCTGGAAGCAACATTCCCAGATTCAGATATCTTACTGCATTGGATTCGCTTTTCCGTGAAACAGCAGTAATATCCTTTATGACAAAAGTATTCATTCCCTGTGAAGAGCGGGCGCCCAGAAAGAATAACCGTTCCTGTTCCTGTGCTTTTTTTATTATCTGAATAAGCTGCTCCATCTTTTCGCCCTTATCCGCTCCTAAATAAAAACAGAAATCTGTTACCTGTGACCTTTCCTCTCTCCCACCGCTTATTCGTACTTCTTCCACAATACATTCAGGTACTGAATATATTTCCGGATCCAGTCCGGGAAGCCCATATTGCAAGCTTTCCAGGGAAGCATGAATCTGGTGGGAATTATAAACACTTATATATGGGTATGAGTTTTCTATCTGCTGTGGATTATCCATCATTTGCATGATTTTATTCTCATCCATATATTGTCTTTGCTTAATCGCTTTATACAGCTTTTTGGGTTCAGCTATTCCATCTGATTTATCCACACAATCCAGAAACCAGGTCTGAGGAACAGGAAGAAAACCCTCCGGCAGCATATCTGACAGGGAACAGAAAACCTTTCTTTCTTTTACATCTGCAACAAAGCTGCCCGCATTCTCAGAGGTGGTATATTCCCCAAGCAAATAGGTAAGCGCCCCAAATATTTTTTGTGAATCAGGAAGCTGTGTTAGTCTGCCCTTTAATTTCATCCCGACTTTGTAGGTACGAATTTCCTCCATGTGACACTCACTCTCCCAATATCTTAACATGTATTTTTCCATAGCCGCGGCTTCCGGAATTTCCCAACCGATACACGCCTTCATTAAATTTTAATAATACGCTCTCTACAAACTTTTTAATCTCTGCTTCGCTTAAATCATATTCTTCCAATGCATTCAGATGGTAAAAAATGATCTCCCCGCTAAAGGCTATTCCCGGACGCACCGTTTTGTAGGTACGGGGATTAGACGTAATTTTATCCGGATCGTCCTGATTTTTTATTGTATTTTTTGTATCAACAGAAAATGGGGCTTTCTCTTTTGGATCTTTCATATTAAAGTCACTAAAAATAAGCTTGGGGATATCATTAAATGCTTTGATACCAAAAAGATATTGAGCCGAAGCATTATTAATTGCATCATCCATTTTTGCTTCCAGCCGGCTTAAACGCTCTGCCAAACTGCCATTATTTGTTTCCTGCATTTTTTTATTTTGTTCACAGCTATTTCTTTTTAAATTCTCCAGATATCTTTTATAGCTTTCTTTTATCTTAACGGCAACTTCTTCACTTTCCATATCCCTGACAATTTTGCGCATGGTTCCCTTAATGGAAGATGCGGGAATCTGAGGACGGTTATTATAATCCGTTTTGGTATATAAATCAATGCCTCCGATTTCAAAGGTTGAAGGATTATCACCGATAAAAAGATTAGCCTCTGTGATAATTTCTGCTCTTATTCTTTCCATTTGCTTTCCTTTCTTTACTTTTGTTGGACGGGTATAATTTTTTATAAGCCAGGAGCATATCATGATACCTATAAAAAAGCATTAGGCTGTCAATATAATCGTCAGTCCACAATCCTGTAATCGATGCAAATTTGCAGAAGATATTCCTATCAAACGGCGCCATAGGAGGGACTTTATGCTCACTTTGTTTTTTCTCCAGCAGTTCTTTATATTCTTCCCAGTTTCTGTTTTCGGACATCTCTATCATTGATGCACACATCTCAACATCGGGTCCTGTTTTTTTCATTCTGAAGAACATTGATGGAGTTATTTTTCTTTTCAGGAATACCGGAATTCGTTTATCATCTGAAGTCATATAAGATGTAAAGCTAATAAAAGACGACCTTATCGTTTCAGCTGCCGAAAATGGTTCCTTGCGCCATTTTAATTCTTTATCCAGATTCTGCTTATATAAATACTGTAATGCCCGATCAAATACAGCTTTTCTGATTCTTTTTGAGATCTTCCCGTCATACTCACTACAAGATAGTGGATGCTCATCCGTCAATTTGAACCGCTCATCGCAAAACAGAAGAAGCAGCCTTACATATGCCTCCAGCTTCCTGCGGTGTTTTTTATCGAAATGCAAACTGTAAACAGCTTTGTCTGAGGCATTTTTTGTAATGACAGTCACCTGCCTCAACAGGGCTTCCAGCAGCAAAAGCTCTCCTTCTCTCAGCTGTTTATCCGCACTGCCAAGATATTGAGGAATCATATGGTACAAAACAGCATTACTGTATTTGACAGAAGTACTGCAAATGGATGGATCCGTAATTTTATTCAACAAACCATAAAGGAAATAATGTGCTGGGAATTTTTTTACTATTAACAAATTAAGCGTATGTACTGTCTTTATAAAATTTGGCCAGCTTAAATAACCTGCATCATCGCCATCGGCTATTTTACAAACCGAATCGTAAAAAGTATATCCGCCCAAACACAGTTTGGCAACAGATTCATTTACTTCACTTTCGAAAGTAAGCTTCATCTTTTTAGCCGTATCCAGTTCATTCTGTACACGTTCAAAATAGTATCTGATGGGTTCTCTGTTAAAAGATATATCTATCCCCAGGCTTATTGAGAGCTTATCAGCCCATTCCAACTTCTCAAGCTTATCATTTATGTTATTCAATAATGTCTTGCATAAGTCCACACCATTTTGCAAATGCGAAACAGGAACTGCAAACATGATATCGTCCCCGGCTAAATATAAAGGGTAAATCTTAAAGTCGGGATTTTTTTCCTGCAGCCTTTCTACCTCTTTTTCCAGGGCATCCAAATTGATTGTCTCTGAAAGGATTTTACTGACCGAATCATATATTCTGTAATCGCTGATATTTTTAAAAATATTTCCCATACCATCCAGGTCGGCCTTGATGACTGCAATTCGGAAATGGTTTGCATTTACATCCTCTATATCCGGACATAGCTCATTAATATTTTTTACAAAAGCATGGTATTCACTGTTGTCGTAGAAATATAAACTTTTTTCTGTTTTTCGGAATTGGAAAAGCAGTTCCTTATGCCCCTCAATGATTTTATTCATGCATTCTTTTTGACGAATACGGCCTTTACTCTCCTTAACAGCCTCCAGCCTGTCATTTTCAGATGTAATATCTTTCTGAAAACATTCATATTTCATCAGCAGCTTCCCGCCAAAATTTACATAATACCATTGAAAAAGCTCTCCCAGTTTTTCCCTGATTTCTTCTTCCCGCAAAGTTGTTGTAAATACACAGGAGCCGGAGCACTGAAGCAAAATTTCGCTTATAAATCCGGAGAATACACCTTTTTTCCCCTCTAGTCCCACCTTCCGGTAAAAATCGTCTGAAATCATCCGTGATGAGCTGATAATGCTTTTCAGCGTATTATTATTTGACTGCAATTCCTGTTCCTGCGCATGAATTGCATAATACAAAAAAACCTGCACTTTATCGATTGCTATCGAAACTACATTAACCGTCATTCTTTCTATTTTCTCCTTTTTGGTTGAACATTCTTACATATTCACGGTGTGGAAACAGTATAGGATTATTAATCAACATCAAAAGCTGATTCAGCTGAAAATTAAACGTCAGAAGTGAAGCCTGTCTATTTTTTTCTCCCAAGATCTCATAATCTTTAAGGCTGATAGTTTCTAACTCTTTTTCCCCATTGATGTTGGTAGTATTGATTTCCTGACTACATTGATAGAAATTGAGCTCTCTGTACCAGTCTTTCAATGTTCTAAAGGCTTCGGTAACAGTGATTTTCAAATGAGAATCCGTCCTGTCACGTTTGACTGCCGTAAGGATAAAATCGAACATATTCGATTCTATTACTTCCTTTCCAACGTTTTCGCTCATACTGCATAATATTCTGAGCGGTCTTGTTGACTGTTGTGCCGGGGCCGGCCCTATTGCGATATAATTCGCAAGCCTTGCTATGGATCCGGTCGCTGTTCTCAGCTTTACTATGCTGTCATACCAGGCTTTTATTGTTTCAGTTTTAATATTCTGGCTTTTGCATTCTACAATTGCTGCTACTGCTTCTATCGGAATAAACTTAATTCTTCCGTAACGAAATATGTATGGAGTATAAGTCTCATCAAAAATAGCGAGATCAACCTCATGGGAAACATTCTTCTGAGAATCAATGATAAAAACAGAGCGTTCTATCACAAACTTTTTGGGTAAAATCGCTTCAAACACCTGGCTCCATACTTCTTCTCTTTCAGTTCCTATCGTGGTTCCATGTAATGCGTGTTTCATATATAACTGCTCCACAATCGAACTTTCCAGTTGTTGATAATTTGTAATAATGTCAGGTATTATTTTATTTTTTCGTTCTCCGTTGTTGTTCATTGTACTTCTCCATATGTATTTGAGTGTTTTTGTAGGTGGGCAATGGGAGTTAAATTATAATATATTGGTAATTAGTGTAGGAATTCGATATATGAGGCTGTATAAGCCTCGACCAATGAAGGGGATGTAACAAGGCAGGATGTGCTATTTCAATCCACGAGGCTGTATAAGCCTCGACGTTGGAGCAACGTGGTTGGTTTCTCAATTTACACATTTCAATTCACGAGGCTGTATAAGCCTCGACAATCCTGGAAGAATGGGACGGGGGTTATACTGGCATTTCAATTCACGAGGCTGTATAAGCCTCGACTGCAAAAACATACAAAAAATCTATTCAAAACTTTATCCTAACACAACAATTATACAACATCTATCAAATTTTATCACTATACAATTACAATATATTTTATAATTTCATTACTACTTACAAAAATTCGGTGCGAATCCCCCGGCAAATTAATGTGAGCTTACGATTCGCACCAATATCAACATAATAATTTGAATTAATCAATCTCATTTCTTTCATTCTTTCTTTTTATTGATATATATCGCACGTAAATTCATTTGGCAAAATTTATATATAACAATAAAACGCATTCTTTTCAATCCAATAAATATCCTTCTCTATAAGAGCATTCCAAATAATCCGGATTCTGGTAATATACTCCTGTTTTAAAATTTAATATTTCATCACTGAATTTCCTTCCCTGGTTCTGCACAATCCTGAATCATAATACAATATAACTTTCCTATATACATAAACCCAGGAATAACATATTTACAATCAGTAATTGTATCAAAATTACCTTGTGGTATTTTATATGTTTCTATCACTTCATCACTAACCTATTCAAAAGTAAGACAATGATTTACCTCGCTATATATTCAATAAGAGAACATACATAAAAAAATCATTTTTTTCTTTATTCGTCATATACTATTTCACTCCCCTGAAATGTCAAACAATTCAATCCCGCTAAAGTATGGAAACTAATTTGATGTGTCGGATACTTAAACTCCGCTAAACCCCCAAATTGTTTTATACTGATTGTTCCCGACAAAAAATCGTTCACATAATTCCAAATTGTATCATTTGCCATCGGCCCTTCAACAATATCGTAACGATGCGTTTCTCCCTTTCTGCATGCAGCAATAAAATCAAGCCACTCGTCTGTCATACTTTCAAATTTTAAAACTGACAAGGTATTATCCGGAGTATAAATATATGAGTTTATAACAGGACTACCTTCACCTCGATTTGCCCAGCGTACAGCTTGTTCTATTTTATTTGTAATAGAATTTCCATGAAAAATCTTTTGTATATTTAGTTTTCCTTATCTCCGGAAATTCAACAATTTCTTTACTGGCATGATACAATATCATAACGCCTCTGATACCCCCCTATAGATTATCATTATTTCTAACACACAAAAAGCACCAGCTTAAACAACATACTTTTTCCCATGCTCTCTAATACACAATCTCTTTAAAGCCCATTATATCTTTATTCCATTGAAACAATGCAGCCTTCCCCTTTTCATCCCTTATTAAATGAACACTGCCCGGTTCAATTTTTACCCTGTCTCCTTCATATGCAATCTTACCTTCTGTTACAGCCGTCAACACAGCCTTTAATATAGCTCCGTGCGCCGCAATAATTACATTTTGAGCATTATATTTTTTAGAATATTATGAAATGCCAGTCCAGCACGTCCAATAAGCTCTTCCAACGGCTCCATTCCCGGATATATATCATCAGCAAATCTTTTCTTTCTCTCCTCATAATCCAAACCTTCACCCAATCCAAAACCTCTTTCTATAAATAAGGGCTCGGTTACAATATCTTCTTTCTTATAATCCAGCCTGCCTGCAACAATTTCAGCGCTCTTCCGTGCTTCTTGATAAGGGACTGGATATAATAACATCAACATTCTGCATGCAGCCGGCTAATACTTCCGCAGCCTTTTCAATCTGATTAATTCCGTTTTGGTTCATCCCAATATCTTCATGCCCTTGCAGTCTTCCTTCCAAATTCCAATCTGTTTCACCATGTCTCAGCAAATAAATATTCAAACCTATAATTCTCCATTTCGTTTTCTCTCAGACAGTCTTTAAAAAAAGATTATACCTATTATAAAACATTACCATCATTTTCAACAGTTAAAATAATGACCTGCTAAAATAAAGGCAAGCACAATGCGCTACAAAAAATCAAAGACTGATTCGCATGAATCCCTTTGCATAAACCCATACAAGAAACAGGGCTACTAAATCCAGTGAAGATGCTGTCATAATCAAACAATTTGCATTATTTTCAGGCATGATTTCCTGTGTCATTACACCATTTTGCAATCTCAGTAATAAGTTCTGCAGGAAGCGGCTTATTGTAAGGAAACTGGATCGCACCTTTACTGGTTTTATATTCTTTCAGACGTTCTTCAAACATCTCGATCGCCTGTGGCCCGGGATAAAAACCAATATGTTTCTTAAATCCTGCAAAATGAACAATATTATGCTGATTCCAGTAAGTAGGCATGCTCCATGAAATACGCTCTTGTACATCCGGTAATGCTGCCTGAAGTATTCCATGCATTTGGTACAAATATTTTTGTATATCTTCCGGTTGTTCCAAAATGTAAGCATCAATTGTTTCCGGTGCCTTTCCACAAAAATGATCCTGATTCTGGTTTTTAAATGATCGTCCACATTTGGGGCATGTCCACATAATGATTTCTCCAGTTCTTTTGATTATTATTGTTATCTGATTTCATGTAAGAGGTGTTAAAGCCTTCTTATTTGCCGGCTACGATTTTCCTGATGAAATTATTCTTACCTGAATTGGGAATTCAATTCTTGATATGGAATGAACACTGACCATCTTTCTCCAAACTTACAATCAACGAGGTCACGCAAACCTCGACTGAATTTATGGGAGACGAAGAGTCGGGTGGAGGATTTCAATCCACGAGGTCGCAAAGACCTCGACAGCAAATCCCTCCAAAAACCAAATCCCCTCCCCCGCAAAATCTATATCTATTATACAACCACCCCACGATTATTTCCACCAAATAATCATCTCCACACTATATTTCATCTATTTCTCCCCAAAAACAGGTGCGAATCCCCCGGCAAATCCATGGGATCCTTCTCCTAGCTGTCCGGTTTCCAGGCCAGGCTTCTGCTCATGTGAATCAGCCATTTATCATGAGGTATATATTCCCTGTTTACAATAAAAAGCGTACTAATCAGCGGTTTTATCGCATTATTAAAAACATAATGCCCCTGCATCGTATCCTGCCTGTATATCCAGATATCACCTGCCAGTCTGTAATTCCAATATGCTTCCCAAAGCAATCCCCCGGCTCTGTCTATATCAACCGTACAAGCCAGCTTCCTGGATTTAAATTCTGCAATTTTTCCTTCAGGATCATAAAGAATATCAGCATAAAATAAATCCCATAAAGCGGTTGAGTCATAGCTTCTTTCCAGCTCATCTTCATAATTTACCAGCTTTATATCATATAAATAGCCGTCAATTACCGTAATTCCCAAAGCAACCGGACAATTTCCGTTTTTGTACCAATCAAAAGCTTTTTCATACAGATAAATGACAACATCTATTTCCGAAAGAATATCCCCATACCCCCTGGATAATCCTCCATCAAAATAATTCCCACAACACCTTCCATTTCTAAAAATCTATGGAGTAAATTATCCAATGCACTCCTCAGTTCCTTCACAATATCGTGCTTTTCAGCTGCACCCGAGGCCTCTCCATATTTTCACTCCTTCAAATCTTATTACTTTGTCAGTGCCCTTCTGCCTTTTTCATCTTATTATATTCCTAACCCGGATAAACCGGAAAAGTTATTTTTATTTTCTCCCCTTTATGCTATTCTAAAGAAAAAGGGGGGGTAACATGTTGCTTACGGATAAATACGTTGATAAAATTCACGGCATCATCACCTGT